>ERZ1031746.10-NODE-10-length-139629-cov-20.712282_pt1 | contig 139629 bp, 122 predicted proteins | sample MGYA00518171_ERZ1031746 | MGnify/ENA primary metagenome ERZ1031746 (study PRJEB33719, sample SAMN04261238) | wastewater metagenome | biome: rural village; feature: human; material: feces | host: Homo sapiens | place: El Salvador | collected 2013-01-07 ...
CCCGCCGGCAATATCGCCGGCGGGCGCCGTTTTTTAAGTAGTCATTGGGTGTAGTAATTGGTAGTCATTGGGGACGTTCTTGTTCGACTAGTCGTTGGGGACGTTCTTAAACGACTAGTCATTAAAGAACGTCCCCAATGACTACTTGCGACCAAGGCAACGCCGATGTCTTGGCAACGACAGCGAGCGGGCCGCATTTGAGACAAGGTGACGTGAAACGAAAGGGCGCTGATCTTCTGGTCGCGCCCTTGAAGTTGAACGTCAGATTGTCCAAATGCGGCCCGCACAGCGTCGGCCGGTCCGCCGTTCGGTAGAACGGCGGAACCTGAGGTGCAGCGTCGGCTGGTTACGCGGTTTGGTAAAACCGCGTAACTCTAAAGCTCCGTCACCTCAACGCTGTTGTAGATCTCGTCCCAGCGGTCCATGACCAGGTGGCCGGTCTTGGGATCCATGGCGTTGAGCTTGCCGCAGGTATTGGCGGTCTTGAGAACCGTGACGTCGTCGGCACCAGCAGCAATGGCATGCGCAAAGCCGGCGATGGTCGAGTCGCCGGAACCCGTCGCGTTCACCGCCGCAATCGCGGGCGTCTTGGCACGGAACGCGCGGCCCTCATGGAATCCCACCGAACCGGCAGCGCCCATCGAGACGACAACCCAGGGGATACCGGCAAAGCGGCCGTCGGCGGCAAGCGCCTCGCGCAGGGCATCGACATCATCGGTCGTAAAGGATGTACCCAGCAGGCCGTTAATCTCGGTCAGGTTGGGCTTTACGAGCTCGGGCTTAGCGTCAGACTCCAGCGCAGCCTCCAGTGATGCACCCGAGGTGTCGAGCAGCACCTTGGCGCCCGCCTCCTCGACGATCTTGACGAGCTCGGCATAGTAGCCGGCATCGATGCCACGCGGCAGCGAGCCCGAAAGCGTCACAACGTCCGCCTTCGCTGCAAGGTCGGCGAACTTGGCCGTAAAGGCCTCGAGCTCGGCTGGGGCGATCTGCGGGCCGCTCTCCAGCAGCTCGGTCTGATTACCCTCGTGCAGAATATTCAGGCAAATGCGCGTCTCACCGGCGATGGGCACAAAGTCGTTCTTGACGCCATCGGCATCCATGAGCTCGGCCATATAGGCACCCATGTGACCGCCAAGCAGGCCGGTCGCGAGCACGTCGTCGCCCAGCTGCAGCAGCACGCGACTCACGTTGAGGCCCTTGCCGCCAGCGGTCTTTTCGGGCGTCACGCGGTTAACATCGTCGATGATCAGCTTATCGAGCTGATAGCGCGTATCAATCGACGGGTTCATGGTAACAGTCAGAATCATGTTGAACTCCTATTCCGGGGCGGCATGACCCGCCCCAAGCATACGATAACTCGTTAAAGGATCTCGATCTCAAAGCCGCGGGTGACGGTCTCCCCCGGTTTGGCCACCAGGCAGCCACGCTTGTGCTCCAGAATATCGTCCTCGTCGGAGCAGGTGGACAGGCCGCCCCACGGTTCCACGGCCACAAAGTCGCCCTCGGGCTTGCTCCACACAATCAGGTATGGCATATCGGGGAACGTCAGGCGCACACCCTTGTCCTCGGTTTTCTTGGCCAGGGTAACCACGCGGCTCTCGAGCACGTCAAAGATGGTCTCCGCGAAGTCGAAGAGTTCGTGGGTAAGCGGCAGGTTCTGGCCGATCATGGGGTTCTCGCTGCGATGCTCAACATCAATCAGGCCCGTCGAGGGAACGGCAGTACAGAGCTCGGCGGCCTCACGCTGCTCAAAACGGAGCTCGTAATCGTCATAGGACTCGCCCTCGTCGAGCGGGCACTTAAAGCCGGGATGACCGCCCACAAAGAACGGCATGTCCTCGGTGCCCTCATTGGACACTTCGTACGACACGGTCACCTTTTCCGAATCGATCGTGTAACGAGCAACGATCTTAAACGGATACGGATACTGCTCGAGCAGCTCGGCGTGGTCGGCAGAGCTTAGGCTCAGCGCAACCATGCTGTCGCCCTGCTCCTCAAGCTTCCACTCCTGCTTGCGGGCAAAGCCGTGACGGGCAAGTTTGACCTCGCGGCCGCCCATGGTCATCGCGTGGCCGTCACGAAGGCCGCCGCAAATCGGAAAGCAAATGGGTGCCTGGCCCGACCAGACCGAAGGATCGCCCTGCCACAGGTACTCGCGACCGTTGGCTTTAATCGAAGTGAACGATCCGCCAGCCGTGCTCAGTGTCACGCGAACAGAACCGTTATCAAGAACAAACTCCATAGGAGCCTTCCCTTTCTTACGACAGCCCGCCAAGTCAATAGGGCTGATAGAAAACCGGCCCGCGCCCCTCACAGAAACGCGAGCCGTCATTTAAGATACTGCAGAATGCCCAGGACCGCCAAAATCAAAGCACACAAGCTCAGCAAGCAAACGTGTTATCGGAGCAGCTCGCCCGCCAGATCGCCTCGCAACAAGGACAGCCCCACAGCTCGCCTCAATGCCAGCGAGAAGCCAGCTGGCGAGGCAAGGTGTCGTGAAGCAAGGCGGCATTGACCTTCTGGTCATGCCGCCGAAGCTGAACGGCAGATTACCCGCCAGCTGGCTTCGCAGCGTCGACAAGTCCGGCGTTCGGTAGAACGCCGGAACCTCCTTAGTCGTGGTATTCGCCGCGGTCCCACTTCTCGAGGAACTCGTCAAAGAAGTGCGGGTCAGCCTGAGCCTCGGCGTCGGCCTTGTTGCAGGCATCGATCTTGGCAATCAGGGCATCGTGCTCGGGAGTCTTGTCGTAGGGCTCCTCCAGGAAGGCGAGCATGATGTCGGCCATCAGGAACTCGCCGGTGATCTTACCGCCAAAGCCCACGATGTTGGCGTTGAGCTCGCGACGGGCATACAGGGCAGAGGTCATGTCGCGAACCAGGGCGCAGCGGGCGCCGGGGACCTTGTTGACGGCGTTGGTGATGCCGATGCCGGTGCCGCACAGGGCCACGCCAAAGTCGGCCTTGCCGCTGGCAACGGCCTCGCCCACGGCCTTGCCGTAGATGGGGTAGTGCGTACGGGTGTGGCTGTAGGTGCCGCAGTCGAGCACCTTGTAGCCAGCCTGCTCCAGGCGGTCGGCCAGATAGATCTTCTCGTCCGTAACGATATGGTCGCAACCGATTGCGATGGTCTTCTTCATCAGAACGTCCTTTCGTCTGAATTCACAAGTTGAGGTAGAAGTTCGAGTTCTCGGTGGCTCTCGTTAGGCCATCTTGTTGAGCATGTCGACACGGATCTGGTGACGGCCGCCGGCGTACTGGGCGCGCAGGAACTCGCGGGCGATCTTCTTGGCGACCTCGGTGCCCACAACGCCCGGGCCCATGGTGACCATGCGCGAGCCGTTGTGCTCGCGGGTCATGTAGGCGGAACGCTCGTCGGAAATGTTGGCGACGACCATGCCCTTGATCTTGACGGCGGCCATATAGGAGCCGACGCCGTACTTATCGAATGCGAAGCCCTGGGAATCCTTGTGCTCCAGCAGGTCCTTGGCAACGGCGGTCGCGGAATCGACAAAGTCCGCGGCAGGGGTCTCGGAATAGTCGACGACCTCGTGGCCGTCGGCGATGAGCATCTCCTTGATGGACTCCTTCATCGACATACCGTCGGCATCGGAAGCGATTACAACCCTCATGACATCCTCCTTGAGAGATACGCAGGTGCGTAGTTTCTATTTGGAAGTGTTGAATCGCGTTCAGGTCCGGGCATCTGAATGCGCGGTTCTTCACTGTTCATGTTTATTTGAACACATTCGAACATCGACTGCAACAATTAATTGTTTATCTTTGTTCTTTTTTGAACAAATACCGTTCGCGGATGATTGCTGACCGTTTGGGCCCGGCGTGGACGGACTGACCACGTATTCAACAAAACAAAAGGGCGGCCGAAAACGCATCTCGGCCGCCCTTCTTACGGTTGATCTTCCAAAGATCGCTTTGCCGCCTACTCAGACTGCCCGCTCCTCTTGCCATGTTTGGACGGAGCGCCCAAGAAACGACCCGTCAGATAGTTCGCGGGACCGGAGACATCAATCCCCAGCAGCACGTGTCCCAGCCACAGGAATGCCGCAAGAACCAGCAGCGGGACCACACACGAGGTGACGATCATCACGATGACGCCCTCGATCAGATCGGTCACCTGCTGCACGATCTCGTCGGTCATCTGCTTGGCACCGCTGGTTACCGACGTGACCAGGCTCGAGGCCCCATCAGTCAACTGCTCAAGTACGTTTTTAGACTCCGTGGCCTCGGCCTTTTTCTTACTTGATTTTGAGCTGGTGTCGCCGGACTTCTCCGTAGCTTCAGCCGTCTTTGCAGCATCGGTCGCCTTTTCCTCGGCCTGTTCGATACTTACGCGATACGTTTCATCGACCTTCTGTGACACCCATACGCTTGCGGGCACGAGCGCCATGGCGATCACGGCAACCACCAGCACGCGTGTCGCCACACGGCGCAGGACGGCGCTTGTGCTCCAGCGCCCGTGAATGCCAAGCGACACCGCAAAGAGCAGGAACGAGAACGGGATCAGGATGCCCAGGCCGACCGACCACAGAATAGTCAAAAGATATTTCTCTAGGTATAGCACGGCAAGCACGATACCAAGGTTTCCTGAAAGCTGCGCGAGTTGCTCGGCAACCGGCGTTCCCGTATCACCCGGCAGCGCGGTAATGCCCGCAGACAGCGCTACGCACGAGGTCGTGAGCGCCAGTACGTTACCTTTCTTTTGATCGATGACCTCGATGGTGGAGTCCCAAGTTTTGGTATCGGAGAAATGCGGGCGCGCGACAAAGCCCGACAGCAGCGCCAGCACCACGAGCGCAACGATAAAGCCAATCTGCAGCTTTTTGTTTGCGCACACCACATCGGACAGGCTGGGCTGCAGCTCGGTTACCGTCGTGTGCTCAGTTATCTGGACAGGACGCCCATGAACCATCTCATGCGTATCTCTTTTTTGAATTGATCCGTTGTCCGGCATTTGGATACCTCCTCAGTCCGGCGTTTAATGCGAAAGGAAGTATACCCACCGAGCAAAAATCGAACGGGTGGACGAACGGAGCGCACCAAGACTGTCCCCAATGACTAGTCGTTTAAGAACGTCCCCAATGACTATCCTACGGTGGAATAGGGATTGTTTTGAGCCCACCGGCCCCTATTCAGTCCCTATTTCACCGCAACTTGGAGGAGGACAGAAAAAGCCCTGCTGCGGGTAGCGGCAGGGCTTTTGGAAGGGGACTTGGTTGTAAGGGCTCGTTAGGCGAGCTTGGCCTCGAGCTCGGCGATGCGCTTGTAGGCATCGATGGTAAAGCGAGTCTGCTTCTCCAGGATCATGGTGGTCATGAGAGTGTCCTGAGCATGGGCCATGATGAAGGTCATCTCCATCTCGCCACCGCCGGCCTCCTGCGAAAGTAGCTTGGTCTGTGTGTCGTGAGCGCCGATGAGCGCATCGCTCGCATCCTTGTGCAGCTGCTCGGCCTTCTCAAAATCGCCCTCGCGAGCAGCATCGAGCGCTGCAAGCAGATCAGTCTGGGCATCGCCCGCGTATGCGACAATCTCGAATCCAACCATCGAGATTTCTTCTTTGGTTGCCATATTGCGTTCCTTTCACACATGAACCAACGGAAAGCATCGCGTCCGGGCATACGCGCTGCGCTGTGTATGACTGAAACAATAACATTCAAACAAAAAGGAACAATGCAAAACGTTATTTCAAGCCGTGAACGGTATTTTTTCACCCGTGAACGGTTTTTAAACTGTTGTGAACAATATCGAACATATCGGTTGACAAGCAAAACAGATCCACTCACCAACCAAAGTTTCTCGCTGCTCTAATCATGTCAAAGCGAGAAGGCGAGCGACCGCTTCTATGCTCACGCCCGTAGGTCTTTTACGCTGGAACGCTCGATCAGCACGCCCGACACAAGCGTGCGACTTCTTGAGCTCGGGGCCTCAAGGCCTGCAACGACTTCGTTGAGCGCACGAACGCCCAACTCGCGATGGCGAAACTTTACAGAGGTCAAAATCGAATTAGGTATCGTCTTGTATAGCTCGTCATCGAAGCCGATCACGGACACATCATCGGGCACACTCAGACCCTTATCACGCAGAGCCATCATTACGCCGTTAGCCATGCAATCGTTTGCGGCTAGGACCGCTGTGCAGTCGGGTTTATCGGCGAGCACAAGGCCTGCAGCATACCCGCTATCCGCGTTCCAATCGCCTTGCAGAGGCTCGGGCGGCTCAATGCCGTGCGCCTTGAGGGCCGCAAGCCAGCCTTTCATACGACATTGACTCGACAGCGACTCTTTCTTACCAGAGACAAAGTACACGTTCTTGTGCCCGCGATTCAAGAAGTACTCACACGCCATGCGCGCACCACCTTCCTGGTCGTCACTAACCGTAGAACACGTGGGATGCTCTATAGACGTAATGATCACCGTCTTGAGGTCTCTCGGCGCCTCAAAGGCATCAAAGTCATCGACCATCTGACGCAGATTGAAGATCATGCCATCAACAGGCAGCTGCGACATCCTGCGCGCCGCATCGGCAAGGGTCATCTTCTCCCCTGCGCACTTCTTAATCATCGTGAGCGCAAAGCCGCGTTCTTCGGCGGCATCGGCGATACCGTCAATCATGTCCACGGCACCGCCCGACAGGTGAAACAGCACGACGCCGATGCACCCGTAACGGCCCAACTTGAGCGAACGCGCGGCAAAGTTGGTTCGAAACCCGAGCGCCTCCATTGCCGAATGGACCTTATCGCGTGTCGACTCTCGCACGCTATCGGGCTCGTTGATCACGCGCGACACCGTCTTGAGAGAAACACCCGCGGCAATAGCCACATCGTTCATCGAGACATTTTTCTTGTCCATCGTTGTCACCGCTTCTCCAGTCGGCTTTGTATCACTTGTTTTTTGTGTTCTAGCATACACTACCTGCTCGACTGACAAATCAGCCGTTTACCGGACAATATCGACCGTTCACCCGTAAATCCTTGTTGCCCCTTCTGCAATGTCTTACGTTGTCATCAACGAAATGACAACTTTGTCATTTCAGAACACCTTCCTTACCCAGGGAGGTTCCGGGCAGTCCTGACCATCCATCGACGACCAGTTCCATCCACATGCATCGCGCATCAAGTAGCAAAGGAGCTCTATGGACGCCATCGTAAAGATGCTCGAAAAGCATCAACCGTTCTTTGAGAAAATCTCGAGGAACATCTACCTCCAGGCCATCAAAGACGGATTTCTTGGGTGCATGCCCATCGTCCTCACCTCTTCGATCTTCCTGCTGATCGCCACCCTTCCCGGCGTCGTTGGCATCACGTTGCCCCAGCCGCTCACCGACTGGTGCAACAAGCTGTACAACTTCACCATGGGCGTCATGGGCATCATGGTTGCCGGCACTACGGCCAAAAACTTCACGGCTTCCATGAACCGCCGCATGCCCGCCGGTAAGGTGCTCAACGACGGCTCCACCATGGTTGCCGCCCAGTGCAGCATGCTGCTGCTCGCTGTTACGCAGTTCACCACCAAGCTCGACGGCTCCGAGCTTTCGGTCTTCGATTGCACCAGCATGGGTACACGCGGCTTGTTCTCCGCCTATATCGCAGCGTTCATTACCGTTTGGGTTTATAAATTCTGCGTCTCGCGCGATCTGACCATTAAACTGCCCAAGGAAGTCCCGGGCGCCATCGCTCAGAACTTCCGCGACATCATCCCCTTTGGCGGCGCTGTCATCATCTGCGGCATCATCGATGTTGTCGTGCGCAACCTCATGGGCGTTCCGTTCTCCGAGCTGCTTATCAAACTGCTCTCCCCGCTCTTTACCGCTGCAGAAACCTATCCTGGCCTTATCCTTATCCAGGCAGCCACCGCGTTCTTCTGGTTCATCGGCGTCCACGGCCCCTCGATTGTCCAGCCGGGCATCGACCCCATCCGTCTTGCCAACCAGGCCGAGAACCTGCAGGTTCTGCTGGCCGGTGGCCACCCCGCCCACTCCCTCACCTTTAACATGTCGCTCGTGGGTGAGTTCGGCGGCACCGGCGCCACGTTCATCGTACCGCTTCTGCTGATTCTCTTTATGAAGTCCAAGCAGCTCAAAGCCGTCGGTAAGGCCTCGATTGTCCCTGTTGCCTTTGCTGTCAACGAGCCGCTGCTCTTTGGCGCACCGATGATCCTGAACCCCTACATGCTCATCCCCTTTGTTGCCGCCGGCTGCGTCAACGTGAGTGTTGCCAAGTTCTTTATCGATAACGTGGGCATGAACGGTTTCTCCTTCGTGGTGCCTTGGGCCACCCCCGCCCCCATCGGCATTTTCATCACCACGAACTTCCAGCTTATCGCCCTGGTATTTGTTGCGATCATCATCTTGCTGGACGCCATCATCTACCTTCCGTTCTTGAAGGCATACGATAAGCTGCTCTGCGACCAGGAGGCCGAGCGCGCCGCCGAGCTGGGTCTCGAGTCCAATGGTGCCGCTGCCATCGCAGCCGACGCCTCTGCGCCCGCTGTCGAGCAGGCGACCGCTTCCGTCGAGACGACTGTTGCCGCCGCCGACAGCAAGCCTGTCGCCGATCAGCCCAAGCCCGCCGCCGACGCATCCGCCAAGAAGGATGTCGACGGTCTGAAGGTCCTCGTCCTGTGCGCCGGCGCCGGCACCTCTGCCATGCTCGCCAACGCCATCAAGGAAGGTGCCGCGCAGACTGGCGAGAACATCGCCTCCTCTGCCGGTGCTTACGGACAGCACACTGCCATCATGGATCAGTACGACGTTATCGTGCTCGCCCCGCAGGTTCGTAGCTACTACAACGACATGAAGGCCGACACCGATCGTCTGGGCATTAAGCTGCTCGCCCCGCGCGGCAAGGAATACATCGACCTTACCCGCGACCCTGCCGGCGCCATCAAGTGGCTCCGCGAGAACCTCGACTAGCTCCTCCCTCTGTAGGTGCCCGGACCCCCAGTTCGGGCACCTCTCCCTATTCGTATCCCACAGAAAGGATGACTTATGAACAACCCCATGCAGTTCCCCGACGGCTTTGTATTTGGCGGCGCCACCGCCGCTTACCAGGTTGAGGGCGAGACCCGCACGCACGGCAAGGGCAAAGTGCCCTGGGACGATTTCCTGGCTGCTCAGGGTCGCTTCTCCCCCGACCCCGCAAGCGATTTCTACAACAAATACCCGGTCGATATCGACCTGTGCCAGCGCTTCGGCATCAACGGTATCCGCGTCTCCATCGCTTGGAGCCGCATCTTCCCCAACGGCACTGGCGAGATCAACCCCGAGGGCGTCGCCTTCTATCACGAGCTCTTTGCCACCTGCAACAAAGCTGGCGTTATCCCCTATGTCACGCTCGATCACTTCGATACGCCCGAGGCCTTCTACCAGGACGGCGGCGAGGGATTCCTGACGCGCACGACCATCGACGCCTTCGTCGAGTACGCCAAGTTTTGCTTTGCCGAGTTCACCGAGGTCAAGCACTGGTTTACCTTTAACGAGATTCCCGCGACCGCCGAGGGCAGCTTTATCGTTGGCAACTGGCCGCACGGCGAGAAGTATCGCCTGGACAAAGCCTTCCAGCTCATGCACAACATGATGGTGGCCCACGCCAAGGCTGTCGTCGCCTTCCACGAGGGCGGCTTTGAGGGCGAGATCGGCATCGTCCAGAACCTGGAGCCCAAGTATCCCCTCGATCCCAACAGCGCCGCCGACTGCGAGGCCGCTCGCATGGCCGACGTCATCAACAACCGCTGGGTACTCGACGCCACCTTCCGCGGCCACTATGCAGCCGACACCATGGAGGCTGCGACCAAGCTGGCCCATATCGCCGGCGGCGAGCTCGACGTTCGCGACGAGGACATCGCCGCGCTGACCGCCGCGCTCCCCTACAACGATTGTCTGGGCGTCAACACGTACAAGTGCCAGTTCCTGCGTGCCGCCGAGGGCGAAAACGACATCAACCACAATGGCACCGGCGACAAGGGCTCCTCGCGCTGGTTCCTCAAGGGCGTGGGCGAGGCATGCGTGCGCGAAGGCGTTCCCACCACCGATTGGGACTGGATCATCTATCCCGAGGGCCTGTACGACCTGCTGCTGCGCATTAAGAACGATTACCCCAACTACAAGAAGATCTACATCACCGAGAACGGCATGGGCTATAAGGACGACTTTGAGGACGGCTTTATCGACGACGCCCCTCGTATCGACTACATGCGCCAGCATCTCGCATGGATCCTCAAGGCGATCGACGGCGGCGTAAACGTCGACGGCTACTTTGTGTGGTCGCTGCAGGACCAGTTCTCCTGGACCAACGGCTATAACAAGCGTTACGGCCTGTTCTACATCGACTTCGAGACCCAGGCTCGCTATCCCAAGGCAAGCGCGTACTGGTACAAGAACGTCGCTGAGACCGGCCTGCTCATGGCCTAGTTTAAGCCGCGTACCCCCTGTCGGCCGCATGCGAGTCCCTCCACGGGATCGCATGCGGCCTTTTTGTTTTAGCTCGGTCCGAGCATGCCGTTTGTCTCGATCTGTAACATCTAGCCGAGTTTTTTGGTCCCAGCTGTTACAGATCGAGACAAACAGAACGCCCGAGCAGAAATATCTAGATCTGTAACACATAGCTCACTTTCGACCGTCTACCTGTTACAGATCGAGACAATAAGATAGTCAAATCCGAACTTTCCAAGCAGTTATGAACCATGGTTTCCAGTTTTCGGTATCACGAACATACTTTCGGTATCATTTAATGATATTATGATATCGAAAGTATGTTCGTGATACCGAAAGGAGCCGCATGCGCCAGTTCGATTACACCACAGTCCCAGCGGAACTCGAAGCAACTCCAATCACCAACCTCCTCCTCTCGATACGCGAGCATAAAGGCCGTCAGCTTGCTCTAAGTCAAGTCAAACCCGAGCTTCTATCGTCCCTAATGGAGGAGGCTAAGATCCAAAGCACCCGATCCTCCAACGGACTTGAAGGAATTGTTACCACCCAAAAAAGACTCAAAGCGATCATGGCGTATTCCGCCAAGCCAAGCTCCCGCGCAGAGGAAGAAATCGCTGGATACCGAGATGTGCTGTCGCTTATTCACGAGCAACACGATTCCATTCCCGTAACGCCATCGGTCATTCTGCAGTTGCATCGTGACCTCATGGCGCACACGGCAATCTCGTATGGAGGCCATTGGAAAGATGGCGATAACGAAATCGTCTCCATTGACGATCAAGGTAATCGATTTGTGCGCTTTAGGCCCCCTTCGGCTCTAGCAACCCCGGGACTTATTAAAGAAGCCTGCCAGTCCCTCAACGATGCTTTATCTCGCCAAGTTTGCGATCCCCTCCTTATATCGCTCCGCTTTATCTTCGATTTTGTTAGCATTCATCCCTTCAACGATGGCAATGGCAGGATGAGCCGGCTCCTTACAACGCTGCTGCTCGAAAAGACCGGATACGACGTTGCGCGTTACATCAGCATCGAACGACTTATTGAAGACAACAAAGCGCTTTACTACAACGCCCTCGCTGCAAGCTCCACTGGATGGAATGAAAATCAAAACACCGAAGTACCCTTTATCCGTTTCATGCTCGGAACAACCCTGGTCGCCTACCGACAGCTCGAGCAGCGTACCTTAATTGAATCAAGCACTCGTCCCATGTCGAAGCAAGCGCGCATCGCTGTTCTATTTCAACAGAGACTCGGCGTCATTAAGAAATCCGACATCCGGTCCAACTGCCCCGATATCAGCGAGGTAACCGTTAAACGAACCCTCGGTCAGCTTGTTAGTTGCAGCGCGATCGAAAAAACGGGAGCGGGTCGTTCGACGGGCTACATACTCAAAGACGTCCATGCTCTAGAACTATTCTTGCAATCCACAATACCCGATAGCGAGGCCGCAATAACAAAAGAGACTCCAAAGGATAAGCTCCTTGAACGTGTAAACCACGCCGAGGATGAAAGCAGAGAGGGGCTCTATGAAGACTACGATTCATTCTCAAGGGGCATAAAAACGAAATACGGAGTCTAGTCATATCCCAGAATAGCCTCATCCTTGTTGCCCAAAGTCATTTACGCGTCATTTTAAAGCGGTACCCCTGCGCCGGCAGGGGGGGGCAGAAGTATCGCCTGCCGATCCTGCTGGAGTCGGCAATCAGATAGCGCGTATCGGCCTTGCTAAAGGCGAGCTGCTGGATACGGCCCTCGTCCATATTGGACGTAGATACGTCACCGTCCAAGATGCCGTTGGCACCGATAAACGCCGCGTCAATGCCCAGCGCACGCAGGGTATCCTCGGCCGTGGGTCCCACAAAGGCGGCGGTGCGGCGACGGTACATGCCGCCTACCAGGCACAGGTCGCAGTCTTCGCGCGTCTCGAGCAGGTTAAACACCGAGAGCGAATTGGTCACATAGATGGAAGGCAGTTTGTCGGTGATTCGGAGAGCGCCAATGCGATCTCACGACGGTTGCACTCATTGTCTCAATTAGACACTCAACGATATACGGCCCCGCAGCTCAATAAACTGCGGGGCCGTATTATACACCAACGAATCAACGACGAAGTGCATCCACTATTTAGCCAGCTCCTGAACGATCCAGTCAATTGCACCTTCGGGATCGTTGGTAAGGTCGATATACTGCTTGCCCCTTGTGGTGAGCAGTTTAATTCCAAGGCGATCAGTATCGGCCTTCATAGCGTCATAGTACATGCGTGCCTGGGGCGCCAGAACAATCACGTTGTACTGATCCATCGTCTCATAGTGGCTTCCGTACGCACCGGACTGAGAAACCAGATCGATACCCTTAGCAGCGGCACCTTCGCGAAGAGCATTTGCCAAGAGAGTCGAAGTGCCGGCACCCTGGCAAAGCACAAGCACGCGGATCTGCTCCGCCTTGTCCTTTACCGCCTCGAGAGCTTTTGCGACATTTTCCTGTGCGGCAATAGCATCTGCATCCGAGTTTCCTGCAGTCTCCTTTGCAGACTCTTCCAAACAAAGCTGATGGTCATACGCCTTGCAGAACGGATAGTAAATCACAAAGTCAACGACCAACAGCACTGCCATCAATACGAGAGAACGCAGATCGAGACCCGTGGTGAGGAACGCACCGATTGGGCCGGGAAGCGCCCACGGCATGGTATACATGGGAGCGTTCATTCCAATGACGTCAATGAAAAACTTACCGATTATGGCGTTGACCATAGGAGCCGCTAGGAAGGGCACGAACATATAGGGATTGAGAACAATCGGCATACCGAAGAGAACGGGCTCGTTGACTCCAAAAATCACCGGGATAATCGATGCCTTGCCCATGGCTTTAAGCTGCTTGGAACGCATAAACATGATTAGGATAATAGGAACGATGAACGTGCAGCCAGAGCCGCCCAGACCGCCGATGAAGCTTGTAAAGTCCTGCGTGAGAGCAATTGACGGGTGTCCACCTGCTTGGAAAACCTCAAGATTGGTAACGGTATTGCCGTAGAGCGCTGCATTGATCGGACTCATGACAACCGAAGCACCGTGAATACCCATAAATTGGAAAAGTGCGACCGCGCCTTCGATAAGCGCCATGCCAGGATAGGTGTCGACCGCGGAGAACAGCGGCGAGATTAGAGCGGATACCAAATTGGCGAACGGCACAGCAAGCAGCGTACGGCTCGCGAGATCGATAACGGCGCACGCAAGGATTGAAAACCCAAACGCAAAGATATCGCGAAAACTCTGCGCAATAGCGCCAGGGACCTCTTTGGGGAGCTTGATCGTCACGTTATGGCTAATGCACACCTTATATATATTAACGGTCAAGAATGCGGATACGAACGCAGCGAGAAAACCCTTGGTTCCCATATAGCCGGTTTCAAAAACAGATGTATCTGCGCCGCCAATCGAGACAACATCGTTCGTCACCGATAGCAAGAACATGCCGCACATGGCACAAACCATACACGAGGTGGGGTTGAGAGATTTGCCCGAAGGCATGCGGCGGTTCATCGACATGGCAAGTGAGCTCGCCGTGGTGCCGGCAACCATAATGCCAAGAAGCCCCATCGTATATGCATAGATTTTATTAAAGAAATCCAGCACCTCAGACGGAAGCGTGATGCCTACATAGGCCGGAAGCGTCGAAAGAAGAAGAAACAGGCTCGAGAACAGCACGATTGGCATGTTCGAGAGAAAGCCATCCTTAATCGCCACCAGATAAATGTTCTTTGAGATTTTGTCGAAGAGGGCCTGGTGTTTTTCAAGGAATTTGACGATAGCGTCCATAACACATCCTTTCATGATTGCCGGGCACACAACGATTTATCCGGACTCAACCGTCGTCGTCCCAGTTTGTATCCACGTATGTATGTGAATACGTTCTCGTGCGAAATGTAATATCATTTGCGCGATTTGTCATAACCAATTCTTTTTCCGCTTTGTCGATATGTCAAGAATTCAAAAAGATATTCGGTGAACGGCAGTTGATAAAACCAATATTTTCCCAGCTCAATGCTATTTTTACTGAGCTGTACAATAAGTTTGCAACCGTTTACCGATTGGATATAACATATTGAACATATTGTTGTAACAATATTAGAGACAGTGTCACAAGCCTATCGTTCTAGTCAAAGGAAGTAACAATGCCCAAACGATTGCTAAACATGTCCGCATCCGATTTTGCCACCACGTCACCCATGGATCTAAAGCAGGCAATTCTGGCTTCCGAGGGACGTACCATCATGGCGGAAAACGTACCCTCTTCCCAATTTCTCGGCGGCGTTACTAATGCCGAAATCGAACGCGCCGCAGGTGCCGACTTACTTCTGTTTAACGCACTCGATGTGTTCAATCCAGTGATTGCCGGCATTCCAGATGATCTCGATGAAAACCCGGTCACTTGGGTGAAGCGAGCATGCGGAAGGCCCATTGGCGTCAATTTGGAACCAGTTGATAATGATGCTGAAATGTCTGAAACCCGTACAGAAATCCCTATGGGTCGACGCGTCTCTCCCAAGACCCTAGAAAAGGCTAACGAACTCGGATTTGACTTTATTTGCCTCACGGGCAACCCTGGAACTGGCGTCTCCAACGATGCAATCGCCCATTCGATTAAACTCTCCAAAGAGCATTTCAATGGCCTGATCATAGCCGGGAAAATGCATGGAGCGGGCGTTGCGGAACCTGTCATGACGCTCGAAATAGCGCGTCAGTTTGTTGACCTCGGCGTCGATATCCTTCTCGTGCCAGCCCCCTACACTGTCCCCTGCTTCCAAGAAGCAGACCTGCGCGCCATCGTAGACTATGTACGCTCCTACAACGTAGGCAAGTCAATTGAAGAAAAGGTTCTCGTCATGGCGGCCAACGGGACGAGTCAAGACTCCTGCGACAGCGAGACCATTAAGAAAATAGGCCTTGCAGCAAAAGCAGCCGGTGCAGACCTCCAACATATCGGGGACTCCATGAACGGTATTTGCCTGCCCCAGAATATCTTCACGCTCGGACAAGCCCTTCGTGGCTACAGGCATCAGATCGTCATGCTGAGCCGCTCTGTGATACGTTAAGGTTATCTCGCTGACGCTATATCCCGACCGAGGCAACCATCAGATACCACCAACATGCAAACTGAGGCTCCAATGCTCGATACACACGAAAAACGGCCACTCTATTTACAGCTCACCGACGCGCTGCTCAAGCAGATCGTCGATGTATACCAAGCAGACGATAAACTTCCAACAGAAATGGAACTCTGCGACGAATACGCTGTAAGCAGGACAACCGTCCGACTTGCAATGAGCGAGCTGGAGCGTCGTGGAAATATCTATCGAATCCAAGGTAAAGGATCATTTGTTGCACCGAAACGCGTTGGTGAGCTCAATTCACTTTTAGACTTTGACTTTGCAAGCCATTGCGATGGTGTTGATCCGGATACCATCACTAAACATTTCGGCGGCCTCACATCAGGTCGTTCAATTTCCGTAATGATGCTCCAGCAATTTGGATGCCAAAGTCGTGATGAGATTCAGCGTCTTGAATTGATCTACGAACTTGAAGGCAGCTTCATAGGCGCTGATACGTTCTTTATATCAAAGTCGCACGTTCCGAGTAATCAGTTAGATTTTCAGTCATTTAGCAGAATCATGGACGACTTGTCCAAGTCTATCCAATCTGTTCGAGAAAGCTATAGAGCACGTCAGCTTAGCGATTCCGAGGCCAGCAATTATGGTGTTGCAAAACTTCCGGTACTTGATTTAGCTCATTATGCTTATAACTCCGAAGGTAAACTAATTGCAATTGTCTGCCGCACCGTTATAACAGGGCGAATCCCTTATCAAAACTATATTTTCAAGTCCTAATGTTCTTTTTCTTTTGTCTCAATCTGTAACACTAAGACCAGTTTTGGACGTCTAGTTGTTACAGATTGAGATGAATGCACAGGCCAATCCTCTCAATCTCAATCTGTAACATCTGGTTGGTAATTTCACCCCTACCTGTTACAGGTTGAGACAATTTGATAGCGGAGTCCTCATTTACGCGTCATATCGCGTAGCGCTGACGCGCTGGTTCCCACAATGACAGGAGGCAAAAGTCCTCCCGCAGCGCTTGTTGACAATCCTGCAGCGTTAGCTAGCAGATGACCTGTGTGTGTTCCTCGATGGCGGCACGATACTCGGCGGTAATACCCGGCTCGCACACCACGGCATCCAAATTGTCCAGGCGGCAGAAGGTGTAGAAGTCGCGCTTGCCAATCTTGCTGGAGTCGGCGATCAGATAGCGCGAGTCTGCCTTGCTAAAGGCGAGCTGCTGGATACGGCCCTCATCCATATTGGACGTAGACACGTCACCATCCAGAATGCCGTTGGCGCCGATAAACGCTGCATCGATGCCCAGCGCACGCAGGGTATCCTCGGCCGTTGGTCCCACAAAAGCGGCGGTGCGACGACGGTACATACCGCCTACCAGGCACAGGTCGCAGTCTTCGCGCGCCTCGAGCAGGTTAAACACCGAAAGCGAATTGGTCACAATGCGCAGGCGGCACGCCGGTAGCATCGAGGCCATCTGCTCAACCGTAGTGCCCGTACCCAAAAAGATGGTCGAGCCCTCCTCGATAAGCTCCACGGCGCGGCGCGCGATCTGCAGCTTTTCCTCGGCATGCTTAGTGCGCTTTTCGCTGTGCGAATACTCATGGCGCAACATAGCGTGCGGACGACTCTGCGCACTACGGGCGCCGCCGTGCACGCGCTCGATCTCGCCTAGACTCGCAAGCTCCTCAAGATCGCGGCGGATCGTCATATCCGAGACACCCAACGCATCAGAAATCTCTTTAACCGAGACCGTGCCCTGCTCCTCGAGCAGCTGCCGAACCTTATCCTGACGCTCCGCCTTAATCACGATGAATCCTCGCCGTTCTCTGCGCGCATATCATTCAAACAATAACGAACAAATTGTATCAGACTCGTACGTGTCAAAAATGAACGCCCACACAGCTCCAATCATCACTTTTTTGAGAAATATATTCCCTGCTTTAGTAGGGTGTAGTGATAATTTGGCCTGTTCGCGCTACAGTTTCTGCGAAATACCTCGATGTTAGGAACCAAATGATCACTTCCGAGCTTTTCGGCACCGCGCCGTGCGGTACCCCCGTTCATCGTTACACCCTCAACGGGCCCGAGATCTGCGTTCGCATTATGGACTATGGCGCCACCGTGCTTGGTATCGACGTGCCTGACATCCCTGGCAACGTGCGTGATGTGGTGCTGGGCTTCGATAAGCTCGAGGATTACTTTGACAACCCCGCCTGCTTTGGCGCGACCATTGGCCCCGTGGCCAACCGCACTGCGGGTGCCACGATCACCATCGCCGGCACGGATTGGCATATGCCGGCCAACGAAGGCACCAACAACCTGCACAGTGACCTTGAGCACGGCCTGCACAAGCGCGTGTGGGACGTTGAGTTCGACGAGGATCACAATGCCGTACGCATGACCGCCTCGCTCGAGGACGGCGAGCTCGGCCTCCCCGGCAACCGCACCTTTACGGCCGTGTTTACCGTGACACGCACCGGCGTCTTTCGTATCGAGTATGGCTGCGAGAGCGACCGCGCCACCTACGTGTCCATGACCAACCACATGTACTTTAACCTTGCCGGTCATAACGCCGGCATGGACTGCGAGCACTTCTTTATTGCTAACGCCACTCACTACCTGCCCATTAACGAGCAGAACATCCCCACCGGCGAGATTGCTCCAGTCGAGGGAACACCGTTTGACTTTCGCGAGCTGCGCCCCGTCGCTCCCGGCATGGAGGCCGACGACCCGCAGATTAAGCAGGCACGCGGCTACGACCACTGCCTGTGCATTGGCGGCTATCAGTACGGCCGCAATCTGCGCCGCGCGGTGCACGTCGAGGAGATGTGGACCGGCCGCGAGCTGGACTACTACACCACCGCCCCGGGCGTGCAGCTCTACACCGGTAACTGGCTGGGTGACGAACATGCCAAAGACGGCGCCAACTATGGCTGGGGCGCCGGCTTTGCCCTCGAGGCAGAGATGTATCCCGACACGCCGCACCAGCCGCTGTTCCCACAGGGCATTGTTGGTCCGGGTCACCCCTACAGCAATGTGATCGAATACCACTTTATGAGGCCCTAAGCCCGCAACGTTACATACCGCACAAAAATGCCCGCCGATGTTTTCATCGACGGGCATTTGCATTACCACAACCATGGACCGCTTCGAACTCGGAATGCCGCAATCAGTCGCTTCCGGCTTGCTATCCAGTTTCGGTGACAATACGCCCCGATCCTCTCGGGTTCTTGCGTTGGCGGCTACTCGGCAAACGCGTTGCCGACGCTGTTGCCACCCACATACGTCTCGACCAGGGTGAGGTCGGGATTGAACACGACAAAGTCGGCGTCGCGACCCGGCATGATGCTGCCGCACTTATCCTCGATGTGCGCGGAGCGAGCCGGCACCTCGGTCGCCATGCGGATGGCGATATCGGCGCTGGCAATGCCCCAGTCGACGATGTTCTTGACGCCCTGTGCGAGCGTGAGCACCGAGCCGGCAATGCTCTTGCCGTCAGCGAGCCAGCACAGGTTGTCCTTCATGATGACGTCCATGCCGCCGCTGGTGTAGCTGCCCTCGGGCATGCCGCCGCAGCCCAGGCAGTCGGTGATGAGGACCGTGTGCCGCCAGCCCTTTGCCTGCAGTAGCGCCTTGATGGCGGCGGGGCTCACATGCTTGCCATCGCAGATAATCTCGGCATAGGTGTTGGGCGTGGACATGGCGGCACCCACGACACCGGGCTCGCGGTGATGCAGACCGCGCTGGCCGTTGTAGGTGTGCGTGAAGCAGCTGGCGCCGGCGTTGATGGCGGCGGCGCACTCATCGTAGGTGGCATCGGAGTGGCCGATGCAGGTCACGACGCCCCTGGCGCTCAGGGCCGCGGCGTAGGCGGCGGCGCCGTCGCGCTCGGGCGCCATGGCGCTCTTGACGATGCGGCCGCCGGCGGCCTCCTGCCACTCGTCGAAAATTTCCTCGGACGGGTCGATCAGGTAGGCGGGGTTCTGGGCGCCCACGTGCTTCATGGTGAAGAACGGGCCCTCCAGGTAGATGCCCTGGATGCGCGCGCCGCAGAAGTCGGGCCCGCGGCCCTCGTCCGCCTGGGCGATGGCGGCGCAGGCGTCCTTGATCTGCTCCACGCCGTCGGTGAAGGTCGTCGGCAGCCAGCTGGTGGTGCCGCGGCGGGCGAGCTCGGTCGAGCTGATGTCGATGCCCTCGGGGTCGTTATCGGTCGTGGCATGGTTGTAGAAGCCGTGGATGTGGGTGTCCACCATGCCCGGCGCGATCCATGTGCCCGAGTAATCCTTGATCTCGCAAGCGGGCTCGTCGGCCTGCCAGGCGCCGAAGACGCCGTCCTCGACCATAAGATAGCCGCCCAGTTTCGGACCTGCCGGCAAGAAGAACTTGTCAGCCTTAATTGCGTACGTGCTCATATGCACTCCTTGCTTCTAAAGCAGTTAACTGTGGTGATGCTTATACCCAGCTCACGTAAAACAAAAAGCGCCCGCCCGCCGTTATGAGCGGACGGGCGCCCTTTCAGGGGGGGGGGACGCGATTAAGCGGTGAAGGGGTGAATCGTCACGCCCTTGACCACGCGGTTGACCGTGCCGGTGGGGCTCGGCGTATCGGGCGTGTTGCCCACACGCACGGAGTTGAGCAGGCTGATAGCCTGAGCGAACATCACGAACGGCAGGGCGAGGTAACCCTCGGGGAGTGCCTCATACCCCTTAAAGGTGAAGGACTCGCCCTCGTAGACGGTGGTACCTTCCTGCTGAACGGCAACGGTGTGCTGAGCGATCTCGTCGCCACCGATCTCATTAAGGATGTCGATGTCGTACTGGCGGGTGTAAGCGTCGTTGTTGACGAACACGAAGACGAGCGTCTTGTCGTCGACGAAGGACTTGGGTCCGTGACGATAGCCCATGGAGGTGTCGTAGGAAGTGGCGACCAGACCGTGAGCGAGCTCGAGTATCTTGAGCTGGCTCTCCTGGGCGAGGCCACCGAAGGAGCCAGAACCCAAGTAGGTCACGCGGTTGAAGTCGCCAGCCAGGTAATCGGCGATCTCGGGCTCACGAGAGATGACCTCCTCGCCCATTTTGGCAATCGTCTCGACCCAATCGGCCTTCTGCTCGTCAGAGGCAGTGTCGAAAATAAGGGTAGAGAGCAGGGTCATGCAGGTGTAGGAACCGGTCATGGCGAAGCCCTTGTCGTTGGCGCGCGGGATGAGCAGCGTCAGCGCGTTGGGATCATCGGCAGACTCGACGGCGAGCTTGCCCTCGGGAGCGCAGGTGATATTGAGGAACTTAACGTTGTGGACGAGCTCCTTGGCAACGGCAACGGCAGCAAGGCTCTCGGGGCTGTTGCCAGAGCGGGCAAAGGAAACCACGAGCGTGGGATCCTCGGCGCGCAGGAAGTCGCGCGGGGCGCTCACGATGTCGGTCGTGGCGATGGGCTTAAAGTCGTAGAGATCAGTGTTGCCAGCGTGACGCAGGTACGGGGCGCAGGTATCGCCAACGTAGTCGGACGTACCGGCACCGGTGAAGACAACGGACAGACGGCCCTCGCCCATAGCGCGAGCCTCGGCCAGAAAGGCCTCGATGGCCTCCTTGTTCTCGCGATAGATGTTGAGCGTATCACGCCAAAGCTCGGGCTGCTGAGCAATCTCGGCCGTGGTGATCTGGGCGCCGAGCTCGGTGAGCTCCTCGACACTCTTCTCGAACATTTCTAATACCTCTTTCTTTACTAAATTGTCTGATATACAAAGACTTAATCTGAAAAGTCAAATCGAGTAGTAGTCATAGGCTGTTTTTCTTTCGTTAGCACTCGTATCCGATCACACAGTATCTCGATAATGAGAAATCCTGTACTTAAACTTGTCCGCACGAGCCACCGAAAGCGTAAACTCGACAACATCATTTTGGGTGTTGTGAGTAGTTCGGACTATGTCCAGAACTGGCGCACCTTCACCAATACCTAGAAGCCGAGCGTCACATGGACGTGCTATACCCGCAGAGAACTCCTCATCCGCTACTCGAATTTTCTGCTGATAATCCTGCTCAATGACATCGTAAAGAGGCTTCTGTTCGAGTAGAGGACGCTTGAGTGAAATAAAGAGCCTTGTTGGAAGATAGCTACGCTCAACCATCATAGGTATACCATCTGCCATCCGTAAACGCTTGAGTTTTAATACCTTTTCACCCAAACGAATCCCCATTTGTATCGAGAGCGTTTTATCTGCTTCCATTTCACAGAACTCTAAGATGGTTGTTTCTGGCAGCCGGCCCATCGCTTTCATCTGTTCAGTAAAACTGTACGATTGGGTAAGATTTGTTGCTTGGGCTAGTCGATCGGCAACAAACGTACCGCGACCTTGTTTTCGCACAATCCGACCAAGATACTCAAGTTCCTGAATTGCAAGCCGGACAGTCGACCGCGAAAGCCCGTAACGTTCGGCAAGTTCACGTTCGGACGAAATCAAATCACCTGGCTGATATTCATGATCGATTTTATCGATCAGAATATCTACGAGCTGGTCATATAGCGGTTGTCTGTGCCTCTTGCACGTCATGATATTCTCCACGTAATTAGCAATTGACCAGTACTTCAGCCTTCAGGTATTGCATCAACATGTCCAATAAGTGGGCTAATTTCGACACTACAGCTCATCGTCTTCATCATCGTCAGCAACTTCGAGTTTCTTGAGATCGACTCCCTCGCGACCAACAACCCGTGCGCGTTCGGCAAGTTCATCAAGCGTGGGGTCTCCAAACGCACGCGTCATAACGAGCTCCACCAACATAGGTAGATTTGTTCCGGTGACAACAGTCACGTTATCAAGCTCGGTCGTCATTGGGATAGCCTGATTGAACGGAGTGCCGCCAAGCAAATCAACAAACACCAATACGCCATCGCAGGCCTGACGCATCTCGGCAATGCAGGTTCGCAAATCATCACCAAACGTAACCGCCTCCGAACCCGCAAAAGGAACTACCTCAAAGTTAGGCTGTTCGCCGGCAACCATATCCACGGCGCTCTTCAAACCCGTTGCAAACTGACCGTGACCAGTTAGTACAAATCCAATCATCCTATCTACCTTTCTATCGTTCGCTTTCTCTAGCCAAAGAACCCCAAAAAGGGCTCTTACAACCGCTGCATCATTAAAATTTAGCGAGTATTTTGTTTTATCGTGGGAGGCCTGTGGGCGTCTCTAAGCTGCTTTTCAAGGTTGCGATATCTACGTGCTTCACCCTTGTTCCCGATGCTCTCGTATTGATATGAGAGCAGTAGGTAGAGCTTCCCGCGTAACCCAAGGTCGTTCGTATCCAGCATCTCCTCCATCTCATCGATCTTGTCATGCCGATGGCGAAAGACTATGTCATAGGTCAATTGACTGTCCGCCAAAATGCCCTTCGATACGACGGAGCGCATCTCTTCCAACATGGACGCCGCCCGCTTCCGGTTGCCCGTCTTGACATAGAAATTAAAGGCGCGAACCGCGAGCTGCCGACGCTGCTTATCACTGCACGACATCTCCAGCAAGTGGTCAAGCATTCGATCTGCATATGCGTCCATATCAGCAGCTTCATAGATCGTGAAACGTAGGTAATACTGCTTATACGTAGACATTACTATACGCGCAAGTTTGCGATCGAGCAGGTCTATGCAATCTTGGTAGAGGCCCAAGTTAAACAATACCTGCACTTTCGTATCGAAGTATTTTTTCGCTCCTTCGGTCACAGCGAAGTAAGCCACGACGACACATATGAATAGGACGATCCAAATTGGCATTGCAGTATATTCCCTTCAAGGCAGCCATTATGAATGAATCGAACACGATGACTGCACAACCGCCTATGAACAGCGATGCCCGACAAAACAAAAGAGGCGCACACTCCAGGGGATATGGCGATAAAGTCGCCTTGGAGGTGTGCGCCACATCTCAATTGAGGCTCAAGTGTCGTGACAATATGGAGTACTTAGCCCTTGCAAATGATACCGAATGCACCCAAGGCAATGGACAGAACCAGGACGATAAAGATGGCCTTCGTCGAGGTCATGCCCTTCTTACCGAGGAGCCAGTACACGAAGCCGACGAGTGCGGCAGGAACCAGCTTGGGGCAGATCATATTGCAGATGTTCTGCAAGTCAACGGTAACGCCACCGATAACGGGCTTCGCCGCAATAACGATACCGACATTGGTTGCGACCAGAGCACCGACCATAAAGACACCCATTACGGAGGCCGCGTCGGTCAACGCGTTCAGACGGTCGCTCATGGTGGTGACGAGCTTCATGCCCTGCTCGTAGGCCATGTGGGTCTGCTTGCAGCGGAACCAGTCAACAAGGATGTTAACGGCGACCCAGATAAAGATACCCAAGGGGTTGCCGTTCATGGCCATATTGGCAGCCAGGGCACCAAAGATGGTCGGGAGCAGCGAACCGAAGATGGAATCGCCGATGGAAGCCAACGGTCCCATGAGACCGGTCTTGAGACCGGCAACAGCCTCGAGGCCCTCAATGCCCTCTTCTTCCTCAATCGCCAAATCGATACCGGTGATGATCGTGTTGAGGAAGTTGGAGGTGTTGAAGAACGGTGCGCACTGGGCGCGGCAAGCTTCCTTTAGCTCCGGCGTGCCGTCGCCGTACAGCTTGCGCAGCGTGGGCAGGATAATCCAGAGATAACCGGAGTGCTGCATGCGCTCGTAGTTCCAACCATCCTGGAAACCAAGCAGGTTACGACGGTTAATCTGCGCAAGGTCGTCCTTGGTAATCTTGTAGCCAGTGGTGCCATTGGCGAGTTTCTCATTAGAGCTCATCGTCGTCGTCTCCCTCCGCAGCGCCAGCAGCAGCGACGGGACGCTGGTTGTTCTTGTAGTACAGCAAAGACAGAGCGAAACCAATAATGGCAATCGCCAGCATCGACATGTTATTGAACATACCGACCATATCCACAGCGCCCTTACCAAGTGCGCCGTTCACAGCGACGATGTTGGTGTTGAGGTTCATGATGCTCGTGAAGGCCGTACCAAACAGGGCGGCGACTACAAAGCCGAGCAGCAGGTAGGCAACGTGCTTTTTGACCGGCAGGTAGCGGAGCAGGATGGCAAAGCCAACGGCGGGCAGGGCACCGCCGGCAACGGACAGACCGTCGCCCAGCCACTTCCAATCGCCGTTAAGGGCGGTGGTGATGCCCTCGACCAAGCCCTGGCCAAATGCGAGAGCCAGGAAGACAGGAATCATGCGGGACAGCATCCAGGAAACGGCACCGAGCAAGTAGTGCACGTTGTAGGCGCCCCAGTTCATCTTCTCGATATCGGCATCGCACGCATGACCGAAGAACGTGTTGGCAAAACGGCCGGCGATATCGGTGTAGACGAGAATGGCAGCGACAGGCACGCCGATGGCGGCAAGAGCCGTCTCGGGATTCATGCCCGCGCCCACGGCAAAGGCGGTGGCGACCAAAGTGCCGGAGTTGGCATCGATACGAGAGGCGCCGCCAAAGGTACCAACGCCCAAGACGGTGAGCTGCATGCTACCGCCGATAAATAGACCGGTCTGCAGGTCACCCATAATCAAACCGGTAATCATACCGGAGAAGACGGCAGAGCCGGCACAGGTGTACCAGTTCAGCTCATCCATGATCTGATAACCCGCATACAGGGTTAACAGAAGAATCTGCCACCAAGCAATCATGGTAAACTCCTTATTTGAGGTGTAACAGTTTCTACAATACCAATACGCTTATATAAACCGCGCATCCCCCTTCGCGGCTTAGCGTCAATTCGACTAGAGCGCGAGAGCCTCTGGGTTATCCTGCGGCGTCAGCTGAATGACGATTGGAAGATTATCGGCCTTAAGTTTGGCAAACGCGTCAAGGTCCCCCTGGTCGCAACTAATGTTGCGAGACAGCTTCTTGACCGGCTCCATGGTCGTCATATTACCGACAATAAGCTGCTCGAGCTTAACGCCTTTCTCCAAAAGTCTAACGTAGACCTCGGGCTTTTTTGCAACAATAAAGAGACGTTGTGCATCATATTTGCCAGCAGTGATGTTGGCAGCGGCCTTGTCGACAGGAAGCACAGACAACTTCACCGTTGCCGGGCAAGCCATGCGAAGAACCTGCTTTTGGGTAGCGTCTTGCGATACCTCGTCGTCGACTACCATGAAGCGGCTTACCTGACGGGCGTTAGACCAGAGGTTTGCCACCTGTCCGTGAATCAAGCGAAAGTCGATTCGTGCGCCTACAATCATTTCTACTCAACTCCTTCTTGTTCAAGTGTACGAATAACGGGCTCAGAGCGAAGGGAGATATTCGCACCGTAAACGCCCTCTGTTTCGAACATAACGAGCTCATTGGTACCGGGGTGCAATAAACCGTGCGGAACATAGAGCGTCATGATGGGACCCTTATCCCAAAAACGCCCGACATTCGTTCCGTTAATGAATGCCACGCCCTTTCCAAAACCCGTAGTGTCGATAAAGGTATCAGCCGGCTCGGATATATCAAATTTTGCGCGGTAAAAGGAAGGTTGCCCCTCGTCCCAGCCGGCGGAATAATCAAGACTATCGATGTTATCGAGTGGCAGATAACGCATCTCCCAACCGGTAACAAAGTGAAGATCAACGCAAACGCCTGTCCTAATGCCCTTATGCTGGGTATCGGCGAGCAATTTGTGACCATAATTGACGCGACCCATATCCTCGGTCAGAACATCCAAGCGGTTTTGCTCACAGGGAAGAACGCAGTGTATATCTTCCCCGATGTGCTCCTGGTACTGCGTCGCCACTTTGTTACCGTTCACAAACACCTGCGCACGGTCGCGGGCGTCAATAACCCGAATACGCTCTTCATCTGCACGGTCACGCTCGACAGTCGTGGTATATAACGTATATCCATACGACTGACCCATCTCTTCCATGGGCATAGGATATTGGGCTTCAATCGGCTCCGAAAGATTATCGAGCACATTAAAGAGACTGACGCGCTCACTTACCGAAATATCGGGCATGGAAAACGTCTTTTTTGTTAACGGCTTGCTTTGTGCGATATCGGGATACAGATCGTGAATTGTCCTTTGAATTGCGAAGTATTTCTCGGTCGGGTTGCCCTGTTCGTCCAATGGAGCATCGTAGTCATACGATGTTACCTGGTGCAGGTCATGCGTATGGCGTGCAGAGCATCCGTTCATGAATCCAAAGTTGGTGCCTCCATGAAACATGTAGAGGTTTAAAGATCCTCCAAGCTCGAGCACCTCGCGAACGCAAGAGGCAAGATCTTCGGGATCGCGTCTGATGACGTTCTCCCCATAGCGATTGAACCAGCCGTCCCACAACTCCATGCACATAAGAGGCCATTGTTTTCCATGCTCCTTGTGAAAAGCAGATAGAGCCTCAAAGTTCTCCTTTGCATGAGAACCAAAGTTGCCGGTGCACAACACATCATCGTCAATGAGCGTACCGGCACGAAGGCACCCACGCCACGGACCATCGGAAGTACAAAGGGGCACGGAAACCCCGCGCTCGACCATAAGGCGACGAATCGCACGAAGATAGTCCTTATCCTCGCAATATGATCCATACTCGTTTTCAACCTGCATCATGATGATGTTTCCGCCCTTGTCAATCTGACGCGAGACGAGTATCGGCATGAGATGGTCGTAGTAACGTGCGACGTGAGCAAGAAACTTGGGGTCGCTGCTGCGCGGTCTCATATCATGTTGGCGCAGCAGCCATGCCGGCATGCCGCCAAATTCCCATTCTGCGCAAATAAACGGAGAGGGACGAACAATTGCATACAGACCGAGTGATGCCGCCTCATCGAGAAATGCCGCCAAATCGATTGAGCCAGAAAAATCGAAGACGCCAGGCTTTGGCTCATGAAGATTCCACGGTACATACGTTTCGACCGTATTAAACCCAAGAGCCTTAAGGTTATAGAGCGAGTGGTGCCAGTCACTCGGATGAACACGCATATAGTGGATCGCTCCCGACAAGATGGTGAACGGCTCATCATCGAGTAAGAATTGATTGGTGATCTTAAACGAATGCATGCTTCTCCCGATCTTCGTGCTCTGCGATGCGGTTGCCGGTTTTTCAACCCTCGGCTAACCCTTTGGCTATTATGGACGTTTTGACGCAATTATGTAGCCAGAATCTGAAGTGGTCCGTAAACGGTAACGAAATGACGATGAACGGTTTTAATGAAAAAAATAAAAACAGCTGGTAAATTGCTTTTTAATTATATGTTTCTAAAGATTCTATATTTGAAAGATGGTATGTACCAGCTATCCACTATTTCCTACTAGTTACATCATGTTTCAATTGTATTTCTTCACCTGCTTATCTACTTTGGATTCACCTACATGAGCATTAGAGAGTCGTTGCCTGCCCATTTCCAAGACTGAAAATATCCAGAATCGAACCTGACTTTCTTATGGCTGACTCGCCGCGTTCGATGACTCGTTAATACAGCAGAGCATTCATGGAGTCGGGTTCGTCACTGGGAAGATTGCGAACTTCCATTTTCACGCCAAGCGCTTGCAGCTCTCTGAGAACAGCGACGTCTGCATCGTCTATGGCGACTGCGGGCGTTGCGGAACGCTTGCCCTCCCCTGCCTCCATATGGCCGATGCTGATCCTGGTAATGGGCACACCGCCCTTAACCAGCGCGAGCGCATCGGCGGGTGAGGCCACCATGATCAGAATCCATTGACGCGGCGTTGCGGTATGAATGATGTCGATGGTCCTTTGCACCGAGAAAAACCGCGTCCAAACGCCCTCTGGCGCTGCCACCCTCATGGGCGCCCACTTGCGCGAATCCGCCGCAATCTCATCGTTGACGATCAGGACGAGGTTGGAACCCACGGCTTCGTTCCACAGCTCAACGTCTTGCCCGTAAATGAAACGGTCGTCGATGCGTGTGAGAAGAACCTTGGAGTGAACCATAGCTGCCCCATTCTATTTGAGACCCATACGAGCAGGACGGCGGCCACCAACTCAACAGCAGGTCAAGCGCCAAATGGACGCCGCAGACATCGCATCTCCAATATTAGTGCATTTAAAGTGAGAAAAGCCGTCAGAACACTTGCGCCGATTTGCGATGTCCCGTATCATAGTCAGCTGTTGACGCCTCAGTTGTGTCACCACATGGCCGCCAGCGTAGCTCAGTTGGTAGAGCACCGCTCTCGTAAAGCGGGGGTCACCGGTTCGAGCCCGGTCGCTGGCTCCATTGCACAAGATAGCCGCCTTCGGGCGGCTTTTTTGTTGCCGATTTGAGTGCGTGTGCGCCAACCCAAGTATCGCCACATCGATCGCTTCCTGCTCAAAAACAGAAAGCCCCGCCAACCGTGATTCCCTTAGGGAAAACACGGTTAACGGGGTCGCAGCGTGATTCCCCGAGGGAAATCACGCCAGCACACGAACAGCTCAGCCGGGCAGCGCGCTACTCCTCCCAGTAGGCGTCGGCAAGCAGCTTAAAGCAGATCTTCTTGACCGGCTGCGCGCCATCGCCCGGAAACTCGAGCGTGGGCATGTGGGGCTCGCCGGCAACGAACAGCGCGAACTTGTCGTCGGCAAGATCGCCGGCGATCGAGGCGTCGGAATCGACCAGATCGTAGTCGTCCCTCTCGTCAAACTCCTGGACCAGCGTCAGGCTGCCCGTGGCGACCTTAAAGGCCTCGCGACCCTCGACGTCAATCTGCAGGTCGTGATAGCGCTGATGCGTCTCATAGTGGGCCTCGGCCTCGGTACGCGTCGTGGGAGCCATGACGTTCGCAAAGACCTTGTCGCCCAGAATCGGATGGCTGCCGACCTCGAGCTTCGCCGGATCGTTCTCCTCGAGCCAATCGATCAGCACATCGAGGCCCTTGAGCATTCCGCGGTACTCCTCGATATCGCCCAATGCACCGTAAATCATCTAAATCCCCTTTCGGATCGCTTCTTTGGCGGCTACTCGGTAAACGCGTTACCGACGCTGTTGCCACCCACATACGTCTCGACCAGGGTGAGGTCGGGATTGAACACGACAAAGTCGGCGTCGCGACCCGGCATGATGCTGCCGCACTTATCCTCGATGTGCGCGGAGCGAGCCGGCACCTCGGTCGCCATGCGGATGGCGATATCGGCGCTGGCAATGCCCCAGTCGACGATGTTCTTGACGCCCTGTGCGAGCGTGAGCACCGAGCCGGCAATGCTCTTGCCGTCAGCGAGCCAGCACAGGTTGTCCTTCATGATGACGTCCATGCCGCCGCTGGTGTAGCTGCCCTCGGGCATGCCGCCGCAGCCCAGGCAGTCGGTGATGAGGACCGTGTGCCGCCAGCCCTTTGCCTGCAGTAGCGCCTTGATGGCGGCGGGGCTCACATGCTTGCCATCGCAGATAATCTCGGCATAGGTGTTGGGCGTGGACATGGCGGCACCCACGACACCGGGCTCGCGGTGATGCAGACCGCGCTGGCCGTTGTAGGTGTGCGTGAAGCAGCTGGCGCCGGCGTTGATGGCGGCGGCGCACTCATCGTAGGTGGCATCGGAGTGGCCGATGCAGGTCACGACGCCCCTGGCGCTCAGGGCCGCGGCGTAGGCGGCGGCGCCGTCGCGCTCGGGCGCCATGGCGCTCTTGACGATGCGGCCGCCGGCGGCCTCCTGCCACTCGTCGAAAATTTCCTCGGACGGGTCGATCAGGTAGGCGGGGTTCTGGGCGCCCACGTGCTTCATGGTGAAGAACGGGCCCTCCAGGTAGATGCCCTGGATGCGCGCGCCGCAGAAGTCGGGCCCGCGGCCCTCGTCCGCCTGGGCGATGGCGGCGCAGGCGTCCTTGATCTGCTCCACGCCGTCGGTGAAGGTCGTCGGCAGCCAGCTGGTGGTGCCGCGGCGGGCGAGCTCGGTCGAGCTGATGTCGATGCCCTCGGGGTCGTTATCGGTCGTGGCATGGTTGTAGAAGCCGTGGATGTGGGTGTCCACCATGCCCGGCGCGATCCATGTGCCCGAGTAATCCTTGATCTCGCAAGCGGGCTCGTCGGCCCGCCAGGCGCCGAAGACGCCGTCTTCGACCATAAGGTAGCCGCCCAGCTGCGGCCCCGCCGGCAAAAAGAACTTGTCGGCCTTGATAGCATACGTGCTCATCTATGCTCCCGTACCCGCAGTGCGTTTTAGGGCGGATCAAAAACCACTGCATTGTTAATTCGAGCGATTGTTCGTTGCCTTCTACCGCTCGGCACATTTTGCACCCGCCGCAAAACACGCCAAGCCGTTTATACCCAATAACTCTAGACTGCGCGGTTGTGGTAGACCTTGTACTTAAACTGATCGGCACGCGCAACCGATCGCGTATACTCGATAACCTCGTTGTTCATGTCATAGGTGGTACGAACCAAATCGAGGACCGGCGCACCTTCGGCAATCTCGAGCAGACGTGCATCGGAATGGCGGGCGATACTCGCATAGAACTCCTCCTCGGCCAGTCGAACTTTCTCGTGATAGTCCTGCTCGATCATGTCGTACAGCGATTTGTTCTCAATCATGGGACGCTTAAGCGCAAAGAATTTGCGGCTTGGCAGATACGTGCACTCAATCATCAGCGGCACGCCATCGGCAATGCGCAGGCGCTTGATCTTGTACAGACGCTCGCCCAGACGCGCGTTCATCTCTACGGCAATATTCTTGTCAGCTTCGACCTCGGTAAACTCAAGAATCGTCGTCTTGGGCACACGGCCGATCGCCTTCATCTGCTCGGTAAAGCTATAGGTCTGCGTGAGGTTTGCCGTCTGCAGAGAGCGGTCGCACACCATGGTTCCGCGGCCGCGCTGACGGACCACCAAACCCAAGCGCTCAAGCTCCTGCAGGGCAAGGCGAACCGTCGTACGCGAAAGCCCGTAGCGTTCCGACAGATCACGTTCAGACGGCAAATAGTCGCCGGGTCGAAGCTCGTGATCGATCTTATCGGTCAGCAAATCGACGAGCTGATCGTACAGAGGTTGTTTGCGCGCTCCCATTGCCATAATGATACCTGCCGGATAAATGACTCGAAATTGGTTGTAACCAGACACCACGTACTATAGCAGTTTAAATGGAATAACAGCAGGTCAACCCATATATTTCAATTTTTACGAGTAGATAAGCTTTACACTGTAATACCAATCTCTCCCGCAACGCAAAAAGCCCGTTAGAACGATGTCCGTTCTAACGGGCTTAATCAGATATACCGGCTTCGCACTCGGAAGCTCAGGCGAACCTTACGCAAACAGGCCGTAGATGCTGATGTTGGCCTTGGCGTACAGGCCGTTGGCGTACCCGGTCCACTTGGAGCTGGCGCTGGAGGCCTGCGAAGAATACTGCTGATAGGCGGTGTAGTAGGCGGTCATGGCCTGCTTATAGGTTGCGCTATCGGCGGTAAAGGCGTCGTTGGCGAAGGCCTTAGCGTAGGTGCTGTTCTCGTCCTTCCAGGTGCCCTTCTCGCTATCCCACTCGTCACCGGCAAGGTTGATGATGTAGTCGGCGTAGTCCTTGCTCGCGGTGTCCTCGTTGCCGTCGGAAGGCTCAGTTGGAGCGGTCGGCATACTCGCACTATCGCCCGCCTTCTTCTTGTAGAGCTTCTGCAGCGTCGCGGACTGGCGGACGATCTGCTTGGCCTGGTCCTTGGACACGCCGTACTGCTTGGCCATGGTGCCGTAATCCGAAGTGCCGATAGAATCCTCGGCGTACTTCTTCATTTCCTTAGAAGAGACGGTAATGCCCTCGTCCTCGGCTGCATCGAGCAAAATCTTGTTGCGCACATAGGACAGGATGACGTCGGCGGACGGAGCGGTGTAATTGCCATCGCTATTCTTGACTTTATCGAGGCTGTACTGGCTCTCGATGGCCTCGCGCGCGGTGATATCGCTCTTCTTGCCGTTGTAGCTATAGCTTGCCACGGTCGAATCGAGCTGGTCCTCGGTGAGGGTAGCCGAGCCGACACCCTTGCCGCCAAAGCCGCCATTGCCAATAAAGAAGCCGACCACCGCGGCAATCACGACGGCGACCACAAAGGCGGCAATCATCGTCTTCTTGTGCTTGGATGCATGGTCGTCCACGTCGCAGTCGTCATCGTCCTGCTCTTCGGGCATGAGGTTCTCGTCGGCGGCGTCCGCGGCGACCTTTGCCTCCAGGCGGGCGTCCTCCTCCTCGGCGGTCGTACCGGCGGCAATATGTTCGGCAGACGTGCCGGCGACCAGATCGATCTTCTCGTCCTCATCACCGTCGGGGCCTTCGCCGCGCTCGATGATCTGGATGCCGTCGATCTCGTCCTTCTCGTCCTTCTTTTGAATCAGACCCATAGTCAGCTACTCCTTATTGGGAACACAATCCCTAACAGAATACGCCCGACGAGGCGCCGGGCATATTGATTCTTAGGTTATACGCAAACACTTAAGTACTATTTAGGCGTTTGCAGCCTGCATGTCTTAGGCCAAGTGCTCAATAACGGCATCGGCGAAGGCCTGCGTACCCACCGCACCCTCGACGGAACCGGTCTGGGCACGACGTACGTCGCCGGTAACCTGCTTACCCTCGTCGAGCGTGGCGGACACGGCGGCGCGGATACGATTGGCAGCATCGTTCTCGCCCAGATGATCGAGCATCATAGCCGCAGACAGAATCTCGGCCGTGGGGTTGGCGATATCCTGACCAGCGATATCGGGCGCGGAGCCGTGCGTTGCCTCGAAGATGGCGCAGTCGGCACCGATGTTGGAGCCGGGGGCCATACCCAGGCCACCCACCAGGCCAGCGCACAGATCGCTCACAATGTCACCGTACAGATTGGGCAGCACCAGGACATCGAAGTCGTCGGGGTTTTGGACCAGGCCCATGCAGGTGGCGTCGACAATCTTGTCGTTGAACTCGATATCGGTATAGTTGGTGGCCACCTCGCGCGCCACGCGCAGGAACAGACCGTCGGTCGCCTTCATGATGTTGGCCTTGTGTACGGCCGTCACCTTTTTGCGGCCACAGCGGCGGGCGTACTCAAAGGCATACTCCACAATACGGCGGCTCTTGGCGATGGAGATCGGCTTGATCGAGATCGCGGAATCGGCGGTGAAGGTCTTTTGGCCCGAACGCTCGACGAGCTGTGAGAGTTCCTCGACCTCGGCAGTGCCCTCATCGAACTCGATGCCGGCGTAGAGGTCCTCGGTGTTCTCGCGCACGATAACCAGGTCGACATCGCGGAAACGAGAGCCGTCGCCCGGCTGCGACAGGCAAGGGCGCACGCAGGCGTACAGGTCGAAGTGCTTGCGCAGGGCGACGTTAACGCTGCGGAAGCCCGTGCCAACCGGTGTGGTGATGGGGCCCTTGATGGCAACCTTGGTCTCGGCGACCGCATCGAGCACATGCTGGGGCAGCGGCGTGCCAAACTCGTCCATGACGCCGGCGCCGGCCTCCTGGACGTTCCAGTTGATCTGGACACCAGTGGCCTCGACCACGCGGCGCATGGCCTGCGTAATCTCGGGACCGATACCGTCGCCGGGAATCAGGACTACATCGTGCGCCATAATCTGTTACTCCTCGTCTTCGGCGTCGTCGGATTTTTTAACGCTAGCACGCTTCTTCTTTTTGGAGAGATCCAGGCCAAAACGTTTAACAAGCATTTCGCAGATCTCGCTCGAACGGGCCTTGAGATAGCTGCCCTTGCCGTTCTCGGCGTCGAACTTAAGGCGCAGCGCGAGCTTCTCGGCAACCTCGGCGTCGATCTCGCCCTGGCCGAACTCGTACAGGCAACCGAGCATGTCGCGATACTCGAGGTCGCCGTGGTAGCACTGGATGGCCTCGTCCAGGATCGGCCAAGCCTCGCGCGACCGCTCGACGCCCGTGGCTCCCCACACGCACAGCAGGCGGAAGGCGGCGTAGCGCAGCGTGGAGGAAATCTCGTCGAACAGCGCGGTCTCGGCGCCCTCGAAGGCATCGCCCAGCTGCTCGGGGCAGGTAGTGGCGAGCGCCGCCAGGGCATCGAGGGCCTCCCAGCGGGTCTGAGCCTCGGGGCGGTCGAGCGCCTCGATCAGCGCGGGCGCGCAGGGCACGACGCGCTGGGGATCGCGCTCAGCAAGCAGGTGCAGCACGCGGGCGGCAAACTGGCGGATGCGGCGCGTGGGACAGCCAAGCTCTTGGACCAGGCGGTCGACGGCGTTCTCGTTCTCCTCTGCCAGCTGAAGCTGTGCCAGCTCCTCGTCGGTGAGCTGTTCGTCTTTATTTTCTGCCATAGTTACCTCTTCTATTTATTTCTTGGCGTGCTTGCCAGCACCCTTGCTGTCATCGGTGACTGAGATGAGCTGTCGGTCGGAAGCGCCATTGTGGCGTGCGCGACGGCGGTCCTCGGCGTCGCCCGCATCGGCGGCGGCGCGATGGGCCTTGTTGACATTAAAGACCTCGTCGTGCTTGCGCCATGGGCCAACGGACTCGCCAAAGCTCATCTTAAGACCGGCGATAAAGCCGCCGAGCCAGCCGATCGGCGCAAACTGCACCAGCGGGAACAGCGAGAACACCCAGGTCAGCAGGACGACTGCCGCCGCTCCCGCAAAGTTGGCAATCCAGTAGTCGCGCTTGGTGACGACGCGCCTTTCGCACGCCCACTGACCGCACAAAAAGCCAATGTAGATCGCAAAGAGAAAGAGCACCAGCGCAAGTACCACGAACGTCCAGCTCATGGGCGCTACTCCCCGTGATGGTGGCCGCAGCAGCACTCGTGGCCGTCGTCATGGCCGTGGCCGCCGCAGCACTCGTGGTCCTCGCCGTGGTGGTGGCCACAACCGCACTCGTGGTCGTCGCCATGCTCGCCGCAACCGCAGCCTTCATCGTGAGCACCGTGCTCCTCGGGACGATACTGCGACCAGTCCAGACCGGCGGCGATGGCATCGGCCTCCTCCTTGTAGAGGACCGTGATGGCCTGGGTGCCCAGTTTGGCGCCACCGATGGCGTCGAGCATGTCGTAGAGCGTAAAGGCGACGTCGGCGCCGGGCAGCGCGAGCTCGCGGTCATCGGCATAGGCGAGCGCCAAGCGCAGGTCCTTGATGAAGTGCTCGACCATAAAGCCGGGCTTGTAGTCGCCGTCGAGCGCCTTGGGAGCCAGGCTCTCCATGGCGCCGGACTTGCCGGTACCGCCCAGGATCATCTGGCGGGTCTTCTCCAGGTCAAGGCCGCTCAGCTCGGCAAATGCCATGGCGTCTGCCATGCCGACCATGCAGGCGCCCAGCGACACCTGGTTGGCGAGCTTGGCAGCCTGGCCCTTGCCGGCGCCGTCGAAGCAACAGATGTTGGCCGCAAAGGTGGCAAGGATGTCACGGACCGGCGCGATGTCGTTCTCGGTAGCGCCCACGATAGCCGTGAGCGTACCGGCGATAGCGCCCGACTCGCCGCCGGTGACGGGGCAGTCAAACGCTATGCGACCAGCAACCTGGGCGGCCTCGGCAATGTCGCGGGCGAGCTCGGGCGAGCTCGTGGTGAGGTCGATCAAGACCGCACCCGGCTTGGTGCACGCGAGCAGGCCGTCGCCCGCCAGGTAGAGTTCCTCGACCTCGGAGGGATAGCCCACCATGGTAAAGACGACATCGGCGTTAGCCACGGCCTCGGCCGGCGTATCGGCCCAGACGGCACCGCGCTCGATAAGCGCTGCGGCCTTGGACTTGGTGCGGTTGTTGACCGTGACGGGATAGCCGGCGTCCAGGATGTGGCCGGCGATGGGGGCACCCATGATTCCGGTGCCGATAAATGCGACAGAGAGCTTGTTTGCCATGAAACCTTTCCTTTTGGGTTGGGTGATGCTACCAGGTTAAATACTCGGTGCCAGCGCTTGAGCTGCGGGGCGACCGTGGTCGTAGCGCCTGTCTACTCACCACGCACACGGCGCGCGATGCGGTCGGAAAGCGAGGCCTTCTCGGCGCGGTTCTTGCCCCAAAATGCAAGCGCCACCATGCCGGGCCCCACGTGCGAGCCGATGGTAGGACCGACGGAACTACGGATAATCGTGGCGTCGGCGCAGCCTTCCTCCTTGCGGATGGCGGCCTCGAGCCAGTCACCGTCCTTCTCGGCATCGGCAGTCATAATAGCGATGGGCATGGTGCGATCGGGCACATAGTTCTCGCGGAACGACTTGAGGATGGACTTGAGCGCCTTCTTGCGGCCGCGGTTGACGCCGATCAGCGACAGCGAGCCGGCAAGGTCATAGGAGAGCTCGGGCTTGACATCGAGCTTTGCCGTGAGCTGCGCCGCCGCGGGCGGAATGCGGCCGCCGGCGGCCAGTGCGTCAAAGCTCTCGAGCGTAAAGTAGCCGTGCACGTAGGTCTTGGCCTCGTTTGCCCAATCGACCAGCTGCTTGGCGGTGAGTCCCGCCGAGCGCTGGCGCACGGCCTCGAGCGCCAGGAGCTCGCCGGTCGCGCAGGGTAGGGCGTTGTCGACCACGTAGAGCTCAAAGTTGGGATACTCGGCGTGCACGGCGTCCGCCGCCTGGCACGCGGAGTTGTAGCTCGACGACAGCGCCGAGGTAAAGCACAGGTAGACCGTGGGCGTGCCCTCTTTGGCGCACTCGGTAAAGAACTCGATATAGCGACCGAGCGACACAGCCGAGGTGGACACGCGGGCACCGGCGCGCATGCGGTCGTAGAACTCCTTAGGGCTCATGCTCGACCAGATGTCGTCCGTGCGCTCCTCGCCATCGATAATGAAGGGGAAACCCAGGATATCGACATCGAGGTTCACGGCGACCTCGGGGCTAAAGTCGCAGCAGGTATCGACAACGATGCGGCAACGGTCCGAATGACCGGCGGATGCGGCCTTGTCCATCAAAGCGACTCCTTACGTAAAAAAGGCGGCCACCCGCATGGGATGGCCGCCAGCCGTTAACTCATGCAAGTTAACGTATTTTACTCGTCAAGTGTTTCGATACGGGGCTTGATGATGCCATATCCACCATTCTTACGGTGATACACCACATTGATGAGACCGGTCGTCGCGTTCTCGAACACGTAGAAGTCGTGACCGAGCAGATCGGTCTGCACCAGCGCCTGCTCCTCGGTCATCGGGGTGACATCGATGACCTTCTCGCGGACGAGCAGATCGTCCTCCTCCTCGGGCAGCAGCAGGTCGGCCAGATCCTCGACGCGCTCGACCGGTGCGACATCCGCGGCGCTGGCACCACCCTGGCGGTTGTCCACGACCTTGGTCTTGAACTTGCGCAGCTGGCGGGTAACCTTATCGGCGGAGAGGTCGATGGCGGCGTACATATCTGCGCCGTGCTCGGCAACGCGAATCACCGAACCACGGGCACGAACCGTGACCTCGACAATTGCCGGGTTGGGGTTCGAGGGGTTCTTCTCATAACGAAGCACAACGTCGACCGTCATGGGCTCGATATCGAAAACCTTGAGCGCCTCACCGATCTTCTCATCCACATGCGCACGCAGAGCATCGGTTACCGTCGTCTTGCGTCCAGAAACCTTGATATCCATACGTGGCTCCAATCTGCCTCGGGAACTTACTGTACTGGCTATGTACCCATTGCCGTGCATTTAATCACGCGGATTCCCAAAGACCCGAATAACGATTGCTTGATACCGCATACCGAAGTCTCGCACTTTTCCGTGGCAAAGTGCGCTATAGGAGCGCGACGGCTGCTTTGGTTTTGCACCTGAAAAATCTCTTCGACCTGCTGGTTTTATGGAAACGAAAAAGCCGGGCTCCCCTGTTGGGAAAGCCCGGCAATGCGTGTTGAAACCGTGAAGAGGCATCTCTCCCAGCGCATAGGAGATGCCGCCCCTAGCAATAACTAGCTATTGAGCTTGTTAATGTCGTCGTCGGTGATAGTGCCCTCCTGGCTGGACGATTTATTCTCGGAGGTTGCACCCTCGCTGCTCGAATCGGAGGATGCGGACTTGCTGGATCCGGTGTCGGTCGACTGCACGTCAGCGCCCGAAACCGTCTTAGTGGTAAGGTCATAGGGCATCGTGCCATACCAGACAGAGTGGACAGCCTCGAGCGTGCCGTCGGCCGTAATACCGTCGAGGGCATCGCTCACGGCACGGCATAGCTCGTCGTTGGCGGCAGGGCCTGCAACGCCGAGCGTCGAGGGCGTCTCGAGAGCGCCGACGTAGGAGATCTGGCTCATCAGACGTGCAAGGTAACCGCCGGCCGTGGAATCGCAGATCACATAGTCGACCTCGCCGGACTCGAGCGCCTCAAAGCACTCATTAATGTTGGAGAAGGTCTTTTGGTTGGCCGTGATGCTTTGTTTGGCGAGCGCTTCCCGCGATGCCGAGGAAGCCTGAACGCCCAGGGTAGCGGTGTTAAGCGTTCCGATGGAAACGCTCAGCGACTCGCCGTCGCTCGTCTTTCCGAACACTGCTGCAGCGTCGTACAGGCAAGTACCAAGCGTGCTGATATCACCATCCGTGGAATTGATGTCGCCAATGAAGATGTCGGCCTTTTTGTCGCCAAGCGCGGAACCGGCAGAAGACGCATCGACGAAGGCAACCTTAAGGCCCATACGGCTTGCAAGGGCGCGGGCAGCGTCGACCGCGTAGCCCGTGAGGTTACCATCGGAACCCTGCATGGCCTGCGGAGCATCGGAGGTATCGAGGGCAACCGTCAGGGTACCAGGAGTGACCAGGGCATCGTCCGACACCGCCGGCGTAACGGTCTCGCGCTCGATCTGGTCAAGCGTGGGTGTCGTGAACGTAGACAGTGGATTGAACGCGCATCCGCTCAAGCCCAATACGGCAATGACCGCCGCGGTCCCAGCACCCAACCGAGCCGCGTGCATCAAGCTGCCCCTCACCATGTCCACTACCCTGCCTTCTGTGTCGTATACAATCCGTGCGTTGCGCGGAATAACGGGTTGTTCCCACCAGCTGACCTGGTATTTGACCCCACACTTGCGCACCGGGGTGTTTGCTCGGGAGGCCGTAGCCACCTTCACGACTGGCCCGCTCGCCCGCGAGGCGGTATTGCCCCAAAGAAAGTAGAACGGACGGTGCGGCTTACATCTAGGACGCGCCATGATCGCGCCGCGCGCACGCGGTCGCTTACGTGGATCCCTTTGACCGCGTCTGTCTTGGACTAGGATGGACATTACGTCCGTCCGCAACCACAGCCTGGCAGGAACGTAGCGCATTATAGCTAAGTTCAAGCTAAAGTTTAAGGTTAGGGACGCCATTCGCACCGTGAGCACAGATTTTGCAGGTCGGAGCGGACCATTCGTGCCCCCATGAAGCCCGGAGCTCCCCTACGGGGAGCTCCGGGGCACCCTTCTTAGGGTGCAGTGGCCAAAAAGTTGTAAATATGAGTACTGTTACCAAATTAGTGGCAGGAATTTTTGGCTCTGCAAGCAGTTTTCACGCTCTATAACGTCAGATTGATGCCAGGATATTCCACATTTGTTTAATATTTTTCTAATCTACGCCATCTTCCAGTCCCAAAATCCCTGATTTTGCTGTTACTAAATTTATAGCAGTACTCATATTTGCTATATTTTGGCCAGAACATATATCAAACCCCCTGTTTCAGAGCATTGTTAGGCGGCTTTAAGCCCAAAACACGCCCGCAGCGTGTTAAATAGCGCCTCTTGTTTTCTTCTGCGAGCGTCAACACGGTTGCGATATCGCTTACCCATGCGCTGGTGGATGCGCCATGCGAGCGCTTCCATCGCTTCCATGTCGCAGAGCATTTCCTTGTTGACCGTCGCGACCTCGATTCCCATAGTAATCAAGCCCGTGTTGCGTTTTTCATCATGGATACGTCCCCTCCGGGAGGAATGGCCCAGCTCACCGTTGTATTCCAGGTCAAACCGGGCTGCTTCCTGATACGCATCGCAAACTGCATGCGGCATCCCCGAGATTGCCTGCGCGCGGTCATCGAACTCGATCTTGTAGTCGGTCTCAAAGGGACCGCAGGCAAATCCGCCATAGGAAAACGGAAGCGAAAACAGAGCGAGCATGATGCACTCCATGGGCGAGACCAGGTTTTCTGACAGGTAGGGACACAGGCGCAGCAGCTGTTTGGCCACATTCCCCGTGCATGCCGCAAGGTAATCTTCCAGGCGATCGGGCGTCAACACCGGCTCGACTTCAAAGTAGCCCACGTCTGCCGGTTGGTCCTTGTCCTTTGCAAGTCTATTCGCAACAGGTGAGGTGTAGGGAGGCAGATACTTCCCGCGATCGCTCAGTGAAATCTTGGAACACAGTTCCTGGGCCAGGGCAAATGCCTGGATACAGCCGACCTCGCGGGCGACGGCAACACAAAGGGCCTCGGGAGATAGGCTGTACACCCCCGGTTCCACCTCTAGAATCGAGCCAGCGGGCAACCCGGAGCATACGGACCAGCTCACGCCAAGAATGCGGCGGCGCTGCGCTGCAGACCCTACCAGCAAGCACAAATCCTCTTGTACCTCGCCGTTTGCGGCCCCAATCCGCACCAAGTCGGGAAGATAGATGTCCTCGGTCGAGGGCGACGACGCACACAGCACGCGGCGCTCCTCCTCAGGCTCAAGGTCCTTCCAGCTTATATAGCCCATCTGCCGGCGCTCGGCTCGAATCATGCGCAGCGCCGAGGCGCCTGTTAGGATTACGGAAGCCGCTAGCTGCTCTTTTGTCGGCTTGTTGCACTGCCTGATTGTTACCGCCACATGAATCACCCCTACCAAACGCGTGCGATGGCGAGGCCATCAACGGCCACGGCACCGGCGCGCTTGAGTTCCGCCGAAGCCGCTGCCATCGTCGCGCCCGTGGTGATAACGTCGTCGATAAGCAGCAGGCGGCGGCCCCGCACCTCCTCAACGGTCTCGTACATGCCTCGGGCGCGTTCACGGCGTTCTTCACGACCGAGTTCACGCTGGTCGCCATGGCCGTACTTAACGAGGGCGTCGAGTAGCGGAACACCCGACAGCTCGCAAAATGGGCGCGCAATGGCTTCCATATGATCGAAGCCGCGTCGCCGAAACGCCGCCGCCGTCGCGGGCACAAACACCACTGCATCGGCGCCGGACAACACACCGCCCAAGCGTTCGGGTGCCGCGACCTGGGCATGTAAGGCGGTGTCGTATAGCAGCTCTGCCAGATACGGCGCCAGGCGTCGCTCACCCGCGTCTTTGTACGCTTTAATAATCCGCGGCAGCGGATGCGTGTAAACGGCACATGCCAAGCACCGGTCGAGTGCTTCAGCCATCGCCGAGGACGTACCCTCGACTGAGCACTCGGTGCACAGCAAGTCTCCAAACGGGGCGCCGCATCGAGTGCAGCTATGCCGCGGGTCGATGAGCGCGAGCGCGGCCAGGCAGTCTTGGCAAATAAGCGCACCGGCGCGCTCGCAGCCGGCGCATCGCGTGGGCGACAACGCCTCAAGCGCCTCGTGCGCCGCCCGCTCGGCAAACGGTAGCAATTCGTCCGCAAACGGTAGGATGCCGGCACCTTGCAGGCATCCCAACACATTCAAATGTCTCTTCACGACACAACCCTCCCTACGTTCGGTCGCAGGGAGGGTTGTTGATTCAGCGCTATAGTACCCCGACGCTTTTGGGGTCAGGCAGGTTAAATCCGTTTGCGGGCGCTATTCGCCGGTGGGCGGTTGCGGTGTGGACGAGTTTTGGTTCGAGCCCTCGCCACCGTCTTGACGCGGCTTGCGGGAACGACGACGGCGACGGCGCTTCTGGCCCTGGTCGGCCGAACCCTCGCCACCACGATCTTCGCGCGACTCGCGTTCGTCGCGAGCAGCGCCGCGCGCGGCCTTGGCCGCCGCCCCTCCGCCATCTCCGGGGCGACGGCGTGTGACCTTGACCTCGCCATCCGAGACCTGATCGGCCACGGAGGGCACCGAGGGCTTTTGCTGCGTGCCCGAGGAATGGCGACGACGCGGACGCGGGGCGCGCTCGTCATCGTTGCGCTGCTTGCCACCCTTGTCGGCAGGCGTATCGGAACCCAAACCACCCTTGGGGGCGGCACCGGCTTCGCGAACGGCTGCGGCGCGGAAGGCGTCCTCACGCTCCTCGCTCGACAAATGGCGGCGGCGACGGCGCGTGGGGTTCATGCCACCGCCACGATTCTGCTGCTGAGGCTGCTGAGCCTCGCGCTCACGAGGGGAATTCTTGCCTGCGGAAGCGGCCTCGCCGGCATTGCCCGAACCCGAGCGATTGCGGCGGCGACGTCCACCGGAAGCCTCCTCAGCCTCGGGTGCCTCGGCCTTTCCGCGACCCTTGCCGCGGCCGCGACTCTCGCCCTGGCTCTGACCGGCACGGGTATCGGCGTCTGCATCGCGACGGCGGCGCTTGGGCATCGTCGTCCCCGCCAGACGATCGGCGCTCGACAGGCCATCGCCCACGTCGACGCCGTTCTCGCGGTCGAGCTCCATAAGCGCTAGGCGCATCTCGGGCGACTCGATACGCTCGAGCACATCGCGCGTCACGCAGTCGGGGCGGCAGCTGCAGCCCTGCTCGGCGGCCTTCTTTTTGCAGCCCTCGGAGCAGGTCATGTCGGCCAGGTTGACCTTAAAGACTTTGCCGTTCTCCAGGCGCAACACCAGCTGCTCACGCGGCGTGTCATATTCCTGGATGCGCGCCTTGCCAAGCGGCGTATCGATAAGCGTCTTCTTTTTGGGCGCGCGGCTCTTAAAGTCCTTGTACGCCTCAAACTCGTAGCGCAGGCAGCACATCAGGCGGCCGCAGACGCCGCTAATCTTGGACGAGTTGAGCGGCAGGTCCTGCTCTTTTGCCATGCGGATCGAAACCGGCTCAAACTGTCCGCCAAAGCGCGTGCAGCAGAGCTCCTGGCCGCACTGGGCGTAGCCGCCCACCAGGCGGGTCTCGTCACGCACGCCGATCTGGCGCATGTCGACGCGGATGTGCAGCGTAGAGGACAGGTCCTTGACGAGCTGACGGAAATCGACGCGCTCCTCGGCAGCAAAGTAGAACACGGCCTTCTCGCCGCCAAACAGGTACTCGACGCCGACCGGCTTCATCTCGAGGTCGAGCTCCTTGACCAGGCGGCGGAAATCGACCATGGCCTCGTCACCCTGGATAGCCAGGTCGTCGGCAAGCTGCAGGTCGATGTCGCTCGCTACGCGCAACACGGGCTTGAGCGGCTGACCGATCTCGTCGAGCGGCACCTCGAAGGGATCGGCCGTGACCAGGCCGATCTCGGTTCCGCGCTCGGTAGAACAAATGGCATAATCGGCCTCGAGGATATCCAAATCCTGTGGGTCGAACCACAGGTCGCGCGAGGCGTAGGTAAACTTAACGGGTACGACTAACGGCATTTCAGTGCCTTCCTGATATCGAACAGCATGACCTCGATGGCCAGCTGGGGAGTAACGTTTCTGGCGATGTTGCGCTCAGCGGTGGCAACCGCCTCGAGCGCCTGGGTGGCACCCGCAACATTGGTCGCGGCGGCAAGCCGCCCGATCGTGTCGCGCACGTCCTCGTTCACCACGCCTGCCGCCTCATCCTGAAGCGTCAGCAGCACGTCGCGCATGAGCGTCCGCGCGCTCGCCAGCGCTTCCATGATACCCGAACGCTCGCGCGCGTTGAGTTCGCGCTTGTTGCGGTCCTCAAGCTGCTTCAATGCTCCACGCGACAGGTAGTCGGCATTTTGCTCGAGCACCTTTTCCTGCGTTGACTTGACCTCGGCGAGCGGCGCCTTGACGGCGACGATGAGCGACTTGGCGCGACTGAGCACATCGGCCTCGTCGGCGGCGATGAGCGAGTCGATGGCACGGACCATCTGGCGACGGGCGTCCTGGCGCTCGGCGCTCTTGAGGAACTCGATACCACGCGTGGGGCTTCCCGCCACAGCGACGGCCATGCGGCAGCGCGCGGGATCCTGACCGGTGGCGCGACTCACGGCCTGAACGGCCACAGTGGGCGACACCAGCCGAAACGGCACGCACTGGCAGCGGCTCACGATGGTGGGCAGCATCACGTCGGCCGAGGTGCCCAACAGGATGAACATGACGCCCTCGGGCGGCTCCTCGAGTGTTTTGAGCAGCGCGTTGGCGGTGTTGGCGCGCAGCTGCTCGGCACGGTCGATGATGTAGACCTTTGCCTTGGCGCGGATGGGTGCCAGGGGCACGTCGTCGAGCAGCTCGCGGGTCTGGGCGATGAGGTAGCCCGTGGCGCTTTCGGGGGTGTAATAGTGCACGTCGGGGTGCGTATGGCGCGCGACGCGCACGCAGCTGTCGCACGAGCCACAGCCGTCCCGCTCGCACAGAAATGCCTGGGCAAGCGCCCATGCGGCATCGAGCTTACCGGCGCCGGGTGCGCCCAAAAACAGGTAGGCGTGCGATGCACGGCCGCTGGAGACGGCGTTGGTCAAAAAATCGCGCACGCGCTGTTGGGTGTCGAGCTTGGCCAGCAGGCTTGCCTGAGCGGGGGCCATGTTACTCAGCCTCCTGGGCAAGCGCGGCGGCGACGGCATCCTGGGGGATGTCGAGACCGTGCGCACGAACCAGCTCGACCGTCTGCGCGAAGACGTCTGCGATCGACGCAGTGGCGTCGATGAGCTTTACGCGGTCTGGCTCCTCGGCAGCAATGGCACAAAATCCCCGGTAGACACGCTCCTGGAAGGCCATGCCCTTGGCCTCCATGCGATCGGCCGCACCGCGGGCCGCCATGCGCAGCGCCGCCTGCTCGGGCGTGATGTGGTAGACGAGCGTGAGCGCCGGATGCGTACCGGCGACAGCCAGGTTGTTGGCATCGCGTACCACCTGACGGTCGAGGCCATCGGCAAACGCCTGATAGCAGGTCGTGGAATCGTAGAAACGGTCGCACAGGACCACCTTGCCGGCAGCGAGGGCGGGAGCTATGACCTCGTGCACCAGCTGGGCACGCGCGGCCTCGTAGAGCAGCAGCTCGCAGGTGTCGCCCATCGCCGTGTTGGCGGGGTCGAGCAGCAGAGTGCGAATCTTTTCGCCGACGGCGGTGCCGCCCGGCTCGCGCAGAGTTACGACCTGATAGCCAGCGAGGTCGAGCGCGCGGGCCAGCAGGCGCGCCTGCGTGGACTTGCCGGCACCGTCGACGCCCTCGAGCGTGATAAAGCTATGTTGAGCGGGCTCAAAAGCCATGGGCGCAGCCCCTTCCTACAAGGCGCGTAAATGCAAGTTATAGCAACCAAGCCATGATACCCCAGGGACAAGGGCTAGGTGGCAGTTAGGGACGTTCCTAAAGTGCCGGCAGAAAAGGAACGTCCATTAGTCATTGGGGACGTTCTTAAATGACTAGGTGGCAGTTAGGGACGTTCCTAAAGTGCCGGCAGAAAAGGAACGTCCCCAACTGCCGACCCTCTAAGTTGCGGTGAAATAGGAACTGAATACGCCTTCTAACAGCAAATACAATCCCTATTTCACCGCAAGTTAGGAGTGGGCGCGGGCGTTGATGGCGAAGGAAATGTCGCGCTCCAAGGTCAAGGCCTGCTCGCGTTCGAGGTCTTGGGTGAGAATTGCCAGCACGTAAGGGCGCTCGGCGTAGACGATTGCGGCATCGTGCTGAGCATTCGCCAGACTGCCCGTTTTGTGCGCGACCAAAACGCCGCCGGGAACGCCCTCGACAATACCGCGCGCGTCTTCCTGCGCCAGCAGATATCCGCGCGCTCGCTCGCACAGCTCGGGCGTCGCGATTGTCCCCGCCGCCAGCCGTTGCAACACGGCCGCAGCATCACGGGCGCTCGTATAGTTCTCGCGACCTTGTGCCTGGGCCTCGGCATCCATCATCAGACGAGCGAGCACGGTCTGGGTCAGCCCCAATGCGGTACACGTTTCGTTGACCGCATCCATGCCAAGTCTGCCGATAACAAGGTTCGCTGCCACTTTATCGCTCTGGGCGATCATGGCGTGCAGCAGCTCGTCAATACTGTACGACACACCCGCGCCGCGCGACTGAATGTTGCCGCTGCCACCCACGATATCCTGTTGCGTGACCGTTATCTGCTCGTCGAGGGACAGCTCGCCCGCCGTCACGGTCTCGAGCGCACAAGCGAGAATGGGAAGCTTGATGATGCTTGCCGCCACACGTCGCGCGTCCGACGCCACAGCAACTTCACCATCGAGCGACGCGAACGTCTGTGGATCAAGCGCCACAGCATAGACCGAGGTAGACCCACCATACGGATCGACAAGGGCTTCGATATCTTGCTGAAGGCCGGCAATCCAAGAGGTCTGGGAGACAGCTTCCGTCTTTTGAGAGGACGGATGATTCGCTTTTTGTTTGGCAGGGACAGCGAAGCCCTCAGCCTCGTTGCGACGCGCGGCACAGCCGCCGAGACTCATCACCGAGGCAAGCGCTCCGGTCAACATCCCGGCACAAAACACACGACGCGAGCAATCGCACGCAGCGAGGGTCGCATCCCCCGGCGGGAATCGGAACGTCTCCACGTTGTCGCCGCCACCCCGACCTTGCTCGCCACAGTACACAGACCCACTCCCCACCATCGCATTCTACCGAGCCGTCGATAAACGGCCGCACCGGACACCCAGCTCGCCACACTCATTGTGACGCATGCGACAGGGCTTGCGCGGCATGACTATCCTCATATAACCAGTTGGGTCGGCGCGGCCCAACCGCACCTGAACCACCTTATAATTTAGCCAACACATCGAATGGAAGGAACCATCATGCCCCGGTTTTGCACCCATTGCGGCAAGCTTCTGAAAGACGGCGAGCGCTTCTGCACCAACTGCGGAACGCCGGTAACCGATGATGGCCAGGCCTCTCAGTCGCAAGAGGATGCGCAGGCAGCCGAGCATGCCGCCGCGTCCGATGCAGCCTTCGACACTGCCGCTACCACGGTTCAGCCTGCGCAGCAGCCCACGGCGACTCAGCCCCAGCAGGCGGACGTGACCGTGCAGTCCGCCCATCAGCCCGCGCCCGCTCCCCAGCCGGAAGCTGGCGCGACGCAGCAATGGGCGACGCCAGCCGGCTCCGCGCCGCAGCAGCCCATACCGACCGCCACTCCGCAGGCCGGCGCCCCCGCTGCTCTCAAGAACAACAACGCCCTGCTCATCGGCATTATCGCCGTACTCGTTGTCGTGATTATCGCGCTGTTCGCATTCTTTATGATCAAGCCTTTCGACAAGGGCGCCGATGATACCAAGGGCACGACGATCGAAAAGGTCAAAATCGACCACGATGACGATGATGTCTCCGTTAAGGGTGACCCCAACAAGCTTGACGATGATGACGAGGACGCCGACGAAGACGACACCATCGGCGAGCAGAACATCTACGACCAGCTGAGCTCCTACTACAGCAGGCTCTCCGATCTTGACCAGCAGATCCGCGACTGCGCCACCACATTCAACACGTATTACCTTAAGGATGACCGCAGCTCGCGTCAGTCGGCCAGCGACACCGCCGAGGCGCTCGAGAAGCAGATCGGCGCCCTCAAGGACGAGGTCGAGGACCTGGATGTTCCCGTCGACTCGCAGAAGTACAGCTCGTGGAAAGACATCATCGCGCTCTACGACGACCTGGAGAATCGCATCGACATCATTTGCGACGCTTGGGAAATCAGCCTTGAGTACTCCAGCCCCGCCAACCACAAGGATGAGATCGTGGCGCCGCTGGCGCGCGACAACGTAGCGGGCACCAACGACAACAAATACCGTCTGGACTTTGAGGACCGCTACCCCGGCGCAAAGCCCGTCGAAGTGAACTAGTCGCATGCGAAACTAGTCATTGGGGACGTTCTTAAACGACTAGTCATTAAAGAACGTCCCCAATGACTACCCAAAAAACGAGCGAGGATCATGGGACCCTCGCTCGTTTTTGTTTTAGGTGACGTTTCGACCGTGCGGCTACTTGTCGGCAGTGGTCTTTTTGGCAGTCGACTTCTTCGCGGTCGTCTTCTTGGCGGCAGTGGCTTTCTTAGCCGTCGTCTTCTTGGCCGCGGTCGTCTTCTTCGCCGTGCTCGCCTTGGTCGCAGTCTTGCGGCCGCGGGCGGGCTTCTTCTCCTTGGTCGGGCAATCCATGTTGACGCAGATACGCCACGGGCCGCGCGCCGTATTGACCACCACGATGGGGGCGCCGCACTCGGGACAGGTCTCGCCCGTCGCCTCGAGCTTGCCACGCGCCGGCAGCGGATAGCTCACGCCGCAATCGTCATAGTTGGTGCAGCGGATAAAGCGCTTGCCGCTCTTCTCGCTCTTGTGCGCGATCAGGTCGCCATGGCGTCCGGCCTCGGCGCACACCTTGCACTCGCCCACCTTAAGGTCGGGCTCGTAGTTGGTGGGGCACGTCGGGTTCACGCAGATCTCGAAAGCCTTCTGGCGGAACGGCTGGCACTTAATGCGCGGTGCACCGCACTCGGGACACACAGCGGCCTCGCCCTCAAGCGGGCTCACCTTGACACCGCTCGGCACCGGATAGGTCACATCGCAGTCGGGCCAGCCCATGCAGCCGATAAAGCTGCCGCGGGTCTTGGCGCTCGTCTTCATGACCAGGTCCTTGCCGCACTTGGGGCAGGCGCCCACGCGCGCATCGGCCGTGACGGCGTCGCTGATGGCGTCGCCGAGCTCCTGCGTGTGCTTGAGCAGCTCGTCGAGCACGCCGGCCAGCAGCGCGCGCGAGTGCGTCACGACATGCTCTTCGGTGTCCTCGCCGCGCTCCACGCGGGTCATGTCGCCGTCGAGCTCGCTGGTCATATCGGGGCTCGTGATGCGCGGGGCAAACTGCGTCAGCGCGTCGATGATGGCGATGCCCAGCTGGCTCGGCTCCACGGGATCGTTCTTGAGATAGCGCACGGCATACAGGCGCTCGATGATGCTCGCGCGCGTGGACTTGGTACCCAGGCCGCGCTTCTCCATCTCCTGCACGAGCTTGCCCTGGCTGTAGCGCGCGGGCGGCTCGGTCTGCTTGGCCTCGAGCTTCATGTCGAACACATCGACCGTATCGCCCTGCTCCAGCGGCGGCATCTGCTCGTCACGTTTAAGGCCGTACGGATAGGCCTCGCGGAAACCCGGGGTCACGAGCACGTCACCCGAAGCCACGAACGGCTCGCCGTTCACATCGAGCTCGAGCTTGGTGTTCTCGATGGTCGCAGGACCCATAAGCGTTGCCAGGAAGCGGCGGGCGATGAGGTCGTAAAGCTTGCGCTGGCCGCCGTCGAGCGTGGACGGATCGCCCTCGCCCGTGGGATAGATAGGCGGGTGGTCGGTAGTCTCGACCTTGCCGCGCGTGGGCTTCATGGGACCGGCGAGCACCTTTTTGCACACGGGCGCCAGCGCCGGGTTGATCTTTGCCAGGTCGCTCACCACAGCACCCAGATCGAGCGTCGCGGGGTACACGGTATTGTCGACACGCGGGTAGCTGATGAGACCGGCCATGTAGAGGGACTCGGCGATGCGCATCGTACGCGCAGGCGAGATGCCCTCGGCCGCGGCGGCAGCCTGCAGCGAGGTCGTCGCAAACGGCGTGGGCGGCTGCTGCTTACGCGAGCGCTTGGTCACCGCTGCGACGGTAGCCGTCTTGGCACCGTCGACGTGACCATACGCCGTCTCGGCAGCATCTTTATCGGTAAAGCGCGCCGTTTTGTGCGCGATCTTAAAGCGATCGTCCTCGGCAGCGCCCTGCGCGGCACCCATGCCGCGAATCTGCCAATAGTCCTCGGGCACAAACGCCATGCGCTCGCGCTCGCGCTCAACCACCAGAGCGAGTGTCGGCGTCTGCACGCGGCCGGCAGAGCGCACGTTACCAAAGCCGCCAAACTTGGCGAGCGTCAGATAGCGCGTGAGCACCGCGCCCCAAATGAGGTCGATGTGCTGACGGCTCTCGCCGGCGTCGGCCAGGTTCTGGTCGAGCGAGACAAGGTTATCGAAGGCCTGCGTGATCTCGGCCTTGGTAAACGAAGAGTATTGGGCGCGGGCAACCGGCAAGTCCGGCGCAACCTCGCGCACCTTGTTGAGGGCGTCCGAACCAATCAGCTCGCCCTCGCGGTCGAAGTCCGTGGCGATAATGACGCTGTCGGACTTTTTAGCGAGGTTCTTGAGCGAACGAATAAGTTCCTTCTCGGCCGGTAGCTTAATGACGGGTGCCCAGGTGAGGTAAGGCAGGCTCTCGAGCTTCCAGCCCTTGATGGAAATGCCATCGGCAAGGAACGGCTTGCGCTTGGTGTCGTACGGCGGGCGGGCCAGGCCATCGGGCATATCGGCCGGCAGCATCTCGCCGTCCTCGGTCACCGAATACCAACCCAACTTTTTATCGAACAGCACACTGTCGCAAAAATCGGGCGCCAGGATGTGACCGGCAAGGCCAATGGTCACGCACTCCTCGCCCTTCCACTCAAAACGGTAGATGGCGGTGTTGTACACCTTGTCCTTCTTGGGCTTGCCCGTGGGCAGCCGCTCGGCGATCTGACGCGCGGCGTCGTTTTTCTCGGCGATGATGAGCTTCAAAAGAGGCTCCTATCTCGTATCTCTACGGCTACGCCCGCGCTCATGGCGGCCGACTTACGCCCTTGCTTGCTCAATCTGCCCGATGAGCCAATCGCACCAGGCATCCATGCCCTCGCCCTTGCGCGCGCTCACGGCAAACCGCGGCGCCTGCGGATTGAGGTCATCGAGTGTCTTAGTATACCTATCCATGTCAAAATCGAAAGCCGGGGCCACATCGACCTTGTTGAGCAGCTGTACGCCGGCGTGTTGGAAGATGCCCGGGTACTTGATGGGCTTGTCGTCGCCCTCGGGCACCGAGAGGATCATGATGGACAGGTTCTCGCCCAAGTCAAAGTCGACCGGGCAGACTAGGTTACCCACGTTTTCGATAAAGATGACGTCAATGTTTTCCAGACCCACCGCCTGGTCGAAGGCGTCGACGGCCTCCATGATCATGTTGCCCTCGAGGTGACACAGGCCACCCGTGTTGATCTGGATGGCGGGCATACCGGCTTCCTTCATGGTGATCGCGTCGACGTCCGAGGCGATATCGCCCTCGATGACGGCGCAACGCAGGCCGGCCTTGTCGCGCAGGCGCTCGTTGGTGCCCAGAATCGTAGTGGTCTTGCCCGAGCCAGGGCTCGACAGCACATTGATCACATAGGTGCCCGCCTCATTAAATCGCTGACGCAGCTGATCTGCCAGGCGCTCGTTGCGCGACAGAATCGGCGATGCGATATCAATCGTTTTCTCGGCCATATTCGGCACTCCTTAACTTCTAACAGTTATACCCCGTTCCCAGGTGGCTGGTGGGCTAATCGTCGGGGGTTTCGATTTCGATACTGGCGATGTCGAGCTCGCGGCCGTGCAGCAGGCGCACGTTGGCGCCGCCACAGTGGGGGCAGCGGCAATGGAAACGGTCGTGCTCAAAGACCTCGCCGCAGTCCAGGCACTCGCTTTGTGGATGGACTTCCTCCACGGCAAGCTCGCAGCCGCGCGTGAGCGGGTCCTCGTCGCGAAACGTCTCCCACGCAAAGTCGAGCGCCTCGCGCACGACCTCGGTCATATCCCCGATACGCAGCGTTACCAAAACGGCGCGCGAGGCCCCCGCCCCACGCGCCGCGCGAATCACCGTATCGAGTATGCCGTTGACAATGCCAACCTCGTGCATACCGATTTACTCCTCGCTGTCCTCTTCGTCGTCCGAAAACAGGTCCAGACGGCTCACAAACAAGCCCTCCTTGCCCTCGCGCGCGGTAATGACCACGCGAGCGATGGCGAGCGAAATCTCGTAGAGCGAGAGCAGGGCGCCATACATGAGGCCCAGCGTAACGGGCGAGCCGTCGGGCGTGATCACAGCCGAGCCCACGAGCAGGCCAACGTATACGTAACGCCAGGCGCTGCGGAAGGCCGCATAGGACACAATATGGAAGACGGACAAGTAGAAGATGATGAGCGGCAGCTCAAACGCCACACCAAAGCCGATCATAAAGAGCAGCTCCATGTTGATGTAGTCCTCCAAATTGGGCAGCGCCGTGGCGACGGCCGAGGTCTCGCCGATGAGCCACTCAAAGCCCGCAGGAATGATGATGAAGTAGCAGAAGATGGCGCCCAGGAAGAACAGCACCGTCGAGGCGAGCACCGTGGGCACGACCCACTTGCGCTCGTTGGGGCGAAGCGCCGGCAGGAAAAACGCCAGAATCTGCCAGATGATCATGGGCGTGCACATGACCACGGCCATCTTGATGGCCAGTGAGAAGCGCAGGCCAAAGCCGCCGAGCGTGGTGGTGATGTAGAACTTACCGTCCGGCACAAAGGAGCGGATGGGATCTTTCAGGATGTCGAGCACCACAGGCGTGGCGAAATACAGCACGATAGCGGCTGCAAAGACTGACACGACCACGATGGTCAGGCGGCGACGGAGCTCTCCCAGGTGATCGAAGAGCGGCATACGCGCAGGTCCGATAGGCATTACTCATCGCCTCCCTTCGGGGTGTCGGCGGCAGCGTCCTCGGCCTCGAGCTCGCGAGCGAGCTGGTCGACGACGGCCTTGCGCTTGCGGGGACGACGGGCATAGAGATCGGCCGTTGTGGGCTTTGCCGGCTCGGTCTCGGGCTCCGACTCTGCAGCGGAAGCGGACTCGGCAGCGGCAGGCTCGGGCTCGGCGCCCTCGGTCGCAGGCTCCTCAGCAGCGTTCTCGCCCTCAACGGCACCCTCGCTTGCGGCCTTCTCGGCAGCAAGACGGGCGCGACGCTCGGCAAAGGTCTCCTTCTTGGTGGGCGCTGCCGTCTCGGCAGCATCCTCGTCCGCATCGGAATCGTCATCGACGGCAGCCTTCTTGGGCTTGACCGGGGCCGACGCGGCCTCGCTTACCGGATCGATGATCTCGGACTGAACAACAGCCGTCATCTTTTCCTGCGTCTCGCGGAACTGACGGATGGCACGGCCGATCGTGCGGCCCATCTGCGGGAGCTTATCCGGGCCAAACAGCAAAAAGCCGAAGACCACGATGATCGCGAGCTCACCCTCTCCAATACCAAACACACATACCTCCAAGGCTCGATGTGAGTCGAGCCCGCACCGCGCCATTCGGCCGGAACTCGTCTATTCATTCGGTCAAGTATAGCGCCCGGACGCCAAAACGTCCGAGCGCATCACAAACATATGCCAACCGGCACGCCCTTTTGGGGCCAAGATTATGCAGCGGTGATCGAAATCTCCTGGTCGACACCCAACAGCTGAACCACGCGCATCACCGGGGGCTGCACATTGGCGCAGCTAAAGCGCTTACCGTGGTCGACCGCGTGGTGCGCGGCGCCCACGAGCACGCCAATGCCCGTCGAATCGATGTAGCTCACCTGGGCAAAATCGAGCTCAACGGCCTCAGTGGGCTGCTCGAGCGCCAGGTCGATGGCATTGCGCAGGCTATCGGCGTTAGAGATATCGATCTCGCCGGTGACCTTAATGGTGTAGAGCTCTGGCGTGGGGTTGGTGGAAATACCCAAATCCATGTATACGCTCCTTTACGTATCGAAAGTGCGGATAGTACGGGAAGCCGCGCGTTAGGCGCGCTCGACACGCGCAAGCTCGGCAGCGACAAGCTTAACGGCCAGCACCAGCACATCGAGCGCGGCCTCCAGGTCCTCGACCGTGGGATAGCTCGGCGCGATGCGGATGTTGGTGTCGCGCGGGTCCTTGCCATAGGGCCAGGTAGCACCGGCTGGCGTGAGCTTGACGCCCAGGTCGGCGCAAAGCGCGGCGACCTTTTGGGCCGAGCCCTCGGGACCATCGAAGCTCACAAAGTAGCCGCCGCGGGGATGCGTCCAGGTAGCGCAGCCCGTCTCGCCCAGGCCCTCGGTGAGCTTGCGCTCGACGGCCTCAAAGCGCGGACGTAGGAACTCGGCGTGCTTTTTCATGTGCTCCTTGACCGCCTCGATGGTGGGAAGGAAGCGCACGTGACGCAGCTGGTTGAGCTTGTCGGCGCTGATGAGGCCGGCCTTCAGGCGCTTGGAGAACTCGGCGATGACCACGGGGCTCGCACCGATAAAGCCGATGCCGGCGCCCGGGAAGGTAATCTTGGACGTCGAGGCAAAGGCCACCACGCGATCCTCGGTGCCCGCCGCGCGGGCAAGATCGAAGATGTTGGCGAGCTCGTCGGTCTCGTCGTACAGGTCGTGCACGCAGTAGGCGTTGTCCCAGAAGACGCGGAAATCGGGCGCGGCCGTGGGCATCTCGACCAGGCGGCGCACAGTGTCCTCGCTAAAGGTGATGCCCGTGGGGTTGGAATACTTGGGCACGCACCAGATACCCTTGATGGAATCGTCGGCGGCAACCAGGCGCTCGATCTCGTCCATGTCGGGGCCGTTGTCGGTCATCGCGACGGGGACGTTCTCGATGCCCAGATCGGCGGTGATGCCAAAGTGGCGGTCGTAGCCGGGAACGGGGCACAGGAACTTGACCTTCTTGCCGTCGTGCGCGGCCTCGTAGGCGTCCCAGGGCTCGCTACCGCACGAGCCGCAGCGCCAGAACATGCCGGCGATGTCATGCTCGATCAAAAGGCTCGACGAACCCAGCACGAGCGTCTGCTCGGCGGGGCAGCCCAGGAACTCCCCTGCCAGCTTGCGTGCCGAGGGAATGCCCTCAAAGCAGCCGTAGTTGGAACAATCGACGTTGCCGTCGTGCAGATCGGCGTCGGCATTGAGGATATCGAGCATGGGGCGCGAGATGTCCACCTGGGAGGGCGACGGCTTGCCGCGGGCCATATCGAGCGCCAGGCCCTTGGCCTTGACCTCGGCAACCTCGGCTTTGAGCGCCTCGATGGCGGCATCGAGTTCGGTGGTTTCCATCTTCTGGTAGATCGTCTGCATGGGGTGCGACCTTTCGCGAAGTGGTACGTTGCAGTTCGTCTAAGTATAGACCGCTATCGTCGCAACGTTATGAAGCCGTGATAGATTAAGTTCATCGCAATGAATTACGAATCGCCGCGCATGCCGGCGTGGGACGCCCAAGGAGGCACTATGGAGTACGGATCGTTTCAGGCCGAGGAATTCGGCGACCTGCAGCGCCTGGTCGACGGACTGTTTTACGACCGCCACGCCATCGACCGCCTGGATCTGATCGTACAGGCCGAAATCTTGGACCTGGCGCCCGATCTCATGGAAATCGTCAACCTGCTACCGCCCGGCTATTACGACCGCCAGTCACTTTGCGACCAGCTCAACTCCGCCTTGGCCGCCCACGGCTGGGGCGCTGTCTACGGCACCGTGGAATAAGCCTCGAGGCCGACGATTTGGCCCGTTTCCCAACCCTGGCGAGGCTTGTTTTAGGGCTTGCGGCCAAAAAAGGGCAAATATGAGTACTGTTACCTTTTTAGTAGCAGCGATTCTTGGCCGTAATCGGCAAAACTGGACTTGAAATTCCCTAATCACCGTCAGCTAGCGCCAAATTGGAAGTCGATGGTCACTCATTTACGTACAGTTCTTATAACTTTGTTCATTATTTTCCACACCTAAAATGAAACGCCGTTTGTGACAGTACTCACAAACGGCGTTTTTTGACCACGGGGTATCTGGCAGGTGGCCAGTAGCACCCGGATCCGAGTTTCGAACGCATCCAAACCGGTTCTGGTGTCTTTTTTCGAGTTTTTACTCACCCTTGGGCGCGGGGTGTTTGCAGACCACGCTCATGTAGATCATGCCGAGCACGGCAGCGGTGACCGAACCGGCAAGGATGGCGGCCTTGGCAGCCAGAACCTCAAACTGAGCCGTCGGGAAGGCAAGGCCGCTGATGAGAATCGACATGGTAAAGCCGATGCCGCCCAAAATACCCACACCGGCAATCATGTGCCAGTTGACATTGTGCGGCAGCTCGCAGGCCCTAAGCTTAACCAGGGCAAACGTCATGCCAAAGATACCGATCGGCTTGCCCAGCAGCATGCCAAAGTACACGCCGAGCGTCACTGGGTCGGAGAGCAGCGTGCTCATGTCCACGCCCACCAGGCGAACCTGCGCGTTCACGAACGCAAAGATCGGCAGAATCACAAAGTTGACCGGCGTGGAGATCAGACGCTCCATGCGGATGAGCGGCGGGGTCACGCGGTGCATGACGCGCTCGACCTTGGTGGTCGAGACGGTAAAGTCATGCTGGCCCAGGATGTGTGCCTCATCGTCGTAGCGGTCATCGAGCAGCGGCAGGCACTCGCCCAACCAATCGGTGAGGTTATCGAGCTTGACGCCACACTTGGCCGGGATGGTAAAGGCCAAGATGACGCCAGCAAGCGTGGCATGCACGCCGCTCTTGAACATGCAGAACCACAACAGCAGACCCAGTACCGAATACGGGACAAGGCGGTAATGTTGCGTCTTGTTGAGCCACACGAGCGCGCAGGTCACAAGCGCGGCGGCGCCCAACCAAAACGGATTGGGGCTCTGACCGTAGAAGATGGCGATGGCGGCGATGGAGATGAGGTCGTCGGCGATGGCGAGCGTCGAGAAGAACACGCGCACGCCGTTGGGCACGCGATTGCCCAAAAGCGACAGAACGCCCAGCGCAAAGGCAATATCGGTTGCCATGGGGATAGCCCAACCGTTGCGGGCGCCGGCATGGTTAAAGATCAGGTAGATGCAGGCGGGAACGACGACGCCGCCCACGGCCGCCAGCATGGGAAGCATGGCCTGACGCGGATTCTTGAGCTCGCCGACCGTCATCTCGTACTTAAGCTCAATACCCACCAACAAAAAGAAGATCGCCATGAGGAAGTCGTTGACGAAAAGCTCGACGGTGAGGCCGGCGGTAAGGTTGCCCAGGCCCACATACAGCGGGATCTCCAAAAAGTGATGGATGGCCTCGTAGGCATCGGTGTTGGCGCAGATGACGGCGGCGATGGCGGCGCAGACCATGACGGCGGCGGAAATCGTGCCGTTCTCGGCAATGCGCTCCCAAATATCGTGACGCTCAAAACGCTTGCGCTCACGGACGTTGAACAGCTGCTCGGGTGCTGCCATGGGCGGCTCCTTTCACGGGAGGGTTCCCGTCTTAAAAAAGCACGGCCCGCCCAAGTGGCGGCGCCGCGCTCCAACGTATTACGCTTGCATCTAGCCTACCCTGCGCGACATGCGCGCAAGTGCAGCCGAAAAGCGGAACCACAGGTTGAACATTATTTGCCCAACGGCACGGGCACGCCTGTCCAAGAGACGACGCGGCGCCGTGCACAAAAAACGACCGGAGCGCGGGACGTCCGCAATCCGGTCGTGGCGTTTGGTCAACTAAACCTAGCAGGCGGCCATGATGGGGGCAGCGACCTGCTTCTTACGGGAGAGGACGCCCGGCATCCAGACGCCGTCGTGCTCGTCGGCAATGCCCAGGCCCTTCTGAGCAGCCTCGGTCTCGCCCTCGAGCAGGACCTGCGAGCCCTCCTCCATGATGTCGGTGATGCACAGGACAATGCCGTCAGCACCCTTCTCGGTGGCGTAGGCGCGCATGGCCTCGCGAATCTCGTCGATCATGCCGAGCGCGCGGCTCTTGTCGACGGTCTCGTACTGGCCGATGAGCAGCTTCTTGCCGGCGGGCTCGAACATCTTGATGTCGTTGCCGACCATCTCGGCTGCGGTGAAGGAGCCGGACGGACGGGTGAGGAAGACCTCCATGCCAAACTTGACCGGATCGACGCCCACCTGCTCGCCGAGCTTGGCGGCGACGGCACGGTCGACATCGGTGGTGGTGGGGCTCTTGAGCATGAGCGTATCGGTCATCATGGCCGAGAGCAGCAGCTTGGCCTGAACGTCGGAAAGCTCAACGCCAAGCACGCCGGCGAGCTTGGTGACGATGGTGCAGCTGGAGCCCCAGGGCAGGCAGATGTAGTGCAGCGGGCCGGCGGTCTCGAAGTCGCCGATGCGGTGATGGTCGACGACGCCAAAGACCGTGGCATCCTTAAGACCGGCGACGGACTGGGCGGACTCGTTGTGGTCGGTGAGGACGACGAGCTGACCGGCCTCGACGGAATCGATCATGCGGGGCTCGGCGATGCCGGCGTCGGCGAGCAGCTTGGCGGACTCGGCCGGAAGCTGACCAAGGGCGCAGACCTCGTAGGTGTTGCCGGCATACTCAACCTGGTTGAGCAGCTGGGACAGGACGACGGCGCTCATGATGGCGTCGTTATCGGGATTCTGGTGACCAAAGACAAGAACGTTTGCCATGGATATCCTCCACTTGATATGTGTACTTGGACGTAGCTATGGTAGCACGCCGATGCCGAGCCTTCGCAGACGGCGGAAGGGCCACGGCACAATTTGGGGCGAGCCTGGGGGCGACGTCTGTCCCCCTTGTACCACTCGCCATCCTGCATCGGCTATTTACCGGCGGCGCGCAGGGCTACGTAGGCGGCACCGATGATGCCGGCGTCGTTGCCGAGCGAAGCGACCTTAATGGGCGTCTCGCGCGAGGCGGAAAGCGCGTAGTGCTGGAAGTGCTCACGAACGGCGTCGAGGTAGACATCGGCCGAGGCAGACGCGCCGCCACCGATCAGGAACACCTCGGGGTCAACCACGTTGGCAATAAGCGCCAGAGCACGACCGAGATAGTCGGCCATGGTATCGGCTGCGGCAAGCGCAAGCTTATCGCCCTCGCGGCAGGCTTGGAACACGTGCTTGGAATCGGAGGGACCGGTGAGCTCGATGGGCTCGACGCCCGCCTTCTTGCACTCGGCAAGGTAGTTGCTCACCACGCCGGTGGCGCTGGAATACTGCTCAAGGTGGCCATGACCGCCGCAGCCGCAGGTGCGCTCCTCAGCCGGGTTCAGGCACATGTGGCCAATCTCGCCGCCGGCGCCCACAACGCCCGATACCACGTCGCCGTTAACGATAACGCCGCCACCCACGCCGGTACCGATGGTGACCATCACCACGTTCTGCACGCCCTTGGCAGAGCCGAGCCAGGCCTCGCCCATGGCAGCGGCGTTGGCATCGTTCTCGTACTTAACGACCGCGTCGGGGCAGTGCTCCTGAATGGCGATCCTCAGCTCGGGCAGGTTAATGGCAATGTTGGCCTTGACCTTGGCATCGCCCGACGCCGGGATGGGGCACGGAACGGCCAGGCCAATGCCCGCCACAAAGGCGCGCGGAATCTGGGCCTTGGCGACCACCTGGTCGATAGCCTCGGTCACCGCGGCAAAGCCCGCAGCGTCAACGATGGGAGGCGTGGGCACGCTGGCCTTGGCCAGCAGGTTTCCGTCCTCGTCGAACAGACCCTCCTTAACCGAGGTACCGCCGACGTCGATGCCGATGTAATACTGCTTGGGTTCCATAGGGGCCCACCTTTCTCGTTTAATCATTGCCTGTATGGTACCGCTCCCAAAGCAAAAACCTACCAAAAAGGGACAGGTTTGTTTTGGTAGGTTTTATCCGGGGAAGCGCAGAATACGGGATTCGGTTCGCTGGGTGCTATATCGGTTCGGCCCCGTCCTCGGAACGATCATTTCTCAACACGACACTACTCAGATGTTTATCATTTAAAACGCTCTAATTTTGCAAGCAGAGCGAGTTTTTATTTTATCTTTCTCGAACTTTTCAACAACTCAATAGAGATACTTAGGTATTGACTATACTTTCTTTTATTCTCAATCAGGTTGGAAAGGAGGTTCGATGATTCCCAAATACGAGGCAATAGCTGCGGATATCCGTCGAAGCATCGAGGACGGCACTCTTAAACCGGGCGACAAGCTACCCACCGTCGTTGAGTTCTGCGAGCTCTATAGCGTTTCCAAAATCACCGTCAAACGAGCTATCGAGCAGATCACCGAGGAAGGTCTTATTACCAGCCGGCGTGGATCGGGTACCTACGTTAAAGACACGGCGGGGCTTCCCGGCCAGGCGTTTTTCCAGGGCAAGAACGACCGCGCCCAGGGCTTTTCATATGCACATCGCGGGGAAAAGGTGACCTCGGTGGTCTACGACTTCTCGATTGTCAATCCGCCGGCGGACGTCGCCGCCCAGCTGGGAATTGCCGAGGATGACTTCGCCTATCACATCGTTCGTGTGCGCCAGGTCGATGAGAAGCCCATCGTTATCGAGTACACCTATATGCCAATCGAACTGATTCCGGGCCTTAAAAAGAAAGACCTATACGGATCGGTCTACAGCTTCATTCACAAGCAATGCGGGCTGAAGATTTCAAGCTTCCACCGCACCATCCGTGCTGTAGCGGCAACCGAGGAAGAAGCTGAGCGCCTGGATACCAAACCCGGCGCTCCCCTGCTCGAGCTCAGCCAGATTGGCTTTTTGGACAGCGGCGCCGCCTTTGAGTATTCGGTCTCGCGCAACGTTGGCGACCGCTTTGAGCTGCACAATGTAACGTTGGCATAGGTTTTTGTAATCATGCGGGCGCTCGTTTTGGCTGTTTTGTGCCACGCCCGCGCAACACAATGGAGGTATGAATATGTCCGATCTGATTAAACTGACGCCGATCTTCCATGAGAAGATCTGGGGTGGCCGCCAGCTCGCAACCGTATTTGGATACGACATTCCCGAAGGTCCCATCGGTGAGTGCTGGGCCATCTCGGCCCATCCCAACGGCGACTGCCAGATTGCGGAGGGCCCATATGCAGGCCACACGCTGTCGTGGCTGTGGGCCGAGCACCGCGAGCTCTTTGGCAACTGCGAGGGCAAGGAGTTCCCGCTGCTCATTAAGATTCTGGACGCCAAGGACGATCTTTCGATCCAGATTCATCCCAACGACGAGTACGCCGCCAAGCACGAGAACGGCAGCTTGGGCAAGACCGAGTGCTGGTATGTGCTGGACTGCGAGCCCGGCGCCACGATCATCGTCGGCCAGCGCGCGCATGACCGCGCCGAGGCCGCACAGATGATCGAGGATGGCCGCTGGGACGACATGCTCAACGTGCTGCCGATTCACAAGGGCGACTTTTTCCAGATTGACTCCGGTACCGTGCATGCCATCAAGACCGGCACGCTCATTTTGGAGACGCAGCAGTCGAGCGACGTGACATATCGCCTGTACGACTACGACCGTCCCGGCACCGATGGCAAGCTGCGCCCGCTGCACATTGAGCAGAGCCTCGACTGCATCGACTTTGATGTTCAGGCTCCGACCGACGGCACGGTGACCGCGCCCGAGGTGGGCGGCGTGACCGAACTCGAGTCTAACTCCTGCTACACCGTCGATCGCGTACGTGTTGACGGCAACAAGACCCTCGACCAGCGCTGGCCCTTCATGTGCCTGTCGGTCATCGACGGCGAAGGCACCGTCTGCGGCGACCCCGTCCACAAGGGAAGCCACCTGCTGGCTCCGAGCACCGTCACCTCCATTGACCTCGAAGGCAAGATGGAACTGATCATCTCGCACCTGTAAGCCACCGGTCCCCGAGCGTTCGCCGGGACGGGGTGCGGGGTTTGATCGCCTGCTCGGACAGTCCTGCTCGCACGGAGAGCGCATTAAGTGCTCTCCGGCTCGTGCGGAACTCGCGATCGACCAAACCCCGCACCCCGTCCCGGCGAGCCTCTGGCTAGTTACGACAATCAAAAAGCAACAAGGGGCTCCCCCGCCCATCAAACGGGAGAGCCCCTCGCCATACATAACGAATCAAGGTGCCTATAGGTAGACCTTTTCGAGAAACGATAATGTGTCCTGAAGACGCGCTCTCTCTTTACGATCGGTCTGCCGATTTACATAAGAAGAAAAGTCCGCAAAGAAGTCTCCGGCATCAGCCCTCATTTGCTCTATTAGCTCCAAGCGAGCCGAAGGCGGCAACAAACCCGCAAGTCGAACAATATCCGAGCGATGCTTTCGTCGATCTTTATCGTTGCAATGGCGCCCTTCTTCATAGCTCCTATTGATATCAATGTGTGCACGCATCTTGAGGGGAATGATATGGAGCGCATCGAGCAACGTAATGCCCTCTACGTTCGTTGCGTTGTCGCGAATAAATTCGTAGTAGCCATCGTCGAGAATAATTGCCGAAAGACTTGATACGGCCCCGTCAAAGGAAAGAGGTGCCACTTCGCTCATTTCATCTTCGAGCACAAAATCAGGATGTCGGGCAAATAGCTCAATTTGGCCGGGATAGTCTAGGACTTGCCTTGATCCTTCGGGCAAACAGAACCGATAGTAAGTGCACTTTCCATCGCCGACCTTTCCAGTCTCATATCCGGCAGCTTTGATAAATGCCCACAATGCAGTGGCGAATTCAACGCCTTCCCCATCAACAATTACGACGACGTCCAAGTCTTCAGTAGCTCTAAACGAATCGCCCTCATTGTCAAATAGAACGCTGCAGGCCCCTCCACCAATAAGGACGTAACCGCCTTTACAGCCGCTCATGGCATCGGCAAATCGCTCTATTCCCCTCACTTTTGACATATCGTCCTCCTGAGCTGTTCGACCGCGTCGAGCAGACGATCTTCTTTGTAATCTGCTTTTGCGCAAGCAACGTATAAAGAAAACGGGTCGACACACTGCAAACCCGTCGCGTCAAAACTAATATCGGACGGCGCGTCCACGGGATACGACCAGACCTCAATCACAACTGCCGCCGGTTCGTACCACTGAGCCTCCAGCCATCTGTCGCCCATATGCTCTTTCAAGGCCTCTAGCTGATTCCTTGCGAGAGCAATGGTTGGGGCGGAGTCTTCATGAGCAAGGTCGGACATATAGCTAAGGGCAGACACTCCGGAAAGCAGCGCATCAACGGCTCGCAGTTCTTCCCTGTCGACCGCCCCCTTAAGCCGGATGCGCTCTATAACTGGCGTGCGAAGATAATCCTCAAACCCATCTAGCAACGTCTCGGTCGACAGCCCGGCGTCGCACAATATACGCTTTTTGCCGTCCCGCACAATCAACCCAGGAGCTATAGCGGCGATTTCCGAAAGATAGCCGCTGACGCTTGCCGCGCTTTTGCCACACAGACGCGCTAGGTCGCCGGCGGAGCAGTCAACCCATCGTCCCGCGAGGAGATTTAGGACGATTCGTTGAGATTGGGGCGAAAGCGGAGCAGCGGGAGAAGCACCCAGCACTTCATCGGAAATAACGGCTCCGATAAACGGCAGGAACGCATTTCGCTCATCTCGGATATATGCGATTCCCTCCGAAGAAAGCGCGCGCATAAAACCTAAATCCATAGCATCCCAGCAAATTACCACCGGGTGAGCATCTAACTTGCACACTGCACTGACGAGATTTCGCGCCGAAATGACACTGGGCGGTTCTTTTGGTTCCGCAACAATAAAACGGCCCTGCTCAGACATGCCGAGCCGTGCCAAGCGAAGCGAATACCGCTCAAGATACATGCGAGGAATCTGCATCTCAACTGGCTCCGGGTCGATGGCGAGCTCTAAAGAGAAGAGTCTTTTTGGGAGGCAGTTTAGCAGCATGTACAATCACCGTTTTCATTTCGGTTACATTTTAGCATCTATCTGAAATTATACTGAATCGTATAAAACGCTCAATCCCTAAAGTCATAAGAAAGAGTCCAAAAACGCAACAAGGGGCTCCCCCGCTCAAATACGGGAGAGCCCCTTGCCATATCTATTTATCAGCCCACCCGGCTCTCCAGACCAAAAAGCGAACGAGCAAAGCGACGTTCGTCCAGCAACGTTACCCAAGGACCTGGGCGGGCGTATAGGGCAACATCGATCGCGAGTTCCGCACGCAAAGGAGGCCACTTAATGTGGCCTCCGTCTTGCGCAGGACTGCCCGAGCAGGCGACCAAAAGCCCCGGCGTGCCCGTCTAGCCAGATGTACGGGTTTTCCAGGTGCGGCAGATCGGCCTGAAAGAGGAGGGCATAGACCTTGAGGTCATGCCCGACGATTGAAGGCCGAGGTGCCGTGCCTGGGAAAGCCGCCTAGGTCAGTTTCACTATAGGTGCAAAGCCCTTCATAAGCTTTTTGGTCTGGCCGGTTTTTTCGAATTGGACCTCGATCATGTCTCCAGCGACCGAGATCACGGTACCCGTGCCAAAGGTCTTGTGGCTCACGGTATCGCCCACGGCAAAGTCCTGCGATGCGCTGGCGCGATCGACCTTGCGTTCCACCGTCGGTGATACCTTAGACGACGGCTTTTTGGCTCGCGGCGCGCCCGAGCCAAAGGTCGAGGCAACACGGCCGGCATCAGGCGAGATCCCACGATGGCGCTCGGTCCCATAGCTACTGCCGCCAAAGAAATCGTCAAAGCTCGATCCGCCACGCGAACCGGAACCGCCGGTCGAGCGCGTATGCGAACCGAACACCTTGCCGCCATACATATCCGAGCCCATGCCCGAGCCAAAGGTACCGTGGCGGTCGCCGCGCTTCTCCCAGCCCGTGCCCTCAAAACCGGCAGAGCCGATACCGCTAAACTCGATATCCTCAAACGGAATCTCGTTGAGGAAGCGCGAGCGCGGGTTGGCAGAGGTCGAGCCGTAGGTGCGACGCGTGGCCGCATAGGTCAAGAACAGGCGCTTACGGGCACGCGTAATGGCGACGTAGGCCAGGCGACGCTCCTCCTCGAGCTTGCCCGGATCATCGCTGCCGCCAAAATCGTGCACGTGCGGGAAGATACCCTCCTCCATGCCGGCCACGAACACCGCCGGGAACTCCAGGCCCTTGGCGGAGTGGATGGTCATCATGGTGATAGCATGCGTCTCGCCGGCCAGGGAATCCAAGTCGGAGCGCAGGGCCAGCCACTCCATGAGTGCCGGCAACGCCTTGCAGGTGAGCGGACCGTAAGTGCGCTCGATCTCGTCGGCATGCGCGGCACCCGCCGGCAGCTCTGTCGGCGCGGCATACGCGTTGCCCGCGATGGCGGCGGCCAGGGCATCCTGCGGCGAGAGCGCCGGGGCGGCTAGGCTATCGAGCGGATTGGAGCCCGCGGCGTCACGCGCGCCAACGAGCGCCTCAAACGAGGATGCCGGGGCGGACGGCCCCGGTTCGGGCGCAGGCACGCTCACCACAACGGGCTCGGGCTCAGCACCGGCCGGCACGTCGGCAACACCGGCCGCGCGCAGCTCTTCTAGGCTCTCGAGCGTACCCTCGATATCCTCGTGCGTCTCCTCAAATTCGGCGGCGACGCCCAGGAATTCCTGGATGTTCTCGGCGCGACTCTCGGACTCCATGGTGCCCTCGGCGCGGAATGCCTGCAGCAGGCCCGTCTTATCGACGATCATCTCGACGACGTCCTTGAGCTCGCCGTCCATGCGACGACCCTCGCGCACCAGCGCCACAAAACTCGACAGGCCGTTGCGCACCTTGGCGCTAAACATGCCCGTCTCGGCCGTCGCAATCTCGCAGGCTTGGAAGAACGAGCAACGGTTGTCGCGCGCCAGCTGCTCAATCTTTTGGATCGAGGTGGAGCCGATGCCGCGGCGCGGCGTGTTGATGACGCGCTTGACGCTCATCTCGTCTGCCGGGTTCACGATCATCTTGAGGTAGGCCATGACGTCGCGGATCTCGGCACGGTCGAAGAATCGCGTGCCGCCCACGATCTTGTAGGGCACGCCCGCGCGCAGGAACATATCTTCGAGAATACGCGACTGGGCGTTGGTGCGGTAGAACACGGCGGTGTCGTCGTAGCTCGTGCCCTTGGCGTGCAGCTTTTCGATCTCGCCGGCAATCCAGCGACCCTCGTCGCGCTCGTCACTCGCCTGGAAGGCCTGAATCTTCTCGCCATCGCCCTCGGCCGTAAACAGGCGCTTGTCCTTGCGCTGCGAGTTATGGCGTACCACGGCGTTGGCGGCGCTCAGGATATGACCCGTGGAGCGGTAGTTCTGCTCCAGCTTGACGGTCTTGCAGTCTTTAAAGTCCTTCTCAAAGTCCAGGATATTGGTGATGTCGGCGCCACGCCAGCTATAAATGGACTGGTCGTCGTCGCCCACGACCATGAGGTTTTGGTACTTGGCGGCCAGCAGGTTGGCGATCTCGTACTGGACGTGGTTGGTGTCCTGATACTCGTCGACGCTAATGTAGCGGAAGCGCTCCTGGTACTTGTCAAGCACCTCGGGACGGGTGCGCAGCAGCTCGAGCGCGCGCACGAGCAGGTCGTCGAAGTCCATAGCATTGGCGGCGCGCAGGCGGCGCTCCAGCTCCAGGTAGACCTGCGCGGCCTTTTTGTCGTTGGGGCTATCGGCGGATTTGAGCATGTCCTCGGGGCCGATCATGGCGTTTTTGGCCGAGCTGATCTTGCTGCGGATCATATTGATGGGGAACTGCTTTTGCTCGATGCCGAGCGCCTGCATAATATCACGCACCATGCGCTTTGAGTCATCGTCATCGTAGATGGTGAACTGACCGGTGTAGCCCAGCAGGTCGGCGTCCTCGCGCAGCATGCGCACGCACATGGCATGGAAGGTACACACCCACATGCCGCGGGTGCCACTGGGAATGAGCGCTGCCAGACGCTCGCGCATCTCGGCCGCGGCCTTGTTGGTAAACGTGATGGCCAGGACCTGCCAGGGCTTAACGCCCAGGTCGCCGAGCATATGTGCGATACGGAAGGTCAAGACGCGGGTCTTGCCCGAGCCGGCACCGGCGAGCACCAGCAACGGGCCCTCGGTGGTCAGAACTGCCTCGCGCTGGGCGGGATTAAGGCTGTCAATGTCGACGAACGGCTTGGCGGGCTTGGGTGCCGGCGCGGGAGCGTCGTAGATGTCAAGCGGGACGAGCTCGGGCTCCGGCGCTGCAGGGGCGGTGTATGCATCGAGCGGCACGGGTTCCGGCGCGGGCGGCACGGGTACCGCGGCATTCTTTTCCCAGGGCAAGGGCTGGGTCATGGGCGACTCCTCATCTGACGGACGGCGCGCCTGCGGGCGGCGCCATAGTTTGAGCCGTACCAGTATACCGAGCCGCGCGGACACCGACGTAAATCACACCGCGACTCCGTCCGCCGCCGCCACCCAAGCATCACCAAATAAGTTGCGGTGAAATAGTTCCTGAAACCAGCCTCCTGGCCCCCAAACAGGAACTATTCCACCGCAACTTCGATTGGCTCAGAGGTATAGAATATCTACCATTTCTACCCCGTCCCCAAATGGCAGGAGGGTTGCTGTGAAACATAGGGTGCTCTATTACATGGTCGACGGTTCGACCGAGGCGGGCCAGGCGGCGCTCGACACAATCGAAGGTGGCGATCAGATTGAGCTGATGGGCTGCGCGCATGAACCCAATGTCTGCCCCACCGCCGAGCAGCTGGCCGGCTGCGAGGGCTTTGTCGGCGAGTTTGGCCCCGTCGATGATGCATGTGCCGACGCCATGGCCGCTACGGGGATGCGTATCGTTTCGAACATGTCCATCGGCCTGAACCACGTTGCTGTCGACCGCCTTGCCTCACGCGGCATCACCGTCACCAACTGCCCCGGGTATTGCTCGGACGACGTCGCTCAGCACGCCATCGCTTTAATGCTTGACCTGATGCGCCAAGTTACGTTCCTCAACCGTGACGTGCGCGACGGCATCTGGAATCCGATGGGTGGCTACATCATGCACCGCACGCAGGGCCGTACACTGGGGCTTGTCTTTTTTGGCAGCATCGCGCGCGCCGTGGCACCCATCGCACAGGCGCTCGGCATGAAGGTGCTGGTGTGGGCGCCGACCAAGAGCGCAGAAGAGCCTGCCGCCGCCGGCTGCGTCAAAGCGCAGACGCTCGACGAGCTGCTCGGTGCCTCCGATATCGTCAGTCTGCACTGCCCGCTGATTCCCGAGACCGAGAGTCTCATTGGCGAGCGTGAGCTTGCACTTATGAAACCCACGGCGTTTTTGATCAACACGGCCCGCGGACCCATTGTGAATGAGAATGCCTTGGTCGCCGCACTAGACGAGGGTATCGCCAGCGGTGGCACGCGCGGCATCTGCGGCGCCGCACTTGATGTGCTTGCCGACGAAACCGAACCCAACCAGGCCTTGATCGCCCACCCACGCTGCATCGTCACGCCCCATTGCGCCTACAGCACGCAGGAGGCCTACGACACCGTCCGTCGCATGTCGCTGCAAGCCGTGGTCGACAAACTCGTCTTTAACCGAAGGCCCCAGCACACCGTTGCCTGAATGCGGTAAAGGGACAGTCCCTTTACCGCATTCGGCATTGCCCTCAAACCGCCACCAACATTTTTCGAGTTGTTCGGCCTTTTCCACTCACGCCACGCAAGGGTTACTGAAATAACTTGAGCGTTCTTGTCCTATTTTGGGAATATTCTCGCTAATTTACGCATATAGTTCACAGAAGCAAACACTACTGAGAATGTTAATGGTGCCGAGATGGCGTTTTTGGTCAGCGAGAGACCTCCAAGAGACCGTACAACTCGATTTTTGCTGGTGGCCAGGAAGGACAGCCAGCTCATTCGCCCAGATCACCATCTCCCCCTGGGATTGGTGAAAAGGGGTCAAGCTAATCTGCGCCAAGTTGGTGCAAAATTACCTGACCCCTTTTCACCAATCCTTTGACAAAGAGGGCGGCATAGACCTTTTGGTCATGCCGCCCTCTTTGAATGACAAGTTGTCGCCCTAGCCGCCGCGCAGCGTCAACCAAGTTACAGGCCGAGCATAGGCTCCAGAACAAAGAAGTACGCAAGCACCACGATGCCCAGGATGATGCGGTAGACGCCGAAGCACTTAAAGTCGTGACGGCGCACGAAGCCCATAAGCCACTTGATGGCGATAAGCGAAACCACAAAGGCCACGATGCAGCCCACGCCCAGGATAGCGATCTCGTTGGTGCCAAAGGTACCGCCCTTAACGAAGTACTTGACCAGCTTGAGCGCACTTGCGCCAAACATAACGGGAATAGCCAAGAAGAACGTGAACTTAGACGCCACCGAGCGCGTGCAGCCCAGCAGCAGGCCGCCGATGATGGTGGAGCCGGAGCGCGATGTGCCCGGAATCAGCGAAAGCACCTGGAAGCAACCGATACCCAGCGCGGTCTTCCAGCTCAGATCCTCGAGCGTAGCGATGGAGCCAAAGTCCAGGCTATCGTCATCGTCTGCAGCGGCAGCCGCAGTGGGCGCGGCAAAATGCGCACCAGCGGGGCGTCCGCCCGCCACCACCGCACGCGAACCAAACGAACCGGCAAGAGCGGCCTGGTCGCGCTTGTTCGCGCGCCAGTTCTCGATCACGATAAACAGCACGCCGTACACAATGAGCGCCAGCGCCACAACGGGAGCATTGTAGAAATGCTCCTCCATCCAGTCGTTGAGCGGCAGACCGATCGCTGCGGCGGGAATGCAGCCGAGCACAATCTTGCCCCACAGCACCCAGGTGTCGCGACGGCCCTCCTTGCCCTTGCTGGGAGAAAACGGGTTAAGGTCGTAGAAGAACAGGACGCAGACGGCCAAAATGGCGCCAAGCTGAATCACGACCAGGAACATATTCCAGAACGTCTCGCTCACGTTCATCTTGACGAACTCGTCCACCAAGATCATGTGACCCGTCGACGAAACGGGCAGCCATTCGGTGATGCCCTCGACCAGACCCATGAAAGCAGATTTTAGAAGCTCGATAATATCCAAAGGGACCCCCTCGTTAGACACCCGCCGGTAGATGTTCTGCGGACGATGCGGGCGATGTCCCATTATCAACCGTTGGCGGTGCGACCGCGCCTGCCCTTACCAAAAAACTCGCCCGTTCACAGAATTGCGAGCGGTCAAACCGAAATCCCTGGGTATAACTGCAACAAGATAAAGTGTCCGGCGGCCAACGCACCCGCGCCCGCCCGACGCACGAGCCCCGCGCCCGTGCGATAGACCAAGGAGGAAACCATGAACGAGGGCTACACCAAGGTATTTGTTTCACTCGACGGTACTGAGCAGCAGGATTTTGTGCTCGCACGCGCCATCAAGGTCGCCGCGAACAACGGCGCTAAGCTGATCATCGGCCACGTCATCGACTCTACCGCGCTCGAGAGCGCCGGTTCCTATCCGGTCGATCTGGTCAACGGCCTAGAGGAGGCATTTAAGAACTCCATCGCCAAGCAGCTCGAAGAGGCCAAGGCCAATCCCGACATTCCCGAGGTCGAGGTCATGATTCGCGCCGGCCGTATTCGCGAAACGCTCAAAGACGAGATGCTCGACGTGGTCAAGCCCGACCTGGTGCTCTGCGGCGCACGCGGCCTGTCCTCGATCAAGTATGCGCTCCTGGGCTCGATTTCGACGTTCCTGCTACGCAACACCGACTGCGACATTCTGGTCGTGAAGTAGGTTCCTTCCCGCCGGCGCAAGGCCTGCGAGGTTATCACGCCGACGTCCTCGCCGCTTCGCGGCTGCGGGATGTCGGCTTAGATAACCCCTCCCGGCCTTGCACCTTCGTCACCGTACTTCAGCGAGTTGGCTGATAAAAGATGGCGTGCCGCTCCGATTGGGGCGGCACGTTTTTGTTATGACACGTTGTTTGTTATGGGGGATTCATTTGAGCCTCATAGCTATGTTCATGTTCGGGAACATTGCGCCAGTTGCTTCAGCTATATTCCCGAACGTGAACATAGCCCAGAGAAAAACAGCAAGAGCGCGCCTACTCAAAGTATTGGAACTTGTTGGTCGAGAAGGCAAACGTGACGACAAAGCCTTCGCCGGAGTCGGATGCCGCGGTGACGTCGATGCCCATCTTGGAGCACAGACGCGCCACCAGATAGAGACCGATGCCCGTTGCGCGCTTGGTGGTGCGACCGTTGTCGCCGGTAAAGCCCTTCTCGAACACGCGGGGCAGATCTGCCGCGCTCACGCCACAGCCGTTGTCGGCAACGATAAGCTCGATGTGCTCGCTTGCCAGGCCCTCGTCCAACAACGCACCCGAAAACACGATCTTTGCGCCGTCCTCACGCGCATATTTAATGCTGTTCTGAATGAGCTGGCCCAGAATAAACTCGAGCCACTTCTCGTCGGTAAAGACCTCAAAGTCGAGGTTCTCGCACACCGGGGCCACGTGCGCCGCGATGAGCTCACGCGCGTTGGCTTTTATCGCACCCGTCACCAAGGTCTTGAGATCCCAGCGGCGAATCAGGTAGTCGCGCTCCACGACTTCCGAGCGCGCGTAGTACAGCGCCTGGTCGATATAGCGCTCCACGCGAGCCAGCTCACAGCCCAGGTCATCCACGCGCGACAGGTCGTCTTCGCTTCCGTCCAGGTTTTCCAAAATCAGGTGAGCCGCCGCCAGGGGCAGCTTGGCCTCGTGGACCCAGCTCTCGATATAGTCGCGATAGTCATCGGTCTGACGCCGGCCTTCGGCAACCTCGTCGCAGGCAGCTTTGCCCACCCGTCGTAAAACCTCGTACTCGAGCTCGCCCTCGGCATAGGTTGGGCATTGCACCATCTCTTGCACCCATGCGGGGCTCTCCAGCTCCTCGGCCGCGCGCTCCAGCTGACGCAGAAAACGGCGGCGACGCGCGTACTCGATCACAATGCCCAGCATGCCAAAGATCAAGGACACGCCGACCGCCACGACCACGATAGAAACGGGTGCGCCGCCGACCGCCAGCACAAAGCAGCTCAGCAGTACGCCGCACGTCCACACGGCGACGGGAAGCAGCGCGTCTTTAAAGAATTTGGCAAACGACATGACCGGCACCTAGACTGAATAGCCCTGGCCGCGGTGCGTGGTCAGATACCCCTTGATACCGATTTTTTCGAGTGTAGTGCGCAAGCGGTTGATGTTGACGGTGAGCGTATTGTCGTCCACGAAGGCATCGGAGTCCCACAGGTCCTGCATGATAGCCGAGCGCGAAACGATCTTGCCCGCGTGGCTCAGAAGCAGCGAGAGGATACGCAGTTCGTTTTTGGTGAGCTCGGTACTGTCGCCGGATGCCGTATTGCTGGCTATGGAGCGGGCGAGATCGAGCTCCAGCCCCTTGTGGACAAGCGTGCTGCGCTCGCCCGCCGTCGCGGTGCGACGCAGCAAGGCATTGATGCGTGCCACGAGCACGCGCGCGCTATAGGGCTTGGAAACGAAATCGTCCGCGCCGAGCGTCATAGCCATGACCTCGTCGATCTCGGTCGTGCGCGACGTGAGGACGATGATGGGGACCTCGGATTCGTGACGGACTTCGTGGCAGATATGCTGGCCGTCCTTGACGGGAAGCGTGAGGTCGAGCAGCACCAGGTCGGGCGCGGCGGCGAGAATATCGCGCGAGACGTGCTCAAACGATTCGCATGCCTCAACCTCAAAACCGGCACGGGCAAGGATGTCGACAAGCTCGCGACGAATGGGCTCGTCGTCCTCAACGACATAGATCAGCGCCATGGATTCCGCTCCCCTCTTGGTTGTCTTGCCACCATTATGGCTGCGAAACCGCAAGTGTGCACCGCGCGCGATGCCAAGGTGACAGAACTGTTCGCGAGCGCGGGCGTTTTGTCCGCCTCGCACTCGCAGCGGTGGCGGAGACCAAAATGATTCTTTAATCCCCGTCCCAAAAAAATCATTTAGCGGCGGGCGCGGAGCTTTTCGTAGCCTTCGGCGAAGAAGGCGACCGTGGCGGCGTCGGACTCGGCGGCGTCCGTCTCGGTTGCGGGAACCACACCGTGCTCGTCACTCACCAGGAACAGCGCGCCCTTGAGCTGTGCGGGAATGTCCACGCGCGTGACCGGGATGCCCTTGGTCTGGGCCAGCTGCTCGATGAGCGTCGCCGTTCCGCACAGGCACTCGTCCGCCGGCGCCACAAAGGCAAGCTCACCGTCGTTGACGGCGGCAAGCAGCTCGGGCGCCACGCCGGTCTCGTCGGCCTCGGAGCGGGCCTCGGCGGAGCGGGCACGCAGCGCCTTGGCCGACGTATCGGCCAGCGGCTCGTACTCCCCCACCGTCATGGCGGCATTGCCGTTAACGTCGATCACCAGCATGAGCACGCCGTCGCGGGCGGTGTAGTCGCCCTCGGCAAGCGACCACTCAACGTGCTGCTTGGCCCAGCTGAGCATGTTATGGGTAAGCGGCTCGCCCTGCACCAGACGCTCGGACAACGCGCGGATGTGACGATTGAGCATGGGTACCTTTTTGTTGGACATGCGCCAACGGCAGATGAGCGCGGGCTTGTCGAGCGTGAACTTCTCGACCGCCTCCTGATTGGCGCAAAAATCCTCGTACGCACGCTGATCCTCGGCATTGCCAAACAGCTCGGCATCATCAATCTGGGGCATGGTTGTACCTTTCGTGTTAGTCATTCCGTCCTCTTATACCAAAAAGACGGCCCTCCAAACGGAGCAGCCGTCTTTTGCAGAGATTATTTTAGAAGCAAGACCGGTCCAAGGGACGAGATAACACCCCATCCTCCCCAGTCAACCTAACAGGTCGGCGAGGGTTGCCCAGGTGCCGCAGATTGCCGTGAAAGAGGAGCGACGCGTACTTGGGTACGCAAGCGACGAATGAGCGGCAAGGTGCGGTGGCTGGGCAAGCCGCAGCGCCGCTTCCCTGCTTAATGGCGGAAATGCCTGGCCCCCGTGAAGACCATCGCAATGCCGTGCTCGTTGCAGGCCTGAATGCTCTCGTCGTCGCGCTTGGAGCCGCCGGGCTGGATGATGCAGGTCACACCATGCTCGGCAAGCACGTCGACGTTGTCGCGGAACGGGAAGAATGCGTCGCTTGCGCAAGCAAAACCGCCCTTCTCCACTCCCTCGCGCTCGCAGAAGTCCTCGGCGCGCTCGCAGGCCAGCAGCGCAGAATCCACGCGGTTGGGCTGGCCGGGGCCCATGCCAATGCCGGCCTTACCCTTGGAGACCAGGATGGCGTTGGACTTGACGCCCTTGCAGACCTTCCAGGCAAACTCGAGCTCGGCCATCTCGGCGTCGGTGGGCTTGCGGTCGGTGGGGAACGTAAAGGTCGCGGGATCCTCGGTCACGTGGTCGACTTCCTGCACCAGCATGCCGCCGTCGACGGAGCGCAGCTCCACCTGAGCGCCGTGGTCCACGCCGCCGGTAGCCAGCACGCGCAGGTTGGGGCGCTTAGCCATGCGTTCGAGCGCCTCGGCGGTGTAGCTCGGGGCGATGATAACCTCGACGAACTGCTTGTTCTGATCGGCGAAGTGCTCAACCAGCTCATAGGGAACCTCGCGGTTGCAGGCGATGATGCCGCCGAAGGCGCTCTTGGGATCGCAGGCGAAAGCGCGGTCGTAGGCGGCCGTGATACCCTCGGCAACGGCAGAACCGCAGGGGTTCTGGTGCTTGAGGATCACACAGGCCGGCTCGTCGAACTCGCGGACCAGGTTCCAGGCGGCGTCGGCATCCAGAAAGTTGTTGTAGCTGAGCGGCTTGCCCTGGATCTGCTCGGAGCCCACAAGCGGGAACTGCGAGCTCGCGGTGTTCTCGCAGCCCTCGGCAAAGCGATAGACCGTGGCCTTCTGCTGCGGGTTCTCGCCATAGCGCAGATCGTCGACCTTCTCCAGCGAAACCTCGAGCTTGGCAGAGGTGTCCGCCACGTCGCTTGCCTGGGCGGCAAGCCAGCGGGAGATAGCCGTGTCGTAGGCGGCGGTGGTCTGGTAGACCTTCACCTGCAGGCGGCGACGGGTGGAAAGCGTGGTGCAACCGCCGGTCTCGCGCATCTCGGCCAGGACGGCGTCGTAGTCGGCCGGGTCGGAGATGACGGTAACGCTCGCGGCGTTCTTAGCAGCGGAGCGCAGCATGGAGGGGCCACCGATGTCGATGTGCTCGATGGCATCCGCGAAGGTGACCTCGGGGTTAGCGACGGTCTTCTCGAACTCGTACAGGTTGACGACGACCAAGTCGATCAGCTTAATGCCGTGCTGAGCAGCCTCCTGCATGTGCTGCTCGGAATCGCGGCGGGCCAGCAGCGCGCCGTGGACCTTGGGGTGCAGCGTCTTGACGCGGCCGTCCATCATCTCGGGATAGCCCGTGAACTCCTCGATGGGGGTTACGGGAACGCCCGCGTCCTCGATGGCACGAGCCGTGCCGCCCGTAGAGATGATCTCGACGCCAAAGTCGTCAACCAGCGTCCGTGCGAAATCGACGACGCCCGTCTTATCGGTAACCGAGATCAACGCGCGTGCGATCTTCACATCAGATCCCATGCAGTCCTCCTGTCTGGTACGCCGCCGTGCTCTGTGAGTCGGTGATACGTCGATCTGCAGCGCTCGCGCAGCGGCATTGAAAATACTGATTCAATGTAGCGCATCGAGCGCGACGATGCACCCCGCAACGCACGGCTGTGCAGAAAAAGCTTCGAGCGGGGGGTTGCAGGAGCGCCACTGGGCACGGTGAGTTGATGGAACACAGGGGCACCATAATTAGATGCCAATGGCGTGGTAGAACTGTGCTCGATATGCATCCGCAATAGAAAGAGGCACCATGGTCTCGCGGGTTCTCTACCGACCGTTTGATACCGAAGACTTCGACGCCATCGCGCTGATCTTGCAGCAGCTTTGGCACAACAACTCGGATAACGATGAGTACAACCGCCTCGAAGCCGCGTGCGATCTTGCCTACTGCCTTTCTTCCTCGACGTTTTCGCAGGTTGCGGTGATTGACGGCGAGGCGCGCGGCATTGCGCTTGCGCGTGCAGGACGGAGTTCCGGCGTCACTATCAACGAACATTGGATGGATACCGAACGCGCGTTGCTGTCGCAGATGCGCGAGCTAGAACCCGAGTCGTGCGCCGAGTATCTCTCGTTTGTGCGCACAACCATCCGAACCAACAACCGCCTGCTCGAGAAAAGCCCACTGCCGCATGACAACGAGGTCACACTGCTTGCCGTGGATCGCGACGTCCATGGCCTGGGCGTAGGCTCGGTGTTGCTCGATGCCGCGGTCTCGTACCTTTCCTCGCGCGGGGCGACAAGGGCGCACCTGTACACCGACTCCGACTGCTCGTGGAAGTTCTACGAACTGCACGGCTTTAAGCGCACCGCCACGCACCGCGCCAACCGCGAGGAACGCCGCCACGCCATGCCGCGCGAAAGCTTCCTCTATGAGCTCGACCTAACGGCCTAGCCTCAGCAGCCACACCTAGTCATTTAAGTCTGTCCCCAATGATAGCCTAGGGGGTCTGCAAATGTCTGTGGTCAAAAAACATCAAATATGAGTACTGTTACCTTTTTAGTAACAGCAATTTGGGGCATTTTTGAGGCTTTTAGACACGGCGGTCAGCCGGGCGAGCTGACGTATCTCCCCAAATGTTCGATAAAATTGCCTCTTAACGAGAAATGCTCTCATTAGAAGCCAATAAATGAACGCAAATTAATGCAACTATTTCGGCAACAGTACTCATATTTGCCATTTTTTGTCCACCACCCCTTGCGCGAAGGTCCGCAGCGGAAAGTATGGCCCGTTTCGATGCACAAAAATGGGATGGATCTTCCCTGGCAACCGCCCAGAAAGGTCCACCCCAAAGCAAGCGCTCGCTAGAACGTTCCGCCGCCGCCTCCGCCGACGCCACCACCGCCGCCGCCCGAGAAGCCGCCGCCTCCGCCGCCGCTCGAACTGTCGGAGCTCGACGCGAGCTCACGAATGCTCTCGTGATACACGCCGTCGAACGAATCCATCGGCGACTCGTTGCCGTAATGATGGTAGTACCACCAGTAGCAGGGGTAATTGTCGTAGAAGCCGTCGGCCTCGCGCACCTCGGGCGGCACGGCCTCGGCAAGCTGACGCAGGACTTCCTTCGAAACGCCCAGCGCCGCACCCATCACCAAAAGTTTATTCCACAGGACCAGATCGCCGGGGACGGCTTCCTTGAGGCGCGTGAAGTCCTCGAGCCAATGCTTGAGCGCCTTGCAGCGGGCAGCCACCTCGGCACCCTCCGGCGTAAAGCGGCGGAACGTAAGGCCCACGCCAATACCCACCAGCACAATCGGTACCGAGATAACCGCGGCGATAATGTTCGCCTGTGCGCCGTCGGTAAAGAAGATGGATCCCACGGGAACAAAGGCGATCAGAATACCAAGAACCAGGCAAAACACCATTGCGACGATGCCGTCCGAGGCAACGTACTCGCTATCGGCCAGCTTGCCCTTAACGGTGTTCTGATAGTCCTCGAGTTTGTCGCCCACGGGTGTGGCGTGCTGCTTGACGTAGTGCCGCAGCTCGTCAAACGTGCGTGAGCGATCACCGTTCTCGTCGGGCTTAGCGCCGGCAAAGAAGATCTTGAGCACCGTGCGGTCAATGCCCTTGGCCGACTTCCAACCAGCATCACTCACCGTCACGCGATACGTCTGCTCTTCTTTTTCACGCCCCAACAGACCCTTCTTGGCCTTGGTCACAGTCGCCTGCTCCAGCTTGATCACACGGTCGTCAGTGAGCTTCATGAGCGTGGCGATATATGCCTGATCGGGCACCTCGTTCCAGCTCATGAGGGCCGAAAGCACGGCGGGATGGTCGGCCGAAGGCACATCGCGGAAATATTCGTCCTGGAAAAGCGGCTTGGGCTTGCGGCGGCGCAGCTTGAGCACAACGATTGTGCCGGTAAAGGTCACCGCCGCGACAACGCTCACCACGGCAAGCACGTTGGCAATCATGCGAGCGTGAGCACGGCGGGCGTTTGCTTCGTCGGCCCATTCCTTCTCCTCGCTCAGAATTTTCGGCATGCGCTTCTCGCTTGAGGCGGCGAGCTGCGGCACCCAGTCGCTGGGGAAGGTAATGCGCGCCTCGGCAAACTCACCCTCGTGCACGCACGGAATGGTATAGGTGACCATAGGCTCGTCCGTGTCGAACGATACGTTGCCCGTGAGCGGACCGTGGCCCCACGCGCGGAAGTTGTCACCCTTGGTTGCCGGGGTCCCCGCGGCGGCGTTTGCGAAGTGGACTTCCATCTCAACATCGTCGGAATCCGCCGACCAGCCGTCGCCCACAAACTTCCAGTAGAGTTCGGCGGTATCGGACCAGTTCATGACCGCACCGGTCATGGTGTAGCTCACGTAATAAATCGCGCTGTCGCCGCTCTCGTGGGGACTGAAAACCTTGATCTTTACGCCGCCGTCGGACTGCTCAACCGTATAGACACCGCTGTCGCCCTTGTTTGCATAATCGACTCTGTTAAACGCGGTGCCATCTTCCTCGACGCTCAGCACATTGACGCCCGCCGCGCCTCCCTGCTGGTTGGAGCCCGTATTGATCTCCCAAAACACGCCGTTGATGTCGTCATCGAAATCAAACTGGCGTCTCTCGATAACGGTCAGCGAGCCATCGGCCTCGACCGTGGCGCCGATGTGGGTTTGGCTCATGGAGTAGCCGTCGGCGTGCGCGGCGGCAGGCAGCAGCAACAACGCAAGCGCGGCGAGCACGCAGACGGAAGCGAATCGCGCGAATAGGCGGCGCTGCCGACAGGTCTTGGCAACGGGGGCGTTCATAGGCACATCCTTTGTCTGTAAAACCAACAGCGCCATTGTCCCACGTTTGCGGACGCGCATGACGAATATCTAGGCGACCGAAGCGCCAAATGGGATGAAAGTCACGCCCGCCGCCAGCAGCTAGTCATTGGGGACGTTCTTAAATGACTAGTCATTAGGGACACTCTTTGGCACGGCCTGCGTCAACGATAGATACCACTTCACAGCTCCGTCACAGGTGTAGCGGCTTTGTGTTGCTGCGATGCATGCTGATTGAGCCCGCAAGCAAGGGGCATAAAGCAGTTGAGCGAAAACGGTTGCCCCTTTCCCGTTCGCTCGAGGATCATGTCCCCCTTTTCCGCGGAAACCCCGGCAGTTGCGAAGAGCTGCCGGGGTTTCTGTCGTTTGAGGGGTTGAAGGGGCTAAGCTTGCGGGCGGTAATCGAGATGTTGAGTCGGTGCCCGTCGAGCACAACACGCGGCCTCGGCAACTTGCGAGCATCGACGACGCCTCCCCCACCCCACCCCGCGCTATACTCGTCCGCATGGATATCAAAGCACGCAACATAGCAACGCCCGCCGCGGACGCGCCAACGACGCCGGCCGCTTCCGCTCCCGCGCCCGTCGTGGGCCGCTTTGCCCCGTCGCCCTCGGGCCGCATGCACCTGGGCAACGTGTTCAGCTGCCTGTGCGCGTGGCTTTCGGTCCGCAGCCAGGGCGGCAGCATCGTGCTGCGCATCGAGGACCTGGACGACCGCTGCAAGCGCCCCGAGCTTGCCGCCCAACTGATCGACGACCTGGCATGGCTAGGACTCGAGTGGGACGAAGGCCCCTACTACCAGCACGATCGCCTCGACCTATACGAGAGCGCCTTGCGCCAGCTGCAAGACACCGGTCTCACCTATCCCTGCTTTTGCACGCGCGCCGAGCTCCACGCCGCAAGCGCACCGCACGCCAGCGACGGCACGCCCATCTACCGCGGCTCCTGCCGAAACCTTTCTGCCAAAGAGATCGCTCGCCGCAGCGCCCTGCGCGCCCCGGCCACGCGTCTGCGCGTGCCCACCGTAGATGACCTCGCCGACGATGTGGTCGAATTCGTGGACCGCACGTACGGCGCCCAATGCGAGGCACTCGCCACCGAGTGCGGTGACTTTTTGGTGCGCCGCAGCGACGGTGTTTTTGCCTACCAGCTGGCTGTGGTGGTCGACGACGCCGCCATGGGCGTCACCGAGGTCGTGCGCGGATGCGACTTGCTGGGCTCAACGCCCCGCCAAATCTACCTGCAGCATCTGCTGGGACTTCCCACGCCGCGCTACGCGCACATTCCGCTGATCATATCGCCGGATGGCCGCCGCCTTTCCAAGCGCGAGCGCGATCTGGACCTGGGCGAACTCCGCGCCCGCTTTGGCGCGCCCGAGGCATTGCTGGGATGGCTCGCCGGACAAACGGGCATCGCGCCGGACACCACACCGCGCTCTGCCGAGCAGCTGGCCGAGCACTTTAGCTGGGACGTCATCCGCGCGCACCGGGAGAATATCACCATAACGGCCGAGTAGCCAAACGCATCGCCGCTACGCAACATCCCAGGGCATAAGCTCGTCGCCCAGGCGAACGATGCAGTCGTAGAGCACGGTGTGGCGCGCGGACGGGTTGGCATCCCGATGAAAATGCCCGTAGTACCAGCGCTTGTAATTCAAGCGGTCTTCCAGCTCATCGAAAAACGCCGTAAGTCGATCAACGCCAGGGCAATTCCAGCCGGGCGCCGGATAGAGCGTGGGCGAAAGCATGCGCGTAGAGCAGGTGTGGGTGACCACGTAGTCGACCTTCCAGCCAACGCTGTCGAGCTTTGTCCGCGCCTCCTCAAAGTTGCGCTCGTCCGGCAACTCCTGCGGCCACCAGCTGGAGTACGGAATGCGGTATTCCTTATCCACGCTCGCGGCGCCGCCCATGGTAAAGATCGTTGAGCCGTCGAGCTCAAAAACCTCGCCGCGCGTCAGGCGCCGTATGGGGGAGGTGTCCGACAGGCGCTGCGTCAGCCCACCGTGCCACAGCTCCATGGGGCGTTCCGCCCAGTGATCGAAACGCTCGTGGTTGCCGTCGACGAACAGCACGGTATAGGGGCGCGATTCCAGCCAAGCGATATCGGCACATTCCTCGGCAGAGAAATCCCACGGAAAGCCAAAGTCGCCCGCGACAATCAGATAGTCATCGCTCGTCAGGCTATCCCCAAGCTCCCAATCACGCAGCTTTTGCATGTCGAGGCCGCCGTGAATATCGCCCGTCACATAGACCGTCATCGGATTACCACTTCCTTCTTATAGGCTTCGAGATCGCGCTCGACCTGTTCATCGTCCGTGGCGTTGACCCACCACGGCCACTTAACGCAACACACCGGCTCGTTTACCTGCGCAAACCATAACTTGAGCTCATCCAAACTTACCGGGGCGTAGCTGTTAGCGTCCACGCCCACGTCATAGCGCAGCAGCCCCTGCCGAAGGTTGAACTTGTTATACGCGCCGCCACAGCTGTGGATATGCCCGTGCAAATGCCAGCTGCCGTGCGACATGCCCTGCCAGTCGGTCATGGGATAGTGGCTCAGTACGATTTTTTGGCGGTCGATCTTGAGCACGCAAATGGGCGCCTCGACGATAAAAGCATCCGCCACCGCAGGCTGCGTCCAGTCTTTGTCGTGGTTGCCGGGCAGCAGATGGACGTGCTTGCATGCAATGCTTTTGCGCAGCTCGTAGGCATCTTGGACCGTCATCTTAAAGCTAAAGTCGCCCAAGATGTAGAGCTCGTCATCCACAGCTACCTTGCTATTAATGTTGGCGACCATGGCGTCGTTCATCTGCGCGACAGTCGACCAAGGCCTATCGCTAAACCGCAGCATGTTCTCGTGCCCAAAGTGGGTATCACTGGTAAACCAGATCATGGGGGCCTCCTAACGCTCTTGCTCGGAATAGATGTTCGTCGCCTCGCCAAATCCGTCGGGGCGCCGCGCTTCGATCGGCACGATATCTTGGTAGATAAGGCGATGCTTTTCATCACGCCATTCATCGTCATGGTAATGGCCGAAGAACCAGGTGCGGTAGTCGAGCCGCCCGTCGAGCTCGCCCAAAAAGGCCTGCAGCGAATCGTCGCAGAACTCGCGATTGCGCTCCATGCACAGCTCGTCTGCCAAATCGGCCGGCGCTTCGTGAGTCACAACGTAGTCGACTTTCCAGCCCACGCGATCGAGCGAGGCGCGGCAATGGCTCATCTCGCTCTCACTCGGCATTTCCTCGGGCCACCAAGTCTTTCCCTCCCGACGCCACTGTTTGTCATGGCTCGCGGCGCCGCCCATGGCGAGCACCGTGCTCCCCGCAATGTCGAATACCTCGCCGCGCATCAGGTGCAGCACGTGCGGGCGAACCTCGTGAACGAGGCCCCCATTCCACTCTCGTATCGGCAACCCCACCAGCAGATAATGGTTCTCGTGATTGCCGTCGACAAAACACGTGGTCCAGGGCTTGGACTCAAACCAGTCGAGCCAGTATTTGTCGGTGTTCGAGCCGCTCCATATAAAGCCAAAGTCGCCGGCAACGATCACCACGTCATCGCGCGCCAGCGTTCGGCCCAATGGCCAAGCACGCGATGAGAAGCGACTCGCCCCATACTCGGCAATACCGTGAACGTCTCCGGTAACGAAAATGGACATCAAGCAACACCTCCGCGCCGTACGTCTCTGGACAAATCGATGGCAGAAATTGCAGGCCGGCCCCGGCATCTGCATCCCTTAGGGCTTACCCCTCGTTCTTCCATTCAAACGGGTCAAATACCCAAAAAATCAGATCGAGCACACCGCCGGTCATCATGGCGCCGGCAAGGGCAATGGCGACGTGCAGAGAGCCGGCGCTTCGGAGCACGTCGAATGGCCCCAGAACAGCCAGCAGCCCGACCGCCACGCCGGCAAGGCACAGTGCGAGACACGGCCCCGCGTCCTTGACACATCTCTTTGCGAGATGCTTGGTGTTGTCACTCATCGATATCGAGCTCCTTAGAGGGTTGTTGTTCAGGTACGTGCCGTCGCGACAGAGCGGAACGGCAGGTTAAGTGTCACATGCCGTGCGGACACATATTAGTTACCCTACAAATAAGTGTATTTGATAAAATGTAGGGTAACTACTCAGAAGGGAGGCACCATGTCCGTCTTAGAAGATGTCCTAGAAGAGGAGTACGCACGCTCAATCCGCCTCTTGGGCCTCATGGAGCAGGAGATTGACCTCCTTCCAAAGGGCAGCATCCGCATGCGAAACATAAAGGGCCACGAATACTGCTACCTCAACTATCGAGTCGGCGACAAGGTTAAAAGCGACTATGTCCCTGCTGCAGAGGTTGATGAGCTGCGAGCCAAAATCGAACGCCGAAGGGCTCTTGTGACCGCCATCAGAGAACAGAAGCAATCTCAAAAGCAAATCATACGTGCGCTGGGAAGGGTGCCAAATGCCGACTGAGCAGTAACAAGCTTTATCGAAAGGAAAAGCTAAATAAGATATTCAGCTCGCTATCTAAAAAAGAGAAAGCAAGGGTCAGCACGTTTGCAGAAACCTATGGCGTTGCAACGCGTATCTTGGAAATCGTCTAAACCACTGGTGGGCAACAGGCTGGGCAGGGCGTCTTGCCTCGTTTGAGTGCGGTTGCTAATGGCACGCTTGTTTTAATTGCGTTTTGAGGAAGGCTTTTACATCCCGCAGAGCGGTGATAGATTTTGCCGTTCTTGGTGACGATTACCTTGATTTTTGAAGTATCCACGCTGTAGGGCTTGGCCGGCGTGGCCATCTTTTGACAGACTGGCTCCGGTTCTTGGAGCCTACTTCTCGAAAAACCAGGGTCGCGGAATCGATTGATATAGCTGTCGAAACATCCATCGAACAGCAGTCCCGTTGCCAAACCCGCCATGGACCCGCAGGCAATCGCGGCCTCTCCTCTAATTTGCATATGTCCCTCCTTAATTAACCTTGAAGATAAAAGCGGCGTGCGCCGCAGAGCCCATGTCCCCACGGCGCGCGCCGAAAATGATCCGTTTTCCTCCATCCCTAACGGATCAGTTGGCGGCGCTTGTCGGAGAGGAAGACGCCGGCGGCCACCAGGACCGTGCCACCGATTACGAAGGTCTCACCCAGCAGGTCAGACGCATCGCCCGTGGCGGGCATCGCCGCCTGCTGCTTCACAACCTCGCTCTTTGCCACTGCATGTTTGGCCTGGTACGTCACCTGCGTCGCAGGCTGAGTCTGCTCGTCATTCCCGCGCTCGGCGGCTTCCTGGCGGGCAATCTCGGCGTTGAGCTCGGCAATAGCCTGGTCGAGCTCGCCCTTGGCGGCGGTATAGTTGGCAAGCGCCTCCAAGTAGGCAGGTGCCACAGCATCCGTCGCAGCAACGGCAGCGTCGAGCTCAATCTTGGCAGCTGCGGCGCGCTCGACGGCATCGTGGGCCGCAGCGATCTTAGCGTTGAGCGCCTCATCCGCATCGTTGGCACGGCCGCTAGCGATGGCGTCGGCAAGGTTGATCCTGCGCAGGCGGGCAACCGCGGCGGCAGAAACATCGCGCTCAGCGGTCGCATCCGTTACGACGTCGTCCGCCGCAGTCACGCCAGACTCGGCATCGGTCTTCGCCGAAGCCGCGGCCTCAACAGCAGCATCGGCAGCGGCCTTGTCCTCCGTCGCCTGAGCAAGCGCCGCGGCGGCATCATGTAGCTGAGCCGCACGAGCAGCAGCCGCAACGGATGCGGCCTGGGCCGCGGTCACAGCCGTGCCGGCACCGCTCGCAGCAGCCTGGGCGGCAACAAGCTCGACCTGGGCAGCAACGACGTCGGCATCTGCCTGGCCTGCCGCACCCTGGGCGGCATTCACTGCAGCCTGCACGTCAGCCTGAACGGAACGCGCCCCCTCGAGCGCCGCCGAAGCCGCATCAAGTGCACGCTGTGCAGCGGCAACGTCGGCCGAGTACGCAGCCAGCTCGTCCTGGGCGGCAGCAAGCGCGCTCTCCTTGTCGCCAACGCCGGCGCGAGCGGCATTCAGCGCACGCCGGGCAGCGGCAGCCTTGCCCTTGGCGACATCGAGTTCATCAGACTTGGCAGTCACGACACTCTGCGCCGCGGTAACCGCAGCGCTGGCAGCATCCACGTTGGCGTGGGCATCAGCCACGGCACGCGCAGCGGCCTCAGCCGCGGCCTGCTTCTCCCCCACGGTAGCCTGGGTATCCGAGACCTCAGCGGTAGCAGCGTCAACATCGGCGGCAGCAGCATCGACTTGGACCTGCCTTGCAGCGGCGGCCTGCGACGCGGCGCTCACCTTGCCGCCAGCCTGCGCAGCCGCACCCTGAGCGGCAGAAAGCTCCTGACGAGCCGCGTCCACACCCTGCCCAGGATTTGCCAGCGAGTCACACCACGCATTAAGCGCAGCCTCGTATTCGGCGACCGTCATTGGATTGGCAGCATTCGTGTACCATCCTCCAGACATAGAGAACGTCTGCGCCTGCGTAAGCCAACGGTTCATCGTCCCGCGCGTGCAAACCCCCATGCCCGTCACGGTGTAATCGGGATCGATCACATTCATGTAGTGGCCGACTGTATGCACGCCCCCGCCATGCGCAGCAACGTAGCGGTCCACTTCATCACCATGCTGACGATAAAAATCGAAAGCAGCCTTTCCCGTAAGGCCCGTCGCTCCCAGCGTAGCCGCAGCGCGGTCAAAGACGGCCTTCTCCTGATCGACCCACTGGATGAACGGATCGCTTCCGTAGTTCCACGCCACGTTTTCACCCACGTTGAACTGCTGAGCATGGGCAACCTTGGTGTCGGAGTAGTTCGCGTCGGCAATGGCGGTCGCCATCATGTTGTACGTCACCTTGAGCTCGCTCAAGCCGACGCTCTTGCGGTACTCGTTGCACGCCTTGAGCCACACAATCGCTTGCTTCATGTTGATCAGACTCGTCGCGTCAACCTCCTCGCCTACCTTGATAAGGCCGGTATATTTGCAGTTGAGGATCAGGCCCGCCGCATCGTCGGCACCCACACTCTTAAAGAACGCGATGGCGCCCTGGCGGTAGTTTTCCGCCGAGGCGTTCGCCGTAGCCTGAGCAGCGTCGAGCCTTGCCTGTGCCTGAGCCACAGCCTGGTCGGCCTGCTGCTTTTGAGCTTTCGCCTGGTCGAGCGCCTTGTCGGCAGCGTCCTTCTCGTCCTTGGCAGCCGAGAGCTTGGTCTGAGCTTCGGCCAGCGCCGCGAGCGCATTGGCATGCTCGGCCTTAGCCTGGTCAACAGCAGCGTTGGCCGCGGTCGCAGCAGCCGTGGCAGCGTCCAATTTGGACTGCGCGTCAACCGCAGCCTGCTGCTGGACGGCGAGCGCCTGCTGAGCAGCCTGCACCTCACCCTCGGCAGTGGTCACTTCCTGCGAGGCAGCAGCGAGCTCGCTTTCGCGCTGCGCCTGGACCGACTTGGCGGCGCCCAGCGCGGCAGCGGCGGCGTCCACCTTGGCCTTGGCAGCCTCGTACTCCGGGCTCGCGGTACCCTGCTCGGCACGGTCGAGATCGGCCTTGGCGGCGTCATAGCTTGCCTGCGCGGCATTCACATCCTTATCGGCCACGTCCTTTGCCTGCTGAGCTTCCGAGAGCTTGCCCTGCGCGTCCTGCTGTTTGGCCGCGGCGGCATCAACGCCAGCCTGGGCATTCGAAAGCCTAACCTGCGCGTCGGCGGCTTGCTGCTTTGCCTGCGCCAGCTCGCTCGCAGCCTGATCAGCTGCAGCCTGGGCAGCGGCCACGGCCTCGGGCGTGGCATCGGATGCGGCAGCCTGGGCAGCCTCAAGCGCAGCCTGAGCATCGTCTGACGCCTTCTGGGCGGTGGCCAGAGCTTCGTCCTTGTCCGCCAGGTTCTTCTTAGCGGCACCAAGCGCAGCCTGAGCGTCCTCAAGCGTCTTCACATCCACATCGGCCCTGTCCTGCGCGGCACTCATCTGCTGCTCCAGCTCGGCCGAAGCTGCAGAAGCGGCAGCGTCGCTTGCGCCACGGATCGCGTCGTAGGCGCTCTGAGCCTGCTGCTGGTTGGCAGCGGCGGCGTCGTAAGGAGCGGCGGCCGTATCCAAGTCGGCCTTGGCAGCAGCGGCCTTAGCGCGAGCCGCATCGACCGCAGCCTGCAGGTTGGCGACCTTCTGCGCCGCCGACACCGTGCCCGCGCCAGCACTAGCAGCGGCCGCGCTCGTCAACGGAGACAGCACCGCAGCCGGCTTCGCAGTAGCGTCGGCACCGTTCGCACCCTGCGCCACCGCAGTCAGCGGAGACAGCAGCGACCCGCCCGTCATGGCGATCGTTGCCGCAGCAACTGTCGCCATACGCCCGGCGGCCTTCGCCTTACCCGCAGCGCCGCCATTGATGTTCTTGTTCACGTTCTTGCTCATTGCCGATTCCTTCCCACGATGAGCTGATGTTTGACACATAATCGATCCAATATGCCCCGCTAAAAAGAGGTGATAACGGGGTAATTAAATCGGAGGAGTTGGAGACAAGCCCACATCCATCAGCGGATGCCGAGCTCATACTCCCGCTCGCGCTCAATATCATTCAGGTACTCATAATCTTCGGAGCTAAGCTCTAGATCATCTTGAGCGAACATGTAGTTCTCGGCCTTAGAACCAATACTGCAACCGTAGATGGTATTGAGATCGATATGGTCGGTATTGTCGTTGTAAAGGGGGAAAATTCTGCTGGTCATGCTCAAGTACCTCTCAACATAAACTGAAAACTCGTTTGCTTGGTCTCTTTTTGAGACCCCATCTGATGTGCTATGGCTGCAGTATATGTTCTCCCCTTTTACAATGCAAGCGTAATTTCAAAAAGTTCTAAGAGCAATAATTGCGCAACACCATCACTTGCCGCCACCGCCATCCCCCACCGCGCCCTCACGCGCAGCGCACTCGTTGAGATACTTGACCGGAATCGGCCACACGGACGGAGCCTTATAGCGCGAAAGGCCTATGTTGGCCAGCTGAACCAACAACTCGGATAAATCATCGCCGCCGAGCATCTCAATCGAACGCACGTGAATCGCAGTCGCCATATCCTCCTGGGTGCCGTTGTTGACGCCCACAAAATAGCAAGTCTTGCCCGCACGCTCGAACGTTCCAATGCCGTAATAAGGCGAGTTGTAGCTCTCGAAAATCTCTTTCTTACGCCCTGCTTTGCCTGTGAGCTGATGCTCACCCACCAGGGCCATAAAGTTATTGGAAAACGTCGTCAGTCCCGTATCCCGCACGCGCGCAAGCATAGACTGCCCGTTCGCATGCACGTCAAAGACATAGGCGCCCTTATCGAGTTTGCCGTCCGCGGTCAGCAGATCGAGCTCCATCTCGTCCTCGGGACCATCCTCTGCCGAATGTGAGGCATAGCGCATGCCCCCATCCGCGCCAATCGCCAACGTAGCGATACGCGAATCCAGCTCAATCTTGTCCTTTGTTTTATGCGGCACATCGACCAAGCCACACACCGTCACCGACTCAATATCCAAAGCATCAAGATCAAACGCCGTCACCCGCTCGTCGACAACATCCTGCTTTACCAGCAGTTCTTTGAGCATGGCGCCCAGGATCGCCTCTTGCGCATTGCGATCCTTTTGCTTTGGCGCCACCTTAAACAGTGGCTCGCACACATCCGGTGTCACGTGCTGTTCCACCACGCCAGCATGTAAGGCATAGCCGTCGTCCTCAGCAACCTCATTGGGCACAACGACAAGGTTCAGCGCCCGCGAATCCACGGCCCTTCCGCCATACGTTGCGCGAACGCCCCACGAGGAATCGTTAAGTCGATCGGCCAGCTGGCGCGCCACTTCGGCAAGCCCATTGCGCGCAAACGACACCACGATTCGCTGCCCCGCCATGCGCTCCGCAACCACGCGCGCGTACTCATCACCCTTGAGCACCTCGTAGAAACTCTTACGCGGGTATTCCATGAGCGTCACCCGGGCGAAGTCGCTGTAACGGCGTTCGAGAATCTGCAGCTCTCGATACAAAATGCCCTTCTTGGTATAGGCGACCTTGTCCGCCTGGGCCGAGAACGTCAGATCACGGCGCTTGGACGGCTTGTCGCCCTTGGCTCGGCGCAGGATGTACTCGTCTTTTTGTTCGTGGGCAAGCACCATCGTCGCCACGGGCGATAGCCTGTAGCCCACTTGGCTCTTAATCTTTTCGAGCTCTTTCTCGTCACCTTGTGCCCTGCCAATAAGCACACGGCGCTTGGTAAACGTCCGAATCTTAAGATCAAAGGTGCAATCCTCATCGATAACGATTTCAACCGTTTCGATCTTGGCAGGTCCCCTTCCGTCGCTTTCGACAGCATCGCGGCGGGCACCCCTGGCGCTAATGACATACAGGTGCCCGGTGTCATTGGGAACTTCGTCCTCAATCCCCTCAAACTGAGAGCAGGAGTTGAACAGCAAGCGGAGCGCAACGTAATCGTCCAACTCGTTCCAATTAGTTTTAATCGGAACTATCTGCTCCTGATAAAGCGAGGCATTAAGGTCGCCCGTCTGCACGCCCGCTTTGACCATCAGAAAGACGCGGTTGTCTGCAAGCTGCGTGAGCGCGACGACCTTGCCCGTCTGGCACACATCGGCCATAAAGTTCGCCACGGCATGCTTGCCCGCATCGCCGACGTTGCACCAAAAGACCGAGTAGCGCTCCTCGGCAGCAGCGGCATCGAGCTGCAACACGAGCTCTGATACGGCGATGTCTCCCAAACCGCACGGCTGGTTATGCTTCGATTGCACGGCCGATCGCCTCCATCATCTCCAAATTGATTGCACCGTCGGCGGCCATATAAGGAACGGAGAACACAGTCCCCTCAGCATCGAGTGCCTTGGGCACGCACTCAAGCGCTGCCTCATCAGCCAAAACGTTGACGATTAGCAGGCGTTTCGCCCCAACCTTTTGAGCCTTCGCCCTAAAGCGCTCGGCATCCGACGCCTCGCGACCGTCGCGAACATAAGCGATATAGGCACCGATGCGATAGTGCTTAAAATCGATCCATACCCCGGTCGTGTTGCCAGCAGCATCGAGCACCTCAAAGTCGCCACCTGTCTCGGCGTGTGCCGCATCGCCACGCGTAAGCGAATAGCGGCCGTCGTAATATGCCTCAAAGATTGCCCTTCCGGCAGATTCTCCCAGCTCACCCAGGTAGACCGCCTGGAACATATAGGGCGTCATGTGCGCCGTCGCCGCCGGCTGCAGCGTTGTGGGCACCCCGTCGCTCGACCAACGCTCACGCACTTCGCGAATTGACAGCAGCTCGGGTACGCGCGCCGCCGCCTGGCTCACCTGGCGAACCGTCGCGCCCTTTAAGCCCTCCTTGCAGTGGCAATAGTCCTCCAGACGAGCAGCAATCTGCTCGACGGGCTCACCATCGTAGCTAGGGAATTCAAAGTGCGGCACCTTGCATGCCCCGCCTTCTGCATAGGCATAGCCATTTGCAGCATGCGACATGCGCAGCGCGGTACTCCGGCGCTCTGGGTATTGCGCGAGATCTTCCCACGGCAGGCAAAAATGATGCAGGTAAAAGTCGCGCTCGCCATCAAAAGCAGTGAGATCTTCGTCCCCGGCGTTTAGCGAGGTAACTTTCCACGCCAGCTTTTCGTGCTTTTGCTTGGCAAGGTTGTTCCTAAAGGCGGCAAGGTTCTGCTGCTTAACGGCAGCGTGTTCCTTGTTGTCCGTCATATGGTTGTTGGCAGCGGCGCAGGCACCAACCACCTGCTCAAGCTCGTAGCCCATCGGCAAATCATGCAAGAACGAAAAGTTGCAATCGTTCGCAATCTCGCGGTCGAGCAGCACCTGCACGCAAGGCATCTTTACACTCGTGCGCATCAGGCGACCCACAGCCTGTGCCACAATGCGAGCGCCTTCGACCTGATAAGAGAGGGTGTCGCGCACCGGCAGGCTCTTATTAACGCCAGATAGAAGCATCCGTACGTTCCGGCGCTTTTGAGTAAACGGAACCTCGCCGCGCGCTACCAGTTCCTCCTGCTCCACCACGCCAAGTAGCGCCTGCTGGACAAACTTATTTGAGTTGATCTCCACTCCCCAGGTCAAACGACTTGTGGGCGACTCGATATATAAGAAATCAAGATCCATCTTGGGGCGACGGTCGGCATTTTCAAAGCCGCAATCGACCTGATGAACCATGTCGCACAGATTCTCCGGCACCTTGTATTTGAGATTCTTGGAAAAGCCACCGGCCGAAAGATTGATAAACATCAGGGTCGGCTGGCCCAGCTCGAGACGTTTTTGAGCGCCACGCCAACCTGCATCCCATTCCGCAGCGTTAAAGCACGGCACCATGTCCTTGGCGGCCTCAAGCGATTTCTCGTACGACATCTCGGGGCACTTGATGTTTCTAATCACCAGCTCCGCGACAATCTCGCGCGCAAGATCCAGCGCCAGACTATTGAATTCGCCATGGTTTCCCATGTGGCGCGTGGTAAAAACGGCTCCCGCCCGTTGCTCGTTACGCGCCACACCACGGGCCCAAGTACTCACGGCAACAAGCGTCTTGCTCAGGCGCTTCAGCTCAAACTCGATGCTCTTGGCGTCGCTCACGCCCACCCTGTCAGCAATCTTTAAGCGCAAGCGCACCGCAAGTCCCTCACTCACGCCAATCCCGTCAAAGAACCACATCGCGCGCTCGCACACCTCGTCGGGCGACACAATGATGCCGCCAAAGGCGCCGCCTGCCAGCGCGACCATGCCGGCAATTTCCTTGGACTCATCCACCCAGGCAATATCGACGTCGTACTCCTTCGCAGCCTGTTTGTTAAACAGCTTAGTCTGTCGCACGATTTCCTGGTTGAGCTCGCCAATCCAAGCGTCCTTGCGAACCACGCCATGAACCTCGTCAAGGTAATCGAGGTTGAAGTTTTTGACGGTCGGCGCACTCCATGTTGCGCTCATGCACACGCAAGGCGCTTTGGCGGCAATGGAGGCAAGGTAGGCCTCGGGCATGCGCTCAATGCCGTGGCTGGTTAGGTACGTGGTAAACATGTGCTCGATGGTGGTTTCCATCACTAGATAATCGACACCACGCGCATACATCGAGTCGTCGGCGGCATCGATCTCGTCATTCTTGCGATCTTTAAAGAACAGCGCCAGCATCAACGAATCCCAAAAATACTTCTCGCTGGTCTGGTTGTTCCTAATGCCCAGGGCATCGATGATGTTCTTGCGCGAAAGGTCGTCCTTGTACGAAATGCTGCCGTAGTACAGCTTGTCCATAAGCGTGGCGCAACGGGCGAGATGACCCACCACCATCCTGACCAGACCGCGTGCACGACGCACCGCCTTGCTGACGGTTTGCTGCCCACTCCCTCCGCGAGTGATAATCATATTGCGAGTACCGCCCTCATTGAGTTTGAAGCGCAACGGATTCGCCGAGTTGTCGCCCACCGAAATATCGTCGCTGCCAAACAGATGTCGACCGGAGAGCTGCTCTTCTTTCGCCTCGTCAGACAGCGCAAAAGGCGGACGCAGTTTCATGTCCTTAATACAAGAGGCGAGTGCCTTTTGAATTTTCTTGGCATCCTTGGCGATTTCTTCGGCATCTTCCTCTACGCTCGCCCGCGAAACCCTGTTCCTCTCGGCGTTTGACCCTTTGTGATCGCCCGACGTGGAAGCGTGCGTATAGACCGCCATCCATTGATCTCGATTCCCCAGTAGCAAGGGGTCCACCACACCGCCGTTAAAATGACGATCGAGGATACGCAATACTTCGTCCGGTTGAAACGTCACGGGATCGTCTGTCAGCGTCGACAGTATGTCGGCCTTCATGTGGTCGATTTCATCAAAGATAAACAGGCCCTTCTCGGCAGCCATTGCGTTAAAGAGCACAACGCCTGCACCGGTCACTGTATCGATCCTATTGATGAGCTTTTGCGGCGTCAGGGCAATCACATGCGGTATGCTCTCGTCATTGAGCAGGGCAGACGGCCAAATCTGGGGGATCACCTCCATGCCGCGCGTGATGTTTTTGAGCTCGTGGCTCACAGCCCAACGCAAGCTCGCATCCGCCGACGATAGCTTGTCGCGAAGGGCGGGGGTCAAACGGTCTGCAACACCTCCCAGACGATTTCGAGTGTCAAGGATGCCCAAAAGGTCATCGGCGATCTCCATCGCGTTGCCCCACGCTCGCTTAATGATGCGATGAGAGCTCTCGTCGTCCGCCTCGATGGGACACGGAATGTCGCGCACGCCCACGGCGCCCTTACCGCGCGTAGTCTCAATCCAATGCAGGATGTTATCGCCCGCACGCGGAAGATCGAACACCATGCGCTGCGCGGCATCGCCATCCATGCCCTGTTCAACCAGCAATTTGCGCACGCTCGCAACGTAGTTGTCGCGGTTGTCCTTACCCGGCACCACAAACACCAAGGTGCGGCGACCGGGGCATTTATTAAAACAGCCCGACTCATCCCAGCCGCCGGCAATCAGGTCTGCCGTGACCTGCTCAGCCGTGTAGTTTTTACCCGAGCCCGTCGTGGCGCCCAAAAAGTACAGGCCATTGTTGCCCTGATCCTTGGGGGCAAACAGCGCACGCTCAAAAAACTCGCGCATCGCCTTTTGACGTGCAAGATAGGGAGCGAGCTCCTTGTCGTCCGCAGACGACGGATTCGATTGGCAGTTGAGATCCCACATAGCCATGGTCAAACCTCCGATTTAGTTGTTACACGTGTTTGATACCATCCCGTGCGGACAAAACTCGCGCTGGGCGGTCAAGGCGGCGGCGTCCATGCCGCTTGAGAGAAGAAAGAAAGGAAAGAGGAGCAGTCAGCGACTACTCGCACGAAGCGAGCAGTTTCTTAAGATCGCACTCCAACGCCTCGCGCTCTTTGGCATCGATCACTGCAAGGGCGACACGCATCAGGGATGCATCGGCGGCAGACTCCTGAACCTGGTCGGGGCGCTTGCTAAAGCTTTTCCCGGCAGCCTTCCGATCGGTCGCGCCGTTCAGTGCGGTGGCTAAAGATTGTCATCGGACTTTGCGCTGGCTTTGGCCGCCTCTTCACCCGCGATCAGGTCCTTAACCGTTATATACGCACTGTACGTAGCATCCTCGATCTTTTCCAAAACATCATCAGGGTCGCAAGTGCCCCAAGTTTCTTCGAGGACTCGAGCCAATCCCCAAGCAGCGCTGAGCAGGACGTCAACGTCCTTTAGATCTAAATGATCGACCGTAAAGGGATAGTCCGCGCACTCCAGTAGATACGTGTCAACTGCGCCAATTGCCTCAGCCACGTATGGCTCAAGATCGCAATGGGGTTGGAGGGCGCACAGCGCCTTGTGCGGATCGGTCGGCTCGATCCAATACAGCGTTGTCGCATCCTCGCATTTCTCGAGCGGATAACGCTCAACCGCCTTCTCCCAACTTTCATACCAAGGATCGGCATCGCCGTCCGTCATCGACCTGCAAAGATCAGTCGCCGCAGAAACAGTCGCACACGAGCATCTATAACTGGCGCCTTTCCTAAAATCATCATTGAGCTCGTCGTCGCCAGACAGCCTCGCCTCCATGATCAGAAACGGGCCGTCATCATCTGTAATGCTCATGGGATAGTTGTCACATTCGTAGTACGGATACATTTTGTCTCCAATCAACCGTTCGGTTACATTAACAAGCAATATCAAAACCGCGCTCACGCGGAGGGTTGTCGTCCTCGATCCATTCGAGCCCGTCGTTCTCATCGATTCCGGCATCGGGGACTGACGACCATCTGAACTCGAAACCAAGCTGGTCAAGCTCATCGACTCGCTCACTGATTACTCCGTACGCATCCAACGCATTCTCGAAATCCTCCGAAGACACATAGCCGCGCTCGCACTGCTTGCGCATCTGGTGCAAACGACCCATGGCGGCAGCGATGATCTCACGAAGAACGATAACCTCGCGCTCGCATACATCGATGTTTCCTTTGTTGAGCTTGATGCAATCGGACATAACGGCCTCCCTGGTTTTAAGCCTTTTCGCTTGATTCCATTGAACAGCCGCAAACAGCCGCGTAATATGACTTTTATCGGGTTTTAAATTTTGGCTGTTTGGAGCATTAATGCTTGATTCCGAAAAAGAGCCGTTTAGCTGGGGTTTCGAGGCTGGCTTTCTTCGCTCTCCCGTCAATCCCCGCATGCTTCTTCTTAACAGAACGCCAGAGATTGATTGCGCCGATGACGGAAACGCAACCGGCAATGCAAGCGCATGGAGTCTCGTCTCCATAGCCAACGACCTATTACGCGTCGACTTAAGCTCGCTTTTCAACGAGATTGGGGGCCACTTTCGTGAGCGAGCAAAATTGCGCTTTTACATCGATTTGCAGAACGCCATTCGTCAGCCCCCTGCTCCCCACGATGCGCAACACGCTTCGATGGACTACGCAGCCGAACCAGACCATGACGACTGGCTCGATCCAGACGATTCCGACCAAGAGTCCGCGCAAGCAGAATTGAACGAAGCCGAAATCGAAGTCAACCTTCAAAAACAAAAGGAACGCGACCTCGATTTCTTTGCTCCGATATTCGATAAAGCCATTACGCGCCATGCACACGGAGAGATATCTGGCATGGCCAGGTATCTCCTTGAAAATGTCTGCAGGCAGTGTGTCATGAACATCACAGCGATTCCCGACTATCGCTATTACAGCTGCTGGATGAACAACAACGCTATTGAGTGCAACGAAATCAACCGCCTGTACCGCGCGGTGATCACGACATCGGCCCAACTCAATAAGCAAGAAATGGCGTCCCTCTTCAGCTCCTATCTCAAGCTCGTGTCGAACGACATGGACATTACAACTACCAACGGCAAGACCGGGCTAACAGAACCGGTGCCGTATAAACGCGATAATCCAAGAGACAACTATCCAAAGGTCAACTCGCAGATAGAAACAGCTTGCGTTTGCACCAATACCGATCTCTTTCGAGCGCTTCTCATTGTTTTTTATCAGGAATGTCTGGAGCTTGCCCCGCTGCTTAAAAACACCGAGGCACCTAGCCTGCTCGCGCAAAACGAAGAGTTTTTCCCAGCCGCCATCAAAACAAGCGACCCGCGACAATTTCGATTATTCGATAATCAGCTGCCGGCAATCATCCGCTTTGGCGACGCTTTTGCATACGCAGCCAAAAAGCACTTGCCCGGAAACGAAACGGCTCAAAAGCTCGAAGAACATTTGAGCGATATAAAACGCATGAATAGCGCCCCCTTTATGCAGGCGTTTCGCAAGAACTATCTCGAGGCTATGCGCGAGAACCAAATCTACGCAAATGGAGACTTCCATACGTATGCAGAGCTTAACGACCAGGAAAACCTCAATAGGCTCGTAAGGCTTCAAGCTGTTATTGCAAAGGCAGGAGAGCTTTACTTCACCGAAGAGGAATGTTCCTTTGCAAGCCTTTATGCCCGCATCCTCCACGAGCTGCTGCTGTGCGGCATTATGCCGATAACATGCCAAACCTGTGGTTCGCTCTTTTTTCCGACCGGCCCTAACAGCAAGTACTGCGATCGATATAACGCGGCGACCAAGCTCTATTGCAACCCGCGGCACAACGCCAAAAAACATCTTGGTCGCAAATCACCCCGCGACGTCGCACTCAATATACGGAGAAAAGCCGACACGGCATACGAAAAGGGTTTAACGGATTGTGCCCACTATTTTGACAGCCTTGGCAATTTTGTTCTCGATGGTCTTGGCCCAACATACCAAGCGAGCGACCTAATTTCCGACGAGCTCTATGCGGCATGGCTGTCTATCGTCAACCAGCCCAATTGCAGGACAAAAATCAGGCGACCAGATAGGAACGGTTTTCCATACCCCGTACTGTGGTACGGATTCATCCTCAATGGCATACAGTATGTACAAGTCGAGTTTCCCGAAGCCGAGTACCCGGCGCTTTTTGAACGCTTGAGCCAGCTCGCCGAAAGCCCGCAATCAAAGTGCACGCTGAAGCACAAGGGACCCGGCGAGCACCCATACAGCTCATGGCTTATCAAGTTATACGAGTTGTTGGAGATCATTGCGCAAATTAATAGCGCCGACCAGGTGGCAAAGCCCATTCCATTGCTTGGAATAGATAGGGACGATTGTGTCTCGACCGACCCGACCGCCCAAGGCACACGGAGCGCGCCCGACGCATGCGTCTACAGCACCGGCACGATAGATAGCCTTAGCTTTACCGTGTATACGAAGAGATATGACCCGGAAAAGCGGGAACGAGCCTGATGTAGCGGCTTCGAGCGAAGCCGCCGGTCACGGGGTGGCACCGGGGCGCGGACGCCGCGGGCCATTGGGAGCAACCCTCCTCCGCTACCTGCGCGACGTGGCAGCGCCGCTGCGTCGTCCCTGTCGCCGAACATCGTCCTGAAGGCGCGGGCGGGTGTCCATGAACAGCCGCGCCCGCACTAGCCTGGGGGACAGCCGCCCCGCCACCAGCAGTGCGCCGGCACGCCTCGGCACCGCCAGGGTCTCCGCCTCCACGGGCAGGGCAACTTTCTCGATGACCTCGGCAGAGCACACGCCCGACAGGTCAACCCCGTTGTAGACGATTGGCCTCATGCGTTGCCCCTCGCGCGCCCGTAGGTGTTACCGCTACTCTGAAAATGACCAGATGATCATCCAACAATCTTTGGCGAGTGGGGGCTGAACGCATCGTTGCCGTTCTGTTCATCCACCGCCCTGCGCCCCAGGCTTAAGGGTTCTGCCGCGTCATCTTCCACCCGCACGGACAGGACATAGTAGAAGTCGGCACCCTGATTCCCACGATCCCGCACGTAGCCAAGGTCGGCCAGGCGGTCGGCCAGCTCGTCCCTCGAAACCAGCTCATTCGAGGTTATGCGACACGCCACAGGCTCGATCTCGTAGGTGTTCGTCTGGCTTATGGCGTTCCGATAGAAGCGGAACCACGACGTGCAGAAGAGATCCTTATGGTGCGAGTAGACATGCCCGTCCTTAATGGCATAGAAGTAGAAGAGAAAGCGCCCGCCCTTGCGGAGCCTGCCGCTGCTTTCGAGAAAGTGATAGTAGTCATCGGGAGAGTCCCCTCGAATGTAGCCAATCACGAACGATTCGCCACCATGCCCGTAGGAGTCGCTATCCGTCTTGCCCGCGCTTGGAGGCTCAGCCACAACCATTTCGGTGAAGTAGCTCAGCCGGTTCAGCCGCGTATTGCTTGCCGTGTTCTCGCCGATGACCTTCTCTATGAAATCGCGCAACGCATTCTCTGCCGTCCTGCTGATGCTCGGCTTCATGGCGAAAGCGCCGACACCCGGCAAAATCTCCTCGAAGAGCCGGAATTGGCCCTTCTCGCCCGTTTCGCCCGACCCCGGATAAAGCACGTAGCTGCCAACCGTGCGCCGTATCGCGTCGTTGTACGTGTGCATCTTCAGCAGGTCACCGCGCTTGTAGGTGTTCGTGGTGGAGGCCGCCTTCTCCTCGTTAAGTTCCTCGCGCTCTGCCTCCTCGGTACCCACATCCTTGCCGACAAGCCCCGTCAAGTCGGTGATGCGGTACTTGGCGTCGAAGTGGACGAATGCAACAGCTCCATCTTGCACTGCGGCTCGCTCGTTTGTATAAGCATCCGGGAATATCGCGAGCGTGTAGTCGGGTCTGAACGGTCTCGAGTACGAACCCTCGTAACGAGTGGCATGAAAGTCACGGGGCGAGAAGGTGCGGTTGTAGTAGAGGTTTACCTTCGCGCCGCACTGCGCAATCTGGAATGACTGGCAGGAGCGTACGCCCTGCTTGAGGGATATTGACAGCCCACCGTCGGGATTCGTCCCGATAAATGGGTGGTCATCGGTGCTTATCGGCTCGCACCCCTCGATCCCCCTTACGATGTCGTACAGCTCAAAGAAGATCCAGTACTCGTAGAGGAGGGCCACATTCTTCGATTCGCCCTCGTAGATGTCATCCTTGCCCTTCCAGTCGAGCTGCAGCGCCATATCGAGCATGGAATATGCGAAGGAGATCTGCGAGTATCCCTCGCGCTTCTGCAACACCTGGTTGTTCTGAGGCATCATCTGCAGGGTGCCGACATCGTCGAAGAAGGCGTCGCTGAGTATCGTATCCAGCATGGCGTGCAGCGCGGCGGCTTCGCGATAACACTCCGTCTGCCGAGTATCGCCCTTCTCGGCATCCAGGACAGTCATCAGAGAGGTGCAGATCCGGTCAATCTCATGCAGGGCAAATTTCACAAACCGATTGGCGGGCGTGTCGAGCAGGTCGTACTTGCGCGTGACGCTGACCATCTGGGGGAGGTAGACGCCTCCCGCATCGCCGCCGCAGTTCAAGCGCGTCCACATCCGGCTGTTCGAGAAGGGGTTCGTATAAAACCTCCGGGACGGCATGCCAGCCCCAACCGACCGCAGCTCGTCCTCGTGATCCAGCGTCCTATCAGGGTTCCTCTTTATCGCCTCGAAGAGGGCTTGGAGGTTCGGTTCGTAGCAGAACTGCCGCAGGAAGACGAACTGCTCAAGCAGCGTCTCGCGATTCTCGTCGGCTTGCTTGTAAACGTTCGACGTGGAGCCCGAGTAGTCAAGGAGCAGCGCAGCGCACCTTGCGGCAAGCTCCTCGGTGAGCTCGATGTAATCGTCTTCATAGCCAATCTTGAGCGGGACGACTTCGAACTGTAGCATCGGCGCATCAGCTTCCTCGCCGAATCGAATCCTCGAACGCCCGAGATAGTTCACGAACTGGAAGGTGACACTATTGCCGTTTCTGTCGCACCTGATATTCTTGCCTTCGTTTTGGAACGAGGCGCGAGGATGCAGGCCACCATCAGGGGTCCGCTCGTATTCGAGCACATAACATGTGGTTTCGTTGATTCGAAGCGTGGGACTCCCGTCAAGACCGTCCTTGACGGCGAAGGCTGGTGTTGAACCAGCGCCATTCTGGGATGCTTCCGGCTTGAGACCGAAACACGTCAGCCCGGTTAGCCCGGTCTGCTGTTCCTCGTCCCAATCGACTCGGTCATGCGCACCGCTCTGGTAGAGCCTGGCTATTGTTCTTCCATCCGCTGCAAAGCGGATTGCGCCGATGCTGCCGTCCATAGGCTAGATGAAGCTCGCATACTGCACGTTATCGAGTTTCGCTGCCATCTGGCTTATCTTAACGGAGCTCAGCTCGCCATCGCATATGTCTTTCAGGCTTTTAAGCAGATTGCCGATCTCACGCTTGTTACCATGGAGCTTCGGCAGCACCTTCTGGACAATCTGCTCATCGACAGAACGCTCGAGTTCGTAGTTCTCGCCGTCAAGCTCGTGCGCGGCATTAACGTACATTCGCACTTCGCGCACGGTGCGGAAGGCAAACTCATAGCCGCATTTCTCCAGCTCTTCATACAGCTTGCCGAACTTCTCGAAGATGGCGTTAGCATCATCTTCGCTGATGTAATTGGCTCCCTCCCATATGTCCTTGGCGAGACGCAGAAAAGCCTGGGGGACGCCGGAAGCTGCGACGGCAACGTCCGGCGCATCCTCGATGGCTTTGAACCCTGCGAGGACTTCGGCCTTCGACGGCTTGAACTCTATGACGTTTGCCCTGTCGAGCACCTTGGGGCTAAACATGTAAGTGGTCTCATCGATGTTCACGGTGCCGACAACGAACAGGTTCTGCGGATAGGGCAGCCTGCCAGCACCGCCATCGCCGTACCCATCAAGCACGATGAGGTTATCCTCGCCGATGGTCTCCATGTGGCTGAGGAAGTCTGAGAAATACCGCTCGACATGGCTCAGGTTCATCTCGTCGAGGATGAGGAAATACGGAACCTCGGGGTTAGCGTTGGCCCGTTCGATGAGTCTCAGTATGCCGGTCTCTTCGTACGCGCCTTTGCCGCCGTCTGCAATCGGGTTGAAGAAGCCCAGCACCTTGGTGTTGTCGGTCCAGTCGGCACCGACCGGGACGAGCAACCAGTTTGGCTCCCCGTCTTCATCCAAGACCTCAAGGTACTTTGCAAAACGCTTGGAAATCCGCGTCTTGCCTGTTCCGCTGTTGCCAGCAAGGATGACAAAGGGCTTTGCCAGTAGTGACGTGATGTAGCGCCTGGAGAAGTCGGTTTTAAATTCAGCTGGAAGGTTGTTTAGCTGAAAAGTCCTCTTCTCTCTGCTTGATGCTTTCGATGAATTCTTTGCAGCAAGGTCGATTAGTTGATGCATTGCGGGCAGCACGTCATCGCCTTGTTCGTAGTCGATGCCCTCTTCGGCAATCAATTGGCTCGCTATGAGGTTTCGCATGAACTCAGCCACGCTGTAATCAAACTCAAGTTTCCCTGCGTAAACGTCAGCGAAATACTTGAATGCCGTGGTCAGGCTACCAGCCCTCATCTTGCATCCGCGATTGCAAAGGGCAATAAGATCGTCAATTCTCGACTTGTAGTCGTAATCTATCGCACCCGAAAACTGCCCGTCTTTGTATCTGCTTCCAGTGGCGAAGAAGAGTTTCGTTAGCTCCAAGATATATGCATCTTCGGAGACGCCCACAGGCTTTACTTCGGCTGCATCCATCCAGAATGTCCTTTCCGCAAAACCGTCCTCTTGCAACGGCGATGAATCGTTTACTTTGCCCGTCACTGGCAACAACAGCAGTGCGGCAAACAAGTTGCCGACATTTGGACGCTTTGCCCCGTCTCCTTGTATTTGCACACGTACTTTTCCGCCTTTTTTTGCAACGGGATAACGCGTGCCAAGGGAGACAACTTGCCCAGTAGAGGGTACGACTACTTCCAAGATGATTGCGTGTCCGATAATGTCAACTGCAGTCAGCGTATCCCCGTTTGCAAGAGAGCCTGAACCTTTGAGTTCGTACTGTCCAGCACCACCTTGTCCAACTGTTCTCCCGCGAACGGATAGCGTATTCTCGCTATATATAGAATTCGGAATGGGATAGCTCAAATTCCATTCATCGACAAAGGACATGGCAACCACCACAATTAATCTGCTGCATAGTCAGCTATGCATCTAGCAACGTACTCAGCAAGCTTAACTGGCACGGCATTGCCAATCGCCTGCTCAATGTCTGTCTTGGACCCGACAAACTCAAACTCTTCGGGGAAGGTTTGCAGATAGCTGCGCTCCTTGTATGTTAAGGCTCTCACACCTTCAGAAATATCAGCCTTGTCGGCATGATGCCTCTTATATGCTGGCGGTATCGGACGGTTGGTGCCTCGTACCGTTACCGCTGGCTCGTCAATCGTGAAGACGCCCCTACGCTGGAAGTTGCGTGGATGCATGTAGAAGTATTGCGTGCCGAGCGAATCGCCAAGGTAATCCCTGACGGTCATCTGCTTGTCGCTCAGCCTTGAATCCAAGAGTTCGCCGAGAAAGTCATCTTTATCACCAAGATGACCGACAAGGATAAAGCGCCTGCGAATCTGAGGCACACCACATAGACTGGCGTTGAGGACGCGCCTCGTGAGACCGTATCCAGCATTGCGGAATATTTCCAGCGCCTCGGGCAGGACGTCCATCCGCTCGATATTGTAAACATTCTCCATGACGAACCACTCGGGTCTGACGTCCCGAACTATCTCAGCATATCGGATGGTGAGATTGGCCCTTTTGCCGCGCTGTCTGGCGCCCGCAATGGAGAAGTCCTGGCAAGGGGGGCCACCGATTATCATCGACGGCGAATACTCTTCAATTTTCGGGACCGCTTCCGCATCGTAAAGATCGTATTTGAATGCCGGGTGGTCGAAGTTTGCCGAATAGATGTCGACAGCCGCCTGCCAGTTATCAAACGCCGCCTTTATGTTGAAGCCCGCATTCTGGAATCCGAGCGACATACCGCCGCATCCCGAGAAAAGATCAACGCAGTCCATCGCTCACATCCCTCCTGTACTCTAGTAGCGCTCGTGCAACGTAGGTGGCAAGGTTTACCGGTACGGCGTTGCCCACCATCTGGTTGATATCCGTCTTACTCCCAAAGAACTTGAAAGACTCCGGGAAAGTCTGGATCCTACTGCGTTCCTTTGGAGTCAAGCACCGGGCTTGACTGAGGTCCGCCGCGTCGTTGGGGTGAAGCTTGTAGTTCGGCGGTATCGGCCTGTCCACACCACGAATAGTGACCGAGGGCTCGTCGATGCTGAAGATGGCCCGCCTCGTGTAGCTTCGCGGAATTCTGAAGTAGTAATCAATTCCAAGCTCGTTACCGAGATACTCACGAATTGTCATCTGATGGTCAGAAAGGCCCTTCTCAAGATATGGGTCGAGGAACCCGTCGGGCGCCCCAAGGCATCCGATCAAGAAGTATCTCTTGCGAGCTTGGGGGACCCCGCACAGGCTTGCATCCATCACTCGCCCACTCAAGCCATAACCCTGCGCTTTGAGGGTGGCCCGAATCGCTTCCATGGATTTGCTCGTTCGAACGCGTGGGACGTTCTCCATAACGATGAAGCGAGGCTTGCACCTCGCGATGATCTCGGCATATCTAACAGAGAGGATTGCGCGCCCACCATCCTCGGATCTCTTGCCGGCCTGCGAGAAATCCTGACAAGGAGGCCCGCCGATGATGATATCCGGAGCGAAGCCGGCAACTTCCTCGGATACGGAAACGTCGGAGAGATCCCTTTTGAAAACAGGATGCTGGAAGTTAGCGCGATAGACATCAATGGCAGCGTCCCAATTGTCGTAGGCAGCCACAACATTGACGCCAGCCTTTTCGAAGCCGAGGGACATTCCGCCGCAGCCGGCGAAAAGGTCAACTGCCGTTATGTTCCTCTCGTTTTCCACGCGCTCGGTCTCCATTTCGATAGATACAGACAAATAAATAATTATAATTCCGTTTCTTCCAACATGCTTCAAGATCAGTCGGCAACAGAACAAATCCAGTTGTAACGCTTCGCCCGGACAAGAATCGCTCGTGCTCGATTCGAGCTTATTGCCGCCCAGCAGGGCAACCACTGTCGCATGCTCGCCCGTCAGAGGCCGTCCGCGCCGCATCCGCGTCCGCTCCGGATGCCGCGCCGGGTCGGTCGTGCCGCGGACCGTCCCTCGCGGCACGCACCCTCCGCTCCCGCGAAAACCCGTTCAACACAAAGGCTTTTAGGTATAGCCTTATTGCTGTACGCCACGAAGTTCCCGCCCACTCACGCCCTCGCTGCCAAACGAATACGCATCCCTCTCTCTTCTATGGATGCAACGCTGCCGAAATATAAATCGACTCATGCGATCGCTCTCCGACCTCAGCTGAAACGTTTCAGAGCGCAACAATCTTGAACCTCGATCCACCCTCCAGACAAACCTCCTCAGTTCATCCATTACTATCGAAAAGATCTTCCATGAATTTTGACGGCCTGTTTCAGCTGTAATGGAAATAAAAACCAGCTTTTCGAAGTCGGCGCCGCAACCAGGCAAGCATTTCCGAAATCGCAGCATCACATCGCTCGATATAAGTAATTTGCTACTGGTGCAACGGCCCCGAGCACCGTTCCCGCGCGACTCTATCGCAAATACGTTGCTTAGAACAGGGCACTGCCACATTTCAGCAAGCCAATCCGAATCCTCGTTTGGTCGGGAGATAGTCCAATTACCCTTTAAATATCATATCGTTGTGGTATTCAATAAACTCAGCTCGTGGGGCAAATCGCTTCGGAAGCGTAATCGGCTCTCCGTTGTAGCGCCACAAATTTACCGCTTCCTTGAAAGTAGCGGCAGGCTAAACGAGGGCGGTGAGTTCCTTTTCTACTTCTACGCCATTAAGGACGGGCACGTGTACTCCCATCATAAAGATCTCTTTCGTACGACCCATTTCCGCTTCTACAGGAACGCAATCAGCGAGACAAACACTTACGAACTTGAACCCATGCTTTGCAAGGTGAAGGCTAACGAGCTGGTTTCGAGAGACGAACTAGCCGACCGGCTGGCCGCCATTGGTTACGAGCGGAATCGTGGGAGCCAGGGGGCGGACTTCCACTACGTGCTTAGCGTGGAGGTCGAGAACGCTGCAGTTGTGCCGCTGAGTCTCGCGTGCGGATTGGTCGACGGGCAGAACGGCAACGATGCTTTCAGCCCGCACTCGCCGAAGTTGGTGGGATAACATTTCACGAGCATGTCGATTGGTACAGGAGGAAAGATTATGGACGAGAGAATCAAATCGATAATCCACAAAGCTGTTGATGATGCCGGGCGTTATCCGTTTCTCTTCATCGGCTCTGGCCTCTCCCGTCGTTACTGCGGCACGCCGGGATGGGAGGGGCTGCTTTCGGATATCTGCGCCGAGGTGCTTGACGACCCATATGCCTTCGCGCGCTTCAAGAGCCAGGCGAAGATTGCTGTCCAGAACGGCGAGGTCGAGTCCGAACTGCCGTACGTTGCCACGCTCATGGAAAGCGAAGTAAACCACGAGCTCTTTGCATCGGATGAATTCGCTACCTTCCGCGAAGATCACAGTGACGAGCTTACCGGGGACGCTTCGCCCATGAAGATCTACGTCGCAGATAAGATCGCGAGAGCTCGTCTCGTCGAGAGCGCCGAAACTGAGAAGCTGGCGAAGGCGGGCAGGGAAAAAGTTGCCGGCATCATCACCACGAATTATGACTGTATGTGTGAGACCCTATTCCCTGGTTTCACGACCTACGTCGGAGAAAGCGACCTCCTGTTCTCTGACCAGGCTTTCTCTCAGGAGATATACAAGATCCATGGCTCAGTCTCGAGGGCGGGAAGCATCGTCCTGACCAGCGCTGACTATGCGGAGTTCGCGCAGAAGAGGAAGTATCTCTCGGCGAAGCTGCTCACCCTCTTCGTCGAGTATCCCGTCATCTTCCTCGGTTATTCGATTCAAGACGAGAACATCAGGTCGATACTGGGTGACATCTGCGAATGCCTACCAGATGACAAGCTCAAACGGCTGGGCAAGCGGCTCATCTTCGTTCAGCACGCAACCGACACCTCTGTTGGCGAGATTGCTATGAGTTTCGGTGGCCGTACGCTTTCGATGACGAAGATCACCACGGATGACTTCGAGTCGATCTACGATGCGATGCGCAGCTTCCGGAAAATGTATAGCACGCGATTTATCCGCGAGTTGAGGGGCAGCGTGTTCAGGCTTGCGGAGCATATCGACCCGAGTTCCGACATCATCGTCTCAGGGATAGACAATGTCCTCAACGACCTTGACCCGGACCAGAAGATCGTCATCGGCCTGTCGGTGTCACCAAGTAGCATCGGAAAGCCGATTTCACCTGAAGATATCTTCGAGGACATCGTGCTCGATAACCTTCGCTATGACCCAAAGTTCATCGTCGAGAACTACCTCAACATGTACGTGCGCCAACGGCCCAACAACATGCCTGTCTTCAAGTACACGCGCGGACTCGGTGGAGAGGTCGGTAAGGACATAGCGACTTATCTCCCAACGCTCACCTCGATTGATAGCTATCGAAGCGAAACGTTCCGCAAATCGATGCCTGCGACTCGTCGCAGATTCGAAGGGTCGCTGAGCATAAAGGGCCTTGCGAATGCATGCGCGCCAAAGAGCCCGTTCGCGTTCATCCCGTGCCTTTCAGAGGAAGAGATGGACGTCGACGACTTGGAAGCGTTGCTGAAGCGGGCACTGGCTGACGTGGGAAACGACCCTGCCAAGAAGAGGGCTCTGTTGAAAGATTCGCATTATCGGAAGTGCGTCCGCATCTACGACTTCTTGCGCTATGGAAAGTAGGAAGTCCCCCAACCTTCACCAATAGTCCGGGCAACGGCATCCGAACCTAGATCCAGTTGGGGGACATGCTCCCGAACTATGCACGGTTTCCCGCGCAAAGCTAGTTTAGCAAAGAAATGTGGAGATTGGCGGTTGGGCGCTTGAGATTCCTGCCAACTGCCGCACCCCTTGAATATCAACTTCATCCGAACACCTCCCAAATTCATCCGTGCATGTACGGATGAATTTGGGAATCCGATACCCTGAGGGCCGGGTCGGCCGGCCCCGGGAGATCGGAGGACGCCATGTCCGGAAAGAGCGGGAAGGGCGCCGCGAGGGCGGTCCCGAGGGCCCACGGCAGGCGATCGGCGATTTCATGCAACTACGGCTGAAGTGTCTTTATGTGGTTCAGCGCACCCAACAGTACCGTTTGATTTCGCTCAAAGCATAAACGAAACCATGCATATATTCCCAAGGCAATCAGGCATGGCGTCACGAAAACCCCGGCAGCGATTGAATTGTTGCCCGCCCATGCAGACAGACACCCTCCGACCGTAAGTGAGATGATCATGCTGATCACGCTGGGGGCCCAACTCGTATAATGCACCCCACTCACCGCCTGTTCGACTATTTCGCATTTCTTTTTCAGGCTAATGTCCTCATCCACTTCACCAAGAGAAAAGTCCACTCCCGAAATTAAATCGAGCAATTCAGCCTCACTGTAGCCGCCTTCCTTGAATCTTTTAATGAAGAAACCTCCTGGTCCAGGCCCACAGATAGGACGGTTTACACGAAACAGTTCCTTATAGGCGATTCTCATTGTTAACTCCTTAAAGTGCAGATGCTATTTACGCTATCGTTCTATCATTTCGTCCGGACAGATTTTTATCGGACCGTCGGCAACCGTTCACAAGGACATCCCGTTCAGTAACTCCCCGCGCTCCTCATACCCGCGCTCGAGCTTCTTCCCAAGCTCCGCAGCGCAGCGCTTCGTTTCCTCGGCAAACAGGTCATCGATAGCCCTGTCAATCCGCGTGCAAGTCTGCCGATGCTCGTCCTTCCAGGGCAGGTTGAGTCCCAAACTCGCGTCCCAATAGCCGCCGAGTTTGGCGTTAATTACTTCCTCGGGATACAGCACGTCGCGGCGAATGTCCTCAACTACATCGTCCTCGTCCATATCGCAGGCCGCATCGCCCTGCTCGAGGAACTTGCGCACCTCCTTTTGCGCCCGGATGTTGTTCAGCATGCGAACACACACCACGGCCAAAAAGCGATAACGTTCGCATAGATCCCACTCGCCTTCGAGCCATACGCGAAAGCCCAGCATTTCGCTCGCGGACTCATCATCCATCAGGATCAATTCCCACGGAAGCACATTGGCGAGTGCGTCCTCCCCCAGCCTTTGCACGCCGTCGCGCATAAAGATGCACTGCTCCACGTCGTAATAGCCAAAGCCGTGGTCTGCACCACAACGATTGATGACGTGCTTGGGCAGCAGGACGATCTTGTCGCTGGGCTCGGGATCTATCTTCCGCAGCTTTTTGACCTTGCGGCGGGCGCGCTTTAGGCTGCGTTCGCTATCGCCACGGCCGCGGCCGTCCGGCTTGCCGCCGTATCGCAGGGCGACCTCGTGCGCCAGGATCTTTGTGTCCGCAGCGCACAGCAGGTCGCTCACGCAGGGCAGGTCTTCCCACTCAATGCCATCGACGTCCCAAATCCTGTTCATGTTCAACCTCTTTCTGGCTGTGAATTTACGCACTTGTTCGCCCTGCACAACGTACTTGTAAGGCATGCGCCCCGCTAGAGCGCCTTCTTGCTGGGCGCAATCACCTCGTCCACCAGGCCCAGCTCCAGAGCGCGCCTGGCGTTGCACCAGCAGTCGCGCTCGGTGAGCTCGTGGAACTCCTGGGCGCTCAGGTTGCCATGCTCGGCCAGCAGCTCGTCCAGCTCGGCGCGCATGGCCGCTGTATGCTGGGCCACGATCTCGATATCGGTCTGCTGCGCCATGCCCGTGCCGCCCATCAGTTGGTGGATGAGCACCTGCGTGTGGCGGTACACCTGACGGTGGTCGCCGCAGGCCAAGATCACCGCGGCCATCGAGGCCACGACGCCCTCGCCCACCGTGATCACGGGGCAATCGAGCGACTGCATGGTGTCGATGAGCGCCAGCCCCGCCGTGACGCTGCCGCCCGGGCTGTTGATGATGAGGGTGATGGGCTCGGTCGCACTTTGATGCTCCAGCACCAGCATGGACTTAATAAGGCCGTTGCAGGTCGCATCGTTGACCTCGCCCTCCAGCAGCAGCACACGGCTGTTGAGCAGTTCGCTTGCCATATCGACAGCGGCAACACGGCCGTCCTTGGACTTCTTTATGATGCTGGGCTCACGATACATAACGGGCATGGCAATTCCCTTCTAAACGGAATCGGTAAGGAGGCAAATACTGGACCGCACGGCTTACGACTAACGGAAGCCGTGCGACAAAACATGCAAGATGGGGTACACAAAGCTGCAAGGGCTAATCCCTCAGCCACTTGGCAGCATTGGGATGATCGGCGCAAAAGTACTTCTTGGCGCGGAAGGGACGCATGCCGGTCACCTTGACCAGGCAATCGGTGCGGGGCATAAGCCCAACCTCGCCTGGGGTCATCACGCAACCGCGCACATCTACGGCAGTGCGCTCGGCGCCCACGTACTTGGTGCCCAAAACCGACTCGCCACACAGTTCGCTTATGTAGTTCTGCGTCGCGATGTTGCTGCCGCCGCCCATATAGACCAAACTATCGCAGTTATCGAGGATGGTAAGCGCCGTGGATTTGCCGTACACGACATCGAGCTGGCTCAGCGATTGCGCACACATCAAAAAGCTAATGCCGCGACTGCGCACAGTCGCAATGCTGCGCTCAAAATCGGGGATGCGGCCCACATTGGGAAACTCATCGAGCACAAACTGCACGCGACGCTGCAAATGGCCGCTGGGGCTGGCATCGGCACGGCGCTGGGCAAGGTTAAACAGCTGCTTAAGGGCAACGTTCGCAAGCCATGCATTAGCCGAATCGTTGTCGCTCACCTTAAGATCGATCATGCGCTTGCCCTCGTCAATACGATCAAGACGCATCTCGTCATTCTCAAAAACGCGCATGAGCTGAGGCGTCTTAAGCCGCGAGATAGTTGCATTGAGCGTGATCAGAATACTCTTAAGCGTCCTATCTGCCGCACCTCGAAAATCGCGATACTGCTCAACGCCATACAGATCAGCGTTCTCCGCACCAAACTTATCGAGAAACTCCCTGGACTCCACCTCTTCTACAAGGTAGTCCAACGGGAATCGCCCCTCACCATCTCCCGTAACCTTGATGAGCGCAGCCAGTTTAAAGACGTTGTTCATCTTAAGGTAGCGGCGCGGGGCATTGGGGTCCTCACCCGGCGTAAGGGTGCCGGCAAGGGTCTCCAGGAGGAACAGGATTCCAACAATCGCTCGAAGCAGCAGGTCGCTCGCGTTATTCCAGAACGGATCATACCTAAGGCTACGGCCGTCAGGATCGACCCCCTCCATGATTGCCGCCACTGTGGTGGGGATATCCTCGACATCCATCACGTAACGCAGAGGGTCGTATCCGGCCGACTGCTCGGGATTAACAGTATCGAGAACCGTTACCTCGTAGCCGTCCTCTTCAAAGCCTTTCCCCGTACGGCGCAGCAACTCACCCTTGGTGTCTGTGACCACATAACAGCATTCGTGGTGATTGAGCAGGTTGGGCAAAATGAAACTCGCCGTTTTGCCGCTGCCGGTGCCTCCAAAGGCAAAGACATTGTTAGACACACTCGTCTCCCAATGTTTGTCGTCCTCGTAGAACGCCACCGTGGCACCCTTAGCCAGGATCACATCGCGCTGCTCGTCGCCGGACGACAGCGCCTGCATCTCCTCCTTGGTCGCCCACTTCTTGGTCTGATACTCCGTTTGCTGCGCGGCCTCGTAGCCGTACATCTTGATGACTGACATGGCGTGGCTCCTTTCTTGTCCGCGGCGTTAGTGGTTGTTAGGCAATGCGATCGACACCGTCGTCCTCATTGAGCTGTGCCGAGCACGACGACTTGGCCGCGTGGCCGATCAGGCGCTCAGCCTGCGCCAGATAACTCTCGCGAGCAGCAGTTGAGGCCGTTGTGTCTCCCAGGTACGCAAGCAGTGCATGGATCATCAGCTCGTCAAGCAGGTCGTAATCTTTATGATGCTTGATATTGAGGAGATAGCGATTTTCGAGTCCGTGTACTTTGTTGGTCAAATTGATTTCCATCTTTTCCTCCATGTAATAAAAAGTGTGTCGTTCGTCCAAAAGCGCCTCAAACGGGCGTTTGACGCATAGCTCAAAGTTGAAACGCGGACTCGTATCGAACACGCGTCGTTGCACCTTGAGGTAGCGCTTGTAAAACATGACGGCGTCATCTTCATCCGCCGTAAAGCCACGCGATCCATCGCGGTGCAGCCGGTCGCATGGCTTTCTGCCATCGGTATGGCGCACGAAGGAGGACGGGATATAGGCACCCTGCTTGGTGCTGTACTTCATCCCTGTCGTTACTTCTTCAAACAAGAGAACGCCAGCCGATTTGAAACCCGCATTGCGCCCATGCCTAAACATGCTCACTACAGCCGCCACGCTTTCCATGCGACTATCGCGCGGGGGGAAATACAGCGGCAGCAAAGCGAGCGTCGCGGCAGTCAAAAGTTCGCGGGCCTCGTGCACATCGGCTCGATACTGCTCGGGAACCAGCCCGGGAATATCGGGCGAGCGCTCTTCCAGCACGCCAACGAGCGATTTGGCCAGGCGCTCGACGTTCTTCTCGCCGCAGTACGGACACGGAAGAGACCGTTCTACCTTTCCGTTCATTTCGCACATGTTGCGGAGATCCTCGTCGATCGCGCTGAGGAATGCCTCGTAGATGTTGTCCCGTTTCTTCATGAATGTTTCTTTCTATCCGGTTTCGGGTGTTTGGTGTAAGTCTGTTCTAAGTTTAAGAATGCTCTGAGGTATGGATGATGACAATCGACCTAACCTGCAGCTTCGTTAGTGAAATCACCCTGCTTGATAGCGCGGTTTGCCTAAAGGCTGTGTAGCGATTGCATCAAGCAGTTGGTATTGAGTTGGTTTTGGATTGCTTCGAGGATAGCACAGTAGGCTGTTCTCGTCATTAGAAATTTTTAAATTTTTCTGCTATTATATAGCCCACTAAGAAGAAAGGGCTCTATACATGCGTGAAACAACATCATTGCCACGTCTCACCGCCGCCGCCCTCTCGCGCGCGCTTAACCTAGAACAAGGCAGCCGCCTACTCACCGTTCGCCTACCTGGCGCCATCGGCTGCGAGGCGCTTCGTGAATGCTTCAGGCTGAACGGCAACGGCGTACCTAATATTTGCGAACTTGAGCCCGGCAAGCAGAACACGGGCAATGACAACGCGGCGCCGGTGTTTATCGATGCCACAGCTTGCGTTCGCAAACGTTTTCGCGAAATCAACAGCGCATGTGAGGCGCTCATTAATGATCTGGAGCCTGGCTACCTGGGCTTCTGCGATTGGGAGGCCTATCTCTGGTGCCTGTATGCACTAGCCCTCTCCGGTCGTACTCGAGCCGCCGTACTGCTGCCGTTCGAGTCTTTGGACAACGCCGAGCAGGCACGCGCGATTCTGTTGCGCGAGGGGCTCGTCGAAAGCGTCCTATATCACCCGCTCGCCGAATCTCCGATGCACGGCATGTACGCACTTATTGTATTGTCGACGGGAAATCGCAGCGTTTCATTCCGCAATGCCGCCACGCCCATGCCACGCCTTCGGTTTGCCGACGGGGCTCGCTACCCCAATCTTCCCTTGGCTTTCTCCCCTGACTGGAGCGGCATCGAGTGCGACTCACGCAAAACGGTTTCCATTGAAACCGTCGAGCTCGAAACGCGCAAGCTACTCCAACACCACGCCGCGCTCTCCAAAGGCAGGGTTGGCCTGATCTCCGTAGCTCAAAACTACAGCGCAACGCTCGGCGACAGCTTTATGCGCGTGGTGCCGTTTATGCCCCGAGACAGCACCACCTCGGATGACATCGACGCTGTCGAGGTGCGCCGCATTTCATCTCAGGATTTCCGCAACGGCTATTTGCTGCCCAAGGATGTTGCGGAAGGCGCGTCGGAGCTGGATTCCGAACCTGTAAAGGTAAGTCCAGACGTGTTGGCTCGTTACGAGCTTCGTTGCGGCGATATCGTCATGCCGCGCATACTCGGTCGTTACGGCGCGTCGAACCTACTTGTGGTCGGCATCGATGATGCAAAGCAGCATCTAGTTGCCTCGCACAACACCACCGCCATTCGCCCGGCGATTCCAACGATGACCGACGAGGAGCGCATGGTGTATGCAGAGATGGTCGCGGCGTACCTCACCGACGGCCATGGGTCCATAGTTTTGCAGGTATTGTCCGACAATCAGTACAGCCACGCCATCCGCCCTACCGATCTGTTCGAGATCGAAGTCCCACCAGCACTCGACCCGCGTACGCGCGAGTATAGCGAATCCATCAATCGCTTTGCCGAGGTCGTAAGGGCCAAGAAACAAGCCGAGGCCGCTGTCGCCCAAGCCCAGCGCAACCTCGAAGCCGCAAAGAAGGCCGTTACTCAGGTGGTCGACCAGGCCTGTGAGTAGCGCATACATAGGCAGTAGAAACGTCTTAAGCCGGCGGCAGGAACTAATCCTGCCGCCGGCTTAACTATCTAGCCTATTCCCATCCCGTGGTCTGAGGATTCCATTTGCGCACATTCGCCGAATGATTAAAGCACGGTGTATACAACCGATTGACGACCCCTTCTGCCCCAGCAATGTTCCCCGCGAGATCAAGTACCCCCGCCTGCCTCGCCATCTTTATGTACTGCGCAGAACCATTTTGTTTCCACCAGAGAGGCGCCACGAACTCTTCCGGCATTGCCACCTTGCGGGCAGATGCTTCTTTCTCGACCCTCTCGACAAGCGTAGTCCCATCGACGAAGCAAGTTTTCGCGTACACCAAGATGTCGACTATATCCTTGATTCGCGAAGAGGCACGGCCCTCATGCATCTCTACCATTGCGAGCAATTTATCTGCAAGGGCACTCTCCACTCGGCATACTCGATAGTCGCAGACTGGGAGCCCCTCAATATTCAAACGATCGATCGGCGCAAGAACCTCAGGCTCAAGTCCCCGCACTTCATCAATTACCAAGTCAATTGAAATTGGCTGCAGCTTCTTGGTTCCCATAAAGGGGGTGAACCACACCTTCGCACCACACCGATACTCATCTTCTTTTTTTGATCTGCTCTGCACGATCAAAGACAAACGAAACGAAATCCTCCAGATCAATCGAAGCCGCCCGCGCCAGATCGGCAACAGCCTCTTCGAGGCTCTCCTCTTGAGCAACCAAGTCAATATCTCTTGTGACACGCGCATCGAGTGTTCGCGCCAGGACGCTTTGGCCACCCTTGAGTACAAAGCGGCCGTCATCTTCTGAAAAAACGCGACATAGGAAGCGATGAAAGTAGAAACCGACGATCGCCCGATTAGTATCCATCGGCGATTCTCTTGCGGCATCCCTAACAGCCATCTCCAGTGCGGCAGGTGTTTTGTACTTCACCATGTCCTCCGTTTTTCATTACTCGTTCAGCGCCGTCAACAAGGGCATCATCAACTCGCGTCGTTTGGCGGTTTTAGAGTTCTCCTCTACAAGATCTTTCAGCCGCTGTATCTCGAGCCCTCGCCCAAGCGCGTCGTTATAGGCATCGATAATTAATGAGGGGTCCTCGCAATCGAGGCAAAGATCAACAAGCGTGCGCTCGGGTTTAGTTACCGGCAGGCCGTCGAGCCAGACGATGTCCTGCTCAGCGATCTCGCGCTTTGCAAAAGAAAGGGATTCGTTTCTCGTATTGATGCGCATGGGCGCGGTCATCCTGTAGGGGGACAGATAGAAATCGCCCATTTGCTGTAGGTTCGCCGCTGTCGTACCGCTCACGGCGATGCCATCCCACTGGCGTTTTCTCTCCCACGCGCAAAGGAAGGGATTGGTGAGTTTCCAAAAAGCGTTGAGCTCGTCAGTGTCTCGGCGCTGCGTGCCCGACATCCGGTAGGCGCCGTGGCATATCCGTTCAAGACGCCCCACGCGGCATGAGTGTGCCAGCGCATCTCGAGAGATGTCCATACGAGCCGCCTGGGCTGTGGTGAACACGCCCTCACTCTCGGAAAGCTCGCTTATCGCCGTTATGTTGCTAAAGTACTTCATGTTGCAATTGTAGGATATTCTCATGCTTTTGCAACGCGATTATGATCCATATGATACGTTCGCCTTGCTTATCCCATTTCTGACGCCGCTTTACTACCGGCACTCCACTCCCGCTATTGAGGTCTAATACTTTTCCGCGAAGTGAACGTCTGTTTTTGCACCCCTGAAGCATCCACATTTTTCGTCGGCAAAATCGCAGGATTCTAGTATCAAAACCGCAGGAAACGGCGCCTGGAAAGTGTCGATGCTTCGGAGGTCCGTTTTCACTCGTTCACTTCTCGGAAAAGTATTAGACCTTGCTGTTAGCTACCCAGAAGGAAACCTCTCCCTTTCCCGCCGCCACCCAAAAACTCATCCAACATTAATCTTGGCTCAAGAATCGCTTAATCTATAACCTGCACTATAGAGTTCGACCAAGGGCGGGGCGGCGCCGCGCAACGCAGGCTGCCGAACGCCACGTTCGCGCCCGGGCAGATCGCCCGGCGTCGCGCCCATCGAACGAAAGGACAGGTCATGGACGACCTCGAAAAAGTTGAAACCATCCGCACCAAGTGCAACGTGAGCTACACCGATGCCAAGGCCGCGCTCGACGCCACCGACGGCAACGTTCTGGACGCCATCATTTGGCTCGAGTCGCAGGGCAAGACCCAGACCACGTCGGCGCATGCCGCCACCGAGTCCACGCCAGTCGACGAGCCCTCGGCCGAGATGGTCGCCGCGCAGGCCGCCTACGAAAAGTCGAGCGAAAAGACCGACTTCTCCAAGAAGATGGACAGCGTGTGGGAGTACCTCAAAAAGCTCTTCCGCCTGAGCCTGGACACCAAGTTTATCGCCACGCGCCGCGATGCGATCATCCTCAACATCCCCATCCTGATCCCCATCATCGCCCTGTTTGCCTGGGGCGCCACGATATGGCTGATGCTGATTGGCCTGTTCTTTGGCATGCGCTACCGCATCGACAGCGACGGCGATGTGCCTGGCAGCATCAACAACCTGATGGACCACGCCGCCGACGCCGCGGACGATATCAAGCAAAATCTGAACGACGACAAGTAATCGCAGACGGGGGCACGGATGGCACGGATCCTGATCGTAGAGGACGAGGAGAAAATCGCCCGCTTTGTAACGCTCGAGCTGGAGCACGAGGGTTACCAGGTGGAGCACGCCGCCGACGGCCGCACTGCCGTGGACCTGGCGTTGGAGCGCGACTACGATCTGATCTTGCTCGATGTACTGCTGCCGCAGCTCAACGGCATGGAGGTCCTGCGGCGTGTCCGCAAGCACAAGGATGTGCCGGTGATCATGGTCACCGCGCGCGATGCCGTGATGGACAAGGTGGCAGGGCTCGACGCCGGCGCCGACGACTACCTGACCAAGCCGTTTGCGATTGAGGAGCTGTTCGCACGGATCCGTGTGGCGTTGAAGCGCGCGGAGGCCGCGCGGGCGGCTTCTGGCGTTGGCGGCGTTGAGGCCGGGGACGTCGCGACGGGTGCCGGTACCGCCGCGACGTCCCCGGCTGGCGACTCGGCCAAGACCTCTGCCGTGCCCTCCCCCGCCACGCTCACCGTGGGCTCGGTCGCACTCGACCCCGACCGCCGCGAAGTCACGGTCGGCGGCTCGCCCATCGTGCTGACCGCCCGCGAGTTCGATGTCCTCGCCCTGCTTATGGCACATGCCGGCACCGTGCTCACGCGCGAACGCATTGCGCACGAGGCGCTGGGCTACGAATACGTGGGCGACACCAACAACGTCGACGTGCACATCGCGCACCTGCGTGCCAAGATCGAAGACGCCGGCGGTGCCCGCATCATCCAGACCGTGCGCGGGGTGGGCTATGTCTGCCGTGCGTAACGCCGAGGCCAAGCGCGTCACCTCCATCGCCCGCGCCATCAACTGGAGCTACATGTGGCGCCGCTTGGTGAGCTACGTCTGGCTCGATCTGCTGCTGACGGTGATTGCGGCGGCGATCCTCGTCTATGGATACAACCAGACGCTGCCCGACGGCGCGTTTACCGCAGGCTGGATTCCCGGCGCCACCGTTCACGGCATGTCGTTGACGCCCGTGCGAGGCTGGGACCTGACAACGCTCACCTATACCGTCGAGCTTGCGCGTACCACCAAGACCTTCCCCCTCGCGCAGGACCTCGTCACGCTATGGCCTCTCTACCTTGTCGTTGCGGGCTGGCAGGTTATCAGCGTGCTCGATATGCTCGGCGGCGCCCGCCGCGTGCGCCGCACTATGGCGCCGCTCAACGACCTGGCCCTGCGCGTTGACGAGCTCGGCCGCATGCAGCTCGCCGGCGGCAAGATGGAAACGCTCGAGCAGGCCATCGAGCGCGCAAGTGTCGACTCGCCGAGCGTCACCACCGGCGACGCCGATCTGGCGAGTATCGAGGTCGCGCTCAACCGCCTGCTGCGTCAGATGCAAGAGGCAAAGCTGCAGCAGATGCGCTTTGTCAACGATGCGAGTCACGAGCTGCGCACGCCCATCGCGGTAATTCAGGGCTACGTGAACATGCTTGACCGCTGGGGCAAAGACGACCCGGACGTGCTGGCAGAGTCCATCGCATCGCTCAAGGCCGAAAGCGAGCATATGCAGGAGCTCGTGGAACAGCTGCTGTTTTTGGCGCGCGGCGATGCCGGACGCACGGTCCTGCGGCGTGCGTATACCAACCTGGCAGCACTGGTCGGCGAGGTATGCGAAGAATCGCAGATGATCGATGCCAGGCACACATATCAGCTGGCGTACGATGCCGCACTTACCAGCGACCCGCGCTGCGACGCATCTGTCGACGTAGCGCTTGTGAAGCAGGCCCTGCGTGTGATTGTGCAAAACGCCGCCAAGTACTCGGATGCGGGAACGACCGTCACGTTTGGTATAACGCCCGATGCGGGCACGGGCACGATCGACATAGCCGTTGAGGACGAGGGTATCGGCATGAACCAGGAATCCGCAGCTCACGCGTTTGAACGGTTCTACCGTGCCGACAACGCGCGCGATGCCGGCGCACAGGGTTCGGGCCTGGGGCTCGCTATCGCCAAGTGGATCGTCGACAATCACGGCGGCATCATCGGTGTGACCTCAGTCGAGGGCGTCGGCAGCCGCTTTACGATTCGCCTACCGCGGTAGGAGCGTCTCTCACGAATCGAAGGTGAATGCTTTTCCGCGAAGTGAACGACCTATTTTGGGCGCCCGAAGCATCCGCACTTTTTGGCGCCAAAACCGCAGGAAAAACTTGACAAAACCGCAGGAAACAGTGTCTCCAGAGTGTCGATGCTCCAGGGGTCCGATTTCACTCGTTCACTTCGCGGAAAGCCATTCACCTTCAATTTACGGCAGCCCGTCAGTGACCCTCTCGGTATTAAAAATGGGGCAAGGTCACGCGCCTTACCCCATTTTTTGCTAACTATAGCAGCTTGTGCGCTACTCGCGGCACAGGTGCACGGCGAAGCCGGCGAACTCGCGCTTAAAGTACACGAGCTTGGTGCCGCCGTCGGGCAGCAGCACGCGCGACTCTTCGTTGATCTCGAGTCCGCGCTCGACGAACCACTTCTCTGCTGCGTCAATGTCATTAACGGCAAAGCCAATGTGGCCCTTGGCGCCACGACCATTCTGCTTCATGACCTCGACCAGCGAATCATTGAAGTACGAAACCGGGGTCTCGATAACGGGCAGGCCCATCATCGTCGAGAACAGCTCCGCGATCTCCAGGGCATCGGCCGGGTCGGTGGCGTTGATGCCCACGTGGGCAACGCGCATGCCAAAGAGCTCTACCGGGTTGGCATTCTGCTCACTCATACACTCAGCGCCTACTGAGCCATAACGTCAAGAACGGCCTTCTCGGCAGCGACGCGGTTCATGCCGGTCATGAAGGGCACGCCGCTCACGTACGGGCAGGTGAGGCCCTCGGGGGCAACGGTAGTGGCAATCAGCAGATCGGCGCCCTCGTCGCAAGTATCCTTGGCCTCGGAGATGGCGCACTGCACGATCTCGTACTTGTCGGCGTAACCGTTGGCGTCGAGCAGGGTGGCGACCTTTTGGGCAACAAGCGTGGAAGTGGCAGCGCCAGCGCCGCAAGCCAAAACGATTTTCTTCATAGGTAATGTCTCCCTTCATGGTTTACTTTTGCTAAGTGTACCGCAGCGAGCGATGGCACTCGGCCTCGATGCGCTTTTATGCCAGTTTGCTTGCGCGCTGCGTATAATACATCTAGTACGTGTTGTCATACCACTCGCCTTATGAGCGACTAAGGACCCTAATATGCCCGATTCCCGCACCCTCTGGACCGCCGTCGTCATCATCTGTATCGCCGTGTCGGTATTCTTTAGCGTCAAAAAACGCATCACGTTTAAGCGCCTGCAACAGCTTATGGCTGCCAGGCAGTGGGAGGAGTTTGATCGTTCGCTCGACGGCAAACTCACCAGCATGTTGTATCCGCGCTACAACCGCGACTACCTGCGCCTGAACTCCTATCTGCTGCGCGAGGACCACGAGCGCGCCGACGAGATGTTCGACCTGCTGCTGAGCCTCAACCTACCCAAGATGCAGCGCGTCGACCTGGTGATCAAGGCCTTTAACTACTACGTTGGCCAGGAGAACCGCGAAAAGTCCAAGGAGCTTTTGCACGAGATCAGGGGCTTTGAGGGCGGTCAGGCCGAGGCGGTCGCACACGAATGCCAGCTGATGTACGACACGATGATCCTCAAGCGCCACAACGACATTCCCGAGCTGGAGCGCATGCTCAAGGAAGCCGGTGACGACCCGGTCAAGCGCTGCCGCCTGGAATACCTGCTGGCCCTGCAGTACAAGAACAAGGGCGACGAGGCCAAGTTTGCCGAGTACTTGGAAAAGTCGGGCCAGCACTCGATGGCCGTCAACGCGTAGCGGACGGCTTGTGCTAGACTTCTAGACTTACGGGGGCGTGGCGGAATTGGCATACGCAGGAGACTTAAAATCTCTCGCCGCAAGGATTGTGGGTTCGAGTCCCACCGCCCCTACCACGTATTGTTTACGAGCCCGTGTCCCCCAGGGATGCGGGCTCGTTTCTTTCGGACGCCGGTAGGGCTCGAACCCGCGAGGGGGCGAGCGTCAAGCGGACGCGCAGCGTCCGCAGCGAGCCGGCGAGGGCGCCGGCAGGCGACCGAAGCCGGTGTGTATTTGCGCAGCAAATACACAGACGTCCCACCGCCCCTACCACGTATTGTTACGAGCCCGTGTCCCCTAGGGATGCGGGCTCGTTTCTTTTAGATGCCAGTACAGATGGTGAATTGCGGTGGAATAGTTCTTGTTTATGCCGTTTACCAGCCTATTTAGGAACTATTTCACCGCAGCTTAGATTGATACTCGCACATTTTTCGATGGAAAAACGTGTTTGTCTCCCACATTTTTCGATTGAAAGATGTGGTTGTCTCGCACATTTTCCAAGGGAAATGCGCATATGGCCTTATACTATCCGAAAGGGTTGGGAGACAATATGCAGCGACAGCTTATGAGTGAACTTATCGCTTGGAAATCAAGAGCGAATCGCAAACCTCTCTTGCTTAAGGGGGCCCGCCAGACAGGTAAGACTTGGCTTCTTAACGAATTTGCAAGCCAGCAGTATCAAAACGCCATTCGTCTTGACTTTATGCTCGAGCCGAGCGCACGCTCGCTGTTCGATGGGGACCTCGACCCCAAGCGCATCATCTCCCAAATAGAACTCCTGCGCGGCCAAACCGTAACGCCGGCAGACACGCTCGTCATCTTCGACGAGATCCAAGAGGCACCACGCGGAATCACCTCGCTCAAGTACTTCAACGAGCTTGCACCCGAATACCACATCGTGGCAGCCGGTTCCTATATGGGCCTCGCGCTCCGACGCGAAAACGAGTCATTTCCCGTCGGCAAAATTGACCAGCTCACCATGCGTCCCATGGGGTTTGTCGAGTTCGTTCGTGCCGTCGACGGCAACCCGCTCGCCGATGCCATCCTTGCCGCAGACATGAACCTTCTAGCAAACGTTACCGAAAAGCTCGAGCACTTACTCAAGGAATACCTTGTTGTCGGCGGTATGCCCGAAGTTGTCTCCGCTTTCGCCGAGACACGCGACTTCATCGAAGCCCGAAGACTTCAGCAGCAAATCATCGAGGCTTACGAATCCGATTTTGGCAAACATGCACCCGCCCGCATCGTCGAACGCATGAGGTTGGTTTGGAAAACCCTTCCCGGCCAGCTTGCCAAGGAGAACAAGAAGTTTGTCTATGGCGCCCTTCGCCCCGGAGCGCGCGCACGCGATTTTGAGGAAAGCCTCCAGTGGCTCACGGACTACGGAATCGTTCATAAGGTGCCACGTGTTTCCGCTCTCAAGGCGCCGCTCTCAAGCTATGAAGACCTCTCGGGCTTCAAACTGTTCTGCATCGACACCGGCATCCTCGGAGCGCTCTCCGGCCTCTCTCCAGCCATCGTTCTTAACGGATCCGCTGTTTTTACCGAGTTCAAAGGTTCGCTGACCGAACAATATGTCGCGCAGGAGCTTTTGCTCCAGAACAAAACTCCCGCGTATTGGTCCTCTACCTCTGGCAATGCCGAAACCGACTTTGCCATCGACCATGCGGGAACCGTGCTTCCGCTTGAGGTCAAGGCGGCAGAGAACCTTAAAGCGAAGAGCCTGAAAATAGCCTGCGAAAAATTCAAACTCGAGCGTTGCGTGAGGAGCTCCCTGGCGGCATATAGAGACGAGGGCATGCTCGTCAATATTCCGCTTTGGGAGATTGGGCAAATCGACAAGCTGGCATAGGCGCTGTGGGGACGCCCCGCAAGGACTGTCCCCAGATGCCGGCAGAAAAGGAACGTCCCCAGGTGTCGGCTGTTGAGTTGCGGTGGAATAGGGACTGTTTGGTGCCCGAAAGGGCGATTTTAGTCCGTATTTCACCGCAACTTATGAGGGGATGGTTAAAGGGTACTGAGTGTGGGGGTCCAGGCGATGGTGGGGGTCGCGCCGTCGAGAACCTCGTTGATGGTGGCGGCCATACCGGCGAGCAGGCTGTTCTCGCTCACGGTAAGCGCCCTGTAGTCACCGGCGCGCATGAGCTCGCGAATCACCACGGCACCGGCCAAGATCACGCCCGCGCGTTTGGGCTGCACGCCTGACAAAGCGGCAATGCCTGCAACATCCAGCGCAGACATGCGCTCGATAGCGGCCGAAATCTGCTCCATCGAAAGCTCGCGCAGGTGCACAAAGTTCGAGTCGTACGGCTCCAGTTCGTGTACCAGCGCCACGAGCGTGGTAACGGTACCGCCCACCGCGACCAAGCGCTCAGCGCGCTCAAAATTGCTCGGCAGGCCCTCAAAATAGGCAGCGAACTGCTCGCCTGCCCACGCGACAGCGGCGGCAAGCTCGCCGTCCGCAGGCGGCAGCGCCGAGAAAAACCGCTCGGTCACACGGCGACAGCCAATGTCCAGCGAACGCGTCCCTTCCAGCGCAAAGACGCCACGCTCAGGCGCATAGACGCCCGTCGCGAGCTCCGTGGAGCCACCGCCCGAATCGGCGACGATGATGCGCTCGCCAGCAAAGTCGTGTGCCACGCCAAAAAACGTCAGGCGCGCCTCGACCTCGCCCGGAATCACCTGCGGTTCGAGCCCCAGATCGCGCAGACCGTCCAGCAGCAGCGCGGCATTGGACGCATCGCGCGCGGCACTCGTGCAGGTGGTGCAGACGCACGCGGCCCCAAAGGTACGGGCTTCGTCCACAAACATGCGGCACGCAGCGAGCACGCGCTCAACGGCCGCCTCGCAAAAGCGCCCCGTCGCGTCCACGCCCTCGCCCAAGTCGGTGATCTCGGTATGCTTGGACGATTCCACGATCGCCCCGGCCTCGACCTGCGCCAACACCAGTCGCGACGACACCGTTCCCAGGTCGATCGCGGCCACCTTATATCGTTTGCAATTTGTCATTGCGGGCTCTCCTCTGGGCGCTACTCGCCGCTGGACGCGACCGTCTGGCCCTCGACGCCGTTAAATCCAAACAGCATATCGAGTGTGTGGATGTACCACGGCGCGTCCTTGCCGACCTCTTCGATCTCCTTGGCGACTTCGCTGGCCTTCTTGGCGTTCGAGGACTTTTTGCTCGACGACGAATCCGAATCCTCGTCCAGACCCTGTACTTCAATCCTCTTTTCGCCGGGCATCACCATGCCCAGTTCCCGTGCCCGATCCTTAATGCCCTCTTCCGAGAGCCACTTGTCAGTGTCTTTTTTCATCTCATCTCTGTATTGCTCGCGAATCTCGACCTGCTTGGCCAAGATGTCGTTCGAGCGTTTTGCAACGTACAGGTCGCGCACGGGGAAATACAGGCTCACGAGCGCCAGGGCGACGACAATGCCAACAAACAGCCCGCGCTGGGGCCCATGGGTAAAGTCGTAGATTGCCTTGACCAACGCGTTATCGTTGGCGTAGTGCATAAAGTCCGAGCCCAAAAGACGGTTCGAGGGCCTGGTCGACTTTTCGTGCGCTTGAGCCGAGGGGCGCTGCGTACGCGAAGCATGCGTCGCGCGCGCCGAATGTGGCGGGCGGTCCGCCGACGTATTCATTTGAGCACGGGGACGCGAGGTGTTTGTCGGACGTTGCGCGGGGCGGTCAGCACCGGTGTAGCCGGACCCACCGAGCTGCACCGTACGTGCACGACGAGACGACGGTTCGTGCGAACCGGCGGAATAATACCTGTTGTCGTAAATCTGATCCATGTGCGCCTTGTGCGGTTGAGGTTTGTTTGCGCTAAGTCCTTTAGTTATAGCACGAGCGCCCGCACCTCCTTCGCCAGCCTTTGCTCGACATAAAAAAGGCGCTGAGCCACACGGCCCAGCGCCCAATGGCAGCCATCAGAAGTGGAGCGGAGCCGAGTCAACCCCGCCCCCCCGCGAGCACCACTTGTTTAGCGAATGTTGTAGAACGCAGACCTGCCGGCGTAGCGCGCGCTGTCCTCGAGCTCGTCCTCGATACGGATGAGCTGGTTGTACTTGGCGATGCGATCACTGCGGCACGGGGCGCCCGACTTGATCTGACCGGCGTTGACGCCCACGACCAGGTCGGCGATCGTGGAGTCCTCGGTCTCGCCGGAGCGATGGCTCACGATGCAAGCGTAGCCCGCCTCCTTGGCGGTCTCGATAGCCTCGAGCGACTCGGTGAGCGTGCCAATCTGGTTGACCTTGACCAGGATCGCGTTGGCGGCACCCAGCTCGATGCCCTTCTTGAGGCGCTCGGTGTTGGTGACGAACAGGTCATCGCCCACCAGCTGCACCTTGTTGCCAATGCGACGGGTGAGCTCAACCCAGCCGTCCCAGTCCTCCTCGGCCATGCCATCCTCGATGGAGATGATGGGATAGGTGTCGACGAGCTTCTCCCAGTAATCAACCATCTGGGCACTCGTGTACTCAACGCCCTCGCCCTTGAGCTCGTACATGCCGGTCTCGGCGTTGTAGAACTCGGTCGAGGCCGGATCCATGGCGTACATGAAGTCGACGCCGGGCGTAAAGCCGGCCTTCTCCACGGCCTTGGTAATGTACTCGAACGGCTCGGCGTTGGTCTTGAGGTTGGGCGCAAAGCCGCCCTCGTCGCCCACGCCGCCGCCCAGGCCTGCCTCGTGCAGCACGCCCTTGAGGGTGTGGTAGACCTCGGCGCACCAACGCAGGCCCTCGGCAAAGCTCGGGGCGCCCACCGGCATAATCATGAACTCCTGGAAGTCAACGTTATTGTCGGCATGCACGCCGCCGTTGAGGATGTTCATCATGGGCGTGGGCAGCAGGTGGGCGTTGACGCCACCCAGGTACTGATACAGCGACAGGCCCGCCGACTCGGCAGCGGCGCGGGCGACGGCCAGCGACACGCCCAGGATGGCGTTGGCGCCGAGCTTGGTCTTGTTGGGCGTACCGTCGGCGGCAATCAGTGCGGCGTCAACGGCGCGCTGGTCGAAGGCATCGAGGCCCACGACGGCGTTGGCGCACTCGTTGTTGACGTGCTCGACGGCCTGCGAAACGCCCTTGCCCAGGTAGCGGCCCTTGTCGCCGTCGCGCAGCTCGCAAGCTTCAAAAGCGCCGGTCGAAGCACCCGAAGGCACCATCGCGCGACCGAAGCTGCCATCCTCGAGCACGACCTCGACCTCGACGGTGGGGTTGCCGCGGCTGTCGAGCACTTCACGACCGTAGACGTCCAAAATGTCACTCATGTTGTCTCCCTCTCACTTGGAAACGGGTTGAATGCTTGGCGACACGGCATTGCGCCAATGTGGCGCTTTGGTTTGCAAGTTAGCCTTGTCGCACTTTTTGCATTATGCCCTAAGTTAGCCAATGGATACATATGAATTGGAGAAATCATTCTTTAGGGCCCTTGTTTTTACACCAGGCATTCATCTCTAGAGGTCCTCTCCATTAAAATCTCCAATCCGCATTCCGTTTCTACCCGACTTGCGAATGTAAGAGCCAATATTGTGCTTCGCATTGTGCAAAGTTCTGGATATCGTGCAAATCTAAGGGTCTGAAGTTCTGGATATCGTGCATAATCATGTTATAAAAGTTCTGGATATCGTGCACGAGGTAGCCATGCTTAAACGAAAAGCCTATGACACACTACTAAAATGGATGCATGAAAGCGCTGGTAAAACAGCACTTCTTATTGAAGGAGCTCGCCGCGTCGGCAAGAGCACGCTTGCCCGCACGTTTGGAGAAACCGAATACAAGTCCTGCCTCGTCATCGATTTCTTTCAAGCACCTGCCGAAGTTAAGCAATATTTTGAGGACTATCGCACTGACTTCGACTCGCTCTTCCTCTATCTCTCGGTTTTCTATAACGTCAAACTCTATGAACACGAGACGCTTATCGTCTTTGACGAGGTCCAGATGTACCCGCAAGCACGCGGACTCATCAAGTATCTCGTTGCAGACGGACGTTACGACTACATCGAAACTGGATCCCTGCTCAGTATCAAGCAGAACATTAAAGATATCATCATCCCGTCCGAGGAAGAGTCTTTGGAACTTGAGCCCCTCGACTTTGAGGAGTTCCTCTGGGGCATGGACGAAAAGGGGCTGGCCGATCTCATTCGCATGAGCTTTAGCAAAATGAAGCCGCTCCCCGATGCCCTACATCGCAGAGCGCTCTCCCTTATGCGCGAATACATGCTCGTAGGCGGCATGCCTGAGCCGGTATCCATCTATGTTGAACAGCGCGCTTTTGCGCCCGTCGACGCATCGAAACGCCGAATCGTCCAGCTCTATCGCAACGATATCTCTCGTTTTGCAACCGGTTACGAATTCAAAGTCGTCTCCGTACTCGATGGCATCCCGGGTCAACTCTCTAGGCACGAAAAGCGATTCAAGCTTTCCTCACTTGATAAAAACGCGCGCATGCGCACCTACGAAGAAGCCTTCTTTTGGCTGGCAGACGCGCGAATTGCCAATATCTGCTATGCCGCAAGCGAGCCGAGCGTGGGCCTTTCACTCAGCATGGAGCAAACAGCACTCAAGTGCTACATGGCAGACACCGGCCTGCTTGTAACGCTTGCCTTCTCTGACAACAACAATACCGATGAAGACGTTTACAGGGCCGTGCTTCGCGGCGACATCGGATTGAACGAAGGAATGCTGACCGAAAACTACGTTGCCCAATCTCTAAAGGCCAATGGACACAGGCTCTTCTTTTATTCCCAAAGCGGAAAGAAGGAGGGGGAGGAGCGCATGGAAATCGACTTCCTCGTTACCCGACCCTATGTCAATGCCGCCGGAAAGCCGCGCATCAGCCCCATCGAAGTCAAGTCGCCACGCAGATACGGAACCATCTCCCTCAACCGATTCCGCGCGCGCTTTAACAAGAAAATTGGGACGGCTTACGTGTTGCACCCTAAACAACTCGAGTGGGATGCCGAAGCGCGGCTGGCACATCTTCCGTTGTATATGGCTTTTTGCTTGTAGAGACCTCTCTGCGAATGGATGCCGTGAGAGACGCAGGTCTCACTCGCTTGCTTTTGCTTGGTCCCACAGGTCGTTGAGTTGAGCGGTTGAGCAGGCGGCGAGGTCATCGCCCGCCTCGCGCGCAGCAGCCTCCATCGCAGCCCAGCGACGGCGGAACTTGGCCGTGCTCGCGCGTAGAGCGCTCTCGGCGTCGATGCCCTCCTTGCGCGCAACGTTGACCAGGGCAAAGAGCAGGTCGCCAAACTCCATCTCGCGCTCGGGCGAGCCGGGAGCCTCGGCCTCAAACTCGGTGCGCTCCTCGGCGACCTCGTCCCACACGTCCTGGACTGTCTCCCACTCAAAGCCCACGGCAGCCGCCTTGCGCGACACCTTCTGAGCCTGCATCAGCGCCGGCAGATGCGTGGGCACGCCGTCGAGCAGACCCTCGGGCGCGGCCTCGCCCGCTGCCACGGCCTTGTCCTTGGCAGCCCTCTCGGCAAGCTTGACCTCGTCCCAAATCTTGAGAACCTCGTCGGAACTGTCGGCATCTACATCGCCAAACACGTGCGGATGACGGCGGATGAGCTTGGCATCGATATCACGCGCCACGTCGGCCAGTGTAAACTCGCCGGCGTCCGCCGCAATCTGCGCATGCAGCACGACCTGCATGAGCACGTCGCCCAGCTCCTCGCGCAGATGCGCCACGTCGTCCGCCTCGATGCAATCGAGTGCCTCGTAGGCTTCCTCGATCATGTTCTTGCCGATGCTCTGATGCGTCTGTTCGCGGTCCCACGGGCAGCCATCGGGCTGGCGCAGACGCCAGATGGTCTGCACCAGATGCTGCAGCTCGGCCGACGCGTCGACCAGCGTGGACAGGTCGCGCGAGCCCTCGGCATTTTGCTGAGCCATATGCTGCGCCATGGTTATTCCTCCTCCATGACCACGTGACGGAATGTGCCGTCCTCATAGATGCCGTAGCTGTGCGAGCCGTCCTTGGGGATGCTCACGCTGCCGGGGTTGAAGAGCCACAGGCCCGGATGTGCCTCGCTCGCCTCGTTGACTTTGATATGCGTGTGACCGTAGACGAGCGCGGAGCCCTCGGGCAGCGCGGGTGCGTGGTCGACGCTGTTGTGCATGCCGGCGCCAAAAACGTGTCCGTGCGTGAGGAACAGCTCGCGGCCGGTCTCGTCGAACAACGTGGCGTAGTCGGCCATGACGGGAAAGTCGAGCACCATCTGGTCGACCTCGGCGTCGCAGTTGCCGCGCACCGCGATGATGCGGTCGGCCAGGGCGTTGAGCAGCGGAATCACACGCTTGGGGGCGTAGTCGCGCGGCAGGTCGTTGCGCGGGCCGTGGTAGAGCAGGTCGCCCAGCAGCACGATGCGGTCGGGCTGCTCGGATTCGATGGCGGAGCAGAGGCGCTCGGTCCAGTATGCCGAGCCGTGGATATCGGAGGCGATGAGGTATTTCATGGTGGTCCTTTCGGGTGGGGTTGATATGGCCGGGCGCAAGATGTCGCCGGCCGCGCTATTCAAATCGCAGTGCCGCGGCTTGGGCCGCCTGCATCACGCGCTGGAGCGGCACGTTGTGCTCACGAGCAAGACGGGCGCAATCCTCGTACTCGGGAGCCGCGCGCTCGCTGCCATCGGGCAGGGTCGCCACCTTAACGGATACCTCGCCCCAGGGCGTTGCCACCTGCTCGAATCGGCGCGGCAGGCAAACGCGTTCCATCACCTGGCGACGAATGCCGTTGGTCGTGGTCTCCAAAAAGATAATCGTCTGTAGGCGCTCGATATCCTCGTGCGAGCAGATCACCTGCAACTGCCATCCGGGGCGGCCCTTTTTGCAGTATAGCGGCAACCAATGCACCTCGCGCGCGCCCGCCTCGCGCAGGCGGTCCGCGGCATAGGCGAGTACCTCGGGCGACGCATCGTCGATGTCGCACTCCAGCTTGACGATGGTTTCGGGCGCATCGGTCTCGCGGGACAGCGGAGATGTACTTCCACGTTGCATACAGTCCGGATCCTTTCCGCACGGGCTCGTTTTATTCACCCAAACGCTAGCACATCGGACGTGGCACAGGCGTGACTTTCGTCCATCGCCGCCCTCGTCCCTATCCAAACGTGTACGTCAGCCTCCAAACATGTCACTTTTTGCAGCTTTTGGAGGCTGACGTACACGTTTTGACGCGGGGCCGATGCTGCGTGGCGATCCTCGCGCGCAACCCACCTTTCCAGTCGATTTCGGCCCCCAGCGCGCTCATCGTATCGGGGGCCGCGCCATTACAATGGAGCGGATTCACCAAATGCAAAGGAGTCGCCATGCCCGCATGCCCGCTGGTCGATTGCCACACCCATACCTCGTTTTCGGACGGCCATGCCACGTTTGAGGACAACGTCCACGCTGCTGCCGCCGCCGGATGCCGTGTCATGGTCTCGACCGACCACCTCACCCTGCCTGCCAGCATGGATGCTAACTGCGAGGTGCAGGTCGTCGAGGGCGACTTGCCAGCACATCGTCTGGCCTTTGAGGACGCCCGCAAACTCGCCGCGCAGATTGCGCCGGAGCTCGCCTTTATCTACGGTTTTGAATGCGATTGGTACGAAGGTTGCGAGCCTTTGGTTGAGCGCTGGTCCGCGGGTGCCATTGTGCGCTTAGGCAGCGTGCACTGGATTGGCGACCCCGGCGATATCATGGCCGGCGCCGCGGGCACGACGGGAGCGGAGAACGTCGCTCGCCCCGATACACCCGATTCGCTCTGCGGCTGGATCGACGACGACACCAACCTGCATGTTTGGGAAAACCTGGGCGTGCGCGGTGTGTGGGAGCGCTATGTCGATGACTGGTGCCGCGCCAGCGAGAGCCCGCTTAACTTTGATGTGATGGCCCACCCCGACCTGGTCATGCGCTTTTCGAAGGAAGGCTTTGCGCCCGATTTTGACCCGGCGCCGTTTTGGGAGCAGATGGCCGAATGCGCCCACGATACGGGTCGCCGCGTTGAGGTCTCGACCGCCGCACCGCGCAAGGGCCTCGACGACTACTATCCCGCGACCGGGCTGTTGCGTTGCTTCGCCCACGCCGAGGTGCCGATTACTTTTGGCTCGGACGCACACCGCGCCTGCGACATCTGCTGGAACGTCCGCAAGGCTCAGGCCCACGCCTACGACTGCGGCTATCGAACCTTCGACATCCCCCACCCCACCGGCGAATGGGAGTCCACGCCCCTCGCCTAGACATCCCTTCATGAGTTGCGGTGAAATAGTTCCTGTTTATGGCCCTAAGACCGTCAAACAAGAACTATTCCACCGCAACTTCTATTTCATTGGCAACTCCTGAAAGACTGTCCCTAACGACTAGTCGTTTAAGAACGTCCCCAATGACTGCCAATGACTAGTGGCGGCGAGCGTTGAGCTCGCCGGCCAGCTCGTCGAGGGTGATGCCGTAGCGTTCGAGCGTTACAAGCAGATGGTAGACCAGGTCGCCGGCCTCGTAGCGGATGTGGTCGTGATCGTTATCCTTGCAGGCCATGATGACCTCGCTCGCCTCCTCGGCAAGCTTCTTGAGCAGTTCGTCCTCGACGTCGGTCAGCAGACGGGCGGTATAGCTCTCCTCCGGCGACGCATCGCGACGACCGTGAATCACCTCGGCCAGTCCCGTCAGCGTCTCGCCGATATTTCCCGGCTGCACGTTAGCTGTTCTGACTCCCATGGTTATTTCCTCTCGTTACTGCAGCGTAAAGTAGGTACCGGTCTCATCGAACCGAGGCTTTGCGCCCTTTTTCTCAAAGAACTCGACGATAACGGCATGGGCCTCATCGAGCCTTTCCTTCTCGGCCTCGAGCCAAAGCGACTGCGCCCCGCAGGCATCAGTCAGGTGCACGCGGCATGGCACGCCCGCGCGGAGGAGCTCGGTGTTGCAGTCGGCGACCTCGAACGGCGTCACAACTTTCATCGCACTCCCCCTTCCACGCGCTTAAAGAAGCAGGTACGGTTGCCGGTGTGGCAGGCCGGACCCGGCGAGTCGACCTTGACCAGCAGCGTATCGCTATCGCAGTCGGTCCAGAGTTCCTTGACCTCCTGCATATTGCCGCTCGTCGCACCCTTGTTCCAGAGCTCCTGGCGGCTGCGACTCCAAAACCACGTGGTCCCGGTCTTGAGCGTGAGTCCCACCGATTCCTCGTTCATCCAAGCAACCATAAGCACCTCACCGGTGTCATACTGCTGAACCACACAAGGAATCAGCCCGCGGGCGTCGTATGTAAGATCAGCCGCTTCTACTACCTCAGTCATCATTTCTCCCAAGTAACAAACGAAACCCCACAGGTCGGCGAGGGTTGTCCAGGTGCCGCAGGTTGCCGCGAAAGAGGAGTGACGCGTACTTTGGCACGCGAGCGACGGTTTGAGTGGCAAGATGCGGTGCCTGGGCAAGCCGCAGCGCTAAAAGTCCAGTCTGACAGGGATGCCTTGAGAGGCCATATACTCCTTCACTTGACGGATGCTGAAGGTTCCAAAGTGAAAGACGCTCGCCGCCAGCACGGCATCGGCCTTGCCCTCAATCACACCCTCGGCAAAATGCTCGAGCGTGCCCACGCCGCCGCTCGCGATGACGGGGATTGGCACCGCACGGGCCACGGCACGGGTGAGTGCCAGGTCGAAACCGGCCTTGGTGCCGTCGCGATCCATGCTGGTGAGCAAGATCTCACCGGCGCCGCGACGAGCCGCTTCCTCGGCCCACGCCACCGCATCGATACCCGTGGCGTTGCGACCGCCCGCCGTGAAGACCTCCCACTTGTCGGCACCGGATGCGCCGGGCAGGCCCACACGCTTGGCATCGATCGCCACGACCACGGCCTGGCTGCCAAACGCCGCGGCAGCCTGACTAATCAGCGACGGATCGCGCACGGCCGCCGAGTTAAGCGACACCTTGTCGGCGCCGGCGGCAACCATGGTGCGCATGCCCGCCAAGTCGCGAAAACCGCCGCCCACGGTATAGGGAATAGCGAGCTCCTCGGCCGCGTGCGCCGCCATCTCGATGGTTGTCGCGCGGTTGTCGCTCGTCGCGGTAATGTCCAAAAATACGACCTCGTCCGCACCCTCGCGGTCGTAGGCGCGGGCCAGCTCCACCGGGTCGCCCGCATCGCGCAGGCTCACAAAGTTGACGCCCTTGACCACGCGGCCGTCCTTGACGTCCAAGCAGGGAATCACGCGTTTGGTAAGCATGGGCTACTCCTCCCCTCGGGCGGCGGCCAGCGCCTGGGCCAGCGTAAAATTGCCCTCGTAGAGCGCACGGCCGGTAATGGCGCCCTCGATGGCATCCTCGCCCACCGCGGCCAGTGCGCGGATATCGTCGAGCGTCGAGATGCCGCCCGAAGCCACGACGGGAAAGCCCGCGACCTGCGCCACATGGCGATATGCTGCGACGTCGATGCCCGTCTGCATGCCGTCGCGCGCGATATCGGTATACACCAGATGCTTAAAGCCCAGCTCGGTGAGCTGCGCCACGGCGTCGTCGAGTGCCACGCCCGCGCCGTCACGCCAGCCGTTCACCTTGACCTGACCGTCGCGTGCGGCGATGTCTGCCACCAGCAACTCGCCAAAGCCTTGGGCTGCCACTTCGGCAAAACCCGGCTCGGTCACGAGCACCGTGCCTAGCGCAATGCGGCGAGCACCATAGCCGGCCAGCTCGTCGATGCGCGCGAGCGAACGGACGCCGCCGCCCACGTCCACGGACAGACCGTCGACGCCGCAGATGGCCTTAATCGCTGCCGAGTTGGCAGCGCACGCGTCCTCGTCCTCGCCAAAAGCAGCGGACAGGTCGACGACGTGCACCCAGCTCGCACCCTGCTCGGCAAAGGAGCGGGCGACAGCCACGGGATCGTCGGAATATACCTTACAGCGGCTGCGGTCGCCGCGCTCCAGGCGCACGACCTTGCCGCCGATCAAATCGATTGCGGGAAACAGAATCATCGGCCGGCCCCCTCGACGATGCTCACGAAGTTCTTAAGGATACGCTGACCCAGCGCGGAGGATTTCTCGGGATGGAACTGGCAGCCCCACACGTTGCCGTGGCGCACGATGCACGGGAAGCTCCGCGTGTAGTGCGTGCGCGCCAGCACATCGGCGGCATCGGCATCGTCTGCCACCGCATAGCTGTGGGTGAAGTACATATTGGCGCCCTCGGCAAAACCGGCGAGCAGTGGATCGGCCGCCCCGGCGGGCGTCATGTGCACCTGATCCCAGCCCACATGCGGGACCTTCAGACGGCTCGACTCCAGGCGCGTGCACGAGCCGCGCATGATGCCCAGGCCATCGACCCAGGGGCCGCCGACCTGCTCGGAGGCATCGTCGTCCACGTCCACACCCTCGTCCGCCGGCGCGCCCTCGTCGCCACGCTCAAAAAACAGCTGAAGGCCCAGGCAGATGCCGAGCAGCGGAGTTCCGGCGGCAACGGCGTCGAGCACCGCGTCCGCCTCGCCGCTCTCGCGCATAAAGGCAATCGCGTCGTAGAACGCACCCACGCCCGGGATGACCAGGCCGTCGGCGTTGCGGATCTGCTCCAAATCGTCCGACGTGCAGGCGGCGGCACCGGCGCGCGCAAGCCCGCGCACGACGCTCGACAAGTTGCCCTTGTGGTAGTCGACCACCACGATCTTCGGTTCGCCCACGCGACCCTCCCTTATCTCATTCAAAACCTGCCAAAAAGGGACAGGTTTATTTTGGTCGGTTAAACGTTCACCCACCGTATGAGACGGCATTTCCGCAGATAAAACCTGCCAAAATAAACCTGTCCCTTTTTGGCAGGTTACAGCAAGCCCTTGGTGCTGGGGATGCCCTGCACGCGGGGATCGAGCTCGCAGGCGCGGCGCATCGTGCGGCCCACAGCCTTAAAGGCGGCCTCGATAATGTGATGCGAGTTGCCGCCCGCCAGCTCGCGCACGTGCAGCGTGAGCTTGGCATCGCGCGCAAAGGCGTAGAAGAACTCGACGGCCAGCTCGGTATCGAAGGTACCCACGCGCTCGGTCGGCATGGGCAGCTCGCAGTAGGCCTGCCCGCGACCCGAGATATCCACGGCGGCCATCACGAGCGTCTCGTCCATGGCAATCGCCGCATCGGCAAAGCGCGTAATGCCCGCCTTGTCACCCAGCGCCTGGCAGAACGCCTCACCCAGCACAATACCCGTGTCCTCGACGGTGTGGTGCGCGTCGACCTCCACATCGCCTACCGCATGCACCGTCAAATCAAACAAACCATGGCGGCCAAAGGCGTTAAGCATGTGGTCGAAAAACGGCACTCCGGTCGAGATATCGCACACGCCGCTTCCGTCCAGGTCAAGCTTGACGACAATATCGGTCTCCCCCGTCTTACGGGTTACCTCGGCATAACGGCCCATCTACATCTCCTCCTTCACCAGCGCGGCAAACGCAGCCAGCACATCATCGTTTTCCTGCGGCGTGCCCACGGTAATGCGCAGACAGTCCGCAAGGCCCGGTGCGTAGCTAAAGTCGCGCACCAAAATCGAATACTCGTCGCGCAGGCGCTCGCGCACGCGCGTGGCATGCGGCGTACGCACGAGCACAAAATTCGCTGCGCTCGGCCATGCCTCCACGGGCATGCCCTCAGCAGCCATCGCGCGCAGGGCGCACAGCTCGCGCTCGCGCTCGGATGCGACCTGCGCCACCACGGGCGCATAGGCATCACGGGCACGCACGCAGGCAAGCGCGGCGGCCTGGCTCAGCACGTTGACCGAATAGATCTGGCGAATCGCCGCGAACACCTCGATAACCTCGGGCGCCGCGATCACGTAACCCAAGCGTGCGCCGGCGGCGCCAAACGCCTTGGACAGCGTATGCAGAATCACCAGGTTGGGATGCTCGGCGATAAGGCCTTGCGCCGTGGTGGCCGCGCCAAACGAATCGTCGGCAAACTCAACGTAGGCCTCGTCGACCATGACCATGCCGGGGCACGCATCGCACAGGGCCGCGACAAAGTCGAGCGGCGCCACGTCGCCCGTGGGATTGTTGGGCGAGGTCACGATCGCCAGGCTGCACTCGGGCGCCGCCGCAAGCACGGCCGCCTGGTCGAGCTCAAAGCTCGCGGGGTCGCGCCACACGTCACGCACCTCGGTCTGGCACAGAGACGCAAAGAAGGCATACTCGCTAAAGCACGGCGGGCAGTTGAGCAGGGTCCTCCCCGCGCCACCAAACGCCAGCAGATAGTTATAGAGCAGCTCGTCGCCGCCGTTTCCCACGCAGATGCTCTCGCGCGTCACGCCATGCCAGGCAGCAAGCTCGTCGCGCAGGTCGTTCGACATGGGATCGGGGTAGCGGTTGAGCGGCGTGGCAGCCAGGGCCGCGTCGACCGCCTCGCGTACGCCGGCCGGCACGGGATAGGTGTTCTCGTTGGCCGAAAGATTGATGCGCGTGGGCGTAAAGTTGGGATCGTAGGGCTCGATACCGGCCAAGTAGGGCTGGACGAGCTCCTTCATGCGCGGCGTAAGTTCGGCCATATTAGGCCTCCCCGCCGGTCGTACCGGCGCCATCCGCGCCTGCAGCCGCCAGGTCCACGCCCTCGGCAATCGTCGCCACGGCGTCGCCCGGCCAGGCGACCTTGGTCAGGTCGGCCGCGGCCAGCGACGCGGCGCTCACGGCATCTTCGCCCTGCTCTAGCACACGGCGACGCAGAGCGGCGGAAAGCGCGTGCGCCCACAGGCCCTCGGCCTCGGCGAGGCGCTGCGTAGCGGGAGCGTCGGAGAGCAGGCCCTCGGGCGTATAGCAAATAACACTCGAGCGCTTGACGAACTCCTCGACCGAAAGCGGGTTTGAGAACAGGGCCGTGCCGCCGGTCGGCAGCGTGTGGTTGGGGCCGGCAACATAATCGCCAAGCGGCTCGGAGCTCCAAGCGCCCACAAAGATGGCGCCGGCGTTACGAATGCCGCCAAGCAGGCCCATCGCATCCTTGCAGTGCAGCTCCAGGTGCTCGGGCGCCACGGTGTTCACGGCCTCGACGGCGGCAGCCATATCGGCGGCCACCACGATGGTGCCTTCGTTGTCGAGCGAGGCGCGCGTGATCTCGGCACGCGGCGACTGCGCCACCAGAATGTCGATGCCGGCCTCGACCTCGCGCGCAAACTGCTCGTCGCAGGTCACCAGATAGCAGGCTGCCAGTGGATCGTGCTCGGCCTGGGCCATCAGGTCGGCCGCGACCACCATGGGCTTGGCCGTGGCATCGGCCAGCACGCAGACCTCGGAGGGACCGGCAACCATATCGATTCCCACATCGCCCGAGACAATCTGCTTGGCGGCGGCGACAAAGGCGTTGCCCGGACCGGTGATCTTGTCGACGCGCGGAATGGTCTCGGTGCCGTACGCCAGCGCGGCCACGGCCTGAGCGCCACCCACCATATAGATTTCGTCCACGCCGCCGAGCTTTGCCGCGGCGAGCGTATACGGGCTGATCAGGCCATCCTTTTGCGGCGGGGTCACCATAACCACGCGCTTAACACCGGCCACCTTGGCAGGAATGGCGTTCATAAGCACGGTGGAAGGGTACTGCGCACGACCGCCCGGCACGTAGATGCCAGCCGCAGCAAGCGGGGTCACCTTAACGCCGAGCATCGTGCCGTCCGCGCGCGTGGTAAACCAGCTCTGCTCGACCTCGCGCTGGTGGAACTCGCGAATCTGGCGTGCGGCCTTCTCGAGCGCGGCGACAAAGGCCGGGTCGAGGCCTTCGAGCGCGGCATCGATTTGCTCTTGCGGCAGACGGAAGCTCTGCAGCTCAACGCCGTCAAAGCGCCGGCAATAGTCGCGCACCGCGGCATCGCCGTTAGCGCGCACGTTGGCCACGATATCGCGGGCGGCATCGACGATGTTTTGCGGCAGCACGCCCTTGCGGTTGAGCTGGTTGGTAACGAGGCGCTCACCGGGAGCAAGCTTGATGGTCTTCATATCGGTATCCCCTATCGGTCGAGGTTGTGTTCGAAAAACAAGAGACCAGGCAGCGACACCAATCGGTCCGCAGCCCGGATATGGGGGCGCCCGTGCGTGCTCGCGCTATTGTGCCGAGCCCGCGACGGGCTCAAAATGCTTGTCCTTAACAGCAGCTGCCAAGCGATCGGCCAAGTTGCGCACGCGCGGATCCAGGCGCGCGGCACCCGGATTGACGAAGAAGCGGGCCGTGCAGTCCATAATGCGGCCGGTGATGACCAAGTCGTTGTCGCGCAGCGTGGCGCCCGTGGCGGTAATATCCACGATGCGATCGGTCATGCCGACGATGGGGCCCAGCTCGATGTTGCCGTGCAGCGAAACGATGTCGGCGTTCACGCCGCGCTCGGCATACCAGGCACTCGCGATGCGCGGGTACTTGGTGGCCACGCGAAGCGACCCGCGGCGGGCATAGTTGCGCTCGGCCTGGCCGGCGCGCCATGCGGGCTCCGCCTCGATAAACGTGCACAGGCCGTAGCCCAGATCGACCAGCTGCAGCAGGTTGAGGTCGGCCTCGATAAGCGAGTCCCAGCCGCAGATGCCGCAATCGGCGCCGCCACAGCCCACAAAGGCGGGCGCGTCGCTGGGGCGCACAATGACAAACTCGATATCTCCGACCGCGCCCTCACCGGCACGCGTGTCGCGACCGCGCACGATGAGGTGACGACCGGGGTCACGCAGCTCAGAGACATCCAGGCCCGCGGCCTCGAGCACGTCGAGCGTGTCAGCCTTGAGCGAGCCCTTGGGCACGGCGATGCGCAGCGGGTCCTCGGCGCCACGGCCCGCTGCGTGATCGCCATCGGAAGCGGCGTCCTCGGCCGAGGTGCGCGCGGCCTCCAGACGCTCGAGCGAAAAGGCGAAGCCCGCCGCCGGCACCTCGATGCCGTCGCCAAATGCGCCGGTAAAGATGGAGTCGTAGCGGCCGCCCGAACCGACCGGATCGGGCAGTCCGCCGGCATAGGCCTTAAAGACCAGGCCCGTGTAGTAATCAAAAGAGTTCATGATGGAGAAGTCGAACGATAGCACCTGGGCGTCCTCGGGAGTCAGGCCCTCGACCAGGGCACGCAGCTCGCGCGTGAGCGGCGCGACAATGCCCGCCGCCGTCAGAAGCGCATCGACGCGGTCGAGCACCTCGGCACCACCGTGCAGGCGCGGCAGCTCGCTAATGGCAGCCTTGACGGCCTCGGGCTCGGCGCTTGCCGCCACACGGGCATCGAGGCCCACAAAGTCGTTGGCGTGCACGCAACGCAACGCCTCGGCAGCCAGTTCGCGGTCCTCACAGGCCGCAAGCAACTCCTTAAACGGACGCACGCTGCCCGCGATAATGCGCGCATCGGGAAGTGCCAGCTTGCGCACCGCCTCCGCCACCAGCGAGACGATCTCGACATCGCCCGCAGTGTCGCCCACACCGATAAGCTCAAAACCCAGTTGCGTAAACTGACGCGAGCCGCCGGCATTGCGCTGGCACTCGCGAACCACCGGCGCCTCGTAGCGAAGGCGCAGCGGCAAATCGGCCGCGCGCATGCGGGTCGAAACCAGGCGCACGATCGGCAACGTGTTGTCGGGACGGACCACCAGCAGGCGACCGTCGTCATCAAAGAGCTTAAACGGCGTGTCCGCAATGCGGCCGCCTTCCTCGAGCGAACCCTTGTCCTCGAGCAGCGGCGTCTCGACCGGCAGGTAGTGATGCTCCCTAAAGCAGCCCTTCACCGTACATGCGATCTCCTCGCGCGCCTGAGCCTCCTCGGGCAATATGTCCCGGAATCCCCACGGTGTGGCCGTCATCTGGTGAGCCTCCTCATGCTGTGTTTCATGTAGAACAGAAGACCGGCATAGCTCCGCCGGTCTTCTAGGTACTTTAGCATACTAGAGTGCTTGCGGGGAGAATCGTCTCCCGCGACTCACAGCGTATTCATTTGGAAACATAGGAGAAGCGCGTCCCGCCCGCCGACCAAAAACTGGGATGCAGTTTCCGGTTGAGGTCCTCAGCGGAAAGTGCGTCCCGGAATTTGGGGGTGGAATGGGATGCACTTTCCGGATGGGACCGCATGCGGAAAGTGCATCCCATTCTGAAGACTCATTCCGAGACGGGCTTTCCGGTTTGGCTTCAAGCGGAAAGCCCGTCCCATTTCTCAGAGCGCGCCAAACTAAAATTCGTCAAACGCCAACTCAGCGCCCTGCCCCACTTAGGCGTCAATCGCACGACGATACTCTGCCATTACCTGCGCATCGGCAGCTGAGGGGTCGGCGAAATAGCGCCCGTCATACGTCTCGGCCGAAACAACTCCGCGATAGCCGCGCACCACCAGCCTATCCAGGTCGGTGCGCATATCGCGATCGCCGTCGCCCCAGGCAAGATGCGTCGTGCCATCTGCCGCAACATCGACAAAATGCACGTGGGCGACATCATCGCCAAGCAGATCGAAATAATCGTCGATGGTATCCCCCGCCATCGCCATGGCGCCCAAATCCAGACACGCCTTGAGTGCCGGATGATCAACCGCCTCGATCATGCGCTCCGTATCGGCCGCCGAGTTCACGATCATCGACTCAACCGGCTGTAGGGCCTCGAGCACCAGTCGCACGCCGCGCTCTCCCGCATGCTCGGCAATCGCACGCAGCATCGAGGCGCTGCGACCCCACGCGTCCTCGATCGGCTCGTTCAAAAATGCCCAGCCGCTCGAGACCATGACCTGGTCGGCTCCAAGTTCCGCCGCGATATCCACAACGTTCTTAAAGTACGCGAGCGTGCGTGCACGCGCCTCATTCCCGCGCGCCGCGATATTCCACGGCTTGGGGTTGTTCTGTTCGGGACAAAGCCCCACAATCCGAACCCCATACCGCTGCGACAGCTCCCGCACCTGCTCGAGCGAATCGTATCCATGGCAATCGACATACAGATGCATCGCCCCGGTCCAAAGCTCGCAACACGTGTAGCCCGAGGCCGCTGCCGAAGAAAAGAATTCCTCAAGGTCAAAATAACGATGGCTGATATTCATAACGGCAAGCTGGGGATAGCCCATAATTACTCTCCAACCCAAACGAGGCCCCGTTCCATATAGGAGCGAGGCCCAATTACACAAACGTAATTTGCTCTTAGTAGTCGAACTGGTGATAGTAACGGCGATACTTGAGGTTGTGCTTGGTGACC
>ERZ1031746.12-NODE-12-length-114858-cov-31.268007_pt1 | contig 114858 bp, 103 predicted proteins | sample MGYA00518171_ERZ1031746 | MGnify/ENA primary metagenome ERZ1031746 (study PRJEB33719, sample SAMN04261238) | wastewater metagenome | biome: rural village; feature: human; material: feces | host: Homo sapiens | place: El Salvador | collected 2013-01-07 ...
TTAAAAAACAACAAATAATCCATCACAGATTAATACTCCAGTATGACGAATACAAGATAACGCCCGATTTTTTGCGCACTTTCGGATTTCGTCCCTTACTTTCCGAAGCCACTCCGCCTTCTCTTTGCTGCGGTCAGCCATCATTGCCCTCCAAATAAAAAGAAGGGAACAGATCTTTTCGGATCTGTTCCCTTGACGGGTCTGACGCCTACTGCTTGGGCAGTTCGCCACGCTCTCACGGGACGTTTCGCTCATCCTTCCGTTTTCCAACGGTTTCGCACGGATGGTGTGCTACACCTCCCTTACGGTTTCCACGTTTTCGACGTGGTGGAGGTATCCGGCAGTGACCTCTTGCAAGCCTTCCGCCGCCCCGACCGACGGCGAGCCGGTTTGGGGAATGGCACAAAACTTGTCATCTCAATAATAGCCCATGCACGAACAAAACTGTTCCACTCACATCGAAATATTCGATACTGCGCTCGCTTTGGAACGAGAAAAATAGATCGTCGCGCAACGATTCAAGCAAGCCGCGCGCACGTAAGGCGGGTATGATGACACCTATTCGCGCTTTGTATCGGCACGAAGTCCGAAGAACGGTAAGGAGCAATCATGTCCGACATCAATTCGCCAGCAACCCCAGCAGCGCAGGACTCCCGTACATCTGCACGACTCGAAGCGGGGCAGACGGCCCCGGACTTCGCACTTCCCAGCGACAACGGCGATAGCATCGCGCTCTCCGCATTGCGCGGCCAGAATATCATCCTATACTTCTACCCTGCCGCGATGACTCCCGGCTGCACCACCGAGGCCTGCGACTTCCGAGACAACCTCGAACGCCTGCGCTCCCGCGGATTCACCGTGCTCGGCGTATCGAAGGATCCGTTGGACAAGCTCATCCGATTCCGCGGGCGCGATCATTTGACGTTCCCGTTGTTGTCGGACGCCGATCTGACTGTGCATCGTTTGTATGGTGCGTATGGTGAGAAGAAATTGTACGGCAAGGTCTATGAGGGTGTAATTCGTTCGACTTTCGTGATCGATGGTGATGGAGTGATTCGTATCGCCCGGTACAACGTGCGCGCGAAGGGTCATGTTGATTCTTTGCTGCGGGCGCTCGACAAGCTTGATGGTTCCGTTTTCTAGTTTGGAATGCGATGCCGCTTTGTTTATAGATCAGCTTTTTCATGCGAATGACGCAAGCAGCGTCAGTAGCGGGTAGATGCCGAATTCCTGATAGCGGTCGTGCAGTGTGCCGATGTCTTCGAATATGGTCTCTTCGACAAGCCTTTCGAAGGTCTCGTAACGGCGCGGGGCACGGCCTCGTAAGAGAAGAGGAGAAGCGCGATGAGACTCAGACTTCCAACAATAAATCATCGTCTTCCGACATGTCAGTCCACGGCTCGCGCGTGCGGTTTGCTTGATCGTGTTGGCGATGCGTTGGCTGAGGAGCGTGAACGTTTGGAGTTGAAGGCGATTGAAATGCTGAAGGGTCGAAGCGTCTTGCGCAGCCGGAGCCGGTGGATCATGCTTGGTGGGATGATGGTTCCGGCGTGTACAGCATCGGCCGAGGGAGCCGGTAGGCTGAGTGTGTAAATCCAGCAGAGAGGAACGTGCCATGGTGACGCGTCGTAATGATGAGCGGACGGTTGCGGGAAGGCATCGCATGATGAGGCGTGCCGACCGTGAGGTAACCGAACCACAGCAGATTGATGCGATTATCGCAACGTGCAAGATCGTGAATATTGCATACACCGATGCGGAGGGCATCACCATCGTGCCGTTGAATTTTGGATACGTATTCGACACGGAATCCAATCATCTCACCTTGTATTTCCATGGTTCTGCGACCGGGCGCAAGATGGACGCGGTCAAGGCCGCGGGCAACGCGCTTCCTGTAGCATTCGAAATGGCGACTGACTGCGAGGTGATCGAGGGGCGCACGCTGTGCAATTGGGGCGAGGCGTTCAAGTCGATCGTCGGCAATGGTACCGCGTCCATCATCGACGATCTTGACGAGGCGCGTCAGGGGCTCGCACTGCTGATGAGGCAGCAGGCCGGTATGGAGCATGTGGAGTTCACCGACCAGCAGGTATGCGCCGTCACCGTATGGAAGGTGGAAGCGGACTACTTCACCGCCAAAGTGCGCGAAAAGCCCCAGCTGCATACGCACTGACCTCATACCTCACCTGACGCAATGATGCGCTGCTTCCAAGCCCGAGGATGGGAATTGGGAACAGCGCATCAGATGTAAAACGCTAGACCGAAGTCCGGCTGCGGCCAAGTTGCAAGTCAGGCCGTAACCCGGTCGAGATAAGGTTTTAAATCAAGCCTTCCGGTGGGAACGCCGCGCGTAGCTTCCTCCAAGAATCGCGGAGGACACCATCACGACGGTCGCCACGATGGCGGGCGTCACGTTCGAACCGGTTTTGGCGAGCTTGACTGCATCGCCGCCGTTCGCGGACGATTTCACCGGATGCTCCCGCTGGCCGTTCGCATGATTCGCACCCGGAGCCTTCTGCGAATCATCTGGTGTCGATTCATGGCCTGGCGTTTCAGGCTGACCTTCCTCATCCGTCAGTCGGGCATCAACCGTGGTTCCCTTACCATTCAGACAGCTTTTCAGCTCGCTTTCCTTATACCAGGTCGAACCATCCGCAATTGGCGTGCAGGAATCGTTGAATCCGATTTCCGTCTCGTTGTACAGCATTCTGACCAACGGCTGATACGGCTGCCCCGAAGCGTCCGTACCATCACGCACAACCACATCCCACTGCACATTCGCAGCCATCGGCGTCACACTTTCGCCACGCCACGGATTGTTCTCATACGTGTACAGTTCACTCGCCTGCTGCTGCGATCCAGGCAGATTCAGCAATGCCGCAAACGGAATAATGGTTTCGGCATGTGCGAATCGGAACGTCGCGGCGGTGCCGGCCCGCTCCCTCGTGTCGATCGCATTGAAGAAATCATCGAGCAACGGCTGGGCAATGCGGTAGGTCTCATCCTGACCTGCGCGCCCCGGTCCCTTCTCGTAGAAGTCCTCGGCATCAAGCGACCAAGCAAACGTCTTCGCATCCTGGGCGTGCTGACCTTGGAAGTACTGGTCGAAATTGAACGTGTGGGATCCGGTGTTCTCCTGTTCCATATCGGCCGCGATGATGTACAGATTGTACAAATCCATTGCCGCGTCCTGTTCCGACGCGATCTTCTTCTTGGCGTCACCGCACGCGTTCGCATCCTTGGCAGGGTCGGCGCCGGCAGCGCAATTGGCCGCACCCTTCTTCGTGCCGTCAGCCGTGTTGTACCAGATGCGCTGGCCTTCCTCCTTGCCGATGGACGCGAGGAAATCGTCAGTGAAGATTTGAGAGAGCAGATCATGCGAAGCGGTGGTCATGGATGGATCGTTCATCACGTTTTCCTCAGCTTCGGCGATGCCCCCATCATTCGCGACGAACTGCTGGTAACGTTCCGCGCGCTCCTTGGCCACGCCCATTTTCTGCGTACCATCCGGATTATCGGTCTTATGGAAATACAACGTGGTGGTGTTCTTGTCGAAATCCTTGCCGGAATTGTTATCCGCAGGATTATTCGGTGCTACAACCGCATTCGCCAGCAAACCGTTGGAAGCCTGATCGAATCCTAGTTTGAAATTCTCTCCGGATTCGGTTGCACGAGGCTCACCCGAGCTCTGGTATGAGACGCGCAGTCCCTGCTTTGCGGCATTGGCGAACAGATCAGCATCACGCTGGTATATTCTCTCACCAATGCCCTGATGCTGTATGGCGCCCTGACCAGAGAGCATGCCATACCCGTTGCCTACGTTGGCCGCGGTAATGGCATTGACATTGTTGATGAATTCCTTGCCAACCTCTGGGCTAACGAATCCAGCATAATTGTTTTCCGCAGCGGACTGAGCCATCAGCGCCAGCAAAGCGTCATACTTGTAGCTCGACAGGCCACGCGAGCCATGCCTTGCCACAGACTCGGTGTATGCAAGATGGTATCTGTTCGGAATTGCTGAATATGATGTGCTCGCCGGTGCAACATACGGCTGCTTGCTGCTGTAATACCGGGCGGTTCCTTCCCCAGCCAAAGCCGCTGGCGTTGCGAGCATCGCCGCTGCCACTACAGCGCTTGTCAACGCAAGCATGCCACCGCCCACCGATTTGGTACCGCGTTTGCGCCAGGCTCCTGCCTGCCGCTGTCCCTTTGTTGCCGTATGGTTTTTCGCCATTATCCTCATTCTTCTACCTCTTCTGCTTTGCCACATTGAAGCTGTCAGACAAGCCAGCCCGGGCGACAAGATAGGCTTGGAAGGCGAACACGCAACGCCTTAAACGTGAACGATCAACAAACAATCCGCGAACGCAAGTAAATATCGTTTCCGTCAATCGCCGACCGCAAGAGACGTTCATGGAGCGGCGGATTCCCTTATATTCCGACAAAACCCGTACTGTTATGCGACACGCAATAACAGTACGGGTTTTCTGTGTTACTGTTATATATAACAGCTAAACAGTTTGCATCTAACTGTTCAGCTGGGAGATATATCACCTACGGAATATACAGAAAAAGAGGCACAGATTGAAGCTGATCATCTCATCCGTGTCCGGAGAACCGATTTACGAACAGATCAAGAGCCAAATCAGGTCCGTGATCATGTCGGGTGAGCTTACGGCAGGCGAGGCGCTTCCCTCACTGCGCAAGCTCGCCAAGGAACTGCGCGTCAGCGTGCTCACCGTGACCAGAGCGTATAACGAACTGGCCGACGAGGGGCTCGTGGAGAATGTGCAGGGCAAAGGCACATTCGTGATGGAACGAGGCAACGAACTCATGAAGGAACGTGCGCGTGAACGCATCATGGACAAGCTCCGTGAAGTTTCCATCGAGGCCAAAGCCGCCGACATCAACCTGCTTGATCTGCTTGGCATGTTCGAGAAAGCGTACAGGGAACAATCATGAACGATTCCTCACTCCCCCAAGGAACACGGCCAACCTTGGCCTTGAGCGTAACCGGATTGACGAAGCATTATGATTCCGGCTTCACATTGGATGACGTGACCTTCGACCTGCCGTCCGGCTACATCATGGGTCTGGTCGGTCCGAACGGAGCCGGCAAATCCACGTTGATCAAACTGATCCTCAATATGACCACGCGAGACGCGGGACGAATCGAAGTGCTCGGCCTTGACGCGATGGCCGATGAGGAGCGGGCCAAAGAGCAGCTGGGCGTAGTGCTCGACAGCAGCTATTTCATCGAATACATGACGGTCGACGCGGTGGAACGGACAAGCAGCCCAATGTACCCGCTGTGGGACCACAATCTGTTCGACGCATACCTCAGACGGTTCGGACTCGGACGGAACAAGAAGATCAAGGATCTGTCGCGCGGCATGCAGATGAAGCTCATGCTCGCCGTGGCGTTGAGCCACGATGCGAAACTGCTGATTCTCGACGAGCCGACCAGCGGTCTGGACGTACTGTCCCGCGACGAGCTCATGGACATCCTGTCCGATTATGTTGCGGATGGCGGACACAGCGTAATCTTCTCCACGCATATCACCGCCGATTTGGAGCGTTGCGCGGATTTCCTCGCGTATATAACGAACGGCATGCTGTATTACAGCGGGCCGAAAGACGAGTTCGAAGACGCGTTCCGTCTGGTCAAGGGCGGTCCGGATGAGCTTACGGATGGCCTACAGCGGGCAATGGTCGGCATCCGCACATACGCAACCGGCTTCGACGCGTTGGTCCGCACGCAGGACATCCCACACATCGGCGGCACCGACGGTCTCCTGACACAGCATGCTTCGATTGAGGATGTGATCAGACTGACCAATGCTGCGGAACATACGGCAATCGGCAATACCAACGAAGGAGACGTACGATGAACACGACAGCGAACGCGGACGCCATGACCGCCATCCTTAGGCAGATTTCCTTGGACTGGAACCGCACCATCAGCTACGGACGGTCGTACATAGCCATCTTCTTCGCGTACGTTCCAGGTTTCACATGCCTGATGGCGGCCACAGGATCCACTCTCGACAGCGTTGCGGGAGCCGCCATCGGCGGGGCGGCCTCCGGCTTCCTGATGCTTAATATCAGCCTGTTCTCCTATGAACAGATGAATAACCATCATTGGATGAACGGCATCGTGCCCATCAACCGCAACCACCAGATCCTCGGACGATTCGCATTCCTTATCGCCTGCGATCTGGTGGCAGGATTGGAAGTGGCCGTCAGCATCGCCTGCGCCGGCATCATCATGCACGAGCCAGTTAAAGTGACGGATGCGATCGGCTTCGCCGCGATGACCGTGCTGACCCTCGTGCTGCTCAACGCCATCGTGCAGCCGTTCCTGTACCGGTTCTCCCCTTATCGCGCCATGGCCGCCATTATTCTGAGCATCGGCGTGATCATGGGCACGGTCATCGGACTGTGCAAGGCATTGCCGGAATTCGAAAAGACCGTCGAACAGCTGGCCGAGGCGATCAGCCGGCACCAAGCCATTGCATTAGCGGCATTCTTGATCATCGACGTACTCGCCTTGGCGTTCTCCAGCAAGATATCGCTGCATATTTACGGTAGCAAGGACATCTGAACCGAACCAACCGGTAGACTCTTATGGAGAACGGATTTGGGGTTTTCCGAATCAACGGAAGACCCCAAATGCATATATCCCCGTACGACACCGGTTCCTACAATGCGGCGGGCGCGTCGTGGAAGTCGAACATGACACCATCCGCCAGACCGCAAATCGCCGGCCAATCAGCATCGGACGAATCATCGTGCATGGCCCACACTCGCATGCCGACGGACTTGGCCGATCGCATGCCGACGAGCAGATCCTCGAATACGGTGCAGTCGGTCGGCTCGATGCCGAGCCTCGACGCGGCCAGCAGGTACACGTCCGGCCTGTCCTTGCCGATATCGCCCGCATCGTCGACACTGACCACCTCGTCGAAATAATCGAAAATGCCGACACGCCTCATAGCCGGCTCTCGCAGCATCGGTGGCAATGATGTAGCCACGGACAGTTTCGCCCCGCTCGCCTTCAACGTTGCCAGGTATTCACGCGCGTGCGGCTTGGCTTCTACCACCGTGGAGTACATGACGCGCGCCATATGATTCCACTCCTCCATCAGCTCCCCAGGAGTGTCCGACAGGTTGAAGCGTGCGATCGTGTATTCGGCGATCTGCCGGAACTGCATGGCGGCGACCTTCTGCATGTAGTCGCCCGGCACTTCGAATCCACGCTTGGCTAGAAAATCGACATCCACCTGGTCCCACACGCCCATGGAGTCGAGTAACGTGCCGTCAAGATCGAAAATGGCACCTTTACCTTGGTTGCTCACGTTTTCCTGCGTCATGTCAGCTCCTTTGATGGTCGTGTTTTTCGATTCTCTGTTTTGCGATTGATTTTGCGACTTGCCTGCGATTGCCTGCCACGGGTCAGTCAAGCATGGACGATTTGAGTAGTTCCTCGGCATGTTCCAGCGACGCCTCGCTTTCACTGCCGGAGAGCATGCGGGCGATTTCGTGCACACGTGCCTCTCCACGCACTTGATTGATGGTGGTGGCGATTGATCCGTTATCCGTTTCACCTTTGGCGACCACGTACTGTTCGTCCGCCCAGGATGCGACCTGTGGCAGATGGGTGACGACAATGACCTGCGCGGATTGAGAGAGTTTCGCCAATCGCGCGCCAAGCTCCACCGCGGTTTTGCCGCCGACGCCTGCGTCGACCTCGTCGAAAATGAACGTCATGGGAGGTACGGAACCGCCCGCCACCACATGTTTTTCCGCCGCAACGAGTTCAAGCGCGAGCATGAGTCGGCTCAGCTCGCCGCCGGACGCGCTTTTGCCCATCGGCATTTGCGGCGAACCCGGGAACGGCGTGAACAGAAAATCGATGCCGTCAGCGCCGGAAGCGTCCAAATGTTCACGTTCCGATACACGGATCTCTAGTTTCGATCCGCTCATGGCAAGAGATTCGAGTTCCGCAGTGACTTTGGCGGCAAGTTCCTTCGCGGCAGCGACACGCCTTTTGCTTACCGCACGCGCCGCCTTCAACGCTTCACCGAACAGTTTTTCACGTTCCGCCTGCAATTGACTAACTTTTTCTGGAGACGCGTCCAGATCCTCCAAGTCGAACACCGCTTGATCTCGCCAGGCAATCACATCCGACAATTCCGGGCCCCAACGACGAATCAAGTCGTCAAGTTCATGGATCCGCCCGTTGATGGCGTCCAAGTCTTCCATGCCGAGATCATTATCGACTTCGCCCGACAAGGTGAACACCACATCAGACAAATCAGTGCTGATGGAATCGAGCCGATCGGCCAATTCCGAAAACATGCCGTCCATATGAATGGCACGAAGCGCCTGCGACGCGCGATCGATCAGATCGGTGGCGCTGGATGATTCAACATCGTCAACAACCTGCGAGGCGTCCAACGCGCTCAACGCACGGTTCACGCCTTCGGCGATCTCAGCCGCGTTCTCAATGCGATCACGGCGAGCACGCAACTCGGTCATCTCCCCCGGCTGCGGATCGATGCGGTTGATTCGTTCGATGGACTCGCGTAGGTAGTCTGCCTGCTGGCGCATGGACGATTCCTGACTCGACAATCGTTCCAACCGCTCATCCATGGCACGAAGCGCGTTCCAAGCCTTGCCGTATGCGGCCAACGCCACATCATCGCCGGCGTAGCGGTCCAAAAACTCACGTTGTCGCACCGAAGATGCGATACGCAACTGGTCTGCCTGACCATGAATCGTCACCAATTCCGCCGCGATCGACCCCAGTACGGAACGAGGCACGCTACGACCAGACAGCATGCTGCGGGAACGCCCGGAAGCGGGCACCTTGCGAGACAGGAACAGTTCTCCGTCTTCAGGTTCGAAACCCGCCTCGTGCGCGACGGCAACCGCGGCTGGTGACGAAGCGACCTCGAACACGCCCTGCGCCCACGCCTCGCTCGCTCCAACCGATACACGGCCGCCGTCGGAAGGACCGCCGGAAATCAGCCGAATCGCACTGAGCAGCATCGACTTGCCTGCACCCGTCTCACCAGTGATCGCCGTCATACCGCCGGCAGGCGCGATCAGCGCGGAACGGATCGGCCCAAGATTATGAATCTCAAGTTCTTCAAGCATCAGTGTTTTTACTCGTTCGTTTCTTTATCTTCCGGAAACACATGCCCATGATGCACTCCCCCGGTTTTACGCGCCTGCTCGCGCCAACCGACAACAGGAAGATCGAATTTCGTGACCAGACGATTCGTGAACGGCACGCCGGAAAGACGGGCCAGACGCAATGTGCTCTTCGATTCGCGCACCTCGACCCTGGTGCCCCGCGGCAACGCGCATTGGCGACGGCCATCGCAGCAGATCCAACCATCCGACGTGGAATCCTCAAGGATATCAATGGCGAATGTGGAACCGGAACCAATAATCAATGGGCGCGCGAACAGGGCGTGGGCGGCCAGCGGCACCAACTGCAACGCTTTCACGTTCGGCCACATGATCGGCCCTCCGGCGGAGAACGCGTATGCGGTGGAGCCGGTCGGAGTCGACACGATCACGCCATCGCAGCCGAAGGAGCTCATTTCCACATCATCCACACGAATCGACAGTTCGACCATTTTGCCACGGTCGGCACGCTCCAACGTGATGTCATTCAACGCCCAATCCTCAATAGGCTCGCTTGCTCCCGGCAGCCACACGTCGACATGCGCGATCATGCGTTCGTCAATGGAATAATCATGCTCAGCAACTCTGCGGATCGCCTCACTCATCTGGAAGCTTTCAAACTCCGCCAAAAAGCCGACATGCCCCAAGTTAACGCCAAGAATCGGCACACTGGTGCAGTGCACCAGTTCAGCCGCCCGAAGAATGGTGCCATCCCCGCCGAGCACCACCACGATCTCAGTGCGTTCGGAAACCACCGGCGGCTGCTTGCCGAAATCCGGCGCCTCGATATTGTCAATGATCGACACTTCGAAACCAGCCTGGGTCAGTTGCTCGACAGCCTCCTCAACCACCGTGCCGCTCTCCCTCAGACGACTATGCGTCACCACCACCGCATGACGGGTACCGAACATCGTTAATCCCTTTCCAGCAAAGGAAACGCCCTATGGAAAACGCCCATGTAGACGTCACCGACCTCCAGTGTAATCGAACAAATGAACGAAAACCGGCAATGCGCGTCGAAAACATGCCAGAATCCGCGAAAACACCCCAAATCCGTCTCCAATGCAAGCCACGAATCAGGAATGTCAGCCGTCAGATAGCCTGTTAGTCACACATATGCTTACAATAGCTCACAGGAGCGAAGACCGAACTCATAAGAAAAGGAGAGAGGAACGGCATGTCAAACCTCGTCTTTGACGAGTCCTCCTCCAATCGTGAGGCCTCACATGGCTACGCATGGTGGTTCTCAGGAGATACTTTCGAGAAGGCCATGGTGGAAGACCGCAAGCCACGCAAACGAGGTCTCACGCGCCGACTCGTCAACCATCCAGGCCGTCTGACCATCTTCTACTTTCTGACGCTCGCAGTGTTGTCCACTACGTTGCTGATGACGCCCATCGCCACGCCGAAAGACGAAACCACCACGTTCACCACCGCGTTCTTCACCGCAGTATCCGCCATTTCCACATGCGGCATCTCCATCGTCAACTCCACCACGCATTGGACCGCCTTCGGCCAAGGCGTGCTCATCTTCGCCGTGCAGATGGGCGGCCTTGGCGTCATGACGTTCGCCTCCTTGATCGCATTGGCCGTGAACCACCATCTCAAGGCCACGCAGCGCATGCTGACCGCCAACGAACTCGGCACTACGAAGCTCGGTGAAATCAAAGGCGTGCTCACCGTGGTCATCACCACCGCATTCGTCATTGAAGGCATCACATTCGTCGCATTGTTCCCCGGCCTCTACAAGGTCAACCACGGCAATGTGCGCCACGCATTGTGGGAATCGCTGTTCTTCGCGGTCATGGCGTACAACAACGCCGGCTTCACCCCCGACGGCGCCGGGCTACATGTCAACAACTGGGCGGTCGGACTGCCGATCCTAGCCAGCGCTTTTTGCGGAACCCTCGGCTTCCCGGTATTGCTGAACCTGATGCGCTCCTGGCGCATGCGCCGTCCTCCGAAGCGCTGGAGCCTACACACCAAGCTCACACTGACCACCACGTTCTGCATTGTGATTGCCTCGTTCACGTGGTTCCTGCTGATGGAATGGAACAACAAGCTACTGTTCGCCGGAGACGGCATCGAGCCGCGCCTCTGGCACGCTATGGTCGCGGCCGTCATGCCACGAAGCTCCGGATTTGACCTGTCGTGGATGCCAGGTGTCAGCGACGCAACCAAAGTGTTCCTGTCCATCGTCATGTTCATCGGCGGCGGCAGCACCTCGACCGCAGGCGGCATCCGCGTCACCACGTTCGCGGTGATACTGCTGACCTGTCGTGCCGCATTCACCGGACGCCACGACATCAACGCGTTCCACCGCCGCATCCACACACAGGCGGTTATGACCGCCGTGGCCGTAAGCACGGCATGCCTCACGCTGGTCACCGTGGTGTCGATGGCGCTGATGATCATCACCGGCTGCTCGCTGTGCGACGCACTGTTCGATACCTGCTCCGCGTTCGGACTGGGCGGCTACTCAGTGGGCGTAGCCAGCGAAAGCAGCCCCACGGCACTATACATTCTCGCCGCCACCATGTTCATCGGGCGTCTCGGACCGCTCACCATCGCCTACGCAATTTCGCGTCCACACAATCTCGAGGCCGTCCGCTACCCCACCGAGCAAATCGTGGTCGGCTGACGATACGGCTTCATATACTTGCAGTTGCCTGCAATCACACATGAAGACGGAATTTCGAAAGGTGCATAACATCATGGCTAACAACACCAGAAGCGTTCTCGTAGTTGGTTTGGGGCGTTTCGGCAGCTCTGTGGCCACCACGCTCGACATGATGGGCCAGGATGTGCTCGCCGTCGACAAGGATGGCGAACTGGTGAACCGTTGGTCTTCGCAGATTCCCACCGTGCAGGCCGACATGACCGACGTGATGGCGTTGGAGCAGATCAACGCATCCGATTTCGACACGGCCGTCGTAGCCATCGGCGACAGCGTCGAAGCTTCCGTCATTACCGCCGGCAATCTGCTCGACGCCGGCATCTCCGACATTTGGGCCAAGTCCGTGTCGAAGGAACACGCCCGCATTCTGCAGCGCATCGGCGCACGCCACATCATCAACGCGGAAACCGATGCCGGCAAGCGTGTTGGGCATCTTGTGTCCGGCAACTATCTTGACTACATCGAGCTTGAAGGCGCATACAACGTCGTCAAAATCCATACCCCCGCGCATGTGGTCGGCTACACAATCGAAGACGCCCGCGTGCATGAACGTTTCGGCATCACCGTGGTCGGCATCAAATCGCCAGGCAAGGAGTTCGAATACGGTTCGAAAGAGCTCGTCATGCACCGCAACGACGAGCTCATCATCATGGGCAAGCAGGATCAGATCGACCGGTTCCTACGCGGTTGACATGCTCTTTCCATATGGAAAAACCGGAATTTCATGATCATGATTTCCGGATTTTCTTTTACTTATTTACTTGGCCTGTCCAAAGACAATCGTTATTTTCTGTGCGGCGCTCTCAACGCAAGCAAAGCGACAAGCCCGGAGGAACAGGCAGCCAACCTGTTTAGCGCCGGATCATGGCCTTGGGATGGCCGGACCTATTTACGATGTTGGTGTTGTTCGCTCAATCTCTTTTTGGAAATGTCACCGCCCCCACCGTCTGGCTTCCCGAACTTACTCAGGGTTGCCGTTATTCCCTTGCGTTAGGAAGAAAACCTCCTCTCATAAACCGAGACATTTTTTCATCATTTCCAAGTGGGGAAAATGAAAAAATCAAAAAGTTTTTTTCATGCGCTCAAGGCCACGCTTGATCGACTGGCGAATAGACTCCTCATGTACGCCCTCGGCCTCGGCAATTTCCTTAATCGACTTGCCAAGAATGATATATGCGTCAATTCTACGGCCCTGGATTTCCGGCAGAGAATTGAGAGCGTTCCACAGACGAAGAAAGGTTTCCATTCGTTCAAGAAGCTCCTGCGGGGTCGGCTCATGCAGGCAAGCGGAATACTCAATCCCGTCATCGCAGTCCAGAGAATACTGCGCCTTGTGCCGGGAGAGCCGCCGCTGGTAGGCCATTTCGTGCCGGGCATCGGCCTTGAATACCTCGGCAACCTCGTCAGAAACTTCGATAAGCTGATCCTGCGTGTACCAAATAATAAAGATCTTTCAGATTGATAGTAGTCATCGTAAAATCCTCCATTTCAGTTTGTTCGGGGTTGGTCGGAAACGAAATGGAGTAATGGCGGAGAACGGCACCGCACCTCGGGACACTTTGTCTCGAAGTCTGGAAAGCAAAATGCGCCTGCGCGACACAAAGCCGCACGAGCGCACGAAAATATATTATCGGTTATGTACTGTTTAATTTCACATTCAAAACCGGACTGCTCCGATGGAGGGGCTACGCTTTTTTAGCTGGTGTAGATCACGCGAACAATGAAATAATAAAATGGACACGGCAATACCTCCCGGGAACCGCCGTGTCTTAAAAAAGGGTGACTTTAATACACCCTCCGTATTTCTACTTTTTGAAAAGAAAACGGCGACTTGAAATTGCTATTTCAAAACCGCCGTAAGGCTACTGTATTTTGTTTTGGCGCATAGAAACTCAGCCGTCGAAACAACGGTTTTTTTATTATCCCGTTGGGCGGATAAAAGTCTATGATATAAAAAAGCAGAGCCAATAACCTACATCAGTAAGTGGTCATCGGCTCTGCGTCTTTGCGTCTGGCTCTTTGATAACAATTATTCGAAAACCTTTTGCATCAATTAAATTTTCTTGTTTGCATTTTGGGCAAAACAAGGGAAATTTTTTTAGTTCTGTATTGTATCTAACTTTGATCCGTGTTTTATTACTACACACTGGACAATATATCCACTGCTCATCTATTATCATTTTATCGCCCCCTATGTTTAGCCTTTTTCTTTTCTTGCCGTAAGGCATATTGACGTTCCTGTTCAGCTTCACGCTGTTCTCGACTTTTTGTCTTTCGTTCAACTTTGTTTTGCTCATGTTGCAATTTCAATGCTTGTTGAGCTTTAGTTCCAATTCCTCTATTTTGCAAGTGCTTGTTAATTTCGCGTTGCATTCGTTTAGGACTTATTCTTCGTTCTTCAACAACCTCATTTTTTATAGGCGGGCTAAACTTCAATTTGCCCCAATTTTTTAGCAAAAACTCATATACCTCGTAGTCTTTCGGCTCAGCCCCAAAGGTTATTTTACAAACTTCATATTTATCATTGTCAAATCGTTCATACAATCCAATCCAAAAAGGATCTTCAAACAGAATAGTTAGGCTACATTTCATCTAATCAATCCTTTCAAACTGTTCTCGAAATGTATCAAGCCATTCTAAAAGCGTTTTATAAAGAAGTCCCTGTTGTTCAATAATGGTTTTCCCAACGAGGGGAATATTAGAGTATTCTGTTAAGTATTCCTCGTTAGTGTCGACAGAAACTGTAATGCTTTCCTTTAACTTGGAAATCAGATCAAGAGCAGCATCTTGATTGAGTTTATTTAGATTAGCAATAACAACATTAAAATCAAATAGTAAGGGAACTGTTTGAGTAGCATAATATTGCATCAAACTATTAAAATAATCTTTTCCCTCATCAGTAATAAAGTACACTGCCTTATCCGCAAATCTATCCCCTTTAACAATATCGCTTCGAAGATAGCCTTTTTCACTTAACTGTAAGACTTTTCGATAAATTGAAGGTATGCTTATTTTTGTCCATCTCGAAAGATGATGATATTCAATATCTTTCTGTATGTCATATGCACTTTGCGGTTTTTCAGCTACAATCCCAAGAATCACTAAATCTATTGTTGACATTATTTAATACCTCCAGTTTACTATTATCAATATTACTATTGTTGATAGCAAAAGTCAAGTATGCACACCAGCTTTTTATAGTGAAAATATTCTTCAATTTCATAAGTGAAATTAAATAGTCAGTAGTATGAAATTCAAAATCGTTCAAATAATATCACATGAAATGTAAAATCATATCAGGTGATGTTATGAAGATAGAACGAGATGAAAGACGCTTTGATTTTCACGATATAGGGCTCGCCATCAAGCGGGCAAGAGAAGCCAGCGGCATGACGCAGGAGCAACTGGCCTATATTGTTGACCGCGCTCCGCGTACCAGTATGTATAACGAAAATGACGGCCAGCATCCAAGCCTCAACACCTTTTATCAGATGGTCACAATGTTTGATATATCGGTGGATCAATACTTTTACCCGTCCCAAAATAGCGGGAGCGAGTGCAGAAAGCGGATTGATGCCATGTTGAACGCCTTGGACGAAAGAGAATTGAAAATCGTTGAAGCTACAATCCAAGCGATGAAAGCATCGAAAGAAACGGAGGAAACGTAAAAGAAAGCGTAACCTCCTTTTTTTGCGCCATGTTGCGGGTTACGCGTTTTGGCAAGCAATTCGGGTGTGGCCACACTCCGAAATTTTTGCAGGGCGCAGGGCCCGCAAAAATGCTTGTTGGGGAGCTCCCCCAAACCCGCTGGACTTCGGGACAAATTGTCCCAAAGTCCAGGTGCGCTGCACCGTAGTCTGCGGCCCGCCACTATCGTTCCTGGGCCTTATTTTCACGCTCGTCTGTTATGCCGAGCAGATGATCAATGTTTGCTTTTACTGCAACGGCCTCCCGCATTTGCCGCTGGGCTTCCCGGTATTCTGCATAAAGCTCTTTCTTTTGTCCCGCCAGCTCACGGCGGGATTTTTTTAGTGTTTCAATCTTATCTTATTTGCCTTGCCTACACTGTAGACACGGTTTTCTCAATCAGCCACTGTTTCACTGCATGACCGCGTACAGCAGATATTCGATATTGCCATGCGTGCCTTCAATGGGAGATACTGTTGTAGCGCGCACGTCAAGCCCGTTGCGTTCCGCACATGCTACGACGGATGTCAACGCCTGTTCGCGTAATTCCCGGCTTTCGACAATCCCGTTTTTCCCAAGGTTGCCTTTGCCGACCTCGAATTGCGGTTTGACCAGCAGCACAATCTGCGCCTGCGAGGCGGCGATTCTTGCGATTACAGGAATCACATATGTCAAGGAAATGAACGACACATCAGAAACAATCATTTCCGGACGGTACGGCAAATCATCCACATACACATCGCGGATATTGACGCCGCTCATCTCGATAATACGATCGTCATACGCGATTTTCGGGTCTAACTGTCCATGTCCGACATCCAATGCGATGACCTGCGCGGCATCATTACGCAACAACACGTCACAGAAACCTCCGGTGGACGCGCCAATATCCAAGCAATGCAATCCCTGCGCTGAACGCAATCCTGCGTCGGCGAATCGTTCGAACGCGCCGACCAGCTTGTATGCGCCCCTGGAAACGTAATCGTCGCCCCTATCGGCTGTGATGACGTCATCGCAGCTGACTTTCGTTGACGCCTTGGTGACGTCAACACCGTTCACACTGACTTTGCCGTCCGCGATCAGACGTTGCGCTTTGGAACGACTGTCGGTCAGACCGCGTTCCAACAACGCAACGTCAAGACGAACTACTCGAATGGAATCACTGTTTCGCAATGGTTTTCCGATAATCGGCATGAACTGTTCGCTAGGAAATGCGGAATTCCGGAACGATGATGCCACTCACGTCACGTCCGCTGTCAGCAGCGGCCCACATGGCGCTGCATGCGGCACGCAACCCGTCGACGCTGGTGACGTCGGTGACATACAGACGGTCGCCGTCAACACGAGCCTTCGTATCGCGGCACAGCCATGCGCCCTCATCGTACACCACTTCAGGAGCGGACTCGTTGAGGCCGCACAAATCCCTGGCGATGTAGGTTGGGCGAAGATGTGCCGGCGCGAACATGAGTTCGTTTGGATTGGTGACGCCGGTCAACACCGCAAGGGAATCATATCCGCCACGATTGCCCGCCTCAATATCGGTGTCGAGACGGTCTCCAATGGCGAGGCACAGTTCCTTAGCCACCGGACCGTCACCATCATGGGCTGCGAGAACACGCGCCTCATCATACATGGCGGATTCCGGCTTGCCTGCGGACGAAACCGGTTCCACACCGGTGGCGTTGATCACCGCCATGATCATGGAACCGCATCCCGGCGCGATGCCAAGCTCGCGGGGAATGGTCAGATCACGATTGGTCACGAAATAGGTTGCGCCATGCTCGACTGCATAAGCGATCTGCGCCATCTCATTCCATGACATGTCGGGATACCAGCCTTGAATGGCGGCAACCGGCTGCTCTTCCGCACAATCGACGACCTCAAGTCCCTGCTTGGACACTTCCTCACGTAGATGCTGGGCACCAAGCACGAATACCTTCGAGCCTTCAGGCACGGCACGAGCCACCATGCGTGCGGCGACAACCGACGAGGTGATGACCTGCCATGGTTCGACTTCTAGATCGAATCCTTTCAGCTGGTCCGCCACCACGGCCTGCAATCTGGACGAATTGTTGGTGGTGTACTCTACCGTCATGCCCGAAGATTCGGCCTTGCGAATGTTCTCGGCGGCATGTTCCACAGGGTTCTTGCCGCGGTAAACCACACCATCAAGATCAAGCAACGCCAGCTTGTACGCCTCGCTGAGCGGCTGATTCGTGGACTTCAGCATGTGGGCCACGCACCTCACTCGTTGTCTTCGGAGGCTTCGGAAGATTCCTCGGCCTCATCTTCGTCGCTGTAGGCTTCGCCTTCCACGGTTTCATCCGCCTCGTTGGCTTCGGCCGGCTCAGCATTGGCCTGAGCCGCCGGCTCGTCATCGGATTCCGCGCCAGCTTCCGCTTCCTCGGCCTCAAGCTGGGTTTCATCGCTGGTTTCGCCGTTCTCGCTGATGGCTTCGGATTCGTCTTCCTCATCCTCAGGATCTTCCGGAGCATACTGCGCGTCATCTTCGGAAATGCCGAGCACGTCCATGAGTTCGTCGTTCAGCTCCTGCATGTCGTATTCGACAACAAGATCATCGGAAGTCTCATCATCCTCAACATCGGCATACTGTAGTTCGAGCTTGTCAAGCAGACGATCCAATGCGATGGCCTCATCGGTACGACCGGCCTCTTCAAGGAAGTACTGTTCGGCCTGCACCGCACGCATGCGGTATTCGCCAGCCAGTCCCTTGGAACGGCCCAGCGTATGCACGATCTCAATGGCCTTGTCCCACATCTTCAAGTCACCCAAGGCACCCGCGTAGACCAAGAACATTTCAGCCTTGGCTTCGCCTCGCAGATACTTGGCGTCATCGCTCACCGCCACTTCGATGGCCTTCTTCGGCTCGCCCATGCCACGCTCGCAGTCGGCGATGAACGGCAGGTAATCCAAGAAGCCGTTCATACGGAACGCAGTGCGGAACTCACGCAATGCAAGCTTATAATCACCCTGACGGTATGTCACGAAGGCTAGCGTCTCACGAGCGAAATCGATGCGGGAAGCCTGACGTGCCACCCACTTGGCGTGTTCGAGAGCCAGTTCCGGATTGCTTTCCTCAAGCGTGTACGCGGCAAGAATGTGCAGACCGATGTTCTCCGCATGCTCCTTCGACAGTCCACGCAGGCGTTCACGATCGTCGGTGGTGAGCATGCGCCATTCGATACCCTTCGGCATCTTCGGCTCGTCAGGACGACGATGCGTGTACGGATTCTGAGAGGGGAAGCTCATCGTGCCATCGGAATTGCGGCGTGGCTTGGCCATGTACTCGCCACGCTTCTCCTCACGGTAAGCCATCTTCTCTTCACGGGTGAACTCGCGGCGTTCCTCACCCTGCTGCTGGTCACGATCCTTGTGGAAGTCGCGACGCTGGTCGTCACGACGGAAGTCCTTACGATCACCATCACGGAAATTGCGACGGCCGCCGTCACGACGATCATTGCCACGGTGGTCATCGCGGTGGAAGTTGCGGCGTTCGCCATCACGGCGGAAGTCCTTACGATCACCGTCACGGTGGAAGTCACGACGCTCACCATCACGGTAGTTGCGGCATTCACCGTCACGATGGAAATCCCTGCGATCGTTGTCGCGGTGGAAGCTACGGCGATCACCATCACGACGGAAGTCCTTACGATCACCGTCACGACGATCATCACGACGGAAACCGGAACGCTCGCCATCACGCTGATAGCGCGGATTGTCTCCACGACCGCCACGATAACCGCGATGATCGTCACGACGCTCGCCGTCACGGTTGAACTTGCGCGGACCGTTATGGAAGCGGCGCTCCTGGCCTTCCCCCTCACCGTCACGACGGAAATCGCGGTTGCGGTGGAAATTGCCGCCATTGCCTTTGCGATATCCGCCCTTGTGGTCGTCGTTATGGAAGCCTCCGGCCTTGTGGCCGTAGGACTTGCCGCCATTGCCACGCGGCTTGAATCCCTTGCCGCCGCGATTGCCCGGCTTGCCCGAGCCGTAGGACTTGTGGTTGCCGTAGGACTTGCCGCGCGATCCGCGCTGTTCTTCTGCCATGCTGTTCCTTATATTCCTTGTATTCCTTGAGGATGATCTTTGTTGTTCTTCGCTTACGTTTGCTTGCGCCGCTCGCGATTGCCTCACGCGCTTTCGACGACGCCAAGGGCCTTCTTGCCACGACGGATCAATGCGAAACGGCCATGCAGGAAATCGTTTTCGTTCAAAATCTGCTCTTCATCTTCAACACGGGCGTTGTTCAGATACACGCCGCCGGCCTTGATCGTCTTGCGCGCTTCGGAAATCGACTTGAACAGTCCGGCCTTCATGCCGGCTTCCGCCACACGGTCGCCCACCGCGGCCTTGGCGAACTCACCATCGATCTTCACACCGTCAAGAGCAGCTTCAAGCGTAGCCTCGTCAACACCTGCAAGATCGCCGCCACGGCCGAACAGCGCACCAGCCGCCTCAATGGCCTGTCGGGTAGCTTCCTCACCATGAACCAGGCTGGTGACCTCCCAAGCCAAGGTGCGTTGCGCCTCACGCGCGCCCGGATTGGTCTTGCTTTCCTCCACAAGACGTTCAATCTCCACCTTCGGCAGGAACGTGAACACCTTCAGCAGGTTTTCCATCTCGCTGTCGGGACGGTTGAACCAGAACTGGTAGAACTTGTACGGGCTCAGCATGGTTCCGTCGAGCCAGACGGCGTTACCCTCGGACTTGCCGAACTTCTTGCCTTGAGCGTCGGTGATGATCGGGCTGGTGAACACGTTCACATCCACGCCACGTACCTTGTGGATCAGGTCAAGACCGGACGTGAGGTTGCCCCACTGGTCGGATCCGCCAAGCTCAAGCACGCAATGGTATTCGTCGAACAGGTGCAGGAAGTCGTTGCCTTGCAGCACCTGATAGCTGAACTCGGTGAAGGAAATGCCATCTTCGGAATTCAGTCGACGGGCAACGGTGTCTTTGGCGAGCATGGTGCCCAAACGGAAGTTCTTGCCAACGTCACGCAGGAAGTCGATGACGTTCATGGAGGCAGTCCAATCGTAATTGGACACAAAACGAACCGGGTTGCTGCCTTCCACTTCGAGAATACCGCCGATCTGCGCCTTCAGACGCTCGGCCCAACCAGCCACGACGTCTTTCGGATTGAGCGTACGTTCGCCCGACTGGCGAGGATCGCCGATCAAGCCGGTGGCGCCGCCTACCAGAGCGATCGGATGATGGCCCGCTGCCTGAAGGTGACGCATGTTGATGAGCTGCACCAAATTGCCGATATGCAGAGAGGCAGCAGTCGGATCGAAACCGCAATAATAGGAAATGGGATCTCCGTTCAACGCTTCGGCGAGTCGATCCCTGTCAGTGGACTGGGAAATCAACCCGCGCCATTCCAGTTCATCGAGGACGGACTCGAAACCGGCCTCCTTGAAATCGATGACGTGAGCCATAGCTGTGTTTTCTCCCTATTGGATTGCGGATGATACTGCGTTTTACGCATCTTACAGTCTCGCAGAAGATGAAGACAGGCACACGCGGTGTTTTTGCCATCATCCATCAACCATCGTGCATACAAGTAAAGTTAGAAGGAGAATCCCCATACCAAGAAGGGAGATATCTGTATGGACCGCAAAGGCATGAAGGTTGCGGCTAAGAAAGCCCAGAGAAAACATTATTGGATGATAGTCGTCATTTGTCTGTTCGCTTCGGTATTCGGTGTTGCGTACGCATCATCGACGCTCTCGGTCAACATCAACATTTCGGTCAGCACCCCGCAAACAGAGGATTCCACGCAATCCAACGATATGTATGGCGTATTGCGGGATCTTGCCATAGGCAATGAAGACAATGCCCGTGAAAAAGTCAAGCAAAACCAAGAGCAGATCGTCAACAACGATACCGATGCCATGTTCGGCCGCCGTCGCGGCGTAATCGCGTCCCTGCTCAACTCGTTTGCATCAGGATCGCTGGTGGTTGCCATTGTCGATGCCGTCAATTCCGTCATCCATAACGGCGGAATCTCCATTGCGGTTCCAATCATTCTTTCTTTTGCCGTCTATATTTTCATCTGGCTGTTCATTCAGGAAACGTATCGCGTCGTCATGATGCGCATGCTGTTGGAAGGACGATCCTACGACAAACTGCCGGCATCGCGCTTCCTTTACCCCATCCACACGCACGCATGGCTTCGGATAGCCTGGACCATGTTCGTGGAAAACGTGTTCCTGTTCCTTTGGAGCCTTACCATCATCGGTTTCTTCATCAAACAGTATTCCTACCGTATGGTGCCGTATATCATTGCGGAGAATCCAAACATCAAAGCCTTGGACGCTATTCGCCTGTCCCGACATATGATGAAAGGGCATAAATGGGAATGCTTCGTGGCGGACTGCTCGTTTCTTGGCTGGTATCTGCTCAACCTCGTCACTTTTGGTCTGATCGGTATCTTTTACTCCAATGGCTACAACGCCGCATTTTTCGCCGAGTATTACGTGTATCTGCGCACGTTGGCCAAGGACAACGGCATTGAAGGCGCCAAGATGCTCAACGACGAATACCTGTATGCCAAGGCCGATCCGCAAACGCTTCATACCGCATATGCCGACGTCGCCCAGTCCGTGGCACAGCTCGAACAGGGGCTCTCCCCCGCCCCCAAGCCGCGTGGATTCACCGGAATCCTGTCCGAATGGTTCGGCATCCGTATTCTGCATGCCGATGCGGTGAACCGTTATGAGGAATATCGCGAGGATCTTCATCAAATGCAGATCGGCAAGGATATTTTGGAAGGTAACATCTATCCGGGGCGTCTCGCACCTGCTCCCATATCATTCAAATTCCGCGAATCACGTACGATCAGTGCCGACCGTAGCTATTCGCTGGTCAATCTAGTCATGATGTTCTTCATGTTCTGCTTCGTCGGCTGGGTGTGGGAGGTAATCCTCGCATTCATTTCCGAAGGCATGTTCGTGAATCGTGGAACCTTGCATGGCCCATGGTTACCGATTTACGGCACTGGCGGAGTGATCATTCTGATTCTGCTCAAAAAGCTGCGTGAGAAGCCTGTATTAGAGTTCGTGGCGACCATGGTGCTGTGCGGATGCTTGGAATACTTCTCGTCGTGGTATCTGGAAATGACGCATGACGGCCAGCGTTGGTGGGATTACACCGGATACTTTCTAAATGTCAACGGCCGTATCTGCGCCGAAGGATTATTGACGTTCGGCCTTGGCGGATTGGCCATCGTCTATTTGCTGGCTCCGGCCCTCGACAATCTGCTCAGCCGAATCGATACGCAAAAGCTTAGCATTGTGGCTGTCATGCTGCTCGTGTTGTATTGCGCCGACCAAGTGTATTCCACACAGCATCCGAATATCGGCGAGGGCATCACCGACTACAAGGGATCAGATACGTCGCTGGAAGCGCCCATTCCGTACGAAATCAGTAAACGATCCAATGGACTGCCATAGCGTGATTGTCATGCAAATCGCATATCGCAAACAATAATGGAAATCGCCTGTCGTTCTTTCGAGCGGCAGGCAATTTCATGTCGTTGCTTATTGCGCGATTATTTGCGACGCAGCATTTCGTGCAGAGTTTCGATGATCTTGCTGTATTTGATGGAATCCGTGAAACGCAGGCGTGGGAATGCGTTGATCATACGACGCTGCTGCTTGTTCAGGATAGATGCGGCAGTGGCCTGCATACTGGCAAGAATCTCCTGCGAAGAGTCCGACCAGTCCTGAACCTTGTCTTGTACCTTGTCACGGAATTTGTCTCGGAAAACGTCCTTGCCCCATTGCAGAGAATCGCCGGCCTTCTCCGCATATGCCTGCACGGTTTCACTGAACTTCGCAAGATTATCGGCCAAATCGATGATGCCAAGCACTGTGATAATGGTATCCGCGACGATAAGCGCCATGAAAATCACACACATCCAATGCACCGCCGGCAAAGGAATCATCTGTGTGACACGATTCACTTCAGGCTGTATCACATCTGTGATGAGCACACCCAGCAGACCGAACACCACCGCTCCAAGCAAACAAATGCGCCCTTGAACGTTGAATCGGAGATGACTGTAATCCCACCACCGCGCGTGGAATAGCTTTTCCATGCCCCATGACGTGATGTATTCAAGTATGCATGCGCCAATCGAGGAGATGAGAAAAACAGCGAAGGGATTATGCAGATCATGCAGCAGCATAATCGCAAGAACGGCTCCACAACCGTAGATCGGACAGACGGGACCATTCAGGAAACCACGATTCACCAAACGACGTTCCGAAACGGACACAAGAATCGACTCGTATACCCATCCGGCAAATGAATAGAACAGAAACCATAAGAACAGGTATTCCAACAGGAGCATGCCTTTGAGCCGTCACTTTCCACTTATGCACGTATTGGTTTTCGTCTTATAGAAGCGGTCAAAGCTGAACGTCTCCCGTGTGGCGCTGATCTTATCTGCGATAGTCACCAAATACCCTTCAAGATACCGAGGCGGTATCGGTGTCAAAGGAAACATATGGTTCTCAATGCTGTCACGTTCCACTCTATTGAGATGGAAATCACGCATGGCATTGCGCATGGCGGTGCCACCATGGGTGAAACCATGCATACGATGCCGGCCACCATCATGAGCATGCCAGTCGTATAGAAAATAATCATGCAGCAGAGCGGCACGAATCAACGAATGCAAATCCACCCTATGCCATAAGTGCAACCTGTCTGCAATCCATACGGTCAGACAGGCCACACGAATGGAATGCGCAAACGTGGTGACCACGCCATGCTGGTAACAGACTCTTTCGATCTGCATATGCTCATGGCATAGTATTTCCTGGCCGTGAAGCCGAACAAGCTGCTGTATCTGCGTTCGTGTCAGTGGCACCGCTTTGCCTTTGTTTATGTATTGTTGCTGTGGTTACTTAAGCAATGATTCCGGCGTCTTGTATGCCGGGCCATCACTGACGGAGTTTGCGAAGGCACGCAGCTGTTCGATGGCGGTTTTCGCGGAAACGATCTGCTCGCGCACACGCAGCGGAGACGTGCCTCCCTTGCCATTGCGGGCGGAAACCGAGCCTTCGGTAGACAGCACTTCGCGCACTTCAGGCGCCTTGTCGGCCGGAAGGAATTCCTTGAAGACCTCGACGAAGTCATCGTCAGTCAGGTCCCACAGTTCCTGGACGCGGTCTTCGGCGATCTTCACGCATGCGCCGGAAAGCTCATGCGCATGGCGGAACGGCACTCCGTTCTTGACGAGCCATTCGGCGATGTCGGTGGCGAGGGCGAAACCGGTCGGGGCTTCTGCTTCGAGGCGTTCCTTGTTGAAGACCATGGTGCCGACCATACCGGTGAACGCGGGAAGGAGCACTTCCAGCGTGTCGACCTGATCGAATACGGCTTCCTTGTCTTCCTGAAGATCACGCGCATAAGCGGTAGGCAGGCCCTTCAGCGTGGTGAGCAAACCGGCCAGATCGCCAATGAGACGGCCGGACTTGCCTCGTGCGAGTTCCGCGATATCCGGGTTTTTCTTCTGCGGCATGATGGACGATCCAGTGGAATAAGCGTCGTCAAGGCGCACGAACGCGAATTCCTGGGTGTTCCAGATGATGATTTCTTCAGACAGCCGACTGATGTCGACACCTGCCATGGCCGCAATGAATGCGAATTCGGCGACCAGATCACGGCTGGCGGTACCGTCGATGGAGTTCGCGGTCACCTTGGAGAAACCAAGTTCGCGGGCCACGGCCACCGGCTCCAAGCCAAGGGTGTTGCCGGCGAGGGCACCGGAACCATACGGGCTTGCGTCGATGCGCTTGTCCCAATCGGCAAGACGTTCCACATCGCGCAGCAGCGGCCACACGTGAGCCATCAGCTGGTGTGCGAGCAATACCGGCTGGGCGTGCTGCATGTGGGTGCGGCCCGGCATGACGGTGCGTCCAGCCTTTTCGGCCTGTTCGGTCAGTGTCGCGGCGAGGCCGAGCAACATTTTGGCGATGACGCGGCTGTGGCGACGGAGCCACATGCGAATCAGTGCAGCGATCTGGTCGTTGCGGGAACGGCCGGCGCGGAGCTTGCCTCCAAGTTCGTCTCCGGCAATCTGCAGCAGTCCACGTTCCAATGCGGTGGCTTCGTCCTCATCGTCTTCGATTGGAGCAAACGCACCGGAATCCACACGACGCTGCAGCTCGTCGAGAGCATCTTCCATGCGCTGCAGCTCATCGGCGGTCAACAGTCCCGCGCGTCCGAGCGCACGGGCATGGGCGCGTGAGCCTGCGATGTCGTCGTCGGCAAGACGCCAATCGAATTGGGTGGACTTGCTCAGTCGCGCGAGTTCCGGAGACGGGCCGGACTTGAAACGGCCGCCCCACAGGGCGAGGTGTTCACCATTGGTTGTGCTCTCGGTCATTGTTACTTCATTCTCCTTGCAGATATGACTGAGGGAGAGAATACCAGTCAGGATGGTCCTAACGGTACGCTCTCCCCCATTATCGAGACGATTCGGTGTAAAAACCGCTTACTCGACGCCGTTTTCCGGAACCTCGATTCCATTGCCGAACTTGACGTCGCGGGCTGCGGCCACACGGCTCGGCAGACCGTAGATGTCGATGAAGCCGTTGGACGACTTCTGATCGAAGCTGTCGCCGGAATCGTAGGTGGCCAGATTGTAGTCATACAGCGAGGTGTCGGAACGACGACCGGTCACGACGGCACGACCACCATGCAGAATCATGCGGATTTCGCCGGAAACATACTTCTGGGTATCTTCGATGAAGGCGTTCAGGGACTGCGTCGCCGGGGAGAACCACTGCGCATCGTAGACGAGTTCGGCCCAGCGCTTGTCGATATCGCGCTTGATGCGATGCTGCTCGCGTTCGAGGCAGCAGTTTTCGAGTTCCTGGTGGGCGGTGATCAGTGCGATAGCGCCCGGAGCCTCGTACAGCTCGCGGGACTTGATGCCGACCAGACGGTCCTCGATCAGATCGATACGTCCGATGCCCTGTGCGCCTGCGCGACGGTTCATCTCTTCGATAGCCTGCAGCGGAGTAACGTCGTGACCGTCGATCTTGACAGGGATGCCCTGCTTGAATTCGATGATGACCTCATCTTCGACCGGCGGGAATGCCGGATCGTCGGTGTAAGAGTAGCAGTCCTTGGTCGGGCCGTTCCACGGATCCTCAAGGAAGCCGGTTTCGATGGCGCGGCCCCACACGTTCTGGTCGATGGAGAACGGACTCTTCTCGGTCTGCACGATCGGAAGCTTGTGCTCCTTAGCGAATGCGATCTCGACGTCGCGGGTCAGCGACAGGTCACGAATCGGGCTGATGGCCTTCAGCGTCGGGTCGATGGAGGAGATGGACACCTCGAAACGGACCTGGTCGTTGCCCTTGCCGGTGCAGCCATGGGAGATGGTGTCGGCGCCGAACTGGTGGGCGGCGCGCACAAGATGCTTGGAGATAAGCGGGCGGGAAATGGCGGAAACCAGCGGATACACACCCTCATATAGAGCGTTGGCTTTCAGCGCCTTCATGCAGTACTCATTGGCGAACTCGTCGCGGGCGTCTACCACATACGCTTCAACGGCACCGCAGGCAAGCGCGCGCTGCTTGATGGTTTCGAGGCTTTCGCCACCCTGGCCGACGTCGAGGGATACGGCCACGACATCCTTGCCGGTGCGTTCCTTCAGATATGAAATGGCGACGGAGGTATCCAGACCACCGGAGTACGCCAGAACGAGACGATTTTGATCGCTCATGGTTTCCCTTTCTAACATCAAACGTTATTCATCAGTATATGCAATGCTCTGTATATTTATGCATATACGGTGCGTCGTGTCCACTATATGGCTATTCAGCCTTTGGACACAACGTCCAACAGCCATTGCGCACGCTGTTTCGCATAATCGTCATCGGCGCAGATCACCATGACGGTATCGTCCCCGGCAATGGTGCCGAGCACTCCATCAATGGGCTGCTTGTCAACCACACTTGCCACATACTGAGCCGCGCCAGACGGCGTGTGGACCACCACCAGATTCCTGGCCGCAGCGACCGAAGTGACTAATCCGGAAAGTACACGGTTCATCTGCTGTTCCGTTTTTGCATCAGGATTGGCCGATGCGGCTTCTTCCGGCTGTTTGCCCAGCGCATAGGCCACGGTTCCGTCAGCCAAACGGGTTTTGGTGGCATGGATCTCGTCGAGATCGCGGCTCAAGGTGGCCTGGGTCACTTCGATGCCCTGATTTGCGAGAATCTGCGACAATTGCGATTGCGAGGTGACGATGCTCGTCAGCAACGCCTGCTCGATGGCGCTCAATCGAGCGGCCCGTGTGGCGGGGCGTTGCAGCGCAGGCGTTTGGTCCGTCATCAGGCCAGCAGGCTTTCATCGCCGCGGGCCTTGCCGGCAAGCCAAGTCAGCAGCGCCTTCTGCGCATGCAGACGGTTACCGGCCTCATCCCAAACCACGGACTGTGGTCCGTCGATGACTTCGGCGGTGACCTCCTTGCCACGGTATGCAGGCAGGCAATGCTGGAAGATGGCATCTTCCTTGGCGTAAGACATGAGATCGGCGTTCACCTGATAATCCCAGAACGGCTTGGAACGGATGGAGTATTCCGCTTCTTCGCCCATGGAAACCCACGTGTCGGTGAACACGCAGTCAGCGCCGGCGACCGCTTCCTTCGGGTCCGTGGTCACCAGCACGGACCCGCCGGTTTCGGATGCGATGGCTTCGGCATCGGCAACGATCTGCGGATCCGGCAGATAGCCATTCGGACCTGCAACGCGTACGTTCATGCCGGCCACGGCACCGCCGAGAAGGTAGGAGTTCGACATGTTGTTGGCCGCGTCACCGAGGTAGGCGATGGTCTGGTTCTTCAGATTGTCGACTCCCCCACGATGCTCAGCAATGGTCTGGAAGTCGGCAAGAATCTGGCAAGGGTGGAATTCATCGGTCAAAGCGTTCACCACCGGATGGGTGGAATACTTCGCCATTTCCTCCACACGATCCTGGCCGAAGGTGCGCCACACCACACCATAGGCCATGCGGTCAAGCACACGTGCGGTGTCTGCCACCGGTTCGCCACGGCCCAGCTGGGATCCGGACTTGTCAATGACCAGCGGATAGCCGCCCAGTTCGGCAACGCCAATGGAGAAGCTGGAACGGGTTCGGGTGCTCGGCTTGTCGAAGATCACCGCGATGCCCTGCGGTCCAGCGAACGGCTGATGGTAGAAACGGTCGTTATGGAATTTGATGGCAAGTTCGAGAACCTGCTTCTGCTCTTCATGGTTGAGATCGTCATCGCGCAACATGTGGCGCAATTCAGGAGTTGCCATTGCTGGCTCCTTTCAAAAGATTTCCGGTTCGTTGTGATTGACGGCTATGTTCAGTCGTTGGGAAGATCCGTGGGGACCTTCGCGAGGATGGAGATGGCCTGATCAATATCCTGTTCGGTCACCACCAGCGGAGGGACAAGACGAAGCGCATCCGGCGCCACCGCGTTGACGATCAGACCGTGCTCCAACACCCAATTCATCGCCGCATGCGCGCATGGATGGGCAAGTTCGACCGCATCGAGCAAGCCACGTCCGCGCACGGAGACGAAGAGCGGATTACCGCAAGCCATGATGCCGTCACGCAATTGCCGACCACGCGCCTCGGCGTTGGACACAAGGCCGTCTTCCTCAATGGTTTCCAACGTGGCCATCGCAGCGGCCGCTCCGAGAGGATTGCCCGCAAAAGTGGAGCCGTGGGATCCTGGGGTGAACAGCGCGGAAAGCTTGGCGCCGAAAGAGATCATGCCACCCATCGGGAAACCGCCTGCAACGCCCTTGGCGAAGGTTACGATATCCGGAACCACTCCGCCTGCAAGATCCTCACGCTGGAACGCGAACCAGGATCCGGTACGCCCGATACCCGTCTGGACCTCATCGATGATGAGCAGCGCGTTGTTGTCGTCGCACATCTGACGGGCCTTCTTCACATAGCCGGCCCCAAGCGGACGCACGCCAGCCTCACCTTGGATCAGTTCCATGATGACGGCGGCGACAGGTCCCTTGCCGTATTTGCCGGGACCGGTTTCGGCAAACGCGTCATGCAATGCGGCCTCGTCACCAGCTTCGACGAATTCGATATTGGGAACCAGCGGCTCGAACGCTTCTCGGATAGCGGGCTTCCACGTTGCGGACAGCGCGCCCATGGTACGCCCATGGAAGCCGTGGGTCATGGCGATGATACGTGCCGGCTTCCCGCCAATGGCAGGCGATGCGCCCGGCAAGGTGCGTCCATACAGTTTGGCAAGCTTCAATGCCGCCTCGTTGCCTTCCGCTCCGGAGTTGCCGAAATACACATGAGATCCCTCGGGAGCGCCCGCAAGCTCAATGAGCTTCGACGCCAGTTTGATCTGCGGCTCCGTGGCGAAGTAGTTGCTCACATGGGCGGCTTTGGCGGCCTGCTCGCTGACGGCCTTCACCCATTTCGGGTGGGCGTAGCCGAGTGCGTTCACCGCGATGCCCGCAAGGAAGTCGAGGTATTCATTGCCATCGACGTCCCAGATATGCGCACCTTCTCCGTGGTCCATAACGCGAAGCGGCGTGCCGAACACGTTCATGTGCACTCGAGAGTACTTCCCCAGCCACTTGGCGTCCTCACTGCCGAGGTTTTCCAATTGTTCAGTTGCCATACGAGCTCCTCATTTCAATACCGTCTTCGGGAACGACCATGGTTCCGATGCCATCTGTGGTGAAAATCTCATTCAGGATGGAATGCGGCTTGCGTCCGTCGATGATATGGGCGCGAGGCACACCTCCGTCGATGGCCCTGACGCAGGCCTCCATCTTGGGACGCATGCCGCTTTCCAAATCCGGCAGCATATCACGTAGGTTCTCCACGCCGATGCGTCCGATCAAAGAGTCCTTGTCTGGCCAATCGGCGTACAAGCCATCCACATCAGTCAACACGACCAGCTTGCTGGCTCCAAGAGCGGCCGCAAGCGCCGCAGCCGCGGAATCGGCGTTCACATTCAACACTTCAGTAGCATCATCCTCATTTGGAGCCACCGAGGAAACAACAGGAATGCGTCCGGCATTGATCAGATCCTCAACCGCGGATGCGTCGACGCTCACCACGTCGCCGACCAAACCAATATCGGTTGGAGAGCCATTGATGATCGGCTTGCGCTGCATGGCGGAAAAGAGCGCACCATCCTCGCCGGAAAGACCGACTGCGAACGGGCCATGGGCGTTGATCAATCCGACAAGTTCACGGGAAACCTTGCCCGTCAAAACCATACGCACCACATCCATGGCTTCCGGCGTGGTGACCCTCAGACCTCCCTTGAATTCCGACTTAATGCCCAAAGCCTTAAGCATGTGCGAGATCTGCGGGCCTCCGCCATGCACCACAACCGGATGCAAGCCGACCTGTCGCAGAAAAACCATATCTTCAGCGAAACAGGCTTTGAGATGATCGTCGATCATCGCATTGCCGCCATATTTGATGACGATGCGCTGTCCGGCGAATTCCTCAAGCCATGGCAGTGCCTCAATCAGCACTTCCGCCTTTTGGTCGGCGCGCAAATCGGTATGCACGTCAAAATGGAATCCAGGTCCTTTGAGTTCCTTGGTCATTACCGTTCAATCAGCTTTCGTAATCTGCATTAATGTGTACGTATTCGTGGGTCAAATCGTCGGTCCAGACAGTTGCTTCCGCATTTCCCGCATGCAAATCTATGTCGATGTGCACCTCGCGCGGAGTCATGTCGACTTCGGATCGGTCGCGTCCGGCTCCGCCGTTCTCACAGATACGCACGCCATTGACATCAACCGTGACTTTAGTGGAATCGTATGGCGCGACTTCCGGCGGCACGGTGCCCAACGAGCTGACGATACGTCCCCAATTCGGGTCATTGCCGGAAATGGCGCATTTCAGCAAATTGGATGACGCTACCGCACGACCGCAAGCAAGCGCCGCATCTTCCGTGGTGGCACCAGTCACCTTGACACGGATGTCATGGCTCGCGCCCTCACCATCTCCAACAATCTGACGCGCCAAGGAGGCAGTCACTTGCGCCACAAGTTCGTTGAACTCGTCGGGATCCGGTTCGATACCGGATGCTCCAGATGCAAGCAAAAGCACGGTGTCGTTAGTGGACATGCAACCGTCAACGTCAATGCGGTTGAATGACATTTCCACTCCAGTGTTCAGAGCTGCCTGCAACTGGCCGGCGCTCACCACGGCATCCGTGGTGATGACGCATAGCATGGTGGCCAACTGCGGGGCAATCATGCCCGACCCCTTGACCATGCCTCCGATACGGAAACCGTTGGAGCCTTCCAACTCAACAGTTTTCGGCTTGGTGTCGGTGGTCATGATGGCATGGGACGCATCCGCACCGGCCTGAGCGGTATCGGCAAGGGCCGCGAACGCTTTGTCTGCGCCAGAAAGTACATGGTCAAGAGGCAGAAGCTCACCGATCAGACCCGTGGAGCAGACCGCGACATCGCTGTCTTTGGCACCTACAAGCGCCGCGACCTTTTGGGCCGTGGCCTTGGACTGCTCATATCCCGGCTGGCCAGTGCATGCGTTTGCGCCTCCGGAATTAAGGATAACGGCTTTCACATGACCGTCGGCCACAATCCTACGCGTCCACTGCACGGGAGCCGCGCAGAAACGATTCGAAGTGAACACTCCAGCAGCCGCATCCAGCGGACCGTTATTGACTACAAGAGCCAGATCCTTCTTGCCTTCGACTGCGGAAATACCGGCTTCCACGCCGGCCGCGGAAAAACCTTGCGCAAATGTTACACTCACGGTGCCACTCCAATCTTCGTCAATCCTGCATCTTCGGGAAGTCCCAGCGCCACGTTCAGTGACTGCACAGCCTGTCCTGCCGTGCCGCGGTTAAGATTATCGATGGCCGCGAACGCCAGCAGACGTCCGGCCTTATGATCAACCACCACTTGTATATGGGCGGCATTCGATCCGATGATGTTTCCGGTGGCCGGCATCACGCCTTCCGGAAGAACCACCATGAAATCCTGGTCCTTGTAAGCGTCAAGCCAAACCTGCCTGATCTGCTCGTCCGTCATCGACAAAGCCTTGTCGGTGAGTTTAGCGGAAACCGTGGCGAGAATGCCTCGAGCCATCGGAGCGAGAATCGGAGTGAATCCCAACGTGAATTCACTTGCATCGGAAGCGTTCTTGCCTGCCGCATGGGCGAGATTCTGCAAAATCTCTGGAATATGGCGATGCGTGCCTCCCACTGAATACGGCAATGCGGATCCGAAGGCCTCTGCGGCCAGCAGGTTGGTGCGCTTCAGATTCTTGCCGGCTCCGGAATAGCCGACCACCAAGTCAGCCACAATGTCGGCCGGTTCGACAAGTCCTTGGGCCACACCTGGCTGGAGCGCTAGCGTGGTAGCGGTCACATTGCATCCCGGTCCCGCGATGCGTTTGGTTCCGGCAAGAGATTCGCGCTGCCTGATGTAGGAGCCGTCTGCCGCAATGCCTGTAATGAGCTCAGGCATGCCGTAAGTCCAGTGCTCATAGAAGTCGCCGCCGTAGAACTCATCCCATGCGATTTTTTCCTCAAGCCTATGGTCGGCCCCCAAGTCCACCACAACGGCATTCGGATCAAGCTGCGAAGCCAATGCACCGGATGCCCCATGAGGCAGGGCAAGAATAATGACATCATGCCCATTAAGAACTTCCGGAGTGGTGTCTTCCACCACAAGGTCGGCAAGTTGCGGGATATGCGGCATATGTTTGCCAAGCTTGTCACCAACGGATGAATGCCCGGCCACGCACGTCACTTCGAAATATGGATGGGCCGCGAGGATGCGGAGGGCCTCGCCTCCTGCATATCCGGTCGCGCCGGCCACAGCTACTGTGTATTTGGCCATGTCTCGTCTCTTTTCATTGACTCACTGAAAACACATTCAGCATACACTTTATGCACTACATTGCATAATTATGCATTCATTTCGTGTCGCATAGTGGTCACTGCGTGACAATGACGATTATTAAAAGATTGGGAAACACACTAAATCAGGCGGTGATCGACTCGTCTCCTTGCCCTGATCCTGCACCGCCAAACATATTTTGCAACGCCTCGTTATACAGGTCAGCGACGGAAAGTCCATGCATCGCCAGCCAAATCACAGCCAAGGTGTACAGCACGTTGATGATCACCGCGGCAAGGGCAAGACCATGCCCTTTCATATGGAGCTTCTTGGTACGCCACATCGAAATCGCGCCGACCAACGCAGGAAGGACCGGCACCGGCATCAGCACGGCAAACACGAGAGACATGATCGCATAGGCATCCCAATGGCCGTACGCGGGATTCTGCCGGGGATCGTTGAGATCCAGATTCGGCAGATAGGGCATATTGCCCCGTTGCGGATATTGGTTCGGATCATACGGATTTGGCCCATACGGATTGGCACCGTATGGATTCTGTTGTCCATTCGCACTGTACGAAGGCATCGGCTGTTGCCCATTTGAAGGGTATTGCCCCGTTTGGTATTGCGTATTCTGCTGCTGAGCGGCATCCGTGGGTTGCGGTTCAGGTTCAGGCGCGCCATATACGTATGGATCGTAGCCGACCGGCAGCTGGCTGCTCATCGCGCCATATTCGGGTTGGCTAATTTGACCATATTCCGGCTGTGAAGGCGCAGCGGCGTCAGAAGATGGCGAAACCGGAGCAGCATCAGCCGTCTCCTGACGTTCGTCGGTGTTGTTCGGCTGATACTGTTCCGGTTCGTTCATAATCATCCTCTGTTCTTGGGAAGATTGGGATCAGGCACGCAGCTGCGCACCCAGTTTGGACGCTTCATCCACAATACGCTTGCGGATGGCTTCGCTGTCTTCGGAAGCGAGAGTCTTATCCGGAGCACGGAATGTGACCGCGTAGGCCAAGGACTTCTCTCCTTCGCCCAGCTGATCGCCGGTGTACACATCGAACAGCTCAATGCTTTCAAGACTGTCTCCGGCGGCTTCGACGATGACCTGCTTGAGTTCAGCGGCCGTAACGTCGGTGGACACCGTGAAAGCCAGATCCTGTTTGACCGGCGGGAAGGTGGAAATCGGCTTGGCCTGCACCGGATTGCCGCTCAACGTGGCGAACAGCGCGGTCAAATCCAATTCGAAGGCCGCGGAATGGGCAGGGAAGCCCAACGCCTCGTTGACATGCGGGTGAAGCTCGCCGACCATGCCGACGAATACGTCACCGGCCATCACGCGGGCCGCACGGCCCGGGTGCCATTGTGCCGGCACATCTTCAGCCTTCGGCTGATCCAGCGTGAGAGCTGCACCAATACGGTCGGAGATGCGCTGCACCGCCTCGACGGCGTCAGACCAATCCACTGCGCGGCGCTCGCCCAGCCAACCGGAGTCAACGGCGTTGCCGGTCAGAATACCAGCAACATGCATCGGCTGGTCCGGAAGACCGGCATCAAGCGCGGCAAGCTGCTCGTCCGTCGGCTTGACGGCACCCGGCAACGCTGGAATCGCAGGGGCGTTCGGATCCCACAGATACACGTGGCCGATCTCATACAGCGACACATTCTCCACGCCGCGACGCAGATTGCGCTGAACGGTCTGTGCCAGCGTTGGAATAATATCGCGACGCAGGAACGGACGATCACCGGCGAGCGGGTTGGCAATCTCCACACTGACGTTCTTCGTCTCAGCGGCGTCCAGCGCGAGGTTCTTGTAATCCTCATCGCCGACGAATGGATAGCTCAACGTTTCCACCATACCGTATTCGGCAAGTTCATCGGCAACCTGGCGCTTACGCAGCTGCTCGGCAGTCAGACCGACCCTGCCTTCGACCGGTGCCGGCGGCACGGTGACGGGAATCTCGTCATATCCGACAAGACGCGCCACTTCCTCAACCAAATCGCACGGCTCGTTCAAATCGGGGCGCCAACTTGGGGGCACCACGGAAAACTCGCCATTGCCGCCTCCGGCGACGGAGCAACCGATATCGGTAAGAATGTCGCTGATGGTATTCACATCCGTGTCAAGTCCGGCCACACGAGCCACTTCCGAAGCTTTGAACAGGATCGGACGGCGGTTAGAGACGGTATTGAAGTCGGTCGGGTGCTCGCTCGGCTCGCCATTGCCGTACTTAACCATCAGTTCGGCCGCCATCTGGGCGGCTGCCGGCTGCAGCTGGTCGTCCACACCGCGTTCGAAACGACGGGAGGCTTCGGACGGAATCTTGTGACGGCGTGCGGAACGCGCGATCGACACCGGATCGAAGTGCGCGGATTCCAGCAGGATGTTCTTGGTCTCAGCGGTAACCTCGCCGTACAGACCACCCATGACGCCGGCGATGCCGAGCACACGGGAACCGCGCTCACCGTTCGGGGAATCGGTGATCAGCAGATCTTCGACATTCAAATCGTGATCCTTGCCGTCCAACGTGGTGAGCTTCTCACCTTCGTTGGCGCGACGCACCACGATCGGCCCTTCGATCTTGTCCAGATCGTAGGCATGCATCGGCTGTCCCAAGTCGAGCATCACATAGTTGGTGACATCCACGGCCAAGGAGATGGAACGCATGCCAGCGCGGGCCAGGCGCCGACGCATCCAGTTCGGTGTATGGCTGGCCGGATCGAATCCCTTGACCGCGCGAGCGTAATAGCGATCGCATCCAACCACACCGTGAATCGGATTATTGTCGTCGACGATCACTTCGATGTCGGTCCTGGTGCCTTCCGGCAGGCCCTTGGTAATCGGCGCCTTCTCGTTCAGAGCGACAGCCGGATCGGTGTAGGCCGCACCAGTGGAATGATGGTATTCGCGAGACACGCCACGGTATGAGAACGCGTAGCCGCGATCCGGAGTGATGTTAATCTCCAGCAGCGGCTCATCCAAGTGCAGCAGGTGCATTGCGTCGTCGCCCGGCTGGAGCTTCTCATACTCTTCCGGGGTGAAGCCGTACTTGCGCAGCAGGATGATGCCGTCATGGTTATCACCCAATCCAAGCTCACGTTCGGAGGCGCACATGCCGTTGGAAATATGGCCGTAGGTCTTGCGTGGTTCGATCTTGAAATCGCCCGGCAGCACAGCGCCAGGAAGCGTCACGACGACCTTTTCGCCGGCAGACATGTTCGGCGCGCCGCAGATGATGCCGCGCGGCACCTTGTTGCCGTTCTCATCGGTCTCGTTGTATTCGTCGCCGACGTCAACATGGCACCAGTTAATGATCTTGCCGTTCTTCTGCGGTTCCGGAGTGGCATCGACCACATAGCCGACGACGATCGGACCGACCAGCTGGGAGGTGTGGATCTCTTCCTCTTCGAGACCGACCTTCACCAGATCTTTGGCAAGCTGTTCGTATGTAAGGCCTTCCGGAACCTCGACATGGTCCTTGAGCCAATCAATGTCAACCATTGGCATGGGTCAATCACTCCCCCATCACAAACTGTTCGCTGAATCGCACGTCGCCTTCGACCAGGTCGTGCATGTCGTTGATGTCATGGCGCAGCAGCAGGGTACGCTCCACGCCGACGCCGAAGGCGAAGCCGGTGTAGACCTCGGGATCGAGGCCTGCGGACTTCAGCACGTTCGGGTTGACCATGCCGCAGCCGCCCCATTCAAGCCAGCCTGCGCCACCCTTCTTATCGGGGAACCACAGGTCGAGTTCGGCGCTCGGCTCGGTGAACGGGAAATAGCTCGGGCGCAGACGGGTCTTGGCTTCCGGACCGAACATGGCCACGGCAAGCTTATCGAGCACGCCCTTCAGATCGGCCATGGTCAGATGCTTGTCGACCGCAAGAGCCTCCACCTGGTGGAACACCGGCGTATGGGTGGCGTCGAGCTCATCGGTGCGGAACACACGGCCTGGGCATGCGATGTACAGCGGCACGCCACGGGTGAGCAGACCACGCACCTGATCGGAGGAGGTCTGGGTGCGCAGCACCATGTTGGACCCGACGAAGCCTGCGGCATCCTTGGCCTGATTGCCCTTGACATAGAAGGTATCCTGCATCTGACGTGCCGGATGATCGGGACCGAAGTTCAGCGCGTCGAAGTCGTACCATTCGGTTTCCACTTCAGGACCGTCGGAAATCTGCCAGCCCATGGAGATGAAGAAGTCTTCGACATCCTCCATCAGCTTCGGCAACGGATGGCGCGCGCCAAGCGGCTTACGATTGACCGGAAGGGTCATGTCCACGGTTTCGGCAGCAAGCGCACGGGCCTCTTCCTCGGCTTTGACCTGCTGTTCCTTGGTGCCATACGCACGACCGAAATCGGCGCGCAGCTTGCCCATAATCTTGCCGGCGTCTTTCTTCTGGTCCTTCGGCAACGCGCCGATGGCCTTGCTGGCCTGCGTCATCGCGGATTCCGCTCCGGCGTACTGCGTCTTGATGGCTTTCAATTCCTCCATGCTGGAGGCGTTTTCGATTTTCGCGATGCCCTTGGCAACCGCATCGGTTACCGCTTGGGCGTCGAATACCGCACCTTCTGCCACGAGATACCTTTCTCATTTCCCGTTTGTTTTACGCGAAAAACGCGCAATTTCAACGTTTTCCGACTTTACATTCTTTCAACATGACTCGACATAGCCAAGCTCAGCAGCATTACCGCCGAACTGGTGCCGAGGTTCAAGGATTCCGCTTTGCCATAGAGCGGTATGGACACGATCCTATCGGTTCGTTCCAAAACTTCCTTGGTCAATCCACGCGCCTCATTGCCAAACAACACCGCTTTGGCTCCGGCAAGCGTTTCCGGCGCGGCAATTACATCCGTCAGGGATTCCGGCTGTCGGGAATCCGTGCCATATACATCGGCCGCATACACTGCCAGCTCGTGAGTATCGCACCATGCAAAGAAGTCGTCTGTTCCCATGGCCAGAATCGGAAGGTGGAACAGTGATCCCGCAGTGGAGCGGATCACTTTCGGATTGAACACGTCCACGCAGTCGTCGACCAATACCACGGCGGAGCAGCCGGCCGCATCGGCGGAACGGATCACGGTTCCAGCGTTACCGGGATCGCGGACCTGCCAAAACGCGGCGACCATCGCATGTTCGTCAAAATCACTTGGAGCGGCGGATGAATCCAGGAAAGCTTGCATGTCCGCTACAGCAAGCACACCTTGCGCATCGGCGCTCATACGGTGCATCACCGCATGAGTGACCTTGTGCACATACGCGCCGGCCTGCATGGCCTTGCCCGCCATCTGCGCGACGACAGGTGTCGCAAATGAGGCATCGGGCTGTGCCGACTCGACCTCAACGTAGAGGTCTTCGACAATCCCCGGATGCCACGCCAGCAGCTCACGCACTGACTGCGGACCTTCCACCATGAAATGGCCGGACCGTTTCCGCCCTTTTCGATCGGCAAGTTCGGACACGCGGTGGACGCGCTCCGACTTGGTGTTCGCAATGACTTCGGATTTTATAGGCATACGCGTTAGCCTAACACCATTGCCGCAACGAATGCCCCGTTCATGTCGTGTTTTTGATTCAGAAAAGTGGAGAATCGCGAACCCAACCTGGTACGCTCAACAACCTGTCGAAGTTCGCGTTGACGCTGCTCATTGTGGTGCTGGTGGTCATCACATTGCTGAACGTACGTGAACGTAAGTATGAGATCGGCGTACTTACCGAGATCGGTGCGGACAAAGTCAAGGTTGCGGCGCAGTTCGGTCGCGATATGCAGGGTGTCGTTGGACGCTTCGCTCCCCTTATTTCGCCCCGTATTCGGCATATCATGAATTTGGCAGGCCGAGTATGGGGCTTTTGCACATCCATGAAAGATATGCACAGCTTGCGAGTGTGTCTCACCGCTTTCGATTGGTTTGCGAACATCGGTTCGTTACACTGATTATCTGACTTATTGTCTGATTACGGTTGGGCGCGCGACATCATCCCATGAATGTTGGAGGTACAAGCATGAACGTCACGGTGTATTTAGGAGCTCACGAAGGCAACAACCCCGTATACAAGCAGGCCGTGGCGGAGCTGGCCATATGGATTGCCGAGAACGGGCACCGTTTGGTGTATGGCGGTTCCAACGAGGGGCTGATGGCAGTCATCGCCGACACTGTGCTTGAGCATGGCGGCGAGGTGACCGGCATCGAAGCGCAGATGTTCGTGGACAAGGGTGTCGCGCATAAGAATCTGACCCAGCTCACCATCGTGCCGAACATCACCGAACGACGCACGCGCATGATCGAGCTTGGCGACGTGTTCATTGCGTTCCCCGGGGGCACGGGAACGTTGGAGGAGATCAGCGAGGTCGTGTCCAAAGTCTGTCTTGACCAGTTGGCACAGCCTTGCATTTTCTATAATCTCAACGGTTTCTACGATGATATGAAGGCGTTGCTGCAGCGCATGATCGACGAGGGCTTCTCCACAGGGGAACGCCAGCATGGTATCTATTTCGCTTCGGATCTTGCCGAGATAGAGCATATTATCGCCATGCACAAGGCATAGGCGGCTCAGTAAGGTCGTTTTTATTCGACAGGTTTTTCAAGAAAACGGGGACGCCCAAACGACCCTCATAATCGGCCGGAATATCCTCCAACCGGCCCATCACAACCAACATGCACCCACATGCCCCGCAGCGCATCCGGTCAACTCCGGGATGCTTTGTTTGCCGAACCTGCTGATCGGATGGAACCCGTATCCGTCGGCCACGCGAAGAATGGATTTGCGTTTTATTGTCTGCATGATTTACAGTTTCGTTACCATGAACATCCCGTTTGTCCTGCTGTACATTTTCCTCGGCGGCGTGCTCCTGTTCTCCGCCTATTCGCTCTGGAAGAAAGACAAAAACAATCGGAGGTAATGCAGAATGGACAGCAAGGCACTTCTTTCCTTGAACCATTTAAGCGTCTGGTACACCGCAGATCACCCCTTACTTTCTGATTTGCACTGGATTTAGGGGCAGCGGAAGATCAGTCATTTCAGTATTTCACATTCCGGGAATATCTAACGTATGTGGCGGCGTCCTATGGTGTCCCGCTGCCAGATGTGTCTGACCTCATAAGGGGATTTCACTTTGAGGACTATGCCAATGTTCTTCTATCGGTCGCGGATCTTCTTCCACTGCCTGCCATAGCGCTTGCCCGCGGAGTAGCCGCGCGTGAAATGCCTGTACTGCCGCTCCGCTTCCTTGCGATGCTTCTCACAGTATTGCTCGCCGTCCTCGCAAAGGTTCGGGCAGCCGGGGTGGCGGCAGGGGCGTCTTGGTTTTCTCGGCATGCGTGCCGCCTCCTTTCGGACAATAGAAAAGCCCCGAAAGGATTGCTCCTTTAGAGGCTTGAAACAGGTCGTCCGGACCGCGTTCTCCTTCTTTCGGCTTGTTATCTACGATGGGCGCCATGGGTGCTTATAGAGAGTGGTTCGCGGTAACGCTACGCTTGCAGGACGGTTGAAACCTGAGTATTTATTTAATCCAGTTAGGCGTAGCGCTTTGTGATGCACATTGGCAATAAAAATCTTGAAAGACGATAAGCGGCTATGCGGGAATTACTACATGAGGATGATTTCCTACGATATACCCTGCAGAGCAAAGGCAAGGTATATTTGTGGGAAACGAGTAATCAATATGCATGAACGGCGCATGTCGCCAAGGAGATGGTTTCGACATGGACAAGGATTTCCTTGCGATTTTTAATGCCATAAAGGCTGATGGGGCGAATGCAGACTACACCAAGCGCGGCATCGATCCGCTCTACTCCGTCGGGGCTGGCGCTCGCATCGTGGTCATCGGGCAGGCACCAGGCGCGGTGGCGGAAGAGACGCGCATCCCCTGGAACGACAAGTCAGGAGAGCGTCTGCGCGATTGGCTGGGTGTTTCTCGCGAGACGTTTTATGATCCTGAGCGGGTGGCGCTTCTCCCCATGGACTTTTATTTTCCGGGACATGGCAGGTCGGGCGATCTACCGCCGCGCAAGGGATTCGCCGAGCAGTGGCATCCTGCACTCTTGGCGCTCATGCCCAATGTTCGGCTCACTGTGCTTGTGGGCGCATATGCCGTCCGCAGGTACCTGCATCTCAAGAATTCGGACAGCCTTACAACCGTGGTGCGCGATTATGATGCCTATATCGGCCGGGGATTCTTCCCTTTGGTGCATCCGTCGCCGCGCAACCAGCTATGGATGAGCAGGAATCCTTGGTTCGAGGCCGAGACCTTGCCTGCACTCAAGGCGCAGGTCAACGCGGCGCTTGAACAGAGGTAAGTGGTTACGAAATCATCTGTGACGATAACTTCCAGCCATACAAGGAGGTTCATTCATGCAGAGAAGGACGTTGGGGACTCGTGAGGCGCTTGAAGGCATCCTCGAAGATGCCGCGACGCCAAGGTGGCGAGAGCGTTCGCGAGTGACTATGGCTATGACCTCGTCAGTCTTCTGCTGACCGGTGATGAATGCTCGTATGTGATGGGCAACCCGCCATTCATCGGCCATCAGCAGCACACGCAGCAGATCAAGGATGATATGGAACTGGTGTGCGGCAAGGCCGGAGGCTCGCTGGATTATGTGGCTGGATGGTATTTTAAAGCTATTGATTTCCTTGACGGGAATCCCTCCGCGCAATTCGCGTTCGTATCCCCGAATAGCATCACACAAAGCCAGCAAGTCGCCCCGCTATTCAAGCATGTGATCGAACGAGGGTGGCGTATCCGGTTCGCTCACCGTACGTTCTGCTGGGACGCTCAGACTACGGACAATGCGAACGTGCATGTCGTCATTGTCGGATTCGACAGAGGCACAAACGCTCCTGCGTTGTATGAATACGACGACATTAACGGTGAACCTGTGGAAGCACGTCCGGCTCATATCAACGGTTATTTATTGGATGCGTCTGATGCGTTCGTGGAGGCGAGGAGTCAGAAGACCGGTCCGTAAGGTCTTTGCCGTCCCGGATGGAAGAAATTCTGTAGGAATAAGGAGAGTCTCCCCAATTTGGGGAGACTCTCCTTATAACCAATCTGGCTACCTTCTGATTACCCTTGGAGTCCAAAACAGCTTGATTTCAAGGGAAACTGGGTATAGGCCTCAGATGTGGAAGTACAGCTCGTACTCCAGCGGGGTCGGAGCCAGGCGAGCCTGGTCGATTTCGCCACGCTTGATGCCGATCCAGGTTTCGATCAGGTCGTCGGTGAAGACGTCTCCTGCAGTGAGGAAGTCGTGATCTTCCTCAAGGGCGTCCATGGCCTCGGCCAGGGAGCTCGGAACCTGCTTGATGCCTGCATGCTCTTCCGGCGGCAGCTCGTACAGATCCTTGTCGACCGGCTCCGGCGGTTCGATGTGGTTCAGGATGCCGTCCAGACCTGCCATCAGCTGTGCGGAGAAGGCGAGGAACGGGTTGCAGGACGGATCCGGAGCGCGGAACTCGATGCGCTTTGCAGCCGGGGAGGTGCCGGCCAGCGGAATACGGATGGCCGCGGAACGGTTGCGTGCGGAGTACACCAGATTGACCGGCGCTTCGAAGCCCGGAACCAGACGGTGGTAGGAGTTCAGGGACGGGTTGGTGAAGGCAAGCACGGAGGAGGAGTGCTTGATCAGGCCGCCGATGTACCAGCGGGCGAGGTCGGACAGGCCACCATAGTTCTTCTCATCGTAGAACAGCGGCTTGCCGTCCTTCCACAGGGACTGGTGGCAGTGCATGCCGGTACCGTTGTCGCCTGCGATCGGCTTCGGCATGAAGGTGGCGGCCTTGCCAGCGAGGGCAGCGGTCTCGTGGACGACGTACTTGTACTTCATCAGGTCATCGCCTGCGTGCTGCAGGGAGTTGAAGCGGTAGTTGATCTCCTGCTGGCCAGCGCCGGCGACCTCATGGTGGGAACGCTCGAGGATCAGGCCGACCTTCTGCAGGTTGGCGACCATGTCGTCGCGCAGATCCTGAGTGTGGTCGATCGGCGGGACCGGGAAGTAGCCGCGCTTGACGCGGTTCTTGAATGCGATGTTCGGGGTGCCGTCGTCTTCGGTGTCGACGCCGGAGTTCCACGGAGCTTCGATGGAGTCAACCTCGTAGAAGGAGCGCTGCATGCTGTTCTCGAAGCGTACCTTGTCGAAGATGAAGAACTCGGCTTCCGGAGCGAAGGAAGCGGTGTCGGCGATGCCGGTGGACTTCAGGTAAGCCTCGGCCTTGCCGGCGACCTGACGCGGGTCGCGGGAGTACGGCTCGTCGGTCAGCGGGTCGACGATGGAGAAGGCCACGTCGAGGGTCTTGTGCTTGCGGAACGGGTCAACGAAAGCGGTCTCAACGTCCGGGACCAGCTTCATGTCGGATTCGTTGATGGCCTGGAAGCCCTGAACGGAGGAACCATCGAACGGCATGCCGTCGGTGAAGGCGTCCTTCAGGAATTCGCTTGCCGGCACGGTGAAGTGCTGCTGAACACCGATCAGATCAGTGAAGCGAACGGAGACATACTCGATGCCTTCCTTGTTGATAAGGGCCTCAGCATCAGCCTTGGTTTCAAGTGCAGTCACGGGACCGCTCCTTTCGAATAAGTAACTTACAGGCTCTTAGTCTAGGAACGCGCGTTTCGCTCACTCGCCAATTGGGTTACGAGAATGTTTCGTAATGACATATTCGAAGGATGATTTCGCAGAAAACTGGGATTCAATTGTTACGAACGCTCATATTCGCTTGCGCAAAACCGTTCAATTTGTGGACATTCGTGTCGTCGCACCGTCCGCAACGCCAGTTCTTTTCCAAACCTTACGTAGGCTCATGGAACGATGAAATAAAAAAACCTCGATTGCATATCAATCGAGGTTCCTGCACATTATACCGGATTATCAATCCCGGGCATCAGCGGCCACGCATGGCACGACGGCTGACACGCTGCGGATGCATCGGGTCGACACCCTTCGGAATGCCCATGCCGTTCTTCATCTGCAGAGTGCGCAGACGCTCGTTGAGAACGTTCAACTCGGTTTTGGTGAGTATGAAACGGCTCTTCGGATGGATGGCGGCCACCAACTTGTTCTTGTGGTGGGTCGGCAGGTAGCTCTTGCATTTGAGCACGGTCTTACGCAGGTTCTTCAGGCTCGTCTGGTTCTTACCCTGGCCGACGTAAATACGGTAGACGGGAATATCGGATCCGGCGGTCACGCCCTTGATGTTCTGTTCCTGACGATCCATGGCACGCTTGACACGGCCGTATTCGCCTTCGCCCAACAGATAAATACCGTTGTAGCCGGTACCGCGCCAGATGGCATCCTTGGTCTTCGGATCAACCCACACCGGTTCCTGCGGGAAGTTGAAGCCAGCCTTGTTGATGTTGCCGAGAACGCTGATGGCGGCACCCTGACGGCCTTCAAGCTTGGCGTATCCAACCTTGTCGGCACGGTTGGTGAGCATCATGGTGGCGAATAGCAGGCCAAGCATGACGGCCAGGATCATGGATGTGATCCATCCAATCACCGACCACTTGAATACGATGCCAAGTACCACGAACACGATGATAGGCGCCACGAACACGCCTCCGCACAGCCACGGAAGAGCCTTGTCTTCGGCATGGGTGTACTTGAAGATCTGAATGATCTGTTTGATGGTGCTCTGCTTCTTCTTTGGCTCTTCTTTGTCTGCCATCGACTTCCTCACTTGGTTATGCGGTTACTCACACTGGAACGGTAGTTTATCAGGAACCATGCCATATCGCAGGATTTCCGCTGTTTCCCCTTTATTGACGAGGATTATCGGGTGTGCAAAGGCCTGCCATCCGCTTTGAGCAGCGCCTCTCCGAACGATTCGCTGAACGTAGGATGCGGATGGATGAGCCTTGCCGCGTCGGCAAGCGGCACATGGTTACCGACCAGCTGTTCGGCTTCCGCGATCAGATCGCTGGCTATCGGACTGACGATGTGCACGCCAAGCACAAGAGGAACGTCGGGAGTGTCAGCCATCGCACCGCTGACGATGGTCATGGATCCACCCTCCCCACTCATGAGCATACGCGAGTTGGACATCATCGGATATGCGGTTTCCTGCGGATCGACAATGGTGTCACGTGATTTCGCCTCGCTGAGCGTAAGCCCGACGCTTGCCGCCTCGGGGAAGGAAAACACGACTTGTGGCACGGTTTCGTCGACGACAGGTTTGGGATCAAGTCCTGCGATGGTTTCGGCGATGGTGATGCCCTGCTCGAACGCACGGTGCGCCAAGGCATGCCCCGGCGTGATATCTCCCAAAGCCCATACGCCTTCCACGTTCGCGCGCCCGTACGCATCGGTCAGAACATAGCCACGTTCATCCAATGCGATGCCGTTGGATGCGAACCAGTCAGCATCGGTGTTCGGCATGCGGCCAATGGCAGCAAGCACCACTTCGCCATACGCGGTGTGCTCCTCACCGTCATCACCCTGCCTGTAGTGCACGGTAGCACCCAAGTTTGCTCCAGTGTCCACATGACTTACCGACGTGCGCGTCACCACATTCACGCCACGGCGTTTGAGCTCACGCGTCAACGTCATCGAAGCCCGTTTCTCCCAAGACGACAGCACGCGGTCCTTGCGAATGAGCAAGGTCACCTTGCATCCCGACGCATTCCACAATGATGCGAATTCCAACGCCACCGCGCCAGCGCCGATAATCACCGCGCTGGATGGGAACGTGTCCAATTCCAGAGCCTGCGTCGAATCAATCAACGCTCCGGAAAACGAATCGTCAGGCAACGGCAGCGGGCGCGAACCGGTCGCGAGAACAATATCGCCGCCTGCGACCGTGAGTTCCGATCCTACAGGTTCCCCTACTCCCGCCTTGATGGAACGCAGAACCTGCGTCTCTCCCAAGGCCGGCGCAACATGCACCTCATGACCATTTTTTAGCTGTGCCTCGCCACGGAACACGGTGACACCACGGTGCGACAGCAATCCCGCCAATCCCTTCGTCATCGTCTCCACCGTGGACATACGGAAGTCACGCAACCTGCCGAAGTCAATGCTCTGCAATGCGACATTGATGCCCATACGCTCCGCCTGACGTACGTTCTCTACACTATGCGCGGCCGTCAGCAACGCCTTCGATGGAATGCACCCGCGATTGAGACAAGTGCCTCCCAACGTTTCGTCGCGTTCGACCAATGCCACCGTTTTGCCAAGTTGGGCAGCACGTAGTGCCGTGGAATATCCGCCTGGTCCCGCTCCGATGATGACGATGTCGAAATGCTGTTCAGTCATGCCTGTCCTCGTTGATTCGTGCGTTACAACTGATTACATGGTAATGGAAAAGCCGCCGGTTTTCGCCGACGGCTTGAAAAAACGATGGCCGCGATTCCCGGCAGGAGCCGATCACTCCGGCCAGTGTCCACGCTTATCGTAACGCGGCTTCGGCAGACGCCAACGGCGCATCTGGATCGCACGGCTCCACGCATAGGAACCAGAACGCATGCCCTTGGCCACGGATTGCTCGCCGAACTTCTCAATGAGCTTCTTCTTGAGCTTACGCCACATGATCACCACGTCAATGATCACCGCGAACAGGTACACATACATGAGCACCATCAACGGCAATGCCAGCGCAGGCCACTGATATGTTACGAAAATCGAACCGATCAGAATGACGAACGCAACCGGAATGAAGAACTCACCGAGGTTAAAACGAGCGTCGACGTAATCACGGATGTAAATGCGCCACGGCAGACGCTCTGCCTTTGGCATGTGGTTGATGTCGCCCTTCTGCATGGCATCGTACTCGGCGTTCTCACGCTCGCGCATACGCGCCTTGGCGGCCTTACGGCTCGCCTCGCGATCCTTGGGAACCAACGGACGAAGATTCTGTGCCTGAGCATCCTTGCGCTTCGGCGTCGGACGACCCTTGCCGGAAGTGGTTTCCGCAACCTTGGTCTCGACAGGCTCCTGCGCCGTCTCTTCCTTCTTGTTAAACAAACTCATGCCTATAGAGCGTAAAGTGACGTATCGACGCTTTGGCCCTGCCCTGTCAACAATTGGACGTGCCGATTGAGACCGATACAATGGTCATTCGTTACACGCATATGATCACGCTGCGTTGTTGTATGACAGCGCGTCTTTGTAAGGAGCAATATGGCAGCTTTACCTGTCGAAGAAGTTCGATCACGAGTCGAAGCGGATTTTGACCGCATCGTCAACGTGCTTAACGAGAAAATCGCATTACAGTCCATTTCGGCAAAAGGCATCACCGCGGATCATATGAAACGATCCGCCGAATTTGTGGCCGAAGAGCTCAGCAAGGTTGGCGTAAACGCCCAAGTGGTGCAGTCCCACAATCCTAATGGCACTCCGGGCGCTTGGGAAGTCATTGGTTCGAAGATTGTCGATGAGGATGCGCCGACCGTGCTTCTGTACGCGCATCACGATGTGCAGCCGGTACCCGACGCCAGCGCATGGAACACCGACCCGTTCGTCGGCACTGTAATCGACACCCGACTGTACGGGCGCGGCGCGGCCGACGATGGTGGCGGCATCGCCATCCATTCAGGCGCATTGCAGGCCCTCGGCGACGATCTGAAAGTCAACATCAAAGTCTTCATCGAAGGCGAAGAGGAAATGGGCTCACCAAGCTTCATTCCCTTCATCGAAGAACACAAAGACGAATTCGACTCCGATGTGATCATCGTCGCCGACTCGGGCAACTGGTCCGCGGAAATCCCCTCCCTCACCACATCACTTCGCGGCAACACCGACATCGACGTGCATGTCAAGGCATTGCATCACCCAGTGCACTCTGGCCAGTACGGCGGACCGATCCTCGATGCGAACACGCTTGCAGCCATGCTGATCGCTTCCATGTACGACGAACACGGCGATCTGGCGGTACCGGGCGTCGCCTCAGAAGATCCAATCGGCGGACTGCAGCGAGACATGGACGAGACAACCGTGCGTACGGACGCCGGCATCGTCGATTCCTACCGTCTGGCTGGCACCGGTTCTTTGGCTGCACGCCTGTGGACCAAACCAAGCGTGACCGTCATCGGTTTTGACGCGCATCCGGTGGAAGGATCCTTCAATGTGATCTCCCCTGAAACAACGTTCCGCCTCAGCCTACGCACCGCCCCGAACCAGCGTCCGGAAGAGGCCCAGGAGGCGCTTGCATCATTCATGGTCGAACATGCCCCGTTCGGTGCCGAGGTGTGGGTCGACAAGCTTGATAATGGCATGGGCTGGGCCATGGATCCGAATGCCGAAGCCACCAAGGATGCCATGGAAGCCATGGAAGAGGCTTTTGGCGTGGCTCCTGTCAACAAGGGTGAAGGCGGTTCGATTCCGTTCATTCCAGAATTGCAACGTATTTTCCCGAAGGCCCAAGTCTTGGTTACCGGACCGGAGGATCCGAAGGCCAACGCGCATAGCCCGAACGAGTCCATCAGTCTGCCCAGTCTGAAGAACAACGTGATCACCGAGGCGCTGCTGCTCGACAAACTCGCCAAGTAGCGGATGCCACGCTTTTTAAGAAAAACATACAAAAAGGACGTTTCATTCGTTACACGGAATGAAACGTCCTTTTTGCAATCGACGCAAATCCAACAATCTCGAGCTATGAGATCATCTGTTCGATCAATTGCCGGTACCGGTGAAAGCCCAATGCCAGTAGCCCGTGAAGTAAGCGCAAGACAACGCAATCACTGGCACTGCCACACAAATCGCATAAAACAGCCAGTCGACGGCGTTCAAACGTGATTCCCGGGCCTGACTACGTGGAGCATCCGATCCGAAAGCACGCGCTTCCATGGCGGTGGCAAGCTTCGTGCCGCGTCGAATCGACACCACCAATAGGCTGAACGCCTGGGAAAATACGCGCTTGATAGCGCTACCGTCGCCCAGTCCACGAGAGCGGCGGGATTGCCCGAGCGCACGCCAATCATCCTGCAGCAACGTGAACATGCGCATGCCAGCCAAACCGCCATATACGAATCGTGACGGCAAATGCAGAATCTGCACCAAACCATCGGCCAGATCGGTCGGGTCAAGGCCAAGCGCGAGGATCACGCCGGGAACGGCAATGGCCGCCACACGTAGGAACGTGGCCAACGCCAAATACAACGATCCCTGCGAGATCACAATGACATTACCAAGATTGACCAGCACGGCACCGGAGGTTTTGCCATACAATGACACGGAAATGAAGCTTCCCGAAGCGGCGACCCATACCGGCCAGGTTTTACGAAGCATCGTCCATGGAGCGACGCCTCCAATCCAGAGCAGCAGCATCTCCAACGCGAACGCCACCGATGCGGAAACCACGTCCAACGTCACGAACATGGGAATGCACAATATCAGCGCACCGATGAAACGACTGACCGGATTAATCTTCGCTACAAACCATGACGGCGACGCCGGCTTGGCGTCATCATGACGTTCCTTATGCGGCACCACGCTGATGGTTTCCAACTGTTCCATCTCACTCCCCCTCGCTTACGAGAATGCGACGCGCACCCAGCGCTTCGATCAACGGCTCGTCATGAGTGACCATGATGACGGAACAGCCCGCGTCGCGCGCGCCCGCTATCAGCCTGACCATTTCCGTCCATGTGGTGAAATCCTGACCGAATGTCGGCTCGTCCATCACCAACACCTTCGGCGCCGCGGCAAGCATGGACGCTACGGAAAGGCGACGCTTCTCGCCGCCGGATAACGTGAATGGATTGGCTGGGGCGAACCGTTTGAGGTTTAGCCGTTCTAGCATCATATCGGCAATGGCGTAGGCCTCGTCATCGGTTTTCCCCATGGATTTAGGACCGACTGCCACTTCGTCGCGCACACTGGACGTGACGAACTGGTGTTCCGGCTCTTGGAACACCATGCCGATTCGTCCAAGAAGATCCCTGCTTTTCCATGTGAAGACGTTGTTCTCCCTATGTGCGGGAACCATGCTTTCATCCATACTTACCCGACCGGAAATCGGCTTGAGCAAGCCAGCCAAAGTCAAAGCGAGTGTGGATTTTCCCACGCCGTTTTTGCCGGTCAGGGCGGTAATCTCGCCGGCATGGAACGCGAGGTTCGCATGCTCGCCAAGAGAGAATTCACGTCCGAAGCTGAGATCCTCGGTTCGCAGAACAACATTTCCCGACGATTGATTGGATTCGGGAATATGGCTTTCAACGGTGCGCCCCGGAACCCAGGCACCACCTTTTGTCAATACCGGAGCCATGCTGCCAAATACTTCTTCCGGAGTGCCGTCGGCGATGACTCCGCTGACATGCGAATCGGATTCCGGCTTGCCAAGCACAATGACACGATCCACCAAATCAAGCCATACGTCGATATGATGCTCCACCACCACCAGGGTTTCATGAGTTCGGTCAAGCACATCACGTACCGCATCATGCACTTCCTTGACGCCTTCCGGATCAAGGTTGGCAGTCGGCTCGTCAAGCAACAGCAGCCCGGGATGCATGGCAAGTACGCCAGCCAAAGCCAGACGTTGACGCTGCCCGCCAGAAAGCCTGCGTGTGGAACGATCGAGCTTCATATAGCCAAGTCCAACAATGTCGAGTGAGGAACGGACCCTGCTCCAAATCTCATCTTTTGGCAGATTCAGATTTTCACAACCAAAAGCAGTATCGTCTCCTACACGTTCCAGAATCGTCTGCGCCTCGGGATCCTGCAATACCAATCCTGAGCGTCCACGCGAATGGCGGGCATCTGTTCCGTCAATCAGCAGCTCACCCTCGAGTTCGCCTTCATCATCACCGCCGAGCACGCCGGCAAGACCTGCCATCAACGTCGATTTTCCGGCACCAGAAGCACCCAACAGCAACACGCGCTCCCCTGGCTGTATGGTGAAATCCACATGCCTTAACGCAAAATCCTTACGTGAGGCATGTCGCCATCCCCAATCGCGTGCGACCACCCCGGCTGCGGAAAACGATTTTTCTGCATCAGTACCCATGAATCGTTCTTTCATTCCTTTTGCATTTGACATTCGCAAGGCGAACACGCATCAAAGAAGTCCCGTATCCACCCACCGTGAATGCGATACGGGACTTCACAAACGAATCGTCAGACCAGAGCCTGCGCACGACCGGATTCGAAACGGTCGAGCACACCTGTTTTGGCGATGGCCTGATGCAGCAGATACATCAGAACGCCAGCCACCAAAGCGCCGGAAACAATGGAAGTGACGCAGCTGACGACAATACGCAAGCCCGCCCAAGCGGGGTTTGCGTTCCAGTTGTAGAGGAAGCATCCCAACCCGGCGAGGGTTCCGGCAATGGTGGTCGACAGCAAATCCCAACGCTTGTATGCGAAAATCGCAAAGCCAATTTCGGCAGTGAGACCTTGGCAGACGCCAATGATCAGGGAGCCGCCGATGCCCCATGGATTGCCCATAGCGAGCTCTATAGCGGCAGCAAGGGTTTCGGCGAACAGCGCAGCTCCAGGCTTTCGCACAATAATGGCGGCCAGCGGACCTGCAAATAGCCAGATGCCGTTCAGCAGGCCTTCGAAGCCAGGCGTCACCGCTTCGAACAGCGTGATTGGAGCCGCACAGATAACATCCCAGCCCCAGAAAATCACACCAGACGCAACCGCGATGATGGCGGCCACAACGATATCAACGACTCGCCATTTGTTGTTGTGCTTCTTCACCACGGAAGATTCATTTATGGTCATTAATGTGCCTTTCTCTATGCCAAGGCACGGGAAAGAGAGACGTCCGTGCGCCGGCATTACCCGGTATACGTTCATACGGTCGAAGCGTTTGCTTCCTCTCAGCCATACGGCCCCCGTGTCCGCGATTGATACTACACAAGGCACAAGATTTTTACAAGGGCCGTTCATTTTCGCTTCGTTTCCGGTATGGAATACGTTCGGATTTTTTGCAATGGTCTGTCTTCGCGGGTTTCCCTCCCATACTGAATGCAGTACGGGAACACGGTTCCATGGAGTTTTACAGGGGCCTGCGCATCAACGATTCGGCTAGGTTCCTGAATGTCTCGCCAATACCGTCGGCACGTAATGAGCCATCCTCATTCAGCACGGCCGGACGTCCGGCCTCACCAGTCTCCCTCAATTCCGGTTCCAACGGAAGCTGAGCGAGCAATGGAACGTCATAGCCGAGGCTTTCGGTCAGCTGTTCCGACACGCGCGCGCCGCCGCCTTCGCCGAAAATCCGCAGACGTTCACCCTTGTGCTCGTAATAGCTCATGTTCTCCACAACACCACGCACTTTCATCGGCACCTGCAGCGCCACCAAGCCGGAGCGGACCGCGATGTCGGACGCGGATGGCTGCGGCGTGGTGACCACCACCAGTTCCGCGTTCGGCAAAGCCTGGGCCACGGAAATCGCCATATCGCCGGTGCCTGGAGCCAAGTCAAGCAGAAGCACGTCGGGCTCGCCCCACCACACATCTGAAAGGAACTGTTCGAGCGAACGCTGCAGTCTCGGCCCTCTCCAAAGGATCGCGCGATCGGCGCCCGCGAACATGCCGATGGAAATCAGTTTCGCTCCCCAAGCGGTGACAGGCATGAGCATGCCATTCAGATTGGTGGGTTGCGCATGCACGCCGAACAGTCGCGGCAGCGAGAACCCGTAGATGTCGGCATCAATGGCAGCCGTATCATAACCGAGCGCCGCGAAAGTGGCGGCAAGATTCGCGGTGACGGACGATTTGCCAACACCGCCCTTGCCGGATGCTATGGCGAAAATACGGGTTTTGATGCCTGGCTTGTTGAAAGGGTTCTGCTTGCGCTCGGCTTTGAGACCGGCAACGAGTTGGGTGAGCTTGTCTTGACTCATGGATCCGACTTCGATGCGCGGCAGCAGCGTTGCGTCCGGGTAGGATTCCACCGCTCCGTTGATCTGGTTGGTGATGGTCTGCGATAATGGGCAGCCTTCTACCGTCAGTTCGACCTCCACACGAACCTCATAGGTGTTCGCCTTACCTTCCACCGGTATCGCGTCGATGGCTGCGATCATGCCCAGATCGGTCACGGATCGACCCAGTTCCGGGTCGATTACTTTGCTGAGTCGCTCATAGATGCGCGCTTCGATGGTGCGCTCGTCGGTCATGGTTCCTCCTTTAGCCGCGTACCAGACTAGCGTCTGGAAGCGCGGCATGCCAGAGCTTTCTTGCGATTACGTTGCCAGTTTGACGTGCCGGTGTCACACCGTTCCGTTTTCCAGCAGTATTTTGAACTGGTCCTCGTTTAGCATGGGAACGCCTAATTCCTCTGCTTTGGCGGCTTTGGCACCGGCGTTTTCGCCAATGACCACCCAATCGGTTTTCTTGCTGACGGATCCTGCAGCTCTTCCACCGCGGGAGATAATCGCTTCTTTGGCGGAGTCACGCGAGAAGTCAATCAACGAACCGGTGACAACCACTGTTTTACCTTCAAGCGTCTGCGGTAGTGTGCTGATTTCAGCCTGCTCCACACCGATTCCAGCAGCCTTCCATGCTTCCAACACCGTGCCGCGCCAATCGCCTGGTTCCTTCGCCGATGCAAACCACGTGACCACCGATTCCGCGATTTCCGGACCGATGCCGTCTATCTGTGACAGTTCGTCCACGCTGGCGCGTTCGATGGCGTCAAGCGATCCGAGCGTATTGGCGATAACACGTGCCGTAGGAGGACCGAGTCGCCTGATGGACAGGGCCACAAGCACACGCCATAAGTCGACGTGGCGTGCCTTGTCAATTTCGTCAAGCATTTTCCTTGTGTTTTCCGCGGGGCGTATATATACCGGCTGCACGCTGGATGCTCCGGAACGCGACACCTTGGTTTCCTCTCGGACCACCATGGCATCCTCAGGCACATCATATCCGGGATATTCCGCGGATTCATCGACTTCGTCCTTACGCTTTCTCGCCACTGTCGGAGTCGTCCAAAACGCCGGAACCTGATGCCACAGTCCTGATCCGCCGATACGTTTGCGCGTTTTTTTCGGTTTACCGTTCTTGCCGACGGTTTCGTGGATTTCGATGATTGGCGCTTCTCGCCATACGCGAACATCCTGCAAATCGGAGGATGTCAGCGAGAACAGGCCGGCCTCGCTGGACAACACCGGCGTTTGCCGGGCCGGCAGCTCCAGCTCTTCCACCGGCTCGTACGGTTCTGGCTCCTGCCCCGGCGCCACCACGATTTCCGTGATGTTTGGCGCGTAGGTCGCAGCCGAATCAGGGCGATCCTCTTCCGGATTCGTCAACGCGATGGCCGATTGGTCACCCAGATGTTCGATATCGAACGCCTTTCTGGACGCCAGGTTGATGATGCGTTCGGTTAACTGCGCCGGGCAGGACTCCACGTTCGGGCAGCGAATGTCCTTGTCCCCCTCTTTGGCTGGAGCGAGTTGTGCCCCGCAGCTCGGGCAATGCGAAGGCATCACAAACCGGCGCAGCTGGTCCTCACGTCCTTCCCTACGTTCCAATACTGGACCTACAAGTTCGGGAATCACATCGCCTGCCTTGCGCACCACAACGGTGTCGCCGATAAGCACGCCTTTACGTTCCACCTCGAACGGATTGTGCAAAGTGGTTCTCGATACCGTTGAACCCGCAACATATACGGGCTTCAGAATGGCTACCGGTGTCACGCGGCCGGTACGCCCCACTTGCACGGTGATGTCAAGCAACTCCGTGTTGACTTCCTCGGGCGGATACTTGTAGGCGATGGCCCAACGTGGTGCACGCGAGGTCGCGCCCAGCGACCGCTGCAACCCCAGATCGTCCACTTTCACGACGATGCCGTCAAGCGCATGCTCGATGTCACCGCGATGCTCGCCGTAGTAGTCGATCATGTCGAGGATTTGGCTGAATGTGGTGACTTCACGGTTGTGCGGAGAGACCGGTATGCCCCACTTCTTGTATAGCTCGTACGCCTCGGATTGGTTGCTGACGATATCGTGACCATTGCCGCGTTTGGCGCCCCATTGGAGCGTGCCGATACCGTGCGCGTAGAAACTAAGCCTTCTGGTGGACGTGATGCGCGGGTCTTTCTGACGCAGGCTTCCTGCAGCCGCGTTGCGCGGATTAGCGAAAGGCGCGCGTCCCGCATCCTCGCTTTCCCTGTTGAGCGTGTTGAAATCATCCCATCGCATGAAAACCTCACCGCGGATCTCCACGAATTCAGGAATATCCTCCTCTGGTCCGGCAAGATTCTGCGGAATGGTGGAGATGGTGCGCACATTGAGTGTGATATCTTCGCCAGTCACACCGTCGCCTCTGGTCAGACCCTGTTCAAGCACGCCATTACGGTAGATGAGATTGAGCGCAAGCCCATCAATCTTCACTTCGCAGGTCATTGGCAGAGGCTTCGTATCCGACCAATCAAGGCCTCGGATGACACTGTCATACCATTCGCGCAATTCCTCAAGCGAAAAGACATCGTCAAGACTCATCATGCGTGACGGGTGACGCACCGATGCGAAATCGTTGGAGAAGGTGCCCCCAACACGATGCGTCGGCGATTGCGTGGAGTCGAGGGATGGAAACTGCGCCTCCAAAGCCTGTAGGCAGCGCATTCTCGCATCGTAGGCCGCATCAGACGAGACCGGCGCATCATCGATATAGTATGCAATCTGATCGGATTCCACCCATGCCGCCACTCGCGCCCACAATCGCGCCGCGGCCTCGGCGCTCATCGACGAAACGTCGAGCCTGTTCAGTCGCATGGCGTCCGCATCTGTCGGCTGCAATGCGGCGATCCACCGTTCGCTTCCCGGCACATATGAGGCGACTCCCCCATCTGCCGCCACGGGCGTCGACGTGCCCATGGCACCGCCATCCGTTTCGGGAGCGTCAAAATCCCATGCGAGCTGTTCGGAATCGTCATGCCTTATCATTGTCACTACCTTGTCAACGTTTTTCGATGTGCTTTCAGTACTGTCGGTTGGCGACACTTCGAACAGTATCGCACAAATGTTCGATTGACTTGCCGTCGACGCTGAATTATTCACTCCGGATGGTGTCGGTCAGTTGTTCAACGATCTCAGGAACTGCATCTGCACCACGTCGGCCCCGTCTCGTTCCTTGTCATCCATTCTGGATGCGGCCACCGAAAGCGTTCTTGCCGGCACGAACATGCCCTCGTCCACGCAGACTCGCGCGGCCTTGCGCACCAAGGACGCAACCTGCGTGTTGGGCCATACCGGCAGTCCAGCCTGCGCGAGCACATGCATGGCTTCCGGAACATTGGTAGGTACCGGAATGCACTGCGATTGCGCGCGTCCGATTAATTCCTGAAGCTCACCTTCCAACATGGCGATACGCCCCGGAGCGATCTCTTCGCTCATGATATATGCAGCGGCCGCAATGTCGAAATGATCGCACATCCATTCCGCGTAGGCGAGCCTATAGTAAGCGAACGATGCATCCTCACGGTCGAGTGCGACATGCAACGCGTTGAGGCATGCGGCTCTGGCCGGATCCCAATCCTCGGAGCGTGCCAACTGCACCGCCAGTTTGAGGTGAGAGAGCGGATAGGCCGGCGCGTATCGCACCATCGCATTGAGATGCGGCAGCGCGGCCTTGACTCCTTTGACCTGTGCCAGCACGTCAGCTAATTCCATATGCGCATAGAACAGGTTGTCAGGGATAAGCACGGTACGTTCGCCTTCGGTGGCAAACATACGGTTGTAGATGACACGTTCCGCATACGAGTTGAAATACCGTGGCACGCCCGGATTCGAAGCGAACAGCTGATCCATTCGTTCCAGCGCCGATTCGGCCAATTCCACGCTCTGATCGATCTGCCCGGAGAACAGCAGATCCCTCGCCTTGATGCGTTCCGTATCGAGTTCGTCGGCCATGCGGAATGAGAAATCCGGCGTGTCCTTGCCATCGATAAGAGCGCTCGTCACTTGCGGAGCCAGGGCCGTTAACTCAGGGTCGGCGATGGCGTTGATGACGTCCATGGCCTGTTTCGCTTTGGCCACCGATTCCAGATGGGGGTCCTGCGCGATCCTATGGAATTCGCCAACCGCGCGCTGCAGCAGATCCACACGTTGGATGGACAGCCCTGACATGTCGCGGCAGCCAAACAGTTGCGCCGTATCATGGTCGAACGTGACGTCGGAAAGCTCGGGCTCCTCCTGGCTTCCCGCCGGAGAGAAACGGCTGTCACGCAGGTTGAGCGCGGCATCCACCGGCTTCAACGCACCAAGACCATCCACATCCATTTCCGCGTCAAACATGCGGTACATGCCTGTCGGATCAGACAGTCCGCACTCACCCAACCGTTCCATGAACTCGCTTCTGGTAAAGGTGACCGTCACCAGATTGCGCACGGTCGGATTCTTGCGAAGCTGGCTCAACGGATCGTCGCCATCCCCGTCGAAATCGTTATAGCCGATCAGACCAGCATCAAGACCATCATGCGTGAAATGCTCGGAATCGCCCTCTTCGCCGGTGGACTCGTTTGCGGCTTCGTCAGGAACCGCAAACGTCATCTCGTCGAAGTCAATATCCTTCATCAGAGCCTCGAACTGGCTGTTCAGCGCATCGTCCGCATCATCAACGTCACTGCCATCGGCACCCAAGTCAGCGGTTTTTGGCGTCACCGGCCGAGACGGATCCCCATGGAAATCGCCGTCCTTCGGATCGGCTTTGGATCCGGAAACGCCCATATCTCCAGTACGGATTCGTTCGAACGCGGCCAACGCCTCGCTCATCAGCTCGCTGATGGCGGAATCCTGCTCGGCCACGGCCTCTTCCAAACCAATCGAATCAATGTGCATCGATACGCGCTGGATGCCCGGATCGGCACCGAAACTCAACGCGGCCATCATCAGTCCGACACGCAGATTGTAGTCCGCGCTCATGCGAGCGCGTTCGGCATCCGTCATGTCCGCCCATGCATGGCGTGTCGCATCGTATCTGGTGGACGGCATCATGGAAACGCCTGCGGAAGTGAAGCCGATCGCCATATTGCCGTCCTTGAGGCTGCATCGGAAATCCACGTCGAAACGGTATGGAAGGCGCATGCTGCGCAGCAGTCGAGACATTGTCTGGCGGTACACCCATTCCGAACCGCCTTCGCTGCCTAAGGCGACGCCATCCGTGCCGCCCTTCGTGTTTTCGGCGATGGAACGCCTGGTTTCCGAGGCGATGTCCACCAGGCGCATGACGGCCTGCACGCCATCATCCTGTTGGGAGTCGAGGATCGCGCCGAATTCGTCATCCGGTTTCAATGCGATCAACGCTGGATTTTCCAGCAGCGCCATGTCGATCTGCGCCGCTTCGGCTCGTGTCACGGTGTCTTCCGTGGGGAGTCTGCCGATGCGGGCGTTGCGTTCCAACCATGAGCTGACTGCGGCGAAACGGTTGAGATTGCCTTCGATGTTCAGCGCACGCAACGATGCCGAGAACGGCAACGTGGAATCCCATGCGAAGAAGTAGCAGCCGGAGTAGCTGGACGTGTACAAATGCAGCGGTTCTGCACCATGCACGGCCTCAAGGCCTTGGTCTTTGTCGAGCGCGCCGGCCTCGCGCATGAGGTCGGCGAAATAATCCTCGAGTCCGGAGGCGCGCATGCCGTGCGAGCGGGCACTCATCGTGTCTCTGATGGATCGGCGGATCGCGCCCATCGGCGCTTCCCTGTTGAGCCTGCGGAAGATGTTACCCGTGCCGAATCCTACGAGTAGTCCGTTCATCTGCGGCAGCATGTAGGCCGCGAAGAACGCGATGGCGATGGCGTCACGGTATTCCAGGTCGAATCGCATGGCTTCCGGCAGGTTGGCGCGCATCTGTTCAAGCGTGTAGCGGTTGCCAACTTTGAGCCAGGATGCAAGCCACATCATGCGCCCTCCGGGCATGCGCCCTACGACACCGCCTTGTGATGCACGTACCGTTTTTGGCGTGCCGTTCGCAGCATGACCGAATCGTGGGCCGTCAGGCAGAGTGAGGGTCTCCTCTTTGACGAAGATGAAGCGTGGGTCCAGTTCCTGCACGTCCATTTCAGGATCGGTGCCCGCAAAGACGCGTGCTTTGTTGTCGGCGAGCGCGATTTGTGCGAAGTGGTTGGTGTCGGTGAATAGGCCGATGGAGAAGGCTTTGCCTTGGGTTTGCGGTAGTTGTGCCCAGCCGAGTTGGAGTGTGTTTGGTACGCCTTCGAATCCTTTGATGATGCGTCGTTTGATGAGTGGGTTGAGTTTGATGGCGTTGCGGGTGAGTTCGCCGATGATGTCGTCTGGCGTGTCGAGGGCTTTGCCGAAGGGGTTGGTATCGGCGGCGTTGTGGGGGTGTTTGTTGTGGTTGATGAGTTGTCGCACCCCTTGCATGGCGTGGTTGAGCATGGTCCGTCCTTGGTGTGGATGGTGTGCTGATGGCGATGCTGGTGTGAGGTGTGACATGTGGGCCATTCTTTCAATTCAATGCGACATGCAGCCTTTAGAATAATATTTGTGATTTTTTCGAAACAGCGTTTTCAGTCGCGTCATCGTGTGCGCGCAGCTATTGTAGCCGCTTTTGTTGTGGTGGTGTTGGTTGAGTGCGTGTTGTGTAATGTGCCTTTTTTCCGGTCGTTGGCAGCGTCGGGTGATTCGGCGGCTGCCTATAACACGTTGGGGCCGGGGCTTGAGCGTCGTGATGATGGGTTGTTGGAGGTTATTGATCCGACGCAGGCGTATTTGCAGGTGACGGAGGATGGTTCGTCGGATTATGTGCGTGTTGTTCCTGTTTCTGATGCGGTGTTGCAGGGGGCTGAGCAGCAGGGTGAGCACGTGGTGCGTACGGTGCGCGTGCGTCCTGATGCTGATCGTAGGGCGTGTGAGCTTACTTCGGTGTCGTTGGATTCGTCTCGTTCGTTATATGTGAGGGTTTCGGCTGGTCGTACGGTGCGTGTGCAGGTGGTGGAGCCGAGGGGGTCTTTGATTCCGTTTGAGGCGGTGCGTGCGAATGTGCGTGTGCCTTTTTCGGTGAGTCCGCTGCGCGTGGCGTTGTTGGTGATGGTGATGGTGTTGGTGGCGTTGTGGCGCCCTGGTTCGCGTTTGTGGAAGGTACCGTTGGACACGTCGAGTGTGCGTCAACGCGTGGCGTTGGGCGTGTTGCTGGCGGTTCCGGGGGTGGTGACCGCAGCGGTGGTGGTATGGCAGTTGGTATCTGCCGTGCCGTTGAGCTTTCATACGGATGGCATGTATACGTATGATTACGATCAGTATGATCATGTGGCTCGGGCGTTGCTTAATGGTCATGCGTGGCTCGATTTGGATGTGCCCCAGGGGCTGCGTGATGCGGATAATCCATATGATGTGGCGACCCGGCAACAGTTGCTTGCCGATGGCGTGAGTCCTGTGTATTGGGATTATGCGTTTTTCAATGGGCGTTGGTATTCGTATTTTGGTGTGGTGCCGGCGTTGCTGTTGTTTGTGCCGTATCGTGCGGTGACGTCGTTGTGGGTTGATGGTGGTCTGATAATGCCGTCGGGTGCCGCGGTGCCGTTGCTGATGTTTGGTTTTTTGGTGTTCGCATGCCTGTTGACGATTCGTGTGATCAAGCGTGTGCGTCCGCATGTTTCGGTGGCTGCGGTCAGCATGTTGTGCGTGTTTGTGTTGTTGGCGTCGAATGCTTCGTATTTGTGGTATCGGACGAATTTCTATTCGGTGCCGATCGCAGCGTCTTTGTTGTTGAGCACGTTGGGTTTGTGGCTGTGGTTGGGGGCCGAACGTCCGTCCGCGGCCAACGCTGGCGAGGATGGCAAGGTGAATGCGGTCGGATCGTTGTCGCTGCCTCGTTTGGCCGCAGGTTCGGTGTGCATTGCCGCGAATGTGGGTTGCCGTCCGTCGTTTGTGGTGGTGGCGTTCGCCGCGTTTCCGTTGTTCTGGCCGCAGATTCGTGCGATTGCCAAACAGTTGCGTGATGGCGTGTTCGCTTCCGGCACGCATGGGCGTGCCTACGCCATGTTGTATGCGTTGCGTGCGCCTTTGGCCGTGCTGGTGCCCGCATTGGTTGTAGTGGTGCCGTTGTTCGCCTATAACATGGCGCGTTTCTCCTCGCCATTCGATTTCGGTTCGTCGTATCAGCTGACGGTCACGGATATGACGAGCTACCATCAATCGTGGTCGAATTTCATTTGGACGGTCGCATACTATCTGTTTTTGCCGTTGCGTTGGACGAATATGTTCCCGTTCCTTGCCGTCGATCCCGCCCCGTTGAAAGATTGGGGCTTCACGGAGGCGATGCCTGGAGGCCTGTTCGTCATGGCGCCTCTCGCATTGGCTTCGCTGGCATGCCCATTCCTGCGCCGGCATATGCGCGCTTGTGGTCATGCCGGTATGTGGCGCACGCTGACGACGTTCCTGCTGTTGGGTTTGCTGATTGTGGCGCTTGACGCGCGCTTGGGTGGTCTTGGGTGGCGCTACATCGCCGATTTCGGTTGGCTGTTCGCCTTGGCCTCGTTGCCTCTGCTGCTCCTTGCGCTGGATTGCGATCGTCCGCGGCTGCGCCGGCTGTTGCGCGTACTGGTGTTGGCGCTGCTGCTGTTCATGTTGGCGGTGACGGTGTTGTCGCTGTTCCTATATGGTCGCGACGACGAGCTGATACGCAATAATTCCGGTTTGTTCCATGATGTGCAGTCGTGGTTCACCCTGATATGAGGCACGGCGTTTTCAGGGTTATTTCAGGGTTTTCTTACGATTTATCCAATAAAATCTCCGGTTCGTTCCGAGTTTTTCGGATAATAGTGGTGCCGTAACTGTTCGCTATGAGATGAACCCTTGTTGGAGACATCAGTTATGGAATCTCTTCCGCTTCTGTCAAGCCATCCTCGTATTAGACGCTAGACCGCAGCCGTGGTAGCATCGACCATCGCCTTGAGCGTCTGTCTCGCCAGCTATGACAACGTCAATGCGGCCATCAGACAAAACAGGATCGAGAGGAAGTGCAGCTGGAGCAGACCGTCGTAGCCGATTCCGGAGAAGACCTGGGCGATGGCCTGTATGCCATACTCGGCAACGATTCCGACGAGCAGGACTTCATATTCTATTACGATACGCACGGCGTGCTGCGCGGCGAGATTCCCGTGCTCTACTATCGTTCGCATCGTCTGCTGTTCGACGATGATGGGCTCATGTGGTTCTCTGCTTCCACGCACCACATGGCGGCAATGAACCGTCTCGGCAAGTTGGAGAAGATCTATGATCTTGGATCCGACTATATTCTGCACCACGATTACGCGATGGACGCCAATGGAGACATCGTGCTGTTGGCCACCGAGATGAACCGCGACGACAATGCCGTGCAAGATCAGGTCATCAAGCTCAACACTTCCACCGGCAGTGTGACCCGCTTGGCGGATTTCGGCGAACTGTTCGCCGGCTATAAGGCCTCCACCACGCATGCGGGAACCGACGTGCCGTATTCGCCGTATGTCAGTTCCGCACTGGAATTGGACAACGGACAGATTCTCATCGATTCGGGCATGAAGGGCCTGTTCGGCCAGTACAACGAGTATGGCGATCTGTTGGCGCAGTTCAAGATGACGTTGAACAGCACGTACATCTATCGCGTGTACACGTACAATTTCTCGGGATTCTATTTCGCCTGACGCGTAAGCGTTCGCGAATCTTGACGGGGCTGGAATCTGAACTCCTTGTGGGGGTTTGGGTTTCCGGCCCCGTTTCGCATGCATCGGGTTCGGTGCGCCCGTACAATGGGCAGCATGGGTTTTTTCGATTCGTTGTTTTCATCCAAGCGTCCCGAAGGGGCGCGTGATGTCACGTTCACGCTTGACCAGGCCGGCCACACGTATGAGGATGGCAATGTCGGTTTGAAGCCGACGTCGTTGACGATCACTCCGGAAAGCAAGCGTGTGGCCGTAATCGGGTTGAATGGTTCCGGTAAGACCACGTTGTTGCAGTTGTTGGATGGCGCGTTGGCCGCAACGTCCGGTTCGGTGCGCATCGATGCGGATGGCGTTGCATACGATCCGTCGGTGAAGCGTGATCTGAAACGTATCGAATCGATGATCGGTCGTGTTCGCCGCGAGGAGATTCCGAACAGTTATTACAAGGCGGATTCCATTCGTGAGGCGATTGATGAGCCGTTGAAGAAGCATAAGGTGCCGGAAAGCGAACGTCAGGCGATTATCGGCAATCTGTTTGCGCATTTCGATTTGGCTGCGGTCGCGCGCGAGTCTGCTTCCGCGTTGGATGGCGAGAAGCGCCATCTGCTGGCGATTGCTTCCGCATTGAGCTTCTCTCCCGCAGCGATCGTTGCCGACGAGCCGACTAAGGGTTTGGATGAGGTGGCGTCCGCGCATGTGGCGAAGGCCTTGTTCAGTTACGGCAAGCAAGTGGTGTTCGCCACGCATGACACGGAACTGATCACACGCGCGGAATATGCGATCGACCGCACACTGGTGGTCGACGACCATCAGGTGGTGTTCGACGGTGGCCCACATGAGGCCGTCGCCTTTTACACAGATCTCATCCAAGCCAAATACGAGGCCTCCAAAGCCTGATTCATATTCCGATCGATTCGTATTGGCGTCGCTGTACCGTCATTGGCGTTAATTGCGGCACAGCGACACGATTCAAGCAATCATTGTGTTGACGGTGTCAAGCACCACTTGCACATTATGCCGAAATTCGTCGGATTCCGGCAGCAGCGAAATCGCAAGATAGCCGTTCGAAGTCATATCAAAGAAGTAGCCGGGTTGGCCTGAAATTCCATGGCGTTCGATCATGGCCAATACCAGCTCGTTCTCGTCGAGTACGCTCGGCACGCGTAACAGCACGTTCCATCCACCCTCGGCACGCAATACGCTGACCATACCGTTTTTGTCGGCGTTCAGCATGGCATGCAATGCGGTGAGATTGGCTTGCACGCGGTTTTTTACGCGCGTACTCTGAGCTGGAGCCACCTGCAGCATGAGGGGAATCTGCTTGGCGATGATTTCGCTCATCGGCAGATAGTCGTCGGCGATCACGTCGAGCCTGCGCTTGGCTTCTTCCACCTCTCCTGCCGGGCCGGACACTTGGATCCAACCGACTTTGGCGTGCGGCGCAGCCAACGTTTTTGAAAACCCGTCCAACGCGAAGGTCAATGCACCCTTCTCTCCCGCAAGACGCGCGTTGCCGTCAAATGGTTCCAGATCGTAGTCGTAGAACACCTCGTCGGCGATGATGGCCACCTCATGGTCGTGGCAAAGCCGCACGATGGCTTCACGTTCCGACGGTTTGACATATGAACCAGTCGGATTATTAGGGTTAATGAGCACCAGTGCGCGGATACGTTCGCCTTCTTCACTTTCAAGCGCTTCGCGCAGTTCGGCCACATCGATGTACCAAGACCCGTCGAATCGCTGCTGGTATTCGATCATGTCGACACATTCGAGTCGTGCGATCGATTCGATGAGCGGATAGCCGGGTTTCGGCGCGAGCACGGCATCGCCGGCGTCGCACAAGAGTTTGATCAGCCATGAGTACGCTTCGGACGTTGAGCTCAGTATGTACAGGTCTTCGACGTCAACATCATTGCCTCGCCCTTGAAGGAATGCGGCCAGCGCTTCGCGCGCATACCGTTGGCCGCGTGGCTCAGCGCCATATATGTCTGGCAGAAGTTCCGGCGCAAGCGCATGCTTGGTTGGATTGGAGTCGTTGAGTTTGCCGAGCGTGATGCCGCTTGTTTTGGCTTCCGCTTCCGCTTTGGCGATGGGATTGGGCTCGCTGATATCGACTCTGGAGGAAAAACGCATGGTCTCCACCATACTCCTTGGGTTGCGCAAGTTGCTGCGTCAGGCAAGATGGCATGCCTTCGCTGCGCAAATGTTGACGGAATAAGCGAGAGCCATCCGACGATGAAATCGGACGGCTCTCGCTTATACGAAGGTTGGGAACCTTAATGGTTCACGGCATCACTTCTGCTTGGTGCTTGCGTAGTACGCGGCACCGATGATGCCGGCCTCATTGTGCAACTTGGCTGCGACGATCGGGGTCTTGATGTCGATGTACGGCAGGAACTTCTCAGACACACGAGACACGCCGCCGCCGACGACGAACAGCTGCGGATCCAAGTAGAACTCCATCAGGGAATAGTACTTGGTCAGTCGCTTGGCCCACTTCTTGTAGCCCATATCAAGCTTTTCACGGATGGAGGATGCCGCGTACTTTTCGGCGTCGCCCTTGCCCTTGAGCAGTTCCAGGTGGCCAAGCTCGGTGTTCGGGATGAGTTCACCGTTGAAGATCAGCGCCGTGCCGATACCGGTACCCAGCGTGGTTGCCACGACCAGACCATCCTGGCCCTTGGCCGCGCCGAACTGCTGCTCGGCAAGGCCTGCCGCGTCAGCGTCGTTCACCACGGTGACTGGACGTCCGCAGGCTTCGGAGAATACTTCTGTGACGTCCACGCCGACCCAGGACTGGTCCAGGTTGGCCATGTAGCCGAGCTTCTCGCCCACGTGAATCGGCGCCGGGAAAGCGATGCCGACCGGAGCGGATTCGGGAACCTCGAAATGCTCGAGCTGCTGACGAACGATTTCACCAACGGCCTTCGGAGTGGAAACTTCCGGGGTAAGGATCTTCAAACGCGGTTCGGCAAACTCGCCCTTTTCGAGGTTAACCGGGGCTGCTTTAATGCCGGAGCCGCCAATGTCAACGCCAAACGCCTGTGCAGTTTCAATCATCTTCGACCTCTCCTATCAAGGTACATAGTGGGTGTTATCGAACCGGTAAGCGCCATAGTAACTCGCCCCATGCCCCAAAACGCGCTGAAAAAGCACAGATGGTGAATACGGTTGCATGATTTTTCGCAATGAAATGCTTTATTCTACAACTTTTTCCTGCAAACGATTCGCCCCATGTCAACTCAACGCATCGGCATGGGGCGAATCATAAGAAGATAACCGTCTGAAAACGACACAACCACATTACTTAAGTGGCGGCATCGGCTTCCAATCCGGATCATGCAGCAGCTTGCGAGAATCCCACCAACCCTTGGCTATCTGCACCAAGCCGGTCTTCACATGCTCTCGGTCCACCATCACCAGACGGATGACTTCCTTGGCGGCGGTCAGCAGCGTACCCAGACCGAACATCAGCGGACGGTAATCGCCGAACGCCATGAAATAGCGCGCCATGTAGCCTCGGTTACGCATGATGTGGTAACGGTTCATGTCAGAGGTGGAGTTGAGCTGGCGCACGCCGGCGATATCCCAATTGCCGATTTCACGAGTGCGGCGCAGAATCACGTCGGGCACTACGATCGGGTTGGTGACTTTGCTGGCGCGGTAGCCGTACATCGTGTCGTCCCAGTAGATGAAGAAACGCGGATCCGGTAAGCCGATCTGTTCGACGATGTTGCGGCGGAACAGACCCCCCTCGAAGCACAGGGTGTCCATCACGCGGTAGCCGGGGCGTCCGAATGCGGCCGGAGCGATCGGATTGGGGATGCCGAGAGGAATGATGAAATCGTATTGCCAGTAGAATGGGCCGCCGTCATAGTCGTATCGGCTGCCTTGGATCACATCATGGCTGCCGGTCCACTTGGCGAGTCGTTCGATGGCTTCAGGCATCACGGCCACATCGTCGTCCATCACCCAGAACCATTCGGATCCCAGTTCATACGCCTTCTTCACACCTGCGGAGAATCCGCCTGCGCCGCCGAGGTTGTCGGATTGAGGCGCATACACCACGCGACTTTCGTTGCCCGACTGGTCGGCGATGGTATTGCCCCACTGCGCGGTGACCGCTTCACGGAAATCGTCGACCATGCCTTGGGTCGCATCGCTGTGCTCGTTGTCCACGACGATGATACGCCATGGCGCCACAGTGAGTTTTTCGATGGATTCGAACAGGGTGGCGAGCAGCTGCTGACGCTTGTATGTTACCACGACGATAGCCAGCTTTTCGATGGTGTTCTTCGCAACTTGCTTTTCAGTCATACGTTCTATTCTTGCACTCGCCCTCAACCGAACATCGCCTGTGTTCGCATCATGCGGCACGATTCCATTCGGCGGACAGGCTCTTGCACATTTCGGACGGCTTTGCCATAATGTACGGCGTAATGCAGGGGAACCCGTGTTTGTCGGGTTGAGATGGGCCAAGTGAGGCCTGAACCCTTTGAACCTGATGGTTAATACCAGCGTAGGGAGGCATGTCTAATGACTGCTGTGACATCAACAACCAATTTCGATTATGAGTTCGACGCCGCCAAAGGCATCCAACGCAACAATCTTCCTCCGTTCGCGCAGCGCATGCGCAAGGCTGCTGATCTGGTTTGGGAGGAAGGTTACCAGCAGCCGTTCATCCGCGAGCTTGGCGAAGGCACACTGCAACGCGAGCGTTTCGCCTTCTATCTGCTGCAGGATTTTCGTTATGTGAACGATTACGCCAGAGTGCACGCTTTGGGATTAGCCAAGGCCACCGACCCTGAAATCATGGCGTTCATGCTCAAGGTGCAGAACGGCGCCCTGCAGGTGGAAACCGAAGTGCACCGCTCCTACTTGGCCAGCTATGGCATCACCGAAGAGCAGATGAACAATGTGCGCCAGTCGGCCTTCGCGCGTGCCTACACGTCGAATATCCTTTCCATCGCCTATGGCAAGGATATTCTCGACATTCTTGTGGCCGTGCTGCCGTGTGCCTGGGTGTATGCGGATTATGGATACCGTCTTGCCGCCGAGTTTGCCGACACGCTTGACGACAATCCGTACAGAAGTTGGGTAGACATGTATAAGACCGACGAGTTCTGGCAGGATTCCGTGTGGCTGCTCGAACATATCGAGAAACTGGTAGTCGACGCGAGCGAGGAGCGCAAGCGCGAGCTGATTGACATTTTCGTGACCGGCGTGGAGAACGAGTACATGTTCTGGGCCAGCGCGTACGACATGCAGTACACATGGAAGCCCGAATGGAATCAGGAGCGTTGACACCGCTCCATCGCATGTTTTCCTGACTTCCGATTGTTTATCTTCATTGCAATAGGGCGGGTGCTTTCTGATTGGTTTTCAGAAAGCACCCGCCCTGTTATGTTTGGTTGCGTCAGTTTCCAGCTTTATTCGCGTACGAGACGAATATGCTCCACGTCATCGCGATGGGAGCGGCGATAGAGCACGAAACGGTTGCCGATAACCTGTACGAGTTCCGCGTTCAGTTCTTCGGCCAGCCCCTCGCCCGCTTCCTTGGCAGTCAGTCCGGATCCATCGAGCACGGAGCATTTGATAAGCTCACGCTTTTCAATGGTCTCGTCCGCCTGCTTGATAGCGGTTTCGCTCAAATCGTTCTTGCCGACCTGGATGAGCGGATTGAGCTTGGTGGCCAGGCCACGCAGCTGCTTGACCTGCTTCTTGGTTAATGCCATAACTTGTTCCATTCCTATCTATGATGCTTGCTCAAGAGTAGCGTGAGGGCAGTAAAATCTTGCATATCACTCCCCCGCGCCTTTGATGGCGTTCACACCGTTTTCGATGTTCTTGCGCATGTTCAGACGTGCTTCTTCGGCGGTTTCGCTTTCCAATGCGATCAGTGGAGCGCCATGCCCGTTCGGAATGCTCAGCATAGTCCAGCGATCAGGGTCAATGCGGCAATGTACGACACACTCACACCGACTACGGCGATGTCATGTTTGGCGATTCGCATGATTCGCCAGTGCGTGCGCATGATGCCTTCCTCGTAGCATCGTGCGTCGAGTGCGAGGCTGAGATTATCGGCATGGCGTATCGCGCCTGCGAATACCGGAATGATAATGGCGGTTATCGCTTTGATCCGCTGTACGAATGTTCCTGTTTCGATGCTGCCGCCTCGGGCTGATTGCGCATCCACAATGGCTTTCGCTTCGCTTCCTAACGTGGGCAGGAACCGCAATGCGAGGCTCATCACCAACGCGATCTCCTGCGCATGTATGCCGAATTTTGTGAAAGGTTTGAGCAACGCTTCGAATGCGTCGGTAATGGCTGTGGGAGTGGTCGTGGCAAGGAATACCGCTCCGACGATAATGACCGCAGCGAATCTGCAGGCGTACAGTATAGCGATACGCACACCGTCGTCGGTGATTGGAATCGGTCCGATGCTCGTAAGAACATTGCCGGATCGTACGAAGAACACATTGAGCAGTCCGCAGAACACGAACAATGCAAGGAACATGTGAATCGATTTGAACAGTTGTTTCACGCCGATGCCCGATGTCGCAACGATCATGCCGGTCAACAGTGCGGCCACCAGTAACTGCCAGAAGGAACGGATGGCGAATGCGGAGAACATGACCGCCAACGCGCTCACCATCTTCACGCGCGGGTCAAGCCGTTCCATAAAACTGCGGTTTTCACGGACGTCTCCCTTTGCATGTCCGGAGCCAAGCGTGTGCAGATTCTTCGAACCTGCCGTTTCGGAAGTGACATTGGTTCCGATATCTCGAGTGACGTCATTACCGTTTTGTCTACGATCAAGCGCGATCACCCGATCGGCGAGTACGTCGATTTCCATTTGCGAATGGGAAATGATGAGTATGGTGATGCCTTGTGCGTGGAGGGTTTGGATGAGATTGTGCACACAGGTTGTGGCTGCCTCGTCAAGTCCTGCGGTCGGCTCGTCCATAATAAGGATCTGCGGTTGGCATGCGATGATGCCCGCTATGGCGGCAAGTCGTTGTTGTCCGCCGGAAAGATCGAATGGCGAACGATCGGCAAGATGTTCGATATGCAGCAGCGTCATGGCTTGATTGACGCGTTCGGATACCTGCGTTTCGTCAAGATGTTGGTTGCGTGGTCCATAGGCGATATCCTCGGCTACGGTTTCGGCGAAAAGCTGACGTTCGGGATGTTGCATGACGTAGCCGATGGTGGCGCGCAGTTTCTCGCGGTCCGCACGCTTGAGCGACTGCATATTGCCGTTGGCGCGTTGGCGTGCGACGGGAATGGTATCGATGGTAATGTTGCCGGATTGCGGCTGTTCCAGCGCGCAAAGAAGACGCGCGAGGGTGGTTTTGCCTGCACCGTTATGCCCTGTGATAGCCACGGTTTCACCCTTATTGATGGTTATGGAAAGCTTATCGAGCACAGGCTTGCTACTGTTTGGATATTGGTATATCAGATTATGGATTTCAATGATTGGTACAGCTGATGTTGGCTTCGATGCACCATTTGCGATATTGGATTTGGCAATTGGGTTGTCTTCTTGCGCTGTGTCTGATTCGTCCATTTCCGGAATACTTGCAGTATTACCGCGAGCGCTTCGCACGATACGCCCATTATCCAGGCGAATGATGCGGTCGGCATTGACGAATTCGTCACGATGGTGGGTGACGAGAATGATGGTTGTGCCGTGCTGCTGCAATTCGTCAAGAATATGCATGATGTCGGCACGGCCTTGCGGATCGAGCATGGCGGTAGGCTCGTCGAGCACGAGGATTTCGGGACTCATGGCAAGCATGCCGGCGATGGCGACGCGCTGCTGTTGGCCTCCGCTCATTCGCGTGGGATCGGCTTCTCGTTGTCCGTTCATGTCGACTGCGTCAAGTGACATGGCGATGCGCATATCGATATCATCATGCGCAATGGCGAGGTTTTCCGGACCGAAGGCAACATCATCCTCGGTGATGGTGGTGACGATCTGATCTTCCGGATGTTGGAAAACTGCCCCGATACCATGGCGGGCGCTGCGGTAAGCGTCAGCGTGCGCGCCGGTTTCATCGAATACGTTGTTTCCCAACAGCGTGGCGTGTCCGGCATCGGGTGCGGCAAGCCCTGCGATGATGCGTGAAAGTGTGGATTTGCCCGATCCGTTTGGTCCTGCCAAGCATACACGTTCGCCTTGGCGGATGGTCAGGTTCACGCCGTCGAGCGCCCAGGTCGCGCCGGAGTCATATGTGAAACGAATATCACGTAATTCGACCGCAATGGTGTTCGTGTCGCTGTCAGGGTTCATGAAATCGTCTTTCATAAAAGGAAGGAACCTTCCATACGTCGAAAGGTTCCTTCGTATTCATCAATATGCGGAATCGATATGGTGAACGAGGCTCAGCGGTTCAACAGGTTGGAGATCGGCTTGTAGATCAGGAAGGTGACCACGCCATGGATGGTGAATTTCAACGCGTTGAACGGCAGAAGCGCCGGCACGATCAATGCCACGACCTGTGCGGTGGTCATGTGCGCGTAGAACGGTGTGACGATCATATTGCCCACAATCGCCACCGCCAAGGCTGCGATCGCACCGACGATGATGCCGATGACCGCGCCTTTGCGGGTCTTGTTCCTGCGGTAGATCAGTGCTGCCGGCACGGATAATGCCAAAGCCACGAGCACGGCCATAAGCGTGCCCCATGGGTTGGTAAACAGGTGCGGCAGGAAACCAAGCACGCTGACGATTACCGCCGCCGCTGGCCCGTAGGCGAAACCTGCCACTAGGCTGACAATGCCGGATGGATCATATTTCAGCCATTCAACGCCTGGCACAATGGGAAATTCCACAAAGCTGACGGCCATCGACAGCGCCACGAACAGCGCATACATGGCGATGCGTTTGGTGGACCAGCGGCCAGAGTCGGCCACGCCTGTGGAATGCGCGTTGTCGGGGCGCGTCATGCTTTCGCTGGCGATTTCGGCGTCGTTGTTTTGGGTATTGTTTGGTGAGGATACACTCATGTTGAGCCCCGTTTCTTCCATCCGGACTTTGACCGTTGGCTCCGGATTCTCACCGGATCAGCCGCTTTCGCGGGTCGCGGGCTTCGGCATGGGACCGTTATGAACGTCAGTCGTACCGTTACCGCCAGTAAGGATTTTCACCTTCCCTGAAACTTGCACGACAATATATACGCCCACCATGCGATATTCGCAACCTGTGTTCCGTTTTTATCTTGCGATTTGGAACGCAAGATCCCTCCGACAGCACGTCACGACAACAGGCCGAGCAGGTCGTCCTTGCCGAGTGTGCCGACGCCTCCGGATGCGGTGCCGTCGGTGAACTGCTGGGCGAGTTCGCTTTTCTTTTCCTGAAGTTTGAGGATGCGTTCCTCGATGGTGTCTTTGGCTACGATTTGGTACACGTTCACATCCTGCGTCTGGCCGATACGATGCGCACGGTCGGTGGCCTGGTTCTGCGCGGCGGCGTTCCACCATGGGTCGGCGTGCACCACTACGGATGCGCCCACAAGGTTCAGTCCCGTGTTGCCCGCCTTGAGCGAGATGAGAAATACGGGAACATCGTTGCCGTTGAATTCGTCCACCAGTTCCACACGGCGTTTCTTCGGTGTCTCGCCGGTGATGGTGTAGAAGTCCACGCCATGTTCAGACAAACGTGTACCAATCAGGTCAAGGAATGAAGTGAACTGCGAGAATACAAGCACTTTCTTGCCTTCGTCCATGCACGTGAATACGAGTTCGCAAATGGCGTCAAGTTTGGCGGAAGCGTTTTTCGCATCCGCATAGACGAGTCTCGGATCGCAGCAGATTTCGCGTAGCAACGTGAATTCGGCAAGAATACGGATTTTCTTGGCATTGAAATCGGCATCCTTGGTTTTGGTAAGGGTGGCACGCAACCGTTGCTCATGTGCCGCATAGAGTTTGCGCTGTTCGCCTTCCAATTTGACGGTGAGCACGTTTTCGAACTTGTCAGGCAAATCGGTAAGCACGTCTTTTTTCAGACGTCGTTTAATGAACAGTCCAACCAAAGCCTGCAGTTTGTCAGCCATGACGGAATGTTCCGGACCGGGTGCCATGATCGGCTGTTCGTATTTTTCTCGGAACTTCGTGTAGGTTCCGAGCAATCCGGGCATGAGGAAGTCGAAGATGCTCCACAGTTCGCTCAACCGGTTTTCGATGGGCGTTCCGGTTAACGCGAACCGGTGTTCGGCGGTGATTTGCTTAACGGCTTTGGCTAGTTTGGTGGCATGGTTTTTGATGTATTGAGCTTCGTCAAGTGCCATTAATGCGAATCGGCAGTCGGCATAATCATCCACATCTCGACGCAGCAAATCATAAGAGGTGATCACCACATCGGTTTGCTGCGTTTCATTGGTTTCAGTCGAATTGTTCCATTGCTGCGCCACGGTTGCGATGAGTTTGCGCCGTTGTGCCTTCGTGCCTGCTACGACTTCGATGGTAAGATCCTGCGTGAATTTTTCGCATTCGGCAGCCCAGTTGTATACCAAGGATGCCGGGCAGACAATCAACGCTGGGCCACCCCCCTTGCGAGCTTCCACCAGTGACAGCAATTGCACGGATTTACCCAAACCCATTTCGTCGGCGAGAATGCCACCGAAGCCTTTGTCCCACAAGGTGGAAAGCCATTGGAAGCCTTCCACTTGGTATGGGCGCAGTACGTTTTTGAGCTTGCTGGGCACTTCGTATCGTTTCGGGTCGATGATTTTCACATCGTTGACATAGTCGACGAACGATTCGCTTTTGCCGTCATCATCAACCTGAGCATCCAAGAGGAACGCCTGATATCCGGGAATGGTGATTCTTCCGGAATCAAGCTGTTGCTCATCAAGGTCAAGATCTGTGGCAATCTGATCAAGTTCATGCAGATCGGCTTTCTTCAGATCAACGAACGTACCGTCCTTGAAGCGATGGTAGCGGCGGTTCCTGCGGTAGGAATTCAGCAACGCACCGACCTCGTTCATCGGCACTTCGTTGGCTATCGGTGAGATTTCAACCAGATTCGAGTCGATGGACAGTCCAACCTTCACCGTGGGGCTGCTTGGCATCATCATGCCGTCGAACGCGGCTGTGGAGAACACCTGTCCGACCGAGCGCAAGATATCCACGCCTTCGGTGAGCAAGAGCAGAATCGTCTGTTCGTCTTCCTCGCGAACCCGCGCCACGTCAATGGAACTCCATGTCGGGAAAAGCTGGCGAACCACCTGCACCGCGAATGATTCGCGAGCCGTATCTCGTTTGATGAGCGCCGCTTTCGACCGCGAATCCGGATTAATCACGCCTCGTAGTGCTTTAGCGGTCGGCACCAACTGGAACACGAAATCGCCGTATCGTGCCACAGCCTCACAGGTGATGCCCTGCAGATCACGGTCCAAGTAGAATTCGATCTGGCAGTCGACTCCCATCCGGTCGGCGACTTCCTGCGGAATATCGAAACCAATGCCCGCTTCGGTAAGTTTTGGCAGTATTGTTCGTGCGAACATGGGCCAGTCGTTTTCCGCAATGAACACACCATCGCTAACGTTCGACGCGCACAACGTCATCAACGCGTCCACTGCGGGAAGGATGCTGTCGGCGCAACGGAAGAATCCGCTCACTGGCATCATATGGGAATCCGTCGGAGTGCCGTTATGTTCGGCACTCATGAGATACACGCCCCGCTGCCCAACAATCCGATCCGTGATGGTACGGTTCGACGTGATACGCACGCCCGGTGAAGCGCCTTCCTTCACATATTCGGCGATGAACCGAAATTGCGGATTGCCATCGAATATGGCGATAGTATGCGATCTGGACTCCCCTGGCGTGGCCACTTCGACATAGTCCGGAGCGGTGTCATCCGTATGGGCGAAATCATCCGGAGTGAGCTGCTGCGCCCTCTCACGCCCATCATGGTTGGGGGCTTTCCCCAGCCCACGTGCTATCAGCACGTCTTCGATGTAGTCCTGTTGCGGTTCTGCTTCGAATAGGTTCAGCAAATCACACAATTCCCCATCGGTAAGCATGATTTCACGTTCGATACGCACGTCTGGCGCGTAATAGTAGTTGTTCTGCAGCTGTGCAGCGACACGTGATCCAACAACACCTTGCAGGAATCGGAACAGCTGCAGCGAGAACGGTTCGAGCATGTCCGGAGTGTGGGTAAACGAGAGTTTCTGCCCGTATGACACGTATGCCCCATTGTGCATGTCGGCTACGAATTTGGAAATGCTTTTGATGATATAACTTGCGTCGCCGCAGCCGATTTTCAACGTCAGGCTCCACATCTCACGGTTCATAATCAGCGTAGGCTTCAGACATACGCTTCCCGGTTTCACCATGATGGAACCGCTCTTGCGTTTTGTTTTCGCGGCCCCTTGCGTAATGGCGCCTCGTTGTTCGTCGGCGAGACGGCTTTTCGCGTCGACGATGCGCTTGAGCACGTCAAGCTGCGCGCTTTGACCGGTATTGTCATTCTTCGCATTCAGCGCACGCATGTAGTCGGAGAGGATAGGCGAAGTCACGCCACTTCGCTTGAATCCGCGGAACCGTTCGGGCTGGTCAAGAAACAGCAGCAGCATTGCGGCGACATGCTTGCACATGCCCGTATAGCGGCGTCCCACAGCCGGCTCCGAATCGAACTCGTCATCGTCCTGCACATGGCCGAACGTCGATCCTGAACCGAAATCATCATAATCATCGACATAATCGTATTCATCGTCATCATCGTCGAAACTGCGATAATTTGGATTGTTGCGGTAGCTGGGCGAATATGCCGACGAATACGTGCCATAACCGTGCTGCGAACCGTTGAACGCCGGGCAGGAGCAATACCTGGCCAAGAAAAGCTCATCATGCAAATCAAGTGTGGCCTGCACTTCGTATCGGCTGGACGGTGAGGTGGTGCCCCGCATATTGGCATGCAGGGTGATGCGATCGGAATCGGAGTCGTTCAGGCAATGCAGCTCCGACATTTTCGCACGCCACTGGTTGGCGATTCCACGGGCACGCTGCAATACAGGCTGACTGCATTCGCTGCGTAGTTCGTCAGAAAGCCATGACAAAGTATCCGCCAACTGAACCCCAATCGTTCGCACATTTGTTCTTATGAAAGAGTATCAGCACAGCGGAACAGGAAAGCCGTGGCTGCAATCCCAGCCACGGCTTCGTTCCATACAGGTTATATCAGCGGCAACGCTTGGTGAGCGGCTGCCATGGATCGAGTTCCACCGGTTCGGATTCCAGCAGCGCGAGGGTGGCGTCGTCGAGGTATTCCCTGCGGATGATAATCTCAGTCACATAGCGGTCGAACCATGCGTCGGAGGCCACGTAGTAGCCGTCCTCGCCGTTGTCCTTGCCCCAGCTGTTCTCCACCTTCCAGCGGTTCGGCTTGCCTTGTTCATCAAGGTTTACGCCGGTAATGGTCATGGCATGGTTGCTCGGGCTGTCACCGTATTCGAGGCCGTGCGCCTTGTCGAAATCGAAATCGGTGCCGAACAGCTGGTCCACGCGCACGCTGTCGCAGTCGAAATAGCCGGCCGCGCGTAGCGAGAATTGGGTGCAGTCGCAGGCGAACCAGATCGGATGGCCGGCGCTGATCTGGTCGACGGCGGCCTTCTTGAACACCTCGAGCGGCACGTTGATGAATTCCATATCCTCCGCTTCGGCGACATTGGCGGTGTAGCGAATGCGGTAGCGCTTGTTGAACGGGCGGGATTTCATCGGCACGTTGCACAGCGTCACCAGATCATCGACGTCCACCGGCACGTATTTCCTGTAGAATTCCATCGGCATGATGCCGGTCTCATGGATCTGCCTGCGCTCGTCCTTGCCGGTCTTTGGATTGTCGGACTTGCCTTCGTCGGCTTTCTTGTCGTTTTTCTTGTCATCGTCGCTCACGCGAGCCAGGAAGTCGAACCTCTCCGGCGGCTCACCAAGCGAGATGGCGCACATGCGGTACACGGTGGACATGTCGTCTTCCTTGACCGACCGCAACTCTTCAATCGAAGCTCCAGCGGCATGGCGTTCGCGCAAATCCGCCGCGAACTGACGCAGCCTGCTGTTGAGATACTGTTTGAATGCGTCGGAATCCTTGGAATTGGCGGATTCCGGATATGCGTTCTTCGGCACAAGACCGTACTTGTCAACAAGGGCGGCGAACATCTGCCACCAACCGCCATCGTCGGCCGGACCATAGTTGATCTCCTGGAACAGGCGGCTGTCGGTCGGCTCGTCAAGCGTGGAAAGCACGTTCTCAAGATATGCGTTGGATTTCTCCATCGCATCCCAGAAGAACAGGTAGGTTTCGGAGAATTCGAAATCGTCAAGTCCCCATTTGTGCATGAGCTCATAACGCAGGGTGTTGAGGGACGCAAACATCCAGCAGCGGCCCGATCTACGTTGGTTGGTGATGGAGCCCTGCTTCAGTTCTATGGAGAAGTCGCGCGGCAGCGAGCGCTGGCCCTTGTAATCAGTGGCAGCTTCGAGCACGCCCGCAGATACCGCCGCGTTGGCCGCCACGAGATTGGCGCGGTCTGCGTTGAAGTCCTTGGCGTATTGCATGAGACGTTCCGATTTGATTGCCTTGTTACTGTTTGTCATATGGCCGATATTCGCCGTATGCCTTGACAGAAAGGCACGTTTCAGCCCCCATTTCGTCCTGTCCCAATTCCATTTCGCTTATATGTGGCAGATTCAGCCACTTGCGGAAAACCATTTCGCTTATATGTGGCACTTTCTTCCACGCCAGCGCCTCCATAACCTCGGGAAAATACCCCCTTGTACGGTTTTCCCCAAAAGCATCTGCCACATATAAGCGAAATGACATCAGGCGGAATGGGAAATCTGCCACATATAAGTGATTTGACTTCGATTTGCGGGTACGCTGATAGCGTGTGAGAGTTTGGAGATGAGGAGCATATCATGCGTCGTCACAATTCGATGATGTCCGTATTGTCCGGATTGCTGGCCGTGGGGTTGGTTGTCGGCTTATCGGTTGGATCCGCGTTGGCCGTGGAACCGACCGATAATACCGGTGCCGGCCAGAGTGCCACTCAAGCGCTGGATTCGTTGGAGGTCAAAGGCCGCGCCCCGAAGACGGGGTATAAGCGCACGCAATTCGGCAAGGCATGGGCCGATGTGGATCACAACGGTTGCGATACGCGCAACGACATCCTCAACCGTGATCTGACTGACGTGAAGCATAAGGTGCGTACGCACGATTGCGTGGTGGAATCCGGCCAACTGCATGATCCGTATACCGGCAAGGACATTGCGTTCAAGAAGGGATGGAAGACCTCCACAGCGGTACAGATCGACCATGTGGTGGCGTTGAGCGACGCATGGCAGAAGGGCGCGCAGAAACTCAGCCAGACGAAGCGTACCGAACTGGCGAATGATCCGTATAATCTGCTAGCGGTACAAGGAAAGGCCAACCAGAAGAAGTCGGATGGCGATGCGGCCACGTGGTTGCCGTCCAACAAAAGTTTCCGTTGCGAATATGTGGCACGTCAGATTGGTGTGAAGCACAAATATTCGCTGTGGATCACGCAGGCCGAGAAAGAGGCCATATCCAAGGTATTGTCCTCCTGCCCGACGCAGACCGTGCCCGATTACACGGGAGTCAAGGATTCTACAGTCGAGAAGACCACCGAATCCGAGCAGACAGAACAGACGCAGACCGAACAGCAGACCGAACAATCAGCTGAGCAGGCCCAGCAGAATCAGCAAGCGACACAGGCACCTGCACCCGAACCCGCTCCGGCTCCAGCTCCCGCGCCCCAGCCAGCGCCACAGCAGGACGTCTACTACCAGAACTGCACCGCGGCACGAGCCGCTGGCGCCGCGCCTATCTACCAGGGTCAGCCGGGCTACCGTTCACAACTGGACCGCGACCATGACGGAGTCGCCTGCGAATAAATCCAATACAGTGTCTCCACCTTCCGGTTGCGAGACGTATGGTGCTGAGGCATAGGAAAAGCGCCGGATTATCATCTGGCGCTTTTCCTATGTATCAGTATTTTCCTTATTTCCGCGGTGCAGGTATGAGAACCGCTATAGCCTGCGCAGCTGCGCGATATCATCGCGCAGCTGGTTGACGGTGTCCGTCAGTTCCCGCACATTGTGGCGCAACTGTTCCGTTTCCGATTCCGCCTCATCCGCACGCTTGTCGGTCTCGTCACGAACACGGTCGACAATCCATGAAGCCAGCGTCGCAGTGACGATGCCAATCAGGGCAACGCCGGTTATCATCAGTCCGATGGCGATGCATCTTCCCTGCCATGTCACCGGGGACAAATCGCCATAGCCGACTGTGGTGACGGTCACGAACGACCACCATATCGCTTCACCGAAATCGGTGATGGAAGCGCCTGGAACCCCACGTTCCACATCCAATTCGGCAAGGGCACCGATATACATCAGTAGTGTCACGCTGCAGCATGTGTACAGTGTGATGCGCCCACGCACCGCCATGCCACCGGTACGATTAAGCACGTTGAGCACTGCCACCAGACGCAGCAGTCTCAATGGCCTGAAGACAGGCAATGCGATGGACACCAGCATCAGCAGATTGTCTTTGAACCAGGTTTTCTTATCTTTCGCCAGCAGGATCGAAACGACGCAGTCGACGATGAACGCCATCCAGATGATGTTGATCACCATTTCACACAACAGGATATGCGTCCTCGCCAGAACTTCCCACGAATACGCGAACAGGAACACCAATGCCAATGCCGTCATGAACCATTCCGTCGCACGATGCCATTTGTTCAATGTCATACCCTTTCCTTTCTTTCCGACTGCCATCGACCGCCATCATGCGGATCTCCCCGCACGCGTGGCCGTCAGCCTTTAAGGGGCATGCGATTGTCAAGCGACTGCCCGTTGGCGTAGCAGCGTACATTGCCCAATGCGATGGCGATGATGCGGCGCTCGGTGATCTCAAGATGGTTGCCTCCCGCCACATGTGGTGTGATGAGGCATTTCGGCTCGCGCCACAGCGGCGAGTCGGCCGGCAGCGGTTCCGGTTCGGTCACGTCGAGCGCGGTGCCACGGATTTGTCCGTCCGCGAGCGCGTCGGCAAGCGCTTGGCTTTCAATGGCGTTGCCGCGGCCCGCGTTGATGATGATGGCGTCGTTTTTGAGAGATGCGATGCGTTCCGCATTGAGCAGATGGCGCGTTGCCGGAGTGGATGGCACGCTCATGGCGATCACATCGGCGTATTGCAGCACGTCGCCGAGGGAATCGAAACCGACCATATAATCGATGCCCGGCGCTTCGACGGCGGGATTACGGCGAATGCCGATGGTTGTCATTCCGACGTTTTTGCAGAGTCGTGCGAAGTGTGATCCGATGTCGCCGGTTCCGATGACGAGTGCCGTTTTTCCGTTGGGGCTGACGGCGCGGCCCACATCTTGCCACATGGCGTTCGGGTTGCTTGCCGCGTAGATGTGCAGGTTCTTCATGATGGCCCACATCATGGCGAACATGTGTTCGGAGACGCTTTGCCCATATGCGCCCGTGGCGTTGGTAAGCATGGATCCTGGCTGTAGAATGCCGGGTCGCTGGTATTTGTCGACGCCGGCGCTCCAAGTTTGAAGCCATTCGAGTTTGGGGCATTGCGCGCATTCCTCGGGCGCGATGTTGCCGATGACCGCGGTGGCTTTGGCTTTGAGTTCCTCCGGCACTGCGGCGGTCCAGCTCATGCTTCCCCGTTGGGTCGAATCGCCGACGAATTCCTGTGGCATGTCTTTCGCGGCACGTATGAATTGCGCACGTTCGGATTCGGTCAACGGCAGGCAGTTGACGATCAGTTTGCGGTCGTTCCATATTCCCATGCGTTTTACCCTATGGCAATCGTCGGATATAGGGTTTCACGTTGGGTTCTGGGTCAGACGCCAAGTTCGTCGGTGTCAAGGATGATAGTGACCGGACCGTCGTTGGTGAGCCGCACGCGCATGTGGGAACCGAATCGTCCTTCTTTTACTTCGAGTCCTTGCGTGCGCAGGGCGTCGTTGAATCCGTGCCATGTCTGTTCGGCGTGCGCGGGCGCTCCGGCTTTCACGAAGCTTGGGCGGTTGCCTTGCGCACGTCCGCGTATAGCGTGAATTGGGAGATGGACAGCACACTGCCGTTCGCGTCGTGGATGGAACGGTTCATTTTGCCGTTCTCGTCTTCGAAGACGCGCAGGTTGGCGATTTTGCGGGCAAGCCAGTCGATTTGTTTCGCTCCATCCGTGTCTTCCACCCCGACGAGCAGCACATAGCCGATGCCTATATGCTGTGGTTCGAATGTGGTGTCGACTTCTCCGCTTGTCTCGTCGACTACGTCGACGGATCCTTCGCTGACCTTCTGCAATACGATGCGCATATTCCGTCCCGTTCTTTTCAGCCGGCGTAGTCGACGATGGCTTGCGTGACCTGTTTCAGGTAGTCGAGCGACGTCTGCCAATCGTCCGGCACTTCGATGGAATGGTTGGCACCAGCGTACGTGCGCACACGGTCGGTGAGCAGATGCGCTTTGGCGTCATCGTAGTATGGGTCGGCGTCACCTGCGCAGATTAGCGGCATCGGGCTGCCGGCAGTTCCCGGCAGCGGCACGGGAATGACCGACTTGTGCCTGTCGAATGGCGGCGGGTTGAGTACCGGGGTGAGCAGCACCACGCGCAATCCTAGTTTTGCGGAATGCGGATATGAGAGTGTGGAGAGCGATTTGGTGACAACCAGCAAACGCGGCTCCTCACCCGATTCGGCAGCATGTTCGAGCGCCGCCTTGCGCCATTCGTCGACCACGCGTTCCATGCAGGCGATCATTTCCGGAAACTCGACGCTTTCCGTCAGTTTCAGGTCGAGCCGGTCCACGAACCATCCGTTGGCCACAAGCGCCTGCGCTGCCCAGTACAGCAGCGGTCGGTCTACGGTGTATCCAATGCCCGGCATGATGAGCACGTGCTTGCCGGTTTCGGTGTTCTTCACACGGTTCTTACCCCATGGTGTGACCGCCGGCGTGACGTTTTTCGTTGTTGGTTGCGTGCCGTTCTTGCCCATGCTGTGTTTGATTCGCCTTTTCGTGTGTTCCGTCCGTCTTGGCCGGTCGTTGTGGCCGGCGTCGTTTTCCCGTATTGCATGCTAGGCGGCGCCGGCTACAATCGTTTCCGTCAGTTCACCATACATTGGTTGTTGTGGATTTTCGTGACCATGTCGTTCGTTTCGGCGTCGTAGATGTTCCAGTTAGGTTTTCTCATCCCATATTTCATGACGGCCTCTTTTCGGATGACTGCGTTCATTGTATGAAGCATTGAACGCACAGCAGTCGAAACGGCCAAAACATCAGCCGAGCAGCTCATACACATTGCGCATGGCGAGCAGCCCGTCCGTCATCCACCGGTAGGCTTCCGTCATGTCACCGGAGAAATCCACATCACGACGCACTCAAAGATGCCAGTTTTTCTTGTCGGCTTCCGGCTCGTTCCACATCACCTCGCCCAGATTTGCCAGTATCCGTTCAACGGAATCCCTCATGGTGTAGAGCTTCGCATACTGGAACGTGTCGGTGAAGTACAGGTCGACCGTAATATAGCCGCCACGGATATTCAGCGTCCCATCTGGGTGGCAGATTTCCGAACCCACGCCGAAACTTGTCCATGTGTCGCTGTTCGTCTTGCGGTCGGATGGGTCGCCGTACACGTCGACGAAGTCGGGCCGCGTCGCGGCGTATTCGTACAGACCATTCCAGAAGCTGCGCCGCAGCGAGATATTACTGCCGACTTACCGCAATTCGTTCAAGGTATATGTGATCAAATAGATGGCTCGACGAGTAGAATGACCTTATTACGTAAATGCGAAGTACAAACTTGAAGGAACAGGGAATGGGCGAACATAATTTCGGAGATTACATTGTCTTCGTTGACGAAAGTGGCGACCAAAGTCTGAAATCAGTCAACGCCAATTACCCTGTATTCGTATTATCGTTCTGTATCTTCGAGAAAACGCATTATTACACGCATGTAGTACCGGAGATACTACGTTTCAAGTTCGATTTCTTTGGCTCCGACATTCCCATCCTCCACGAACGCGAGATTCGCAAGCGTGAAGGTGACTTCAATATTCTTATGCGTGATGACATCCGCAGCGAATTCTTCGACAGACTCAATCAAATCATGGTCGAATCCGAATACACAGTAGTGTCTTCACTCATTGACAAACGGAAGTACTCACACTTTAACGCGCCAGACAATCCATACTCCATTGGCACGCAATTCGGCGTGGAGCGCGTATTTTATGAAATGCAGGAACGAGGTCAACGTGGACGGCGGATTCCTATCGTGTTTGAAAGCCGAGGGGGCAACGAGGACCGCACTCTTGAACGGGAATTCGAAAAAATGGTAAACCAATCCGGCATCAATGGGCTGAAAGGAATGTTCGATTTCCATTGTGTTAGTAAGAAAGCGAACCTTCCCGGCCTGCAGCTCGCTGATCTCGTGGCAAGACCAATAGGCGTACACTATCTTCACCCCGAACAACACAACAGGGCATGGGAAATGCTCCTGCCCAAGATGCGCACGTCACGTGACGGGAAACTGGCAGGCTATGGGCTGAAAATCTATCCTCTGTTCGACCCAGTAGAGTTTGGGCCCGAAATCCACGATGCCTCTGCCTATCTGTAATACCAGTAAACGAAAGGCCTTGGAATCTCTTCCAAGGCCTTCGCCGATCGGGCTCTCCCAATCCACAGAGGTTAGAATACAGCCTTGATTCCTAAAAGTCAAGATGCTGGCAAGTCTCCAAATCATTTCTCCGAGATTACTTGTATCACTCATAGAATATCTATCAACAATTAAGGAGTGAAACGAGTGGCAGAGGTAGTGCCCGGAAAGTTGTGCACTTTGGATCATGGCCGTCTATGGCGCGATGATCAGTTCGCTGTTTGCAGGGTGTCATCAAGTCGAGACATGTCCACAGGTAGTGGCGTGTGCTCCATTCGTTGCCGGCACTGCACCTCGTCCCATGAGTATCTGCGCTGATACACCGGAACCACGAACCGAAGCGAACCGGTCAATAAGTCCAGCAGGATTTTCTTGCCAGCGTCCATGGCGATTCCTCTCTCTTCACCTTTGTGAACCATCGTATGTCCAGTGATCACACTGAAAAGAATCCGACTCGCTATACGCGACTTACCTCATAGAGAGGTTGTTCCGACATGAAGCAAATCAAGCAAGCATCATAGCAACTGCGCCACCTACTAAATATCACTTAGACACTTCAGGTTTCTTACTCCACGCTTCAACCAAATCAACATCATCGGAATCAGGACGCGAATATTCCTCATAATCGACTTTAATCAACGAGGGCATTCCAAATGCACGTCCAGTCAATACGGCCTCACCTTTTCCTAAAGTAGGAATTCGTGACTTAGAGAAAGCATCCAAAGTCGGCATCGTATTTTCCAACATCTGCAAATCTTTGTCGTTCACCAATTTGTGAATAATGTAGTTATGGATTTGAGACATAATTGTTGGAGAAATATCCGCTGGTCGCTGAGATGCAATTGTAAGGAAAAAGCCATATTTTCGCCCTTCCTTAATCATTGATTCAAATGTAGTTAAGCGATAATCTTCCCACACATCAGAGTGAGTCGATTTAAAAGAATTAAGGATATTATGAGCTTCATCAATTATCAAATGAAAGGAAACACAGGTTGAATCATATTTCTTCTTTTCATAAAACATTCTCGAAAGCAATAAGGCAAATGTCTCTTTGCATTCCATGTCAACATTTTTTAGATTAAAGACGCTTATTCCTTTTGTATAACATTCAGCGGCGTTTTTTATCATCACAGCGTATTTCTTAACAGAAGAGAAAAGCCTCTCTAACCTTCCCACTACGGGCTTTAACCATTCAAGCTGCATTCCCTTATACATTGCATCATATATTTTTTGAAATTTTATAAAAACCAAAAAAGAATCAAATAAATCAAGAGATTTACCTTTTTCTTCTAATTCTTGTCCTATAGCTTCAAGTTTCAAATCACTAGACGGAATACATGACACATACTTTCCAGAGTTATCGTTTTTCTTAAGAGAAGATCCCTCATCTAAAGAACGCCCCTGATTAATAAATCCAGTCCCAGCATTAGTTAAATAAGACAAGCTATCTCCTTTGAATAAGGAAACTGTCTCAAGTACATTCATACAATCGATCTTATCGTCGGAATTTTCTTGAAGCACTTCTCTTGCTACGCTACGCCACTCCTCCACGAGCGCAATATCACGACGCTGCAAACATTTTTTTAAAAGTCCTATTTGCATATCAGAACATATATTCTTCTTATGCTCCTCCCATTGTTTTAAAGTTCTAGACAGAAATGGAGATTGCGTATTTTCGGTAGCTTTAGCAAGTATTTTTAATACGTTAGCATTAAAGAAAATATTTTCGTCAATCAAAATTTTTTGTTTCACACCATCAAAAACATTTACTTGATACTTTCCAAATACTTTTCCGCTTCCATACTCACCGTTAAAATCAATAACCGCAAAACTGCTTTTCCCTAAAGCAGCATTACCATACGGAGAATTAAATAGTTCAAGATAAAGTTTGTGTAAAGTATTTGATTTACCACTTCCCGTATTGCCGAAAATACCGATATGTGAAGCAAAAAAATCGTTAATCGGAATTCTAATCGGCTGATTTTCCATGAGCGAACGACCAATAGTTACAGACTTCTCCTCATCAACACCACGCGAAAAAATGGCTGCGATATCTTCAGAAGACGCAGAAACAAGGACATTACCTACCATAGGAACAGTAGAACTCGTTACGGAAAACTGTCCTTCCTTTATTACACCCTGAGATTTGACTCTTACTATTCTCTGAATCGATTGAGCATGAAAACGGTTGTCAAACTCCTTTGAATTAATGGTGTTTAACTGGTCACGTACTTTTTCCGATAAAACCGTTACTACAATACGATTCCGACCCTGTTTAAGAATCGCATAAGCACCGACTTTTATACCATTAATCTCTTCCCCATCTATGAAATACGAAGCACCATTGGTCACATTGTACATACCTACTACTGCTTCGTCGGAGTCAACTGATACAACAACACCGAGCTCCTTTTCACCCTGCTTCACAAATTTCTTCATCCTTAGGCACACTTCAATTTTCCGGCAATAATTTTATTAAAGTTATTAAGGTCCAATCGACTAAATTCCCCTCCATGGAAAGAAAAGTTTTTTGGGCACAGAAAACGCAGATTCTTTCTCTCAGCCAAATCTTTGAGATTTCTTTTAATTACTTCGACATCATTGTCTGTATAAGCCACAATGATAACAAGTAGCTCTCGATTTTCCAGCGCTCTCTTCAAGGCATGAACAATATGCTTATCACCGAATGAGAAACCATGCACTATAAGCAGTGAACCATTGCCAATGTTCCCCGCGCTTTCCGACATTTCATATTCAAAAAAACGCAGCATTTCGTAATAGTGTTTCTTTAAAGTTGTAGCCTTTGGCTCGTTACCATCGGGTTTAACCGTCTCCCTTTTCTCAGGCTTATCTCTAACAACGTAATTACAAACCCGAATCACATCTTCGGATTGCTTCTTCCAGTTCACCGATCCATGAATCTTTGCAAGATTTATTGATGGCAGTTCATTTATATAATTATCAAATCTCCCTTTATAAGCAGTCGTAGTATCAAAATTCGAATTATCCAACAACCTATTGAAATAACCGCGAGCACCATCATTGAATATAAAAGGGGCAGTTGATCCACTCTCATAAATATCATCAACTGCTTTTTCAATAAACAAATCATAATTAGTAGTAAAAATATTGATATTTTTATGACGCTCTCTGGCATTAACATTACCAAGCATGTCAAGAAGAATTTCGATAAACTTTTTATATGCACCTAATGTACCAAGAATAGCCTTAGATTCTTCTTCAGAGACATTTATTTTCATTTTAGCACCAATTAGAAATTTATTTCTCTTGATTATCTCATACATTAGACCATCTACGTCCGTGGAACCATCTTTTTTGTCTGGAAACATGTTCATCAAAGGCATTCCCGGCGCAGAGGTCCCTGAACCGAAGAGAAAACTCGTCTTCTTTTCGGCGATCCAATCGGGCAAACGCTCTATAATCTCTTTTTCCGACACTGGCATGATGTTTCTCCTCTAAAGCTATTCTTGGAAGCTAAGGCTAGCACCCAAGACCTCATGACACACCACTTTCGAACTCTCGTATATATACTTAGACAAGCAATGAGTGCCCCCCTCCCCCGAGAACCCGCCCTTGCGGTCGTCATGGCTTATCTTACTTGTTTTGCCGCGATTGTTTTTCAACTTATGCTTGAGGTTCCATTGCATTTTCCGTAATTTCGTCAATAACAAAAAGCAGATCCGCTCTCAATTGCTCGTTAAACAAACGACTGAAAGATTTCGATTCCTCAAATGGAGACTGATGCAAAGCGCTGAGTTCCATATAGCCATTTTCGACAATATAGTTCTCTATCTCATGCACGCAATCGATTTGCAGTTCACTCAATTCATTTGATTCAAAAAAATGCGAAAACTCCTGCTCGACAAATTTTCTGTCAATTTTGACAAACTTTCGTACTTGCAAGCCAAAAGGCGTGGAACCATAAGCATGCTCATAATCGTCTTTACTTCCAAGATCATGAGTAAAGATACGTTCAAGCTTATTAAATTCTTCTTCGCTTAGCAGACGGTTCTGATGAAGCTTCTGAATAATAGGAGAATCGTCGAGATGTTTTTGCATATAATGTTCAACCACGGATGCATAATTGGTCTGATTCTCACTCCTCAAGATTTCTTTTATCTCGTCATCACTGATTTTTTTATCCCACAAGTACGAGTCAAACACCTTGTGGGCAGGCAAAGCCCACATATCGATGTAATTGTTGAACGGCGCTTCATACCATCCCATGACTTCTGAGAATGATACACGAGCAATTTTGGAAAAAGTATCAGACGATGATGGCACCAAAAAAGCATTGTATACGGAATCGAATTTATAGTCCTTAATGAACCTTCGATAGGCTGCTTGGTAAAGGAACTGTTTGGTCACAGATTCCACACCAGGCTGATGTCTCATTTTCCCCTTCATACTGGGAACATAGTATTTCGCGTCGTATATGCAGAATGTGCAATGCCCATCATCACTACGCGTAAAGGTAATCGTGTCGGGAATCAGCGTATCGGTTTCAGTGCAATCAGCATAGTGTCCATCACGGTAGCGTTCCCATTGAGGGTGGGGAATGAACTTAATAAGTTCTTTGCGCGCCTGGTCTTTCCACGTACCAGCAAGCTTAAAACCAAGCTTGCCAAGCTTGGTATGAAGTTTATCACCAAAAGCCACTTTGCAGGCTTCTTCCCATAAGTGGTAGAAGCTTGTCGTACCGAACACTTTGATTTCATTGTTCTCGGCATTCGTGCTTCGCTTTCGAAGATACTTAGTCAAGAGATCCAGAATGGAGATTTTCCAATCTACGAACTGGATGCCACGCTCACGTTCAAGACGCCATTCCAAGGTTTTGAGATCACCGAGATCATCCACGGGCTCATCCGATATTCGAACCTCGTCAAGTGAAAGCAAATCCGTTATACCAGCATCAGCTAATTCAGCCGAGCATTCGGTCAAGACAGCACGATGCAGCCTTGTAATGAAATCGGATTCATCACGAAATGTCTTGCGAGACTCATATTCAACATAGATGGGCTCGTCGTTAACAACCATGGGCAAATGATTGCCGATAGTTCGATTCCATTCAATAAGCCCACCGCCGTTGGTTTCTAATCCATCAACATAGTTGGAATATTCTCCATACTCTGAATAGAGATCCAACAGGGCGAGCATAAGAGGCAATCTGTCTGTGCTCTGATACCCCTCCTCAGTAGGAGAAACAATATTTGCTCTTCCTCCATCCCTTTTAAGGACTTGAAAAATCTGCTTTAACTCGCTACCGTCCGGTTCTCGGTCACGGAAATATTTCGGATAGACAATGAGAACATTGTCCTTGACTATTGCCATGCCCACGAATCGAAACTGGTATTCCTGCTCAGTCTCGGTTGAATCAGCTCCAGCTTCCTCTTCAAATGACGAGTCCACTTCGTTGGACGCGAATTTGTCGTAAGGACGAATGATGTTACGTTCCATCAGCCAGTCGACAATCTGCTGTGCATCATTCTCAGGGGCGAGCTTTTCAGCCAGATCATGCAGCGAGTAAGGCTTCAGTTCACGAACATATACCTTCCGCATAGCTCATTACTCCACTGCTTCGCTCTGATTATCATCGTCATCAATAATCTGATCATCGTCTTCGTCAGTGATATAAATGTCGCTGGCGTCAAAGCCATCGGCGAAAATTCCCGCATCAATCTTATTAAATGCATCGCAAATCTGTGCGTAAGTCTTAAGTTCACTGCGGAACATTTTCTGATGCTTTGTCTTGCAAGCATCCTCATACAGATAAAGAATCACCTTGTCCTTGAATACATCCGCAAAACGCTTTTCGTTCAGCGCTGACGGACTTACAAAGAACGGCCCGAGCAATTTGTCCTCATTGACTTTAAGATTATCGCTCATCATAAAGTTGTTGATGGCTTTGCGGAACCCATTCCAATTAATCACATGCTTGCCACATGGAATATTAATTTCGTCAAGATGCTTCTTTTCTTCAACATCTCCGTTTTTAACTTTGACGATTTTCTTTTCTCCCTCGTCAATGCCCATATAACGGAAATCCCAACGACGTTTGAAAGCAGTATCCATGGGGAAAACTCCCTGGTCAGCGCTATTCATAGTTGCCCAGATATACATATTCGAAGGAATAGCTAATTTATCCGCTTCGGTAGATTCGTCTTTGAAAACCTCTTTGAGCTGATTGCTCATCTCTTCAGGAGTCGCAATCGAATATTCGCTGCACCCATCGTCACGCCTATCGAGCAATTGGAAAATATCTCCAAACACAGCAGCAGGATTAGCGCGATTAATCTCCTCCACAATCAACAGATAATTCTGATCTGGGTGCTTGCGTGCTTCGACATAGGTCTTAAGGAAGGGACCCAACACATAACGATATGTGATATGCGATACCGTTTCTCCGTTTTCATCAACCGTTTTCTCCGCTATAGGCTTGAAACAGCCGACAAACTGAGAATAGGTGTAGTCAGGATAGAACGTCACGCGCGAAATATTCTCTTCAGAGAATGATTCCTCTGCGATTCGATTCAATTCATGCGATTTACCAGTACCAGGAGCACCAAAGAAAATCCAGTTGCGAGGGGTATCAATATCATTAAGCGGTTTCACCGTTTTACTCTCTGTCTCCTGCAGTATTTTTATGATTGCCAAAGTGGATCAGAATAACCAGAGTAGAGTTCCGGCTGCTCTTGTGAAAGACTTCGCATGATCTCGGCAGTATATTGAGCGCATTTTTCATAATTAAAAGGCGTATTTGATGTAAGCACTGCTGATATCTGTTCTAGAGGTTTTCCAATACTGAGTGGAAGAAAAGCGGAATGAGCTGCAGCCCAGATAATATCATTTGCTCTTTGATTAAAATCCAAAAGAAAGAATTTGGTTTCTCCGATAACTTTGTTGTTAGACGATCCTTTCTTTGAACTGCAACCGCTAAACACATAATCTTTCGGGGTTAAAACAACATAGCCATTGCGTTCACTACACTCTAACCACATTGAGCGTAGCCAATAGTTATTCTGCGTTAAAGGCGACACGTCAAGCGATTCTGCCATATTAACGCCGCAAGTCGCAGGAAGCATCAAAAGTGCCGGAACAACAAGACTAGGCCTTATCTTTCCCGACAATCCCAATTTCATTTGGCTGTTACCTACCGCCCGTGGAGAAATTGGGTACGAAGTTTCTGGGTCAGCACCAAGATCTACAGTATGAGTTACCCCATCTTTATCGCGGTAAGCGAAAGATATGTGAGCATATTTTCCTTCTAATTCTTTTAGCTTATGAGGCGCACCTCCGGCATCATAGAAAGACCCACCTAAAAAAGCTTGCCCACCGCCACTATTTGCGTTGTAGTCAAAATGAAAATCAGATTTTGCGTTTGAATATGTCCGATAATCATCAATACGCGTAAAATATGTCATTCGTTTTCATCTCCAGCAGAATCTTCTTTATTATTAATGTATTTTTCAATACATTTTGCAATATATTTAGCTAGAGCAGGAGGAACAGCATTGCCAATTGCAAGTTCAACATTTGTTTTTGCTCCCGGCAATTTAAACGCATCAGGAAAAGTTTGTAAATAGCTCCGCTCTTTTGTAGTTAAAGCTCGAACACCATCTTCTATAGCTGCTGCATCGCTAGGATGTCTCTTATAGTTGGACGGAATAGGCCTATTAATACCACGTATGGTTGCAGCTGGCTCATCAATTGAAAATACAGCTCGTCGCGCATAACTTCGTGGATGCATATAATAATATTGCGTATGTAGCTTATCGCCTAAATATTCTCGAACAGTCATATGATGATCAGCCAAATTCGAATCAAGTATTTCATCAAGAAAACCATCGCTGTCATTCATATGACCAACAAGAATAAAACGCTTCCGAGCTTGGGGAGTACCACAAAGACTTGCATCAATAACCCGCTCACTCAGACCATAGCCAGCTGCTTTTAATTTATTTCGCATCACAGGCAAAGTTCCAAAACGTTCAATATTATATACGTTTTCAAAAACAACCCACTGTGGTTTTACGCACGTAACAATTTCAGCAAATCTAATTGTAAGATTAGCTCGCTCACCAATTTGGCGTTTCCCAGCAATTGAATAATCTTGGCAGGGCGGACCACCAATGATGATATCTGGCTGTTTGTCCGCTATCAACTGAATAGAATCTTCATCACAAAGGTCTTTTTGTAAAATCGGATGCTTAAAATTCGCTTTGTATATTTCAACAGCAGGCTTCCAATTATCGAAAGCTGCAACAACATCGACTCCAACTTGTTCGAATCCTAAAGACATACCTCCGCAGCCGGAAAAAATATCAACGGCTCTCATTTACCGATAACCTTTCTCTGTGCTATATGTTTCATAAGTATCGAACCAACATATTTTGCTAAATTGACAGGAACTGCATTGCCTATCATTTGATTTATATCTGATTTCGATCCAAAGAAATCAAAACTCTTAGGAAATGTTTGAATATAGCTACGTTCTTTAGGAGTTAATATTCTAACTTCACTGACGGGAGCTGAATCATTTGGATTTCCCTTATATCCTTTAGGTATAGGACGGTCTACGCCTCTGATGGTCATTGACGGTTCATCAATACTAAATACACCACGCCGGCTATAATTAGTAGGGACTCTAAAATAATTATCAATCCCAAGCGAATCACCTAAATAGTCACGAATTGTCATAGGTCTTTCAGCAAGGTTTTCATTTAAAGCATCAAGAAGAAAACCGTCGCTCTCGCCAAGACCACCGATAACGAACATACGTTTCCTAGCTTGAGGGACACCACAGTGTGCCGCATTGAGAACTTTGCAAGTTAAACCATAACCTGCGCTTTTAAAAATCGAACAAGCCACTTTGAAAGATTGTGTATTTCGTATAGTCGCAACATTCTCCATTACAAACCAGCGTGGATGAACACCGGCGATAATACGCGCAAAGGATATCGACAGAACGGCTCGACCGCGAGTTTCATCCTGATAACCGGCAGTAGAAAAATCTTGGCAAGGCGGACCACCAAAAATTAACTCTGGCGACACTTCCAAAATGGATTTAATTGCATCTTCTTCATTTGTTAAATCCATTTTTATTATAGGATGATTAAAGTTTTTCTCATACACTTTAATCGCCGCATCCCAATTATCATACGCCCTTGCAACATCAAAACCAGCATCCATAAACCCAAGAGACATGCCGCCACATCCAGCGAAAAGATCTACGGCACTAAGTGCTCGCTCATCTTTGCCAAGAGTACTCACTATCGTTGAACTCCTAAATTGTTGGTACAGACAAGTACATGCATCGGAGGATTATACCATCTGAATCTTGGCACTAAGATTCAGCCACTCGGTACAAGAACAATAACAATCTCTTATCAGAAGGGAATATCTTCAATATCTCACTCAAAAACACGTTTACTCGGTGACGCTATTATAGAGGCAGCTTTTCGATGACTCTACATATCAACCAGTTCTCTGAAGGTATTTTCTCCGCCAGTCTGTTTCGTAAACACAAACCTAAGATTTTCTCATCACCGCGCATCTCCGTCACTCCCAAACGCATCGACGCGTCTGCCGGTCGTATACTGCTACCAAGTGGATTTGAAGGAAATAACCATGATCGACTACGATTCCAACGAACTCATCCCATTCGAAGGCGGAGACGGTGATGCCGATGCCAGCACCGGGAACAACAATCCAGACGACACGCAAAGCGTCACCATCATCCAAGACGAACAAGGCACCGTCTTCCTCGGCGACGCCGGGACCATAGATCTCTGGCTCAAGGACGAAGGCTTCGATTCCAAGGCTTTCACGACCAAAGTCATACAGACCGTCTCGTCGGCCAGCAAAGGCGCACAGGCGGCCGGCAACGCCATGGCCGAAAGTGGGCGTTGGGTGAAGCTCACCAAAGAATCGGCCGAACTGGTTGCCAAATACGGCAAGAACTGCAAGAAAGGGCCATTTCAAGCCGGCGTTGTACGACAACCGAATGGACGCATCATTAAACATCTGCAATTCACCCAGCCAGGGCAACTCAGCCCCGCCAACATCGAAAGCATCACCAGCGATCTCAATGCATTCGCCAGCACATTGCAACTTGAGCACATTCATCTGCATGTCGAAGACGGTCCCACCTGGATCGAAGCCGCGGGCAAGGCCGTAAACGACACCGGCAAGGCCTTGCAGAATGCCTAGCAGCGAGACCGCACACACCGTCCAAGACATCGGCAATGCGGTAGCGAAGGGCGCTCAAGGCACCGGTGCCGCCGTTGCCAGGGGAATGCAAGACGCAGGCGCCGAAATAGCCGACGGTGGTGACCACGCAGCAAAGCATCGCCATGAGCCACTTCCCCAGACTCTCGGCATTGGCCGAAGAACACGGCGATTGGCCGAGCAACTGGAACGAGTTCGCCGATATGGCGCCTACCACCGAAGGCTGGCTGCTCTACGGTCATACGGCTCCGCCCCACCAAATCGGATAGCCGATGAACTCAGTGATTCAATCACTCGCCTTTCACAGCGATGGGCAGAAACGTTCAGCAGCGCCCCTCGTACAGGAAGAAGGAAAGCGAACCGTCTTCCAAACCACCTTGAGTAAAGGAATCCCTGCGTATGGTACGTTCCGCTTTACGCGTCAAACCACGGTAATCATAAAAACCGTAATCGCAGGTAGTGTCAGTGAAGAGGAAATACTCGTTCATTCCAGCATCACGAAACACGTCAAGCATGTGATTGAACAGCTTACGGCCGACACCCATGCCCCGCGCTTCCGGAGAAACCGCGAACAGCGTTACCTCAGCCTGATAGCTTTTGCCGGCATCTCGCTTCAACACTTCATCGACCTGCAAAATCGCAATCTGATCGGCAAGTCCTCGACGACCATCCTTGCTTGCCAACAAGGGCAACGCCAAGCAATTTCGCGCAATAGCATGACGTATCCTCTGCGCCGTGGTAACACGGGACCTCAACGATCCCAATACCACGCCAAGCACCCGACCATCACGTTCAGCGATCGTAGCCTCGGTGGTGCGAGAAAGAAAATCATGCATGTCGATTGCCGCAAGTCGGTGCATATTGCGCAGACGAATCGCCTTGCGCAGCTTGTACTCACGCAACTCGCGCTCATTGTTCGGAACATTCCCGTTATTATCCGACTCATCATCCGCATACCAAGCCTGTCGAACAAGCTCTTCAAGCGCAGGAAAATCCGTGCGACGCATCGTCCGAAGCATAATCGTTTCTGAAGTCATGCTCCCCCATCCTAGCCGCAGCCATGCCAAAGCTCCGTTCATGGATGGCATAATGCACATAGTATTGCAATAGCAGGAATGCGCAGGATTTGTTGGCATTGGCGTGCGACGCTTGGGAGTCTAGGGGCCACGTGCTTAGGATGAGACAGGATTGCGTGCGACACGCAATGAATGAGAGGTTCATCATGGCAACGTTGATTAGACGAATCACAGGCACTCTATGCTTAGTACTCGCCGTGGCATGCGCATGTTACGCTTTCGCCGTGCGCAATACGCATTCCGGCACGAGTTTCTGGATTGTTTGGCTAGCGTTCGCAGTTTTGTTCGCGATACTCGGATTCGGTCTGCTCTTCCGGTGGTGGACGATATTGCCAAGACTGGTCAGAGGCATATTGATTGCGGTCGCGTGTATTGGTCTGGTCGCGTTCGGTACAGTGGAAAGTTGCATCGTCAGTAAAATGCATGCGCAGGGCAAACCGGATCTTGATTATGTGGTGGTGCTCGGCGCCCAGGTGCGTAAGTCCGGCCCAAGCCTTGTACTTCGCTACCGTCTCGACAAGGCCATCGAATATTTAGATGAGAATCCGAATACCATCTGCATCGTTTCCGGCGGAAAAGGACCGAATGAACCGTTCCCCGAAGCCCAAGGCATGGCTGACTATCTTAAGGAACATGGTATTGCCGAACAGCGAATTCTTGAGGAGCCGGATTCAAAAACCACTGAGGAAAACATCGTCAACAGCAAGAAGATGATCAACGACGATAATGCTTCCATAGGCGTGATCACCAATAATTTCCACATGTTTCGCGCGTTGCAGATTGCCGACAAATATGGCTTAGACAACGCCCAAGGCATTGCGGCCGGCTCTCCCCCGGATATGCTCGTCAACAATATGGTTCGTGAGTTTTTCGCCGAAATCAAATTCCTGCTGTAGCCCACGTTTCGGCAATCTTTTTGCTCTGGTTAATGATCCGAATACGAAATAAATTGAGGGGTGGGATCCATACTGGATTCCACCCCTCAGCGCCCTAGAAAGATGACTCTAACGAGTCAGGCATTAAGAGAAGCTCACTCTTCGGAAGCGAGTTCGTCAGCCACCGCGGCGGCTGCGGAAGCAGCTTCAACGCTCTCGGCTTCTTCATCTTCAGCGGCTTCGCCGAGGAAGGCGCTCAGGTCCAGGGTTTCGCCCTCGGACTTGAAGGTCACGGCACGCATGCCGGCAAGCAGACCCTTGGAACGGCCGACTTCCTGCACTGCGGAGCCGAGCTGGCCGTTGCGCATGATGGCCTGGATGAAGGCGTTCGGATCCATGCCGTACTGCTGGGCGATGGAAGCGAGGAAGTTGAACACGTCGGCCTGGGAGACCTTGATGTCCAACTTCTCGGCGAGCACGTCGAGCACCATCTGGTCGCGCAGTTCCTTCTCAACGGTTTCTTCGGCTTCTGCCTTCTGCTCCTTGGTGGCTTTGGCCGGATCAGCGGTCACACCCTTGAGCTGCTGCTCAACCATTTCAGCCTTGACGCCCTTCGGCACCGGAATCTCCAGACCTTCTTCGAGCTTGGCGATGAAAGCGTCGCGGGCTGCGGTGGCTTGACGGCCTTCGGCATCCTGGGAAGCGGCCTTCTTGAGGTCTTCCTTCAGCTCGTCGAGGGTGTCGAACTCGGAAGCTTCGGAAGCGAAGTCATCGTCGAGTTCCGGCAGCTCTTCAGCCTTGACGGAGTTGACCTTGACCTTGACCTGGGCCTTTTCGCCCTCGTGCTCGCCAGCTTCCAGCGTGCCTTCGAAGGTGGTCTCTTCACCGGAGGACAGGCCTTCGAGGGCCTCATCCAGACCGTCAAGCATGGTTTCGGAGCCGAGCTCGTAGCTCACGCCTTCCTGGGAGTCGACCACTTCACCGTCGATTTCGGCGGTCAGGTCGATGTTGGCGTAGTCGCCCTTGGCGGCCGGGCGGTCCACACCCACGAGGGTGCCGAAACGCTGACGCAGGGCTTCCAGACGGTTGTTGATGTCTTCGTCGGTGATTTCAGCCTTGGCGACCTCGATCTCCATACCGTCGATTGCCGGCAGTTCGATGTCCGGACGGCGCTCAACGGTGGCCACGAACTTCAGCTTGGTCTCGTCCTTAGCGGATTCCGGCACTTCCTGAACGTCGATGTCCGGCTGGGCCATCGGGTGGATGCCCTTTTCTTCGAGAGCCTTGGAGTACAGCTCCGGCACGCCGTTGTTCACGGCTTCGCCAGCAACAGCACCGAAACCGATGCGCTGGTCGATGATCTTGCCGGGCACGTGGCCCTTACGGAAGCCAGGCACGTTCACCTGCTTGGCGATTTCCTTGCGAGCATTGTCGAGATACGGGTTGAACTCTTCCGGATCAACGGTGATGGTGAGCTTCACCTTGGTCGGCTCAAGATTCCTGACGCTGATTTTCACGCTTGCGCTCCTGAAAAATACGGTTCTTCACATTTCTGCCGTTAGGCAACCTCTACATGATAGCGCGACTCACGGACTCTGCAACCAGCGCGACCTGCCACGCCCTCGCGCCCTGTTCGGTGAGGAATTGCGCGACATCACGTTCCTGCGGCTCATCCGTCCAGCAGAGATTACGCAAATACTGCGGTTTGATGATGACTTCCGCGGGTGTGCGCGTATCTTCCGCTATCTGCGCCACCACCTTGCGTGCCTTGGCAAGTGTGGCGAGGCGTTCCGGATAGCGTTCCCTCCAGACTCGTGTCGCACGTGGGGCGGATGTGGCTTGCGCTTCTTGATTCTGAGGATTGCCGTTGTCTATGACCGGCCACTCGCTTTCCGGTAGATCAAGCGCCTGCTGGATTATTTTCTTCCACATGCTTGGCTTGATTTTGCGTTGTATGGGCGCGTAGCGTTCGAACATTTTCTCCTGTTCGGCGTCGGCTTGGATGCGCACACGTTCGTTGATGGAACGCACCGCCCTGAATTGTGCGGCATTGTGCGGCTTGCGCTCCGCCACTTCGATGATGGTTCTGTCGGCAAGCAGCAGCGTTGGCGAAATATCGTATTGGCGCGCCAGCTCGTCTCGCTTGGTCCATAGTGCTTTCGCCACAGCCAAGGCCTGACGATCCTTCATGATTTCGGTGATATGCGAGATGCGCAGCCATGGAACGGGATGCTCCTTACGTGGCGCGGTTCCTTCGCGCAGCGCGTAATCGAATTCCTCCTCGGCCCATTCGATTTTGCCTTGACGGCGCAGCTCGGCGCGCATGATCGTTTCCAGCTCAATCAGCAATTCAACATCCAACGCCGCATAATTGCGCCAGTCACGCGGCAACGGACGGTATGACCAATCGGCTGCGGAATGCTCTTTGGCAAGTGTCAATCCCAAGTAATGCTCAGTGACGGCGGCCAAACCGAACCGTTTCATGCCGAGCAGTCTCGCGGCGATCTCGGTGTCGAACAACCGCTGCGGCTTCAATCCAAGGTCATTGAATCCTGGCAGATCCTGCAGAGAATCATGCAGAATCCATACCGCGTCGCCTACGGCAGCATTGAAATCGTTCCAATCAACACCTTCGGCAGTCAATGCCTGCGGGTCAAGCAATCCTATGCCGGCACCGTCCCTTTTGAACTGCACCAACCAATCGTCATGACCGTATCGGAAACCGGATGCTCGCTCCGCATCGGCAGCAAGAGACCCGTGTGAGGACGCCAAAGCGCTGCAGTACTCGCGAAATGCCGGTAGGGTGTCGATCACATCGGGCACGCCCTCACGCGGCTCGGCCTGCAACCTTGGCTCGTCAGTCAACGGAATAATCCTCCTCGGATTGCGTCATGGACTGGAGGAATTCCGCCCATGCACCCACCTGAGCGCCTGCGTCAAGACCTCCATCGGCATAGTCTAATGGCGTCCAAGACACACGAATCTCACATCCAGTTTCTGGAGCGTCGGATTGCCTGCCAAATACCGTGCTTCTCGTAACGGTGACGGTTCCTGAAACATGTTCGACACCGTATGCGCCGATCTGGTCCACCATCGCATCCCAATACATGGATGGCGTCAGGCAGTCCCTTTCGTTGCCAGGCAATGGCAACGCGGCGAATGCGGCGCAACGCCAATGCGAATGCCAGTCGTTTCGGTATTTATGCGAATACAACACCATGATCCAACCGGTGGAACGCGTCTCATCGCAGCCCATTTCAACGCCGATGCCGAAACTCGCCATGGCGCATGGTACTGGAATCTCACGATATGACACACCTGATAATCGTGGCATGCATTCCACGGAAAGCACGGCATCCCACACTTTGTCTGGTACGCCGGAGGGTCGAGTCAACATTGATTCAGGAGGGGCTGCGCAGGCGCACGATCCCCTACCTGTGGTGCGCGCTTCGTTGGGTGCACCTTGAGGAAAAGCATAGATGTCCGCCATGGTTCAAGACTACGGCAGCGACACCGTTTCCATGGTATTTCACAGCATTTCGCCACGCGTCGAATGTGAAGATTTTTCCGCGTGGCGAACGCTGGTTCAACAGTTGCGCGAATATTCCTTTTTCGATCGCTGAGGCATTTTCAAACGATTGATTTGCTTGGGATCGTTGGCTGGAATATGCGAGGCTTCCCGTTTAGTAGACGGTAAAGCCGTGCGATTGGAATTGTTCCACTACACGCTGTTTCATTGCCGCGGACGGCCCTTTCTGATCTTCCAGCGGGTAGGGAATGTCGAGCATATGCCATTTTGGGCGGCCCAGCTGGTGGAATCCGAGCACGTCGATATGTTCCACGGCGTCGCCGAACGATTCGCAGATCTTCGCCACGTTCTCAACGTTTTCCTCGGACGAGGTGAGCCCTGGTACGAGTACGAAACGCACCCAGATCTTCTTGCCTGCTTTGGCCAGTCGTTGTCCGAAATCGATTGTCGGCTGCAAAATGCCTCCGGTAACCTTCTTGTAGGTTTCCTCGTCGCCGGACTTGACATCAAGCAGACACAGGTCGATATCGTCCACCATGTCGTCGGTATAGCTTGCGCCAAGGAATCCGGAAGTGTCGAGGCATGTGTGCACACCCATCTCCTTGGCCGCATGGAACACACGGGAGACGAATGCTGGTTGCATCATGGATTCGCCGCCTGAGAAGGTGATGCCGCCATGCGTCGCCTTGAAAAGGTCAGCATAACGTTCGATCTTTTTGACCATGGCTTCGTAGTAGACGGGTTTGCCATCACGCATTTTCCACGTGTCTGGATTCTGGCAGTACTGGCAACGCAATGGGCAGCCGCTCATGAAAACGGTCATACGTGTTCCCGGACCGTCGACGGACGTGTTAATGTCCCAAGAATGCACGAAACCGATATCGCCGCTTTTCAGCGCGTTGATGCGATCGCGACGGTCTAATCCGATCGGCGATTCAAAGCCTGACAATCCTCCCATAAGCGTCTGGTTGACATAGCTTTGCGATTCTCTGAGCATGTGCCTGGTTGTGGAGCGAAAATGTACGTTCTCAGACATCCGTGTCCTTTCGTTGTATCTCTCCAATGGGTCTCCCATATTGTACGGGAAAACAAGGGGCGGAGCTTTCACGCTCCGCCCCATTGTCATCTACCGTTTCACGCGGTGCCGTTCAGTCTCAGTCGACGACGGCGCCCTGGTGGAACGTACGGGAAATCACGTCGAGCTGCTGTTCCTTGGTGAGCTTGACGAAGTTCACCGCGTAGCCGGAGACACGCACGGTCAGGTGCGGGTACTTCTCCGGGTGATCGACGGCATCCTCGAGCTGTTCCTTGCGCAGCACGTTGATGTTGGCGTGGTACAGACCATGGCCATTGCCGGCGTCCAGAATGCCCACAAGGTTGCCGATGCGCTCGTCCTCATCGCGGCCCAGACCGTCAGGGGTGATGGTGTTAGTCAGCGAAATACCGTCAAGAGCGTCGTTGTAGTCGATCTTGCCGACGGAGAACATGGACGGCAGCATGCCGTGGGAGTCCATGCCGTTCTCCGGGTTGGCGCCCGGAGCGTACGGGGTGCCCTTCTTGTGGCCGGACGGGAAGGCACCGGTGGCCTTGCCGTATTCCACGTTGGAGGTGATGGTCAGGATGGACTGGGTCGGGACTGCTCCACGGTACACCGGCAGGCGCTTGACTTGGCCCATAACGGTGGAGACGACCCACTTGGCGATCTCGTCGGCACGATCATCGTCGTTGCCGTACAGCGGGAACTCGCCTTCGGTGCGGTAGCCGACGATCAGATCGTCATCGGCACCTTCAACGTACTCCGCCTCGTGACCCGGGGTGGTCTTGGCGTCCTTGTTGTAGATCGGGTAAACCTTAGCGTACTTGCATGCGGACAGGGAATCAGCTGCGATGGACAGACCGGACATACCGCAACCGAGGGTACGGTACACCTCCTTGTCGTGCAGAGCCATCTCGATGGACTCGTATGCATACTTATCGTGCATGTAGTGGATGATGTTCAGGGCCATGACGTAGGTCTCGGACAGCCATTCGAGAGCCTTCTCGTAGTTGGCCTTAACCTTCTCGTAATCCAAGGAGCCGTCGGCTTCCGGCTGAATCGGCTCGATAACGCCCTTGTCGATGACCTGCATGCCGGTCATCTCGTCGCGACCGCCGTTGATGGCGTACAACAGAGCCTTGGCGGAGTTCACACGAGCTGCGAAGAACTGCATCTGCTTGCCCACACGCATTGGGGAAACGCAGCATGCGATTGCAGCGTCATCGCCCCAGTGGGAGCGGATTTCCTTGTCGGACTCGTACTGGATTGCCGAGGTGTCGATGGAGATCTTGGCGCAGAAGCGCTTGTAGGCTTCCGGCAGCTTCGGATCCCAGAAGATGGTGATGTTCGGCTCCGGGCCAGGTCCAAGGTGCTCGAGCGTCAGGGTGTTGAGCAGACGGAACGAAGTCTTGGTGACCAAGGTACGGCCGTCGTCGCCGAAGCCTGCGTCGGACCAGGTCGCCCAGTACGGATCGCCGGAGAAGATCGCGTCGTAATCCTGGGTACGCAGGAAGCGCACGATACGCAACTTCATGACCAGGTTGTCGATGATCTCCTGAGCGTCGGTCTCAGTGATCTTACCGGACTTCAAGTCACGCTCGAAGTACACGTCGAAGAAGGTGGAGACGCGACCGAACGACATTGCGGCGCCATCCTGGCTCTTGACGGAAGCAAGGTAGCCCATGTAGGTCCACTGCACTGCTTCCTGAGCGGTCTGTGCCGGGCGGGACAGGTCAAGACCATACTCGTTGCCGAGGTTGATCAGCTGCTTCAGGGCCTTGATCTGCTCGTCATGCTCTTCGCGGAAACGGATCCAGTGCTCGATCTCCGGTTCGGTGAAGTCGTTGCGGTACGGCACGGAGTCCTTGTCGCGCTGCTTGAACTTGATCAGGGCGTTCACACCGTACAGTGCCACACGACGGTAATCGCCGATGATGCGGCCACGGCCGTAGGCATCCGGCAGACCGGTGAGGATCTTGTTGTGGCGGGCAACCTTGATCTGCTTGGTGTACACGCCGAATACGCCGTCATTGTGGGTCTTGCGGTACTTGGTGAAAATCTTCTTGATTTCCGGATCCGGCTCCTTGCCAGCTTCCTTGATGGCTTGCTCGACCATACGCCAACCGCCGTTCGGCATCATGGCACGCTTGCAAGGAACGTCGGTCTGCAGACCGACAACCACATTGTCAACTTCCGGAGAATCGATGTAGCCAGCGCCGAATGCGTCGATGCCAGCCGGGGTGTGGGTGTCGACGTCGTAGACGCGCTGCTTACGCTCTACTGCCAGATAGTTGTCATCAAGATACTGCCACAGGTGCTTGGTCTTCTCGGTGGCGTCAGCCAGGAAGGACTCGTCGCCCTCATAAGGCGTGTAGTTCTTCTGAATAAAGTCACGGACATCAATGTCCTTCTGCCAGTTGCCCTCAGCGAAGCCTTCCCAAGCCTTAGCCTGAAGCTCTTCCGGGGAGACTGCCATCGCATCAACTGCTGCCATTTCCACTCCTTCTGGGTGTTGGTTTGGCGACGCATCGTTACGTCGTCGCTAGTTACCGATTCTAGCTGCACGAACCTGTAAAGAACCTGAGTTTGAGAGGAAATATAAGTGACATATGTCACAATTGCGAGGTATAAGAAAAATCGCGGCGCCGTAATCCAGACACCGCGATTTCATATATCGAATCAACTACTTCTCATCGGAAGACCAGCGTTTCCATTCACGATCCTGTTCCTCCCATTTGATGTTGCGTTCCTGCACAATCTTCCATGCATCGAGCGCGTCTTCCCTGGTTTTGTATGGTCCCATACGATGGCTCGCCGGTGAGATCATACCCAGTTCAGGCTGTTCGGAGACCGTATTGAAATACCATTGCTTTTCCATATCACTCCTTACGAAGCGTGTAACGAAACAATAGTTCGTCGATGTTTTATTCGCGGAATGCGTTGGTGATCGGCAAGCGGCGGTCACGTCCGAACGCCAATGCCGTCACCTTTGGCCCAAGCGGGTATTGACGACGCTTCCATTCGGCACGATCGACCAGTCGCATAACCGTGTCGACGGTGGTTTCATCGAAGCCGTCGGCGAGAAGATCCTCACGACCATGCGCATGTTCAATGTACATGGCCAGCACTTGGTCGAGCAGCTCGTACTCCGGCAGAGAATCGGAATCCTTTTGCCCTGGGCGAAGCTCGGCGGACGGGGCTTTCTCGATCGAATTGACGGGAATCATCACGCCATCCGGCAATGGCGTTCCTTTAGAGCCCTGTTCGTTGCCCACAACATGTAGCCCGCCGATGCCCATGCCCTCGGCGGCAGCCTTGTTACGCCAGCGGGAAATCTCCCACACGCGAGTCTTCAGCAGATCCTTGATCGGAGCATATCCGCCGACTGCATCACCATAAATGGTGGAGTAACCGCAGGCAAGCTCCGACTTGTTGCCCGTGGCGACGGCCAGAAGTCCCTTGGAATTCGAATACGCCATAACGATCACGCCACGAATACGCGCCTGCAAATTCTCAGCAGCCACACCTTCAAGATCAAGCTGCTTTTGGAAGGAGACGAACAGCGGCTCAATAGGCTGAACATCATAGTGTGCGCCAATATTCTTCGCCAAATCGGCAGCATCATCCTTCGAGCCGTCAGACGAATACATGCTCGGCATGGAAATGCCATACACATTGGACCCACCCACGGCATCAGCAGCCATGGCAGCCACCAATGCGGAGTCGATACCTCCAGACAAGCCCAAGCACACACCCTTGAAATGGTTCTTTGCCATGTAATCTTTCAAGCCGAGCACACAAGCGGTATACACTTCCTCATCCGGATCAGGCTTGGCCGCGATAACACCGACCTGCTGATGTTCGGCGGCAGTATCCAAATCAAAGAAGCTCAAATCCTCCATGAACATCGGAGAACGTTCCAGCAGTGTACCGTCAGCATCAACCACGAAACTGCCACCATCGAACACCAGATCGTCCTGACCACCCACCTGATTGAGGTAGATCATCGGCGCGTTCACTTCAGCCGCACGGCGTACCGCAAGATCGAGTCGAGTATCAGTCTTACCCTCCTCATACGGAGAACCGTTCATGGTAAGCAGCAGATCAATATGCTGCTCGGCAAGTTCTGCCACAGGACCGCCATCCTGCCAGATATCCTCGCAAATAGCCACACCAATACGTGCGCCATTCACATCAAGCACCATGGACTTATCTCCAGGACTGAAAATGCGGAATTCGTCAAACACGCCATAATTAGGCAGGAAGTGCTTGTCATAGCCGGCCCAAACCACGCCATCATGCAATACAACAAGTCGATTACGCGGCTTAGACGTTTCACGATCAGTGCCGACCGTACCAACCACCACAAACAGGTCGCCAAGCCCATCGGCAGCCAGTTCAGTAGCGAGCCAGTTGGCTTTGTTCCATGCGGCTTTGCGGAAGGTGGCCCGCAACGCGAGATCTTCAATCGGATAGCCAGTAAGCGTCATTTCAGGAAAAACCACGACTTGCGCATTGTTGTTGGCTGCAAGGTGCGCATAACGCATGACCTTGTCTGCGTTGGAGTCAAGATCTCCCACACAAGTATCGATTTGGGCGAGGGCGAAGCGAATGTTTGTCATAGTTGTCTAGTGTATTGCGATTTGCGTATCAAACATGCAAACGGCACGCATGTGGCGAGAAAAACCACATGCGTGCCGATGAGCGCTGCATTCATATCGGTTTGCAGGAGGATTGCACGAAATCCAGCCGGCTTACGCAAGTTCGTTCAACACAGTAAGCGCCGCGTTGGCATAGAATTCCACACCTGCCTGCAAGGATTCATCCAATCCCACAAAATTCGGGCTATGCCAGTCAGGACATCCTTCCTCACCATTGGATCCGATAAAGGCGAACACGGGCAATGTGACTTTGGCGTATTCGCAAAAGTCCTCCCCCGCCATCGACGGATGGATCGGCTCAAGCTGCGCATACTCTCGCACGTCATCGGCCACGATCTTCGACAGTCCCTCGTCGGAAACCAGCGGATCCTGGAAATCATCCCAGTCGATGTCGGCGGTGATGCCATAACCGGCTGCGATGGCGTTGACTTGTTCCTTGAAGCGTTCGCCTACCATGATGCCGTCGGATTTGTGGAAGTAACGGACGGTACCTTGGAAGCTCGCCTTGTCTGGAATCACGTTCCACACGTGGCCGCCGTGTAGTTCGGTGATGGACAGCACCAACGGATGGAATGGAGACACATTGCGGCTCACGATGGTTTGCAAGGCAAGGATCATGGTGGCAAGCGCCTCGATGGGTCCGGTGCCCTTGTGCGGGTAGCCTGCATGCGTGCCCGTAGCGTGGAGCGTGACATGGAATTTCACACATCCGGCCATCATGGGGTCGGGGCCGATGGCAATCTGCCCGGGCACATAGTTTGGATTGTTGTGCGCACCGATGATGGCGGAAACATCGGCCAGCAGTCCTGCGTCGATCATGGCGCGTGCGCCGGTGCCTGTTTCTTCGGACGGCTGGAACAGCAGTTTGATGGAGCCCTTGATCTGCTTGCGATGCTTGGCAAGCCAAAATGCCGCTCCCAGCAGATATGACATGTGCAGGTCGTGGCCGCAGCCGTGCATCACTCCATCGTTGACCGAGGAGAATGGCAATCCTGTGTCCTCCTGAATGGGAAGACCGTCGATGTCGGCGCGCAATGCGATGCGCGGTCCGGGTTGTTCTCCGCGGATCAGCCCGACTACACCCGATTCGAGCGGATTGTTCAGGATTTCGATGTCGTGCGCCCTGAGCAGTTGCTCAATGTAGGCGCTTGTTTTGAATTCCTTGAAGCTACGCTCCGGATGGGCGTGCAGGTAATGGCGGATTTCGATGAGTTCCGGCGTGATTTCGACATGTTCAATCATCTTGTGCGAATCCCTTGGTTTCTTTTCTCCCTTAAGCGGCTTTCACCGTTGCTGTCAGCGTTTCAGCAGGTGCTTCGCGATGGCATTGGCGACGCCCTGCACCACCTGAACAAGCACAATCATAATGATTACCGCCGTCCAAGTCACAGTCTGGTCGAATTTCTGGTATCCGTAGGCGATGGCGAAATTACCGAGACCGCCGCCACCGATGTATCCGGCCATAGCCGACATGTCAAGTACGCCGATGAACAGGAATGCGTAGGCGAGAATCAGCGGCGCGAGAGCCTCCGGAATAAGCACGGTACGCACGATGGTGAATTTCGAGGCTCCCATGGCTCGCGCCGCTTCAATCACACCGGAGTCAACGGGAACCAAATTCTGTTCAACAAGCCTGGATGTGGCCATGGTGCACATGATGATCATCGGGAAGATCGCGGCGGCCGTGCCGATGGAGGTGCCGATGACTTTGATGGTCAACGGTTGCATGGCTGCGAGGAAGATGATGAACGGTATCGGTCGGATGATGTTCACGATCACGTCGAGGATGCGGTAGACGACCGCGTTTTCGAATAGGTTGCCGGGACGTGTTCCGTAGAGCACCACGCCGAGGATCAGTCCGAGAATACCGCCCACGATCATGGTGATAAGCACCATTTCCAAGGTTTGCCCGATGGATTCGAACAAAAGCGGTCGTAGTACCGTCCAGTCGCTGCGGCTTGCGAGGGTTACGCCTTCGATCTGTGTCATGCCTGCTCCTGTCCGGCCTTGATGAGGGCCTGTTCGTATGGTGTCGGCTGTGCTGCGGTGCCGAAATCGACGATATCGCTATTTTGTGCCAGTTCATTCAAGAACGATTCGACGTTGTCTCCGCCGAATTCGTAGGTGATCGCTCCGATGGCCACGCCGTTGACGGTGTCGATGCCGCCGTACAGTAGGCTGCTTCGTACGCCGTGTTTGGCGATGAGTTGTGAAATGTTCTGCCCGGATGCCGCGATGACGGTACCATCTTCACGCTCTTCGACGTCATGCTGTCGAATAAGCACGGTGACGATGTGCCCGGGATTTTCCTCATGCATGGTGTTGATGCGCGACTCTTCCGGAATGCCGCTGATGGCGGTGGAGATGAATCGTTTGGTCACCGGCTGTCGCGGGGCCGCGAACACGTCGTAGACGCTGCCGGATTCCACTACCTTGCCGGAGCTCATGACCGCCACACGGTTGGCGATCTGCTGCACGACGTTCATCTGATGGGTGATGAGCACGATGGTGATGCCCATTTCCTCATTGACTCGTTTAAGCAGCGACAATACTTCCGTGGTGGTTTCCGGATCCAGAGCGCTGGTCGCCTCGTCGGCAAGCAGGATCTTAGGATTCGTGGCCAACGCCCTGGCGATGCCGACACGCTGCTTCTGGCCGCCGGAAAGCTGCGACGGATATTTGTTCGCATGGTCACTTAAGCCTACGAAGTCAAGCAATTGTGCTACGCGCTTGTCTTGATAATCCTTGCGCCAATGGTCGAGCTGCAACGGATAGGCGATGTTCTGCGCCACTGTTTTGGTGGAGAATAGGTTGAACTGCTGGAAGATCATGCCGATTTTCTGTCGGATTGGGCGAAGCTTGGATTCGCTGAGTGACGACACTTCGGTGCCAAGTACCGTGGCCGTGCCCGATGTCGGCTTTTCCAAAGCATTGATCAGGCGCACCAATGTGGATTTGCCGGCTCCGGAATAGCCGATGATGCCGAAAATGTCACCTTCGTTGATGGTGAGGCTCACATCGTCAACGGCGCGAGCAACGGTCGTGCCGCATTTGCCGCCGTCAGTGCTGCTGCCGCGCTGCCGGAACTCCTTGACCACATGGTCGAATGTGATGATCGGTGTGTGTTCTGTCATACTGCCGCTTTCATTGATGGTTTTTCAACCCTTGACCATACAACCACGCCTGACGTTGGTTGCACATATAGGAAAGCCCCCTCCTTGGAGGGAGCTTTCCGAAAAGGACTTACTCGGCGTCCTTGGCTTCCTGTTCGATCGTCTTCAGGTAACCCTGAAGTTCGGATGCGCTGAACTTGTCAGCCAGAACCGCGGTGCCGCCGGAGTTCTCCTGCAGTTTGTCAAGCACGCTCGTAGTTTGGAAGACCTCAACGACCTTCTTGTAGACTTCGTTGTTCACGTCAGCCTTGCGGGTGGCAAAGATGTTGATGTACGGGCGGGCTTCTTCGGATTCGGCGTCATCCTGGTAGATGGCGTCAGTGGCCTTCAAACCGGCGTCGGTGACATAATCGTTGTTGATGACGCCTGCCGCGACCTGCGGGTCCTTCAGGGAGTTGGCGACCTGCTCCGCCTTCAGCGGGGTGACCTTGACCTTAGATTTGGATTCGTCGATGTCCTGCGGAGTGGAGAACGGCGTCCAATCGCCCTTCATCGTTACCAGACCTGCAGCCTTGAGCACGCCGATGGCGCGGGCCTGATTGGTCTCGTCGTTCGGAATCGGAATGGTGCTGCCTTCAGGAATCTCGTCGATGCTCTTGTACTTGGTGGAATACACACCGAGCGGGTAGATTGCCACGCCGCCGATCGGCTGCAGATCCTTGTTGTTCTGCACATTGTAGTTGGCCAAGTACAGCAGGTGCTGGAACTCGTTGAGGTCAAGCTCACCGGAGTCGACGGCCGGATTCTCGGAAGTGTAATCCTGGAAATCAACGATATCAACGTACAGGTTCTGCTTTTCGGCCTGCTTCTTGAATTCCACCCACTGCGGATCGGTGGCGCCCACCACGCCGATCTTCACCGGGTTGGCTTCGGTTCCCTTCTCCGCGGTCTTGTCGGATCCGTTGAACGCACGAACTCCAAAGAACGCTCCGACCGCGACCAATGCGACCACCACGACGGCGATGATGATGTTACGTACCGTGTGATTGACGCGGACCGGTTCTTCCGGCAATCCTGCCGGCTGCTGATTTGCTTCTGCCATGATGAATCCTCTCTTCTTCCTCATTGCTTTGCATGGTTTCCAACGTGTCTTCGATGAGCTGCATGCCATCGCGTCGTGTCCAACCATACGCGACACTTCCGTTACGAGACGCCGAAACCTAAGAATCACCTTATCGGAGTTCGTTATAGCGAGTGTTCAATCGTAATGATTCCAGCATTTTCATCAATCCTCCGAAATGCATGAAATCATGCGCGATAGTGACAGGCACGGGTGTGTCGGCAATCATGTCCGCTCCCTACACTGAAGCAAGCGAGCAATTACGAAATCACATATTCGGAAGGTGTTTTCCATGACCGCAATCGACATCAAAGCGGCGTTTTTCGATATCGACGGAACGTTGACGAGCTTCACCACGCATGTCGTGCCGCAATCCACCATTGACGCGCTGCACGCGCTGCAATCCAATGGCGTCAAGATTTTCATCTGCACCGGTCGCCCTCCCGCGCAGATGAATGTCGTGTTGGACACCATTCCCGTCGATTTCGATGGCATTGTCGGGTTCAATGGCCAGTACTGCATTGACGGCAGCGGATTTTTGGAAAAGCAGACGCTTGACTCAACCGATGTGACCACGATCGTGCGTTGGCTGGATGAGCATGAGGACATCGTCGCCTGCATCGGCGAAGAGGATTACGTGTATTTCAACCACAGCAACGATCAGATGCGCCGCACGTGGGCAAGCTTGGGTAAAACCGCACCGGACGTGTTCTTCGACGATCCACGTGTGCGCACGGCGGAACATGAAACATTCCAGATGAGCCCATATATCAGTCGTGATCAGGAGACTGAATTGCTGTCGCTGTTGCCGAATACGCGCGGTGTGCGCTGGCATCCGGATTTCGTTGATTTGATTCCCGCTGACGGCGGCAAAAATCGCGGCATTCAGCGTTTCCTCGATCATTATGGATGGTCGAAGAAGCAGACGATTTCGTTCGGCGATGGCGGCAATGACGTGGATATGCTGCGTTTCACTGGCATCAGTGTAGCCATGGGCAATGCGACCGAGGAACCGAGAGCAGTCGCCGATTACATTACCGACGATGTCGATCACGATGGTATTTGGAATGCACTTAAGCATTTCGATATCATCTGACTCTCTACTGTTGGCCGTATTTCATTTCACTGCAGAAAGTAGATGCATACGGATATGCAACCATGTGGAAGTTCCGATACGGAAACCATTGAAAATGGCACGCAATCCTACAAATAACAGATTCACGGCAAGCCACAGCAATGCCATACGCAGCGCGGAAGAAGCCTGTATCGCATCGCATATCCGACCAATCGCAGCAAGACAGGGCACATATATTGCAGCCGTCGCCGCACACGTCAATGCAAGATACCGGTAATCCCCTGCCCCAATCAGAATGCCATCAACAGCCCACATCCAACCAGCCAACGGCAATGTCATGCCAACAACCATCATGCCAACGGTGAGCAAATGCTGAATCTCAGTAGACTGCGAAAACAGCGGGGACGCACACCATCCGGCAATCATCAAACCAATACCGATTACCATTCCTCCGCATAATCCTGCCTTGCCAGCGATTCTCGTCAAACGCATGGCCTCGTCCTCTTTGCGGGCACCAATCTGCGCGGCAACCAACGTCTGACCGGCAATACCAATGGCATCAAGCATGTTCAACACAAAATTCCAACTGGAATTCACCACCTGATATGCAGCCAACACTTCCACACCCATATGCGTGGCCAGCACCACATTCGCCACCAGGCATGCACGCAACGCAAGCGTACGCAAAAACAACACCGCACCATCGCCAGCACTGTTCAACACTCCTGACAAACGCGGCCGTAAACGGGCACCTTCCGCACGAGTCCACAACACCGCAGGAACAATAAGCACCACTGCCATAAGCCATTGCGAAATCAGCGTGGCCACTCCAGAACCAAACACACCCCAACCGAATCCGAGAATAAACAGCAGGTCCAGCAACGTATTGAGTATCGCACCCACCATAGCAGCTATCAACGTGATACGAACCTTCTGCAGTCCGCGGAAAATACCGTTGGCCGCATACACCAGCAACATGCCGGGAATGCCGAACACCACTGCGCGAACATAGTCAACCGCGTTATGCAGTACACTCCCCTGGGCTCCCATGGCCGTGCACAACGGGCGTGCAATAACGAACAGCGCCACAGACACCACCACGCCAATGATTCCAGCCAACCACAGGCCATCAATGCCTGCTTCCAAACCTTCACTCCGTTTGCCGGCGCCCAAAAGACGTCCCACCTGCGTTGTGGTGCTATACGCAAGAAACACACATAGCCCCACAACAGTGAGCACAATGGTTGACCCGACCGACAGACCGGCGAGCGCCTGCCCGCCAATATGTCCGACAATGGCGGTGTCGATGAGCACGAATGCTGGTTCGGCGATAAGTTGCCCGAACGTTGGTATGGCCAGTGTGAGAATGGTACTGATGGTGGTGCATGATGCGTTGTTTGCGGTATCTGTTTCGTGAGTATTTTGCGAAGTTGATGTGGTCATAATCGTAAGCGTCTGACGTGTTGGGAACTACATGTGCAGTGTAAGGTCACGTGTTTCACCATTGCCGTTGGTTGCTCAGATTTTGACTATGTCTGTTTTGCGCTATTGAGAATGTCGTTGAAGGTTTTTCGCTTATTGTCTGCATGAAAGAAATAGTCGAATCCGCCTCTATGGAGATGACGGATTCGATTATGTTGAAGTACAGATTGATTTCACCCAATTCGACTGCCATGTCAGGTATGGTAATCTCAAAACAACATATAACCCCGAACCATCCAGAACATCGATAAGCTAAATTACCTGCAACTGAAGTGAGGACGGAATCATGAGCGATGAGTTCCCTGGTCTGTTGTATTGCGCGGGCGCGTTAATCGCAGTGGCCTCTTGGGCTCTTTTTATGTTCTCGAAAAAAGTTCATCGGGAAGGCCGAACAGTATCCATCCTGCGACTGTCCGTCATTTGGATACCGTTCCTCGTGAGTTCGGCGCTGGCTCTCGCATCGTATCCGGTTTTTGAAATGTACCTGGGATCCATGGATCCGGATGTTATCGATTTCTACAGTCAGCCGTTCATACGGCTACTGCCGGCAGCGACCTGCATAGTGAATCTGTGCGTATCGACATGCTGCTCCATGGCTCTTGTCAACAAGCGCAGAAAAACCGAGCATCGAAACATCTGAATCACAGCGTTCGAGAGGAGATGCCGTGGAAAAACCGCTGCTTCTGCTGGCCTTGGTGCCGCTGGCCATCGGACTGGCCTTGATGTTCGTCGTGATTCGGTCCAAAAAACTGCGAGAGACACGCAAAAGGACTCTTTTGCGTGTCTTCTCGACGCTCATGGTCGTTGCCGGCGCGTTAATCGTCGCGAGCCAATTCGTATGACGTTTCACGCTGCGGCTCGGCTTCCCAGCTATCGGCCGCGGCCAATCCATGGCTCTCTGCGCCATTCCCGCAATCGCACCACCGGTCGGTTTCAAACCCATGAGACACTTAAGACCATGACTACCATCATCATGCGCACCTCTGACGATAACTCCCCCATGGTCGTTTTTGGCTTTATTCCAAGGTTTCCGATTTTTGGGAAACCTGCCGGTTACGCTCGTTTTCCACGAGGCACCTACAGGCACCCAAGAATAATCTCATTCTTCTGTGCATATCAGCGGCTTACCGACGCACACGAAAGAAGCATGCGAGTGTTCCTGCGACCTATCTCAGATGGCGAAGCCGCTCGATCAGATCGACGAGCGTCTGTTCCTCCTGTTCCACACAGTCTAGGAAAATGGAGCAGAACGAATCCGGCTTGCCGTCCACCTGCCATGCCTCCAGGCCGCGCGCGTATGCCCGACCCGCATCGTATTTGATGGCCACGGGACGGTATCCGTTCCGCAGCAGCACGAAGTTGAGCAGCTGGCGGCCGGTCCGCCCGTTGCCGTCCATGAATGGATGGATGTTCTCGAACATCGCGTGGAAGCCGGCGGCCCTGAGCAGCGGATGCGCTGCGCAGCCATCCAACCCGTCGATCAAGGATCGCAGGTCGTCGCGGATCTCCAGCGGGTCGGCGGTCTTGACGCGGGTCGCGGTGATCCTTGCCAAGTATCCGTAGGGGCGGAACGTGCCGCGGGCGAACGGCTGGAGATCCAGCGTGGTCACCTCATGGACACGCCGGACCAGTTCCTCGTCCAGCTTCCGCCCCTCCTTGGCATATTCGCGCACGTAGGCCATGCCGTCCGCGACGCCACGTGCCGCGAACACATACCGTACCGGCGAATCCGACGGGACGAACTCGCCCTCCAATACTAGGGACGTGTCCTCCAGGGTCAGTGTGGATCCCTCGATGGCGTTCGAGTTGTAGGTGTAGCGCACCAGCCAGTCGCGGTCGTGATCCGCCAATGCCATCTCCTCGACGCCATCCAACGGCTCCAACGCGCGGGCCCGGTCCTTCAATGCGTCAATCCTCCGCAGACGTTCGGCGGTTCCCGGCTCGCGCTCAAGGCCGAGCAGTTCTTCGGGCAATGCCCGTATGCGCTGCGACAGCTCAGGATTAGGCATCATGCCCCTCTTTTCATATTCCGGTTGCAAAGTCCATTATTCCAGCAGCAATCCGTTTCGGAGATGCGGGCAATTCCCCGAACCGCCCATGAAGCATAGCCCAGACCCCTGCAATACTCATTCGGGCTCATCCAACCTCGGGATTCCTTAACCAGCCCTCATAATAGTACTCCAAGTAGTCATCGGATCCAGCATCCGTTGCCCCCCCCCCCATTAAACCCGGTCTCAAGCCCATGAGACACTAGAAACCATGACTACAGTTATCATGCGCACCACTGAAGGCGACATCAAGATCAACCTGTTCGACGACAAGACCCCAGAGACCGTGGCCAACTTTCTTGGCCTCGCCACTGGCGAGAAGGAATGGGCTGACCCGTTCACCGGCCAGCCTTCCCATGAACCGTTCTACGATGGTCTGACCTTCCACCGCATCATCAAGGACTTCATGATCCAGGGCGGATGCCCGCTGGGCACCGGCACCGGCGGCCCGGGCTACAACTTCGATGATGAAATCGTTCCAGGCCTGACCTTCGATCGCCCGTACCTGCTGGCCATGGCAAACGCCGGCCTGCGCCGCGGCATGGACGGCAAGGTCCACGGCACCAACGGCTCCCAGTTCTTCATCACCACCGTGCCGACCGAATGGCTCAACGGCCATCACACCATCTTCGGCGAAGTCGCGGATGACGAGTCCAAGGCCGTCGTCGACAAGCTCGACTCCGTGGCAACCGACCGTTCCGATGCTCCGCTCGAGCCGGTCGGTATCACTTCCATCGAAGTGCTGAAGTAAGTTCCGCATCAACAAGCTTCATGGCAAAACAATGAAAAGCCCCTCACTCTGAACTGAACTGCGCCCCGTTTGTTGGACGTTGTTAATTAGGATACAGCCCTAGACCGCG
>ERZ1031746.13-NODE-13-length-114132-cov-16.698923_pt1 | contig 114132 bp, 80 predicted proteins | sample MGYA00518171_ERZ1031746 | MGnify/ENA primary metagenome ERZ1031746 (study PRJEB33719, sample SAMN04261238) | wastewater metagenome | biome: rural village; feature: human; material: feces | host: Homo sapiens | place: El Salvador | collected 2013-01-07 ...
GATCTGGGACTGGAGTACCTGCGCTTGGATTATGGCTTTAGTCCCCAGCGGGTCGCGGAGCTGTCCGGTGTATTTCGCATTGTGGTCAATGCATCGACGGTGAGTCCTGATGAAATCGCGTCGTGGCGAGAAGCCGGCGCCGATGTGACCCGTTTTGCCGCCTGCCACAATTTTTATCCCAAGCCCTATACCGGTTTAGCTCTGGAGGACATTGCTCGGACGAATCTTCGTCTTGCAGCCCTTGGCTTCGGAATCATGGCTTTTGTGCCGGGTGATGCCAACGTTCGCGGGCCGGTATTCGAGGGCTTGCCGACGGTTGAGGCGCAGCGCGGTCGCGCGTCAAAGGTTGCCCTCAACATGCTTGAGCTCGCACATGGTGCCGATTGCGACATTGTTTTGGTCGGCGACCCCGATCTTTCCGATGCAGGTTGGGCACAGTTTGCCCAGATTTCCGCTGGATATGTTGACATGCCGTGCCAGCTCGACCCCGGATACTCCTATTTGTTGGGGCAAGTCCATCACGATCGACCTGACTCGAGCGCCCTTATTTTTAGGTCTCAGGAGTCGCGCACGACGCTTAAGCCGGATTCCGTGCCGACGGATACCGGTGCCGGCCTGCCGCGAAAGACGGGGTCGATCGCTGTGAGCAATAGCGGCTATGGGCGCTACGAAGGCGAGCTTGAGATTGCGCGGGTCGATCTTCCCGGCGACGAGCACATGAACGCTGTAGGTCATATCACGCCCGAGGCGATGGAGCTGCTGCCGTTCGTTAAGCGAGGCTTTGGGGTACGGTTTGTTTAGCGTGTGACCCGTGGGCTACAATTGCTCCATGATGCGAAGGCGCCTCGTATGATATGTACCTGCGTTGGCCGATCTACATTCGGAGGATTCCCATGACCGTACTGTTTGTTGAATATCCCAAATGCTCGACGTGTAAAAAGGCCAAGGCATGGCTGGACGAACATGGGGTTGAGTATATCGACCGCGATATCGTTACGGACAATCCCGCGGCCGATGAACTTGCGACCTGGATTGCGCGTTCGGGGCTGCCGGTGCGTCGTTTCTTTAACTCGTCGGGCATGAAGTATCGAGAGCTGGGCCTGAAGGCGCGCCTGGATGCGGGTATGACGGACCAGGAATGCTACGAGCTACTGGCGACTGACGGCATGCTGGTTAAGCGCCCGCTGCTGGTGGGCGATGACTTTGCGATTCCGGGCTTTAAGGAAGCGGCCTGGGCCGAGGCGCTGCTGTAGCGACGGCGGAAAGCGCGTCCCGTTTTGAGTGGCGATTCTGGGGTGTGCTTTCCGGTTGAGGGCTCTACGGGAAACTGCGCCCCAGTTTGAGCTTGAAATCTGGGATGCACTTTCCGCCGGCGGGCCTGGCCCAGTCAGTCCTCCAGTTGCGCCCATTCGTGTGGGTCGTAGGTCTTTACGTACGTGTCGGACGTGTCGCTCCAGTACTCTTCGTCCATAAAGGGCAGGTATGCCTGAATGCCGGGGCAGATAAACGGAATCCGTTGCCGCTGCAGGCGCTCGCGCTGCCGCCGCTCCAGGTTCGTCTCGGATATGACGGTCGGCATGCCGGACAGCTCGACGAGGCTTGCCTGGATGCGCTTGAGGTCGGGGAGCGCCGCATGCCATGACGTCCGCATGATCAAAAATGAGGCGCGGCGGTAGTTTGCCTGCATTACCGTGATGGCGGGGCGCAGTGTGGGATGGATTTTGTCCCGTTCGGGCCAAAGGTCAGCAGTTATCTCGAGGCCTAGGGTCTCCCATAGGTAATCAAGCTCTTCGTCCATGGTGCCTCGATATCTACGCGATCATTGATACCTCGATTGTGTTGCCTGGCGCCATCGTTTTCGCGGTAGAATCTGCCAACGGTTGACGGCTACCGCTCGCGGCGTTTTTGCCCTTCGTGTACAGCGGTCGGCTTCACAGGTCCTTCACGGGTTGGACGAAATTAGGCCAATTTGACCGAATTTCAAAAAAGTCAAAATTGGGGCTTGCGTCATGACGGGACTTCCCGTATATTTCTTTCTTGCGCAAAGGCACAGCCGAGCGCAGCAATGCAGTCATTGGGATGTCGTCTAATGGCAGGACAGCGGATTCTGGTTCCGTCAATGGGGGTTCGACTCCCTCCATCCCAGCCATTGCATTTGCTACATATGGCCCGTTCGTCTAGCGGTTTAGGACGCCGCCCTCTCAAGGCGGAGATCACCAGTTCGAATCTGGTACGGGCTACCCACAAATGAACGCCCGGGCCTCGAAAGAGACCCGGGTTTTGTGTATCGACCGTATATACGGCGCCTGCCGTGTTTCGCTCAGATTGAGGAGTAGCCATGGATCTGCCCATCAGCTTGCAAGACATCACGTATGCCGAGAACTATCTGGCGCAGGGCGACCTGGCTACGGCGACGCCGCTGCTGGAGCGCCTGGTGGAACTTGCCGAGGAGTATATTGACGCCGAGTGCAAGACGGAGGAGAAGCGCCAATACTTTAGCTTCGATAGCAAGTTTGAGCGCTTGGCCTATCGCCGCGTGGAGAAGGATCCGCGCGAGCTCGTGCAGGTCGAGGTGCCGTTTGACCGCCTGTACTCTGACATGGCGTTTGCCTACATTCGCCAGCAGGATTATGTGAGCGCTCGGAATGCCCTGATGCAGGCTGTGCGTTGGGACCCCATGAACTGCAACTATCGCTTAGATTTGGCCGAGCTGTTCCGCGCACTCGAGGACAAGCAGGAATGGGCATCGCTCTCGTTCTCGGTGCTGGAGCGTGCAAGCGATGGCAAGTGCGCCGCCCGCGCTTACGCCAATCTAGGTCAGTACTTCTTGGAGCCCGAGACCGAGAACATCTCGGCTGCTGTGGGCTGTGCTCGTCTGGCACTGCGCTTAGCGCCCAACGATTCGCACACGACACGCCTGCTCAACAAGATCCATACCACCTATCCGGATGCCGCCGATGAGAGCGACGACCACGTGATGGGTGAACTGTCCCTGCAAGGCGTGCCGACCTCGCCTTCGGCCGAGATTGCCATCTGCCTGATTATGTGCGCGACCGATGCTGCAAGCGACGGCGACAAGCAGGAGGCGACGCGTCTGACGGTGCGTGCTCGCGACTTGGTGGGCGAGGAGGCCTGCGCGGCGATTATCAAACTGGTGCGCGAGAGCGACGCCGAGCTCAATGCCGAGCACAAGGCAAAGCGCGACGCCGCGGGCTCAAACGTCGATGGAACCAAGGAGGTCGGCGATGCCCAGTAAGCGCGAGCGCAAGCTCATCTCCAAGAATCGCTCGGCACACCACGAGTATTTTATCGATGAGACCTTTGAGTGCGGCATTGAGCTGAGTGGCACCGAGGTCAAGTCGATTCGCGAGCGCGCGTGTCAGATCACCGACACCTTTGCGCTGATTCGTGGCGGCGAGTGCTGGCTCGTGGGCCTGCATATTCACCCTTATAGCCATGGTGGTGTGTGGAACCGCGACCCTGATCGCCGTCGTCGTCTGCTGCTGCACCGCAAGGAGATTGACTTTCTCGACGGTAAGCTCCGTAATCGCGGCTATGCCCTGGTGCCGCTGGAGCTCTACTTTAATACCGACGGTCGCGTAAAGCTGCTGCTGGGCCTAGGCCGCGGCAAGAAGCTTTACGACAAGCGCGAGGATATGGCCAAGCGCGATGTCCAGCGCGAGATTGACCGCGCCCTCAAGGAGCGCAACCGCTAGGCACTCTGTATAAGTTGCGGTGGAATAGTTCCTGTTTGAGGCCAAATACCCGACAAGCAGGAACTATTTCACCGCAATTTGGTGGAGGGATTTGGCTGACCTACAATCTTGGCACATATGTGTACGGGGCGGCGTCCGTTATGGGCATTGCCTTTTTTGTGGGTACATACATCTATGTGGTTTCAGCCCGGGTTAGGGGAGTGATCGTTATGGACAATACTGCGTTCTTTACCATGCCGAGCGGTCTGTACGTGGTGAGCGCCGCGGCAGATGGGCTGCGCGCCGGCTGCGTCATCAACACGGCGGTGCAGGTGACATCCATGCCGCCGCGAATTTCGGTTGCCGTGAACAAGGACAACGTCACCTCGGGCGTCATCGCATCGGCCAAAGCGTTCGCGCTGACCGTGATCGATCAGACCGCGGACATGCTCTACATCGGTAACTTTGGGTTCCGCACCAGCAGCGATTATGACAAGTTTGCCAAATACGAGACCCGCGAGACGGCTCTGGGCATGCCCTATGTGCCCGAGCACGCGGCAGCCCTGTTTAGCTGCCGTTTGATCGACACTGTGGATGCGGGCACACATCTACTGTTTATCGGCGAGGTCGAGGATGCCGAGCGCCTGAGCGACGAGACGCCGCTGACGTACGACTTCTATCACAAGGTTCTGAAGGGCAAGACGCCGCCCAAGGCCTCGTCCTATCAAGGTTAGAACTGTTTTAAAAAAACTTGCATTATATTATTGAGAATCTATACTATTAAATGAAGTACATCACCAGTCGCGTTCGAGAGGAGAACATCATGGCTGAGGAAAAGAAGACGTATAAGTTTGTGTGCGTCGTTTGCGGTTACGAGGTTGAGGTCGACACGCCCGAGCTGCCCGAGGACTACGTGTGCCCGGTGTGCGGCGTCGGTCCCGATCAGTTTGAGCTCGTCGAGGAGTAGTTCGTAGACACACGACTTGCAGCAACATATAGCTCTGTCCAAGGGCCCCGGTCGGATTCTCGGCCGGGGCCCTTTTCCTCCGTCCCCAAGGGATCAATTGATGTGCCGGGGTATCTGGGATTGCGATAGCCGGTCGCGCTGTTCTGATAGGGGTGTCAGGCTATATTCCCTATAAACCTAGTAGGATAAACGGATATAATGCCAAACCTAAGCAACGAAGGGAATGCGGATCCGCCGCGCCCGTGCTGAGGAAGGGGCATTGCTTATGACATCGCAGGACACGATTACAAGGGGTGTACGCAGCGTCGATTGGAAGCGCCGCATGTGCGCGTTCCTGTTCGTGCTGGCTGTCATGGCGACAGCTGTTGTCGCGTTGCCCGTCCAGGCCAAGGCGGCTGATGCACCGACCAAGACGGTTCGCATCGGCTTTCCCTCGAGCGGCAATAACTTTGCAAGCGGTCTGCTCGGCGTGGCCGAAACCAAGGGCTATCTCGATGAGTATCTGGAGCCGCTCGGATACAAAGCCGAGGTGACGGGATTTGTCGGTGCGGCGCCCGCGCTTCATGAGGCCCTGAGCTCCGGTGACCTCGACTACGTCGATTACGCGGGTTTTGCGGGCATTCTCGGCAAGTCGAAGGGCATCGGCACCACGCTGCTCGCCGTGACTGATTTTGGTTCGGGCTGGCGTCTCGTCGTCTCTAAGAGCTCGGGCATTAAGAGCCTCAAAGACCTGAAGGGCAAAAAGGTTGCCTACATGCGCGGTGCCACGCCTCAGATGTACCTGGTGCGCGTGCTGGCTGAGGCAGGGCTCACCTTTGATGACATCGTGCCAGTCAATGCCTCGCTTCCCGACGGCTTGTCGACGCTTGCTTCGGGCGGTGTGGATGCTGCGGTGGTGAGCGGCGGACAGGAGACGCAGCTTGCCAATGAAGGTCTGGTCAAGGTCCTGCACGATGGCGCTAAGGCCGATTCCTCCACATATTTTGAGCCCACGGTTCTGATTGGTCGCACAGCATATGCCAAAGACCACCAGGATGTGTCGGTGGCAATTCTCAAAGCGCTGCTCAAGGCGCGTGCTGACGTCATTGCCGACCCGGAGGGCTTTATAAAGCTCTCGTCCGAGAAATCGGGCAACCCCATTGAGGTCATCAAGGCGCAAAACGTGGCCGACCAGAAGGCCCTTCGTCCCGCATCGCTTTCGGACGACATGCTTGACGCCATGAAAAACGTCCAGCAGTTTGAGCTCGATAACAAGATCATCCAAAGCGAGGTCGATATCGAGGCATGGGCGGATTCGAGCGCCCTGAAGCAGGCGATTGAGGAATATGGATCGGACGGCAAGGGCACGGACGGCACCAAGCTCGCGACGAGCGCGATTGCCGCAAGCGTGGCGAGTCCCGAGGACCGCGCGGCCCGCAAGCAGGCCGAGGTTATCCAGGGGCTGATCGGCGCGCTTCCGGTGGTCATCGTTGCGGCGGTCATCACGGTTGGCATCGTTATCGCTCGCCGTAACCTGCGTCGCCGCTTGGGCTCCAACGGTTCCGCCGCCGACCCGGCGCCTGCCGTTCGTATCGTCGATACGCTGTTCACGCTCATCTTGCCGCTGTGGGTGCTTGTCGCTTGGCATGTGGCTACCAGTACGGGCCTCCTCTCCACGGTGGTGCTGCCCACGATCTCCTCGGTCGTGTCGACCCTCGTGCAGCAGCTCACGACCGGCACCTTTAAGGGCGACCTTGCCACCAGCGTGGTTCGCATCCTCGAAGGCTATGCCATCGCCGTGGTCGCCGGCATCTTCTTTGGTGTGGTCATGGGCATGAGCGCCTCGGCCCACAAGTGCTTCTCGCTCGCCTTTAAGGCCGTGCGCCAGATTCCGATGATGGCCTGGGTGCCGCTGCTGGTGATCTGGTTTGGCATTGGCGAGGAGTCCAAGGTCGCGGTCATTTTCTTGGCGAGCTTCTTCCCCGTGCTGGTCAACACCATCGACGGTATCGAGCGCTGCGATCCCAAGCTCGTGGAGGTCGGTCGCATGTATCGCCTCCCGGGTTGGCAGATGTTCCGCCAGATCTATCTGCCGAGCGCCCTGCCCTCGATCTTTGTGGGCCTCAAACTCGCCCTCGGCATAGCCTGGATGGCCGTCGTCGGCTCCGAGATGATCGCCGCGAGCTCGGGCATCGGCTTTCGGATCAACGACGCCCGCACACTTATGGATTACTCCATCGTCTTTGCCGGCATCATCGTCATCGCCGTCGCCGGCGTCCTGATGGATATGGTGCTCGGCGTGATCGCCAAGATCGCCACGCCCTGGCAGCAGAAGAAGAACTAGGAGGGCATGATGTCTCACGAGCTTTCGATTGCAGACCTTAACAAGGACTTTTCCATCAAGGGCGAGACGCGCCACGTGCTCGACCATATCGACCTTGATATCCGCGCCGGCGAGTTTTTGGTGATCGTGGGCCACTCCGGCTGCGGCAAGTCCACGCTGCTCAAGATCATCGCCGGACTCGAGCATCCCACGACGGGTACCGTCGCGCTCGACGGCAAGCCTGTGACCGGCCCCGGCCCCGACCGAACCATGATCTTTCAGGAGCACCGTCTGTTTCCCTGGATGAGCATCCGCGACAACGTTGAGTTTGGCCTGCGCGGACGTTCCGATTCCGAGCGCTCCCAGATCTCGAGCCGCCTGCTCAAGACCGTCGACCTGGAAGAGTTCGCGGACGCGTACCCGGCACAGCTTTCGGGCGGCATGTCGCAGCGCGCCGCTATCGCCCGCGCCTTGGCGACTAATCCCGAGATTCTGCTGCTCGACGAGCCCTTTGGCGCTCTCGATGCCTTTACCAAGATGGAGCTGCAGGAGGAGCTGCTGCGCATCCACGCCGAGCAGGGCGGCACTATGGCCATGGTGACCCACGATATCGAGGAGGCCGTGTACCTGGCCGACCGTATCGTGGTCATGTCGAGCCGACCCGGCAAGATCGAGGAGATCGTCGAGGTGCAGTTGGGCCGCCCGCGCGACCGCGGCAGCGCCGACTTTGCCTGGTACAAGAAACGTGTGTACGACCATTTCATCAAGTCGAAACAAAAGGGACCCGAATACGTTATTTAACCTATACGGTTGGTAGGATTTGTAGCAGAATGGTGCGCCAAGCAAATTGTTCGCACAATGAGGGAGCGATTGAGGATGACCGAACCGAGCGACGAGCGCATCGACGGCATGCGCTTTGAGACGGCGCTGCTCCACGCGCGCCGCCGCGAGCCGTTCGCCGTGGAGTCGACGACGCCGCCGATCTACCAGACGAGCGCCTATGCGTTCGATGAGGAGGAGCGTCACGCCGCGGTGGCAGGCGGGCGTGCGCCGGGCTACGTGTATACGCGCCTGGGCAACCCCACCGTTGCGGCGTTCGAGCGTCGCATGGCGGCGCTGGAGGGCGGCTTTGCGGCCGTCGCCACCGCTTCGGGCATGGCGGCGATCTTCAACGCCGTCTCCAACGTGCTGCGCGCGGGGGACAAGATCGTGGCGGGTGCCTGCCTGTACGGCGGCACGCTCGAGCTGTTCGAAAGTCTGCGCGACTTTGGTATCGAGACCGTCTATGTTTCCGAGCTGACACCGGACACGCTGGAGCAGGCGATTGACGAGCACACCAAGCTCGTCTTTGCCGAGACCATCTCGAATCCCAAGCTCGAAGTGCTCGATATCGCCGCTATTGCCGAGGTCGCCCACGTGCACGGCATTGGCCTGGTGGTCGACAACACCGTGGCGACGCCGTATCTGTGTCGCCCGCTCGATTTGGGTGCCGACGTGGTCGTTGAGTCCTCGAGCAAGTACATCAACGGTCACAGCAATGCCATCAGCGGCGTGGTGATCGATTCGGGTCGCGGTCCGTGGGATCCGCAGCGCTATCCGTCCATGGCCAAGTGGGCCAAGTTTCGCAACATGGCCTATACGGTAAAGCTGCGCCAGGGACTGTTCCGCGATACCGGCGCGTGCCTGTCGCCGCAAAACGCGTTTCTCAACTGTACGGGCATCGAGACGCTCGCCCTGCGCATGGAGCGCGCCTGCGCGAACGCCCAAGGCCTTGCCGAATGGTTCGCGTCGAGCGGCCACGAAGTCGAGGTCGACTATCCGGGTCTGCCCTCGCACCCAGGTCATGACTTGGGTGCGCGTCAGTTTGGCGGCCGCGGCTTTGGCGCGCTCATGTCGATCCGCGTGGGCTCCCAGGAGCGCGCGTTCAGGGTTATCAACGGCGTCAAGTTGCCGCTGCGCGTAAGCAACATCGGCGACACCAAGACGCTCATCACGCATCCTGCGACAACTGTTTTCGCCGACAATTCGCCGCAGGAGCAACAGGCGGCAGGCGTGTGGCCCGATACGATTCGCCTATCGATCGGGATCGAGGACCTCGCCGACCTTATCGAGGATTTTGAGCAGTCGCTCACCGCTGCCGATCAAGCATAGAAGGGGAACTGGTATGGCAAAGATCAACAATGCCGCACTTAAAAAGGGCGGTTTTATGGCCCAGAAGCAGAAGGGGTACTACAGCCTTCGCCTGCGCGTGGTGGCCGGGCATATGACGGCCGAGCAGCTGCGTGTCGTGGCTGAGGTGGCCGAAAAGTACGGTCACGGCTATATCCACAACACAAGTCGCCAGTCCATCGAGATTCCCTGGATCAACGTGGAGGATGCCGAGGAGGTCAAGGCCGTGCTCGCCCAGGGCGGCGTGGAGCCGGGTTGCTGCGGCGCGCGCGTCCGCACGGTGACGGGCTGCCAGGGCTGCGTGTCGTGTCCTTCGGGCAACATCGACAGCTTTGCCGTCGCCAACGAGCTCGACGAGCGCTATTTTGGCCGCGACCTGCCCGGTAAGTTTAAGTTTGGCGTGACCGGTTGCCAAAACAACTGCCTGAAGGCCGAGGAGAACGACATGGGCATCAAGGGCGGCCGCAAGGTCACCTGGGTTCCCGACGCGTGCATCCACTGCGGCATCTGCTCCAAGGTATGCTCGTTTGGCGCCATCAGCGACGACGGCGAGACGATCACGGTGGACTACGACAAGTGCGCAAGCTGCGGCAAGTGCTCGCAGAAGTGCCCGGTCGACGCTTGGGAGACCCAGCCGGTCTACAACGTGTGCTTTGGCGGCCTGTTTGGCAACCACATTACCAAGGCCAAGTCGTTCCTTCCGCCCATCGAGAGCGACGAGCAGCTCATCGCCGTGGCGGATGCCGCGATCCAGTGGTTCGACGACCACGCCAAGGCCGGCGATCGCTTTAAGTTCACGCTCGATCGCGAGGGCTGGGAGGGCATGGTCGAGGCCGTGACCGCTGCCTACAACGAGCATGCGCCCAAGCCGGGCGAGCCCATCAAGCCGCTGGTCGGCACTGATAAATAAGTTGACGCGGCGTGGTTGCACCCATGCCGTCTAAGGAAGGAGGCCTCCATGGCCCAGGAAGAGATTGCATTTGACGACGAAGTCGATATCACCGACGCCGTCTGCCCCATGACGTTTGTGCGCGCGAAGGCCGCCATCGAGGAGCTTGAGATCGGCCAGGTGCTCAAAGTGCACCTCAACGAGGGCGAGCCCATGCAAAACGTGCCGCGCTCGCTTAAGGATGATGGCCAGCAGGTGCTGCGCCTGGCGCCGTCGGACGAGGGCACGTTCGACCTGTACGTTAAGAAACTCGTGGACGAATAAGGAGACTGACGATGGCAGAGAGAATCGACGCCGCTTCGTTTGAGGAGCGCGTGCTCAAGGCGGACAAGCCGGTGCTCGTGGATTTTTATTCGGATACCTGCATTCCGTGCAAGCGCTTAAACCCGCAGCTTACCAAGCTGGAGGAGGCCCGCGCCGGCGAGCTCATCGTGGTGAAGGTCAACATCAACTTCGACACGCAGGTGGCCGTTGACAACGGCGTCATGGCGGCGCCCACGCTCGTGCTGTTCCAGGGCGGCAAGGAGGCCGGTCGCACAGTGGGCTTTAAGGCGCTCAAAGAGCTCGAGGAGTTTATCGATGGGGCGCTCGCCTAGGGCCCTATCTGAGCGGGTCTGCGAGGGCTCGGATACGTAATTACTTCGTAGGAAGGATGCCAATCATGAAGATCAATGTCGGCGGCAAGCAGAAAGAATACGACGAGGGCCTGACCGTGACGCAGCTCGTGGCGGCCGAGAATGTCGAGACGCCCGAGTACGTGACCGTGTCGGTCAACGACGAGTTCGTGGACCACAAGGACTTCGACAGCCGCGTGCTCAACGATGGCGACACGGTTGAGTTTCTCTACTTCATGGGCGGTGGCTGCTAAAAAAGTTCCCTAAGCACCACACCTTGGCCCTCAAGCCGTCGCTTGCGTACATTTAAGTACGCGGCGCTCCTCTTTCAGGCCAATCTGCGGCACCTGGAACATTTTTAGCCGATCCCCGTTTCTCTTCAGTTTTAAGGGAGCTATCGCATGGCTTTTTCGAATGAACAGCTTGAGCGCTATTCGCGCCACATCATCTTGAAGGAGGTTGGCGTCAAGGGGCAAAAGAAGCTCCTGAATGCCCGCGTCCTTATCATTGGCGCCGGCGGCCTGGGTGCACCGGCGGCCCTATATCTGGCCGCTGCCGGTGTGGGCACCATCGGCATTGTCGATGCTGACGAGGTCGATCTTTCCAACCTGCAGCGTCAGGTGATCCATGCCACGTCCAACATCGGCGAGCCTAAGGTGGAAAGCGCCAAGGAGACGATGGAGGACATCAACCCCGACGTCACGGTCAATACCTACCAGGAGTTTGTCGACTCCACCAACATCGCCGACCTGATCGCCGACTACGACTTTGTGATCGACGGCGTAGATAACTTTCCCACGAAGTTTCTCATCAACGACGCCTGCGTTATGGCCAAGAAGCCCTTTGTGCACGCGGGCATCATCCGCTTTAAGGGCCAGCTCATGACCTATGTGCCGGGCGTGGGCCCGTGCTACCGCTGCGTCTTTAAGACCATGCCGCCCAAAGACGCCGTGCCCACGTGCAAACAGGCGGGCGTCATCGGCGCCATGGCGGGCGTCATCGGCTGCCTGGAGGCGCTCGAGGCTATCAAGTACATCTTGGGCATCGGCAACCTGCTGACGGGCAAGCTGCTCACCTACGATGCGCTGGCGGGCGATTTCCATACCATCAAGCTGCCGCCGGCAGACCCCAGTTGCGCCATCTGCGGCGAGCATCCGACCATCACCGAGCTGATCGACTACGAGCAGCCCGAGTGCGCCGACGCCGTGCACGGTGCGAGCCTGAAGGCGGGGGAGTAGCGATGCCGCGCGTGGAGAAGCTGCTGCTTGCGGCTGCCGACTACGATCGCATCGTGGCACATGCCAAGGAGGGTCTGCCCAACGAGGCGTGCGGCCTGATCGCCGGCACGGTTGCCGGCGAGGGTGAGGCGGCAGTGGGTACCGTCGAGCATGTGTACCTGCTTACCAATGTCGACGAGAGTAACGAGCACTTTTCGATGGATCCGCGCGAGCAGCTCGCGGCCGTTAAGGACGCGCGTGCCCATGGCTGGGAGATGCTCGGCAACTGGCATTCGCATCCCGAGAGTCCGTCGCGTCCTTCCGAGGAGGACAAGCGCCTGGCGTTTGACTCGACGGCGGCGTATCTGATTTTGTCGCTCATGGATCCTGAGCATCTGGTGCTCAACGCCTTCCATGTTGAACACGACAAGCAGGTTGCCCGCGTGCCGCTCGAGGTTGTTGAGGCAAAGGCGTGACAGACGCTTTGACCGAGATGTCGGGTGCGGCTGGCGCGGTGACGCCGCATGAGGTTAGTCGCGTGGACACCGTCGTGTTTGCCGCCTATGGCACCACGCGTGCCCGGGCGCGCACGGCGGCGATCGAGTCCGCGTTTCGTGCGGTGACCGATGCCGTTGACGTACCGTGCGAGCTGGCTTTTTGTGGCCCGGCGGTGTGCCGGCTTTTGGCTCGCCGCGGTGAGCCTGCGCCCGAGTTGGAGCGCGTGCTGGAGCAGGTCGCTGACGCCGGCGCGCGCAGGGTTGCCATCGTGTCCGGTATGGTTGTCGACGGATGGGCCCAGGCCAACGTGCGCGAGCGCGTGGGTGCGGCTGCCGAGCGCTTGGAGCTAAAGGCCGTTGTCGGTGCTCCGCTCCTGTCCGATGCCACGGATGTGGATTGTCTTGCCGCGGCGCTTATGGGGGAGTGGCGGCCTAAGCCTGGGACCGTGACCCTCTTTGTAGGCCATGGCATTGGCGGGCCGGCGGGCAGCGACTACGCGCGACCCCGCGACGCCTTTGATGCGTACGGGTCGCTTGGAGCGGCGTTTGCCCGCGCCGGTCGTGATGACTTGGCGGTGGCCTGTCTGTCGGATGGCCCAAGCGCTGCCCTGCGGGTTGTTCGCGGGTTTGCCGAACCGGGTGCAACGGTGCGTTTGGTGCCGCTGATGCTTTCCGCCGGACGCCATGTGCTCAAGAATGTCGGTGGCTCGGATGACCGCTCATGGTCGAGTGTGCTCGCGGCTGCAGACTATGTCCCGCAGCTTTGCGATTGTGGCCTGGGCGAGGTTGCCACCGTACGGGAACTGTATGCGCACCATGCGCGCGCTGTGCAATAAGAACGAATAGAAGAAAGAACACCCATGAAGAAAACCCGTTTGGTTCGACCGCTGGCGGCCGGAGCCGTCCTTGCCCTTGCCACCGTCTTGAGCCTGAGCGCCTGCGGCGCGACCGGTTCCTCGGCAAATAGCGGTTCTGCAGCGGGCTCTGCTGTCCAGTCGTCAGACGCCGGCAAATCCTCGGCTTCGACTTCGACTGACGATAAGGTCGCCAAGTCGGTCGATCTTAAGATCGCCGAGGATGGCGCGGTGAGTTTTACCGATGACCTGGGCAACACCGTTACCGTCAAGAAGCCTAAGCATGTCGTGGCCTGCATGGGCAGCTTTGCCAACGCTTGGGAGCTCGCAGGCGGCGAGTTGACGGCTGCGACCGACGATGCCTACGAGAACTACGGCGTCGATGCCGACAAGGTGGCATCGGTGGGCCGTTCCACGTCGTTGTCGCTCGAGTCCATCATGGCTCAGGACCCTGACTTTGTGATCGCTACCGGCCTTTCGGATGGCAAGCACTCCACGGGCGTTTCGCAATCCGACCTTAAGAGCGCCCTCGATGCGTCCGAGATTCCCTGTGCGTTCTTTAAGGTCACCACGTTCGACGACTATCTGCGCATGCTCCGCATCTTTACCGCCATCACGGGTCGCGACGACCTGTATCAGAAGAACGGCCTCGATGTTCAGGCCTCGATTAAAAAGGCCGTCAAAAAGTACAGCGTTTCCGACAAGAAGCCGCGTGTGCTGGTGATGAGCTCGTACTCCAAGGGCGTCACCGCGCAGGATTCCACCGGTATGACGGGCGCAATGGTCAAGGAGCTGGGTGCGACCAACGTGTGCGACGAGAACCCGAGTGCGCTCACGGACTTTAGCATCGAGTCGATCGCCGCGCTCGATCCGGATTATATTTTTGTGCTGTCCGTCGGCGCTGATGCAAAGGCCGCCGAGCGCAACTTTACGCAGTCCGTGGAGTCCAATCCTGCCTGGGGCGAGCTCTCGGCCGTTAAAGCAGGCAATTACAAGGTGCTCGACAGCGCGCATTTTATGTCGAAGCCCAATGCCAAATGGGATGAGTCCTATACGATTCTGGGCAAGGCGCTAGCCAAGATGAACTAGGGGGTTTGCATGCGTAGGACGAGTTCGAATGGAGCGGGGAGCGCGCCGTCGCACGCACGTCGCCGTGCCGTCCGCCTGTTTGCCGGGTCTGTCGCGGCGCTGGTTGTCGTTGCCGTCGTCTCGTTTTGCATGGGCCCCAGCTCGGTTTCGATCGGCGATATTGCCGCCTTTGCGACGGGTGCCCCCGTGGACGCGACCGTCGCCAATATCATCGTGAATATCCGCATGCCCCGCGTCGTCGCCGGTCTTGTTGCCGGCGCGGCGCTTTCTGTTGCCGGTGCGCTCATTCAGGCGGTACTCGACAACCCGCTGGCGAGTCCGAGTGTGATCGGCATCAACTCGGGTGCGGGCCTGGCCGTGCTTGCCGTCTCGGCCTGTCCGTTGTTCTATAACGATCCGCCGCGCGAGCTGCTGCCGATCGTGGCTTTTGCGGGCGCGCTGATCGCGGCCGGGCTCGTGTTTGCCATCTCGGCGCGTGCCGGTGTGTCGCGTCTGACCGTGGTGCTTTCGGGCGTGGCGATCAACGCCGTGGCGGGTGCCGGTATGAACACCGTGCTGCTGGTGGCGCCAAACGTGTACGTGGGGTCGTCGGCATACTTGGTCGGCGGCTTCTCGGGCGTGCTCATGCGCAGCCTGATGCTGCCGGCGTTGCTGGCGGCTGGCGGCATGGTGGTGGCGTTTTGCCTGGCAAACCGCTTAAACGTGCTGTCGCTCGGTCGCGAGGCTGCCCATGGCCTAGGCATGCGCACGGTGGCGGTGCGCTTGGTGGCACTGGCGGTGGCGACGCTGCTCGCGGGCTGCGCGGTAAGCTTTGGCGGTCTGATTGGCTTTGTGGGCCTGATGGTGCCCCATGCGGTGCGCCGCCTTGCGGGCCACGACAATCGGCTGCTGATTCCCTTGTGTGCGATGTGCGGCGCGGCGTTTACGGTGCTATGCGATACCGTCGCACGCACGGCCTTTGCACCCTACGAGCTGCCGGTGGGCATTTTGCTGTCGCTGGTGGGCGGACCGTTCTTTATCTACCTGATTATGGCGCGAAAGGGGTTCCGCGATGAGTGAGCGTGAGGTGCCGGGGGCGGGCGCGTCGGGCGCTGGCGTGGCGGCGGGCGTCCAAGTCATGGGCGCGGCGGACGCGGCGCGCGTTGATGCTGCCGTGGAGCTGCGCGGTGTGCGCTTTGCCTATGGCGAGCACGCGGTGTTGGACGGCTTATCGCTCGCGCTGCCCGCGGGTTGCCTGACGGGCATCGTCGGGCCCAACGGCTGCGGCAAGTCGACCCTGTTGCGCGTGATCGATGGCGTGCTGGAGCCGGCCGCGGGCGAGGCGCTCGTTGAGGGTGATGCTCTCGACAGCCTGTCTGCACGCGAACGTGCCGAGCGTATTGCGCTGCTGCCCCAGATTCACCGCACGCCGTCCATGACGGTGGAGGCACTTGTGTCGTGCGGACGCTATGCCCATATGGGGCTGTTTGGCGGACTGACCGAGCAGGATCGGCAGATTGTTGCCGAGTCTATGCGCGTTGCCGGTGTTGAGCATTTGGCGCACAAGGCTGCCCGCACGCTTTCGGGCGGCGAGCGGCAGCGGGCGTTTATCGCGATGGTGCTCGCCCAGCGGGCACGGACCGTGCTGCTCGACGAGCCCACGACCTACTTGGACCCCCGCGCAGCGCTCGACGTGATGGGCCTGGCTCGTGGGCTGGTTCACGAGCAGGGGATGACCGGTGCCGCGGTCATCCACGACCTGCCGCTCGCCCTGCGCTTCTGCGACCGTATCGCTGTCATGGACGGCGGGCGTATCGTTGCCGTGGGTACACCTGCCGAGATTCTCGACCAGGGCGTGCTCGAGCAAGTCTTCGGCGTAATGATTGCCCGGATGGAGCTCAACGGCGAGGTTGTCTACGGCTGCTGTTAGCCGCTCTTGCCGTAAGTCCAGCCGACTGTTTGTCTCAATCTGTAACATCTAACGGCTCAAAACGGGTCTATCTGTTACAGATTGAGACAAACGGAGCTGTCCCTCGGAATGATCTCGATCTGTAACACCTAGACATCAAAAGCGGGTCTAGATGTTACAGATCGAGACATTTGACCGGATGGGCATGCGTCCTCGTTACATCCCGGTCAACAGCACGGCGTCGAGCGCCGTCACGACGACACCGATCCCTACGAGCAGCGCATTGAGCGGGCGCGAGTTGGCGTATTTGCCCATGACGCGGCGTGAGCTGGTGAGCCGTATGAGCACAAAGACCGTAATCGGCAGCTGAAGCGACAGCAGTGCCTGACTCCAGATAAGCCCCTCAAAGGGGTTTGGGACGACAAGGCACGACGCGACGGCACCGGCGAAGCAGGCCGCCACGCCGATCGAGGAATGTCGGTCGTGGATGTCGTATTCCTCGTCGAACATGCCCGCGGTGATGGTGCCCGCCGCCATGCCCGCCGTCACGCTGCTCGATAGTCCCGCGAACAGCAGCGCTACCGCAAAGATGGTCGAGCTTGCCGGACCCAGAATGGGGGAGAGCGTGGCCGCCGCGACGGCGAGGTCGTCTACGACGATGCCATGCGCAAAGAAGGTCGTCGCGGCCAGGATGACCATGGCCGAGTTGATTGCCCAGCCCACGCCCATCGAAAAGAGCGTGTCGAAGAGCTCGTAGCGCAAACGTTCTTCGATAACTTGCTCGCCTTGGCCTTCGAAGTGCATGGATTGGATGACCTCGGAGTGCAGGAAGAGGTTGTGGGGCATAACGACCGCGCCTAGGACACTTACGATAATCGCGGCAGAGCCAGTGGGTATGCTGGGTGTGATCCAGCTTGCGGCGGCTTGCGGCCAGTCGACCTTGACTAGTGCAAGCTCGGCCAAAAACGAGAGTCCTACCACGCCTACGAAGGCGATGATCCAGCGTTCGGCACGCTTGTAGGAGCTCGTCATGAGCATCGCCATCGACACTGCCGCCACGATGACGCAGCCCGCGCGCACGGGCAGCCCAAAGAGCATTTGAAGGGCAATCGCGCCACCCAGGACTTCGGCCATGGCGGTGGCGATGGTCGCGAGATAGGCACTGGCGAGCACCGCGCGCCCACCGAAGCGGGGGAGGTAGCGTGTCGTGGCCTCGGCAAGACAGGCGCCCGTGGCGATACCCAAGTGCGCCGCGTTGTGCTGCAGCACAATGAGCATAATCGTGGACAGCGTGACGATCCACAGCAGCGCGTAGCCAAACTGCGAGCCCGCGGCCATATTGGAAGCCCAGTTGCCCGGGTCGATAAAGCCGACGGTCACGAGCAGCCCGGGACCGATGTGCCGCGCAATGTCTAGGCCTCCGTGACCACCGGTGCGTCGGGAGCCAAAGTGTTGTTTGAGATGGTTGATCATGGTCGGTTCCTGCATAGGGGCAGCGCGGCGCCGCGCTTGGGTTATGCGGCGCCGCGCGCTGGTTTAGGTTGGGGTTACTTGCGCGCCTTGCCCTGGTTGGCCACGGCGTCAATCTTGGCGGCGATGGTCGCCGGGTCGCCGATGTAGCGCTTGTCGAGGACGTTGAAATCGGTGTCGAAGGTGTAGACGAGTGGCACGCCGGTGGGGATGTTGACCTTGAGGATTTCCTCGGGCGTGAGGTGCTCGAACTTCATGACGAGAGAGCGTAGGGAGTTGCCGTGTGCGGCGATGAGTACGCGCTTGCCGGCGAGCATTTGGGGGCGAATCTCGTCTTCGAAATAAGGCCAGGCGCGGGCGATCGTATCCTTGAGGCACTCGGTATAGGGCAGCTGATCGGGAGCGACGTCGCGGTATTGCTCCTGGGTGTGGGGGTCGCGCGTGCCGTTCGGCTCGAGTGCCGGTGGGCACACGTCGAAGGAGCGGCGCCAGATGAGCACCTGTTCGTCGCCGTGCTCTGCCGCGGCATCGGCCTTGTTGAGACCCTGCAACGCGCCGTAGTGGCGCTCGTTGAGCTTCCAGGATTTGATGACAGGCAGCCACTCGCGATCCATTTGGCCGAGCACGATGTTGAGGGTGTGGATCGCGCGCTTGAGGTGCGAAGTGTAGCAGACGTCAAAGTCGAAACCGGCTTCTTTGAGGGCTTGACCGCCTGCGGCGGCTTCTTCGCGGCCCGTGTCGGTGAGCTCAACATCGGTCCAGCCGGTGAACAGGTTGAGTTTGTTCCACTCGGATTCTCCGTGACGGATAAGGACAAGTTGCATCGTCTGCTGGTCTGCTTGGTGTGCCATAGGGGCCTCCTTGATTTGGCACGGTGTGCGTGCCGTTTGCTTGACGCCGCAAAGGATACCCGTTTTAGGCTTAAAAGTTAACCAAGACTAACAAAATAGTTGTATTTGAATGGGATGGTGAAAGGGGGCTGCCGAAATGTCTCGATCTGTAACAACTGGGGATGGAAATTGGGCCGAGGTGTTACAGATCGAGACAGGAAGAAATGGTCCTATGGAAAATCTCGATCTGTAACAGCTGACCGCCGAAACCGGCCCTTCGTGTTACAGATTGAGACGTTCGGAACCGTCTCTCAAAAGTATCTCAATCTGTAACAGTTAGGCGTCGAAATTGGGTCTTCCTGTTACAGATTGAGATGTTTGAAGCGGTGAGCTTATAGGTCGAACTTGGGGCCCTTGTTGTCGCCCTTGAGGTCGGCGGTGTCCAGGCGCATCATGCAAAAGTCCGCGTGGCCCTCGTCGGATTCCTCGTCCTCGGCATTCATGCCGGTCAGAGCGGTCTGGTAGGGGTCGATGCCATCGACCACGGTCACGTTGAGCTTCTCGCTCGAAGCGCCCGGCACGCGGAAGGTGGCGTTGTCGATGGGCTCGATCGACACCTCGGGCGCGTGCTCTACCTGAGGCACCCACTCATAGGGCGCACGGTAGGCACGGTAGACCATGTTGGAGCTAAAGCCGGGCGCCGGCGCCTTGAAGTAGGGGCTCAGATACTCCCAGACAATCTCGTGCTCGGGCGTGACCTCGATCAGATGACCGTCGGAGCCCTCAGTGATAAGCGTGTTGCCGTTGGGCAGACGCTGGGCAGAGCTGATGAACGGCGAGTAGAAGCGGCTGCCGTCGGCAAAGGGGAGCCAGCCGGCTTCGAGCGGGGTGTACTGCCACGTGATCTCGAGCGTGATGGGGTTGAACTGCAGAATGCGCGAGTAGTCGCGGTGGACGGCGTTGGTGCCGTCGGGCGCGATAGCGTTGGGCGCGTCGTATCCCGCGGCACCGCCGTTATCGAAGACCAACAGATCGCCCTCGCCGGGAAGGCCTTTGGGGATCATATGAAAGTGATGCTGGCCGATAATCCAGCCGATCTTTTTCTCGGCATCGCTGCCGTCGAAGCGCGGGCCGAGTTTCCAGACAAGCTTACCCGTCTTTTTGGAGATGATGGCCAGGATATTGGCGTTGCGGCAGTCGAAGATGAGGTTTTCGGGGTCAAAGCGCTCGTCACCGCGGTCGTACCACTTGTTGGGGCCGAGCTCCGAGACGCAGTTGATGTGCAGCCAGTCGCCGCCGGCTTCGCCGCGCATGGAGGGATTGTTGTAGAGCGACTTTTTGGCTGCCTCGTCAAAGCCGAACTCTTCAAAATGCTCCGACGCGCGCCACTCCCAGACGACCTCGCCGTCCCAGGTGACCTCGATGACCTTGTCGTCGATCAGGAGCTTGTCGCTGATCTCGGGGTGATAGCTGTTCTCGTGCGTGAGGATGATGGTGTTGCCGCCGTCCGTGCGCGGCTCTAGGCCGGGCGCATAATAGCCCACGGGCGAGCCTTCACGCTGGTAGTCGTGGTGCTGGCGCGCCTGCCAGGTGGGGTCCTTGCCCTCGTCGGCGACGAGCTCGGTGTGGTCCCATTTCCACACAATATTGCCGTCCCAGTCGACCTGCAACAGGTCGAGCTGGTCCTGGTAGGCTGCCGCGCCGCCGCGTGCGCCCGAGGTGCCAAAGACTTGACCGCCCGGCAGCAGCTTGTTGGGGAAGCCGCCCAGACCCGCCCAGCGGTTGACCTCGCGGCCGTTCATGTCGATGAGCAGCGCGCCGCCCGGGGTGGGGAAGATGGTGTAGCCGTTATAGGCACGCTCTTTGTCGTAGATGAGTGTGCCGGTGGGATGAATGCTCGGATAGCCCATGAGTGACTCCTGTCTGCACGGTTTCGGTTCCCGATAGTCTACAACCTACTAAACATGTATGAATATATGGAATTGAGGTACTCGGGTATCGCTTTTTCAGAATGATCCCTTGGGGATGGAGGAAACGGATTACTCAGGGGGGGTCAGTCAGACTAAGTGATCCGTTTCCCTCCGTCCCTAAGGGATCATTTGTTGCGTGCGTTACGCAATTGTTTCGAAACGGGCAGGAAACATAACGGATCGGCGATACTTCTAGTATGCCTATTCAACTGACTGTCTAACACCAAGGGGAGGATCGCGATGCAGGCAGATTCCGCTCAGCAGCAGGGCCTTTATCGCCCCGAATTCGACCACGATGCATGTGGCATCGGCGCGCTTGCCGATATCAACGGTGAGCGCCATCACCAGATTCTGGACGATGCACTGTCCATTCTGGTCAACTTGGAGCACCGCGGCGGCACGGGACTCGAGAAGAACACCGGCGACGGCGCTGGCATCCTGTTCCAGGTTCCGCATCACTTTTTCCGTAAAGAGGCTCAAAAGTGCGGCCAGATTCTGCCGGCAGAGGGCGACTATGGCGTGGCCATGCTGTTCTTCCCGCAGGATGACAAGGGCGTGGAGGATGCCCGCCGCGTGTTCGAGGAGGGCTGCGCCGAGGCCGGCGTGCCGCTGCTCTTTTGGCGCGAGGTGCCGGTCGACCCGCACGACCTGGGCGAGACGGCCCGCGCCTGCATGCCTACTATCCTGCAGGCCTTCCTGGGCCGTCCGGACGACACGCCCGCCGGCGATGCCTTTGAGCGTCGCCTGTACGTGTGCCGCCGCACCATCGAAAAAAAGGCCGATGCGGAGTTCGCCCTGCGCGACAAGATCTTCTATGTGTGCTCCATGAGCTCGCGCACTATCGTGTACAAGGGCATGCTGGTCGCCACGCAGATGCGCCGCTTCTTCATCGATCTAAACGACGCCGCCGTCAAGACGGCCGTAGCACTCGTCCACTCACGGTACTCCACCAACACCACGCCCAGCTGGGAGCGCGCGCACCCCAACCGATTTATCATCCACAACGGCGAGATCAACACCCTCAAGGGCAACGTCAACTGGATCCGCGCCCGCGAACCCAACCTGTACAGCTCCGTGCTGCAGCACGATCTTGAGCGTGTGATGCCCATCATCAACCGCGAGGGTTCCGACTCCGCGATTCTGGACAACGTGCTCGAGTTCCTGGTCATGAACGGTCGCCCGCTCACGCGTGCCGCGTCCATGCTGCTGCCCGAGCCGTGGGACCACAACGACAACCTGAGTGAGGAGCGTCGCGCCTACGACGCTTACCAGTCAATGCTCATGGAGCCGTGGGATGGCCCGGCGGCCATCGCCTTTACCGACGGTCGCACGCTGGGCGCCGCCCTCGACCGTAACGGCCTGCGTCCCGCCCGCTACTATGTGACGCGCGACGGCCGCTTTATGCTGGCAAGCGAGGTGGGCACCATCGAGGTGCGCCCCGAGAACATCCTGACGAGCGGTTGCCTGGGGCCGGGCCAGATGCTCGAGGTCGATTTTGCCCGTGGCCGCGTCATCTACAACGACGAGCTGCGCGCCCGTTACGCCAAGGAAAAGCCCTACCGTGATTGGATTGCCGAGGAGACGCTGACCGTCGACGCGCTCGATAGGCCTGCCGCGGCGACGCCCGCCGAGGACGCCGAGGTGCCCGCCGCCGTGCGCATGGCCAAGCTCGGGTATCACTGGGATGATGTTGACGAGGTCGTGCGTCCCATGGCCCAGCAGGGCAAGGCGCCGCTCGCCTCGATGGGCATCGATGCGCCGCTGGCCTGCCTGTCCAAGAAGACGCGCTCCTTCTACGACTATTTCTATCAGCTGTTCGCTCAGGTCACGAACCCGCCCATCGACGCCCTTCGCGAGCATATGGTCACCTCGACCACGCTCTACCTGGGCAACCACGGCAACCTGCTCGAGGACTCCCGCACGGCCTGCCAGCTGGTTCGCTTGGAGCGCCCGTTGCTCAACGAGGAGGAGTTCGAGCGTATCTGCGCCATCGACCGCGTGGGCTTTAAGACCCGCCGTTTCCGTGCCGTGTACCGCCACGATGCCGGCGAGGGCGCGCTGCAGGCTGCGCTCAAGCAGCTTGCAGAGGACGTTGAGGCTGCGGTCCGCGACGGCGTGAACATCGTGGTGCTGAGCGATCGTGCCGCGGCGGGCGAGGTGCCCGTGCCGTCGCTGCTCGCCGTGGGCTGCGTGCACAACCACCTGATCCGCGCCGGCGTGCGCACCTTTGCCGACATCGTGGTGGAGTGCGGCGACGCCGTGTCCCCGCATGACTTTGCGGCACTGGTGGGCTACTCCGCGAGTGGTATCTATCCGTATAACGCACATGCGTGCATCCGCGATCTGGCGGCACGCGGCGACTTGGACGTGACGGCCGAGCAGGGCATCGCCAACTACAACAAGGCTGCGACCGCCGGCATCGTCTCCATCATGTCCAAGATGGGCATCTCCACGGTGCAGAGCTACCATTCGGCGCAGATCTTCGAGGCCGTGGGCTTTACGCCGGAGTTCGTCAACGCGTACTTCGCCGGCACGGTGAGCCGTGTGGGCGGTATGGGTGTCGAGGACGTCGAGCGCGAGCAAAACGAGCGCTACGACGCCGCGCTCGCTATCCTTAAGAGCCCGGCTCCCGATCAGCTGCCCACGCTGGGTCTGACCAAGTGGCGTCCGCTCGGCGGCGAGGATCACCTCATCGATCCGCAGACTGTCTACTTGCTGCAGACCGCCTGCCGTGAGGACAGCTACGACACCTTTAAGGAGTACAGCGCCCGCCTGCACCGCATCGGCCGCGCCGTGCGCCTGCGCGACCTGTTGGACTTTGATGCCAGCGGCCGCACTCCGGTGGCACTCGACGAGGTCGAGCCCGCGCTCAACATCGTCCGCCGCTTTAACACCGGCGCCATGTCGTACGGCTCCATCAGCAAAGAGGCACACGAGTGCATGGCCATCGCCATGAACCGCCTGCACGGCCGTTCCAACTCCGGCGAGGGCGGTGAGGACCCGCGTCGCGAGACCCCGCTGGCTAACGGCGACTCCAAGAACTCCGCCATCAAGCAGGTGGCAAGTGCGCGCTTTGGCGTGACGAGCCGCTACCTGTGCAGCGCCTTCGAGATTCAGATCAAGATGGCCCAGGGCGCCAAGCCCGGCGAGGGTGGCCACCTGCCCGGCAAGAAGGTCTACCCCTGGATCGCCGAGGTCCGTCAGTCCACGCCCGGCATCGGCCTGATCTCGCCTCCGCCGCACCACGATATTTACTCTATCGAGGACCTGGCAGAGCTGATCTTTGACCTTAAGAACGCCAACCCCGGCGCACGCGTGTCGGTCAAGCTGGTCAGCGAGGCCGGCGTCGGCACCATCGCCACCGGTGTGGCCAAGGGTGCTGCCGACAAGATCTTGATCAGCGGCCATAATGGCGGCTCGGGTGCCGCTGCGCGCGACTCTATCTGGCACGCGGGTCTGCCGCTGGAGCTTGGCCTTGCCGAGGCCCAGCAGACGCTGCTGCAAAACGGTCTGCGCTCGCGCGTGGTGCTCGAGGCCGACGGCAAGCTCATGGACGGCACCGATGTTGCCGTCGCCTGCTTACTGGGTGCCGAGGAGTTTGGCTTTGCGACCATGCCGCTCATCTCGATGGGCTGCCTCATGCAGCGCGACTGTCAGCAGGACACCTGCCCGGCCGGTATCGCTACGCAAAACTGCCGCCTGCGCCGCGGCTTCCGCGGCAAGCCCGAGCACGTTGAGCACTTTATGCTCTTTGTTGCCGAGCAGCTGCGCGAGGTCATGGCGAGCCTGGGCTTCCGCACTGTCGACGAGATGGTCGGCCATCCCGAGTGCTTGCGCCAGATCGAGGTCCCGGGTAACCGCAAAGCAAACCTGCTCGATCTGTCGCCCGTGCTGGCGAGCGCGACCTGCGAGTTCGGTGCCCATATTCCGGGTGCCGACGGTCGCCACTTCCTGCCGCAGATGGCCGCGGATAGCGAGCTCGACAAGACGCTCGACTCCACGTTGTTTGTGCCCTATACGGCCGATGCCCGTGCGCACCTGCGTCCGATTCGCTTCCGCGCCGATATCGCCAACGTCAACCGCTGCGTGGGCACCATTTTGGGCAACGCGGTGACCAAGGCGCATCCTGAGGGCCTGCCTGCCGGCTCCATCACCATCGATTGCGATGGTTCGGCCGGTCAGAGCTTTGGCGCCTTCCTGCCGCGCGGCATTACGCTCAACGTGTGCGGCGACGCTAACGACTACTTTGGCAAGGGCCTTTCGGGCGGCGAGGTGTCGGTACGCCCCAATCCGCATGCGACCTACAAGTTCGACGAGAACATCATCGTGGGCAACGTTGCGTTCTTTGGTGCCACGAGCGGCCGCGGCTTCATTAACGGCCTGGCAGGCCAGCGTTTTGCCGTGCGCAACTCCGGTGCCACGGTGGTGGTCGAGGGCTGCGGCAACCATGGCTGCGAGTACATGACGGGCGGTCTGGCGCTCATCCTGGGCGAGGTCGGGCAGAATTTTGCCGCCGGCATGACAGGCGGCGTGGCCTACGTCTTTGACCAGTACGGCACACTCAATGCCCGCGTGAACCACGAGAGCGTTGAGCTCAAGGCCCCGACGGCCGGAGAGCTGGCGCAGATTCGCGAGCTCATCCAGGAGCACGTGGACGCTACGCAGAGCCCGCGCGGCATCAAGCTGCTCTACAGCTTTGAAACGATGAGCAAGCACTTTGTGAAGGTCATTCCGACCGAGTACGAGCGCGTGCTGGCGATTGTCGCCGCGGGCGAAGCTGCCGGTAAGACGCATGCGCAGGCCGAGGAGCTGGCGTTTGACATTGTGACCGGTCGCGCGAGTGCCGCGGATGTCGCTCGCTTTGATGTTGCGGGCGGTGCTGCGGGCGCTGCGTCCGTGACTGCCGGCTCTGTTGCTTCGACCAAGAAGGAGGCGTAAGTGCCATGGGTAAGCCCGGTGCTTTTCTTGATATCGATCGCGTGACCCACGAGCTGCGTCCCGTGGAGGAGCGCAGCCATGATTTTGATCCGTTGTACGTGGAGCTCGATGACGATGCACGTCGCGCCCAGGCGAGCCGCTGCATGATGTGCGGCGTGGCGTTTTGCCAGATGGGCGCGAGCTTTGGCAAGGCACGTCCGAGCGGCTGCCCGCTGCATAACCTGATTCCCGAGTGGAATGAGCTGGTGTACCGCGGCCGCTGGGACGAGGCTGCCGAGCGCCTGTCGCTCACCTCTCCCATGCCCGAGTTCACGAGTCGCGTGTGCCCGGCGCTGTGCGAGGCCGCGTGCAACCTGGGTTCGGTCGATGGCCAGCCCACGACGATCCATGACAACGAGCGTGCGATCAGCGACCATGAGTGGGCAAATGGCGGCCCGCGTCGCTTTGAGCCGGCAGGGGAGGGCGCGCCCACGGTTGCCGTCGTGGGCTCCGGTCCTGCTGGTCTGGTGGCAGCATGGGAGCTTGCGCGTCGAGGCGCCCGCGTGACAGTGTTTGAGCGCGACAACCGTCCAGGCGGTCTGCTTATGTACGGCATTCCCAACATGAAGCTCGAGAAGTCCGTGGTCGAGCGTCGCGTGGCGCTCATGCGCGAGCTGGGCATTGTGTTTGAGCTGGATGCCGATGTGAACGATCCCAAGGTTGCCGCCGAGCTCGATGACTTTGACGCCGTCGTGGTGGCTGCCGGCGCTCGTGCGCCCCGCGGTCTTTCGGCTGCGAACGTGGATGCTCCGGGCGTGGTGTACGCGGTGGACTACCTGACGGCTTCGACCGTCTCGGTGCTCGATGGCGGCAAGCCCGCGGTGAACGTGCGCGGCCTGGACGTCGTGGTCATTGGCGGCGGCGATACCGGCAACGACTGCGTGGGTACCGCCGTGCGTCAGGGCGCGCGCAGCGTGCGCCAGTTTGAGTTCTTGCCGGCTGCGCCCGATAAGCGCACGGCGAGCAACCCCTGGCCGCAGTGGCCAAACGTTAAGAAGACCGACTACGGCCAGCAGGAGGCTATCGCTGCGATGGGTGGCGAGATGCGTGCCTGGGGCGTGGATACGCTCGAGGTGCTGCTGGACAAGAAGGGTGCGGCTGCGGGTCTGCGCGTGGTCGATCTGGACTGGTCGGCGGGAAAGCCCGAGCGCATCGCGGGCTCCGAGCACGAGGTGCCGGCGCAGCTGGTGCTCATCGCCTGCGGCTTTACGGGTCCCGAGCATGGCGTGTTCGATGCGGTGAGCGTGCCTGTTGCCACCGCTGGTCGTCCGCTGCCGGTGATGGCTGCCGAGGGCTCGCACCTTGCGGCTCGCACGGAGGGTGTCGCCGCGGATGCCGCGCCGGTGTATGTGGCGGGTGATGCCCGTAACGGCAGCTCGCTCGTTGTAAGCGCCATGGCCGATGCCCTGGCCTGCGCAGCCGAAGTCGCCGAGGCGCTGGAGCTGTAAAGTAGTCATTCAAGAACGTCCCCAACGACTAGTCATTGGGGACGTTCTTTTTTGTCTAGTCGTTGGGGACACTCTTTGCGAGCGATTTGCTCGTTTATCGACGTACGGCTGTTCATTTGTCGACTTCTTGGGCTGTGGTCACCTGTTGTTTCTGTGGTGGCTGCGGGCATCTGGCTCAAATGAGCGGGTTGGCTGTCTATGTCTACCTGCGGTTTTGTTGCGGTGCGCTCATTCGGTCAAGTGTCCCGTCAAGTGTCTGGTTAGCATCTGGTTTGCAGTCGAAGGCCTATTTTGCCCGCGCTTGTCTCGGTTGCCCACCCTCCTCGTAAGCTCAAATTGAGGTCCATCAGTTTGAGGAGGATGCCATGACTGACCAAATTTATGACCGAGCAGAGCTGGCCGAAGCCGTCGGCAACGATATTGCTGACATGGCTCACTTTTGGATGCTGCGGAAGTTTCAATTCTTGGAGCCGGCGCGCGAGCAGTTCGAGATTATCGTCGATCCGTGGCTCAGCTATTGTGAGGAACCTTCTCAAAACGAAATCATGGCCTACAACATGGCGTTTACCGATTGGCTGCTGTTTGAGCGCCCCTATTACCACGGCAAGACGCTGTTGGAGCTGTATGTGGACGAGCCGCCAGCGTCAATTTCTCCTGCTTCGCTCGGGCGACTGAAGCAGGTGCGCGATACTCAGTATTTCTCGCGCTTTGGCATTTTGGACAAGGATCCCGCGACTGGCATAGTCGTGCTGAAGGACACGCACACCGACCGTCGCTTTGATGTCTACGACCCACATATCGTGCAAAAGGAGCATTGGAGCGACGGCGCGATTGCGGTACGCCTCGTCTGCGTCGACGATGTCTGGCTGACGGCGGGGCAACTCTACCTGTATGACATCGCTCGCCTGAGCGACACGGCGGTTGACGGGCCGGGCGCGGTGCATCCCGAGGACCTACAGGACGGTTTCGACACCTCGTGCATCAGCTTCTTTTTGCGCCTGGTCCGTGACATCATGGGCGCCCAGGGGCGGTACGTGAAGTCGCTCAACATCTACGAGCAGGAGTGGGAGTAGGGGGGTGGGCTGTTGTCGCCTGCGTTGCCTTCTGTCTTTATGTCTTGATCTGTAACGTTTAGGGACAAAAAACCGGTCTACCTGTTACAGATCGAGACGAACGCTTGGACTCCGCTGGTTTGTCTAAATCTGTAACGTTCGGGGGCCTGGAGAACGTCTAACTGTTACAGATCGAGACGTTTGTCGGCGGCGGCAACAGCGGCGATGGCCATTTCTCCGATGTGGTGGTGATGAAAGTGTCTAACACCGTTCTCAAACACAAGCATACGACTCGCAACACGTTGGCGCGGAACAGGATGCTCGCGCGGCTCACAGAGGTGACCGAGCAAGGTGCGCTGCTCGCAACGCATGACAATACCGAGCTCATGTGGCTGCGACGCCATGTTGGAACCGACGATATCGCGGAGCCCGAGCCGTACCTGTTCTGTTTTCAGCATGATTGGGATGCATTGACGCCGGTGGATCGAGCGCTGCGGACTATTAAGGGCCTTGCGGAGTTTCATCCCGATTGGGCGTTTTGGGGCTATGACGCGGCGCTTTTGTGGGGTCTGGAGGTGCCGAATGATCTGCTCGGGCCGCGTTTTCTTGTAAAGACGGGTTGTTCGGTGACGTTGAGCGGCGGGTGCAGGTTGTTGCGCCCGCAGATGGCGGGCGCGCTCGAGCGTGTTGATGGCGTGCGGGTGACGTCGTTTTGGCGCACGGCGGAGGATTGCTTGCTGCGTGCGCCGTTTTCCTACGGGTTGGCGATTGCCGATTCTGCGCTGCGGGCGAAAGGCGTATCACGTGGGGATTTGTGCGAGCGCCTCCGTGCCGATTGCGAGGGCAGGCGAGGGTATCGCAGGGCACAGGTGATTGCGTCGTATGCGGACGGGTTGTCCGAAAACGGCGGCGAGTCTCGGTTCCGAGCGTTCTTTATTGCGTACGGCTTTCCGGTTCCGGAGCTGCAGGTGGAGTTTCGCGACCCGCTCGATCCGAGCCAAGTGTTTCGCGTCGACTATTTTTGGCGGCTCGAGGACGGGACGTGCGTGATTGGCGAGCTCGATGGAAAGGGGAAGTATACCCTGCAGGATGGTGGCGATCGTGAGTCGGTTGACCCATTCGTGGCAGAACGTCAGCGGGAGTCCCATCTGACGATGCTCGGACATAAGGTACTGAGGTTTACATTTGATGAACTCAAGAACCCGGGGAAGCTGGCTGAAAAGATGAGACTGGCGGGAATTCCACAGCGGGTCGATCTGGCTGAGGAGTGGAGACGCCAGTGGTATGGGTGCTGAGGGGTGCACCTGACGCGGATGTGGTTGTTCCTGCCGAGTTTGTCTCGATCTGTAACAACAAGGGGCCGTTTGGCCCCGCAACTGTTACAGATCGAGACAGAAGGTTGGCTGCCGCTAAAAGATCCTAATCTGTAACATCTAGAAGCTCAAAACCTGTCTACTTGTTACAGATTTAGACGTTTGATAACAGTGCTGGAGAATATCTCGATCCGTAACATCTAACGGCCAAAATTCGACCCAACTGTTACAGAACGAGACGTTTGGCCCACACGGCTGGAGCATCGCCGTGCTGGCCTCTCTATCCTCACATCCTCCCTTTTCTCCGTTAACCGATATGCTCGACTTTAGTCGCTGCATTAGGTGATAATGGACAAATGTTCATGTTAATCGTGAGGGAGGAGCTCGATATGGCGACTACCGATCGTCCCACGTTGTTTATCAATGCGACCGTTCTGGATGGCTCGGAGCATATGGAGCCGCAGCCCGATATGGCCGTGGCCGTCGAGCGTGGCATCATCACCTGGATGGGACCGAGCGCTGTGGCCCAAGCTCCAGCGGGGGCCGAGGTCATCGACCTGGGCGGTGCGTGTCTCATGCCGGGTCTCATCAATATGCACGTGCATCTGTGCGGCTCGGGCAAGCCGGTTTCGGCGGGCGATGCGGGCGCGCTGATGAAGAAGCTCGATAATCCGGTGGGCCGCGCCATCGTGCGCCATATCCTCAAGGGCAGCGCTCAGCAGCAGCTGGCAAGCGGCGTGACCACGGTGCGCGGCGCGGGCGACCCGCTGTTCGCCGACATCGCCGTGCGCAACCCCACCGACGCCGGCAAGTATCAGGGTCCGCGTCTGGTGGCGCCGGGAACGGGCGTCACGGTGCCGGGTGGTCACGGTGCGGGGCTGTTCGCGCAGGTCGCCAATACCCCCGACGAGGCGGCCGAACAGGTGTGCGATCTGTATGCACGAGGTGCCGACGTCATCAAGCTGTTCGTGACGGGCGGCGTGTTCGACGCGACCGAAGTAGGCGAGCCGGGCGTGCTGCGCATGCCGCTCGATGTCGCCGCGGCGGCGTGCAAAGCGGCACACGAGGTTGGCCTTCCGGTCATGGCCCATGTCGAGAGCACCGAAGGTGTGAAGGCCGCGCTTCAGGCCGGCGTCGACACAATCGAGCACGGCGCTCCGCTGACGTCTGAGATTCTGGAGCTGTACCGCGGCGCCGCGGGGACACAGCTCGAGGGACGCGCGCCGAGTGTGACCTGCACGATTAGTCCGGCGCTGCCGTTTGTATTGCTCGACCCGGAAAAGACCCATTCGACCGACACGCAAAAGAAGAACGGCGACATCGTGTGTTCGGGCATTATCGAGAGTGCCCGTGCCGCCCTGGATGCAGGCGTTAAGGTGGGCCTGGGCACGGACTCGAGCTGCCCGTTCGTGACCCAGTACGACATGTGGCGCGAGGTGGCCTATTTTGCCAAGTACGTGGGCGTGAGCAATGCCTTCGCACTGCATACGGCCACGCAGGCCAATGCTGAGCTGCTGGGGCTGGGCGGCGAGACCGGAACGATCGAGTGCGGCAAGACGGCCGACATTTTGGTGACGCGCAAGAATCCGCTCGATGACCTGTGCGCTCTGCGTGAGCCGATGCACGTGATGTGCCGTGGCGATCTGGTGCGCAAGCTCAAGGTGAAGCGTATCCCCGAGGTTGACACCGAGCTCGACGCGATTATGGCCATGCCGGCAGAAGCCCTGGCAGAGGAGCTCGCTCGCGATGGCGTAGCGTAGGCGCTGGTGTGACGGGGCAACAGCTTTATCGAATGATGTCACCCCATGCAAAAAGCCGGGGTCTCAACACGAGGCCTCGGCTTTTAGTATTCCTATGGTGTAGCTGCTAGGAGCGCGTTTCCATCTTAGCGTGGCACTTGGGGCAGGTGACGCGGATTTTGCCCTTGCCCTTGGGGACGGACAGCATCTGGCCGCAGTTGGGGCACTTGAGGTAGGCCGTGGTCTTGCGGCCCTTCCACATCTTCTTTGCCGTGCGCTTGGCACGCTCAAAGTCTTCCTTGCTCGTTCCAGCTGCGCGCGAGGTGCTGGCCGCTGCAGTTCCGCCGCCCAGGCTGGCGACGAACTTGCCCAGGCAGGGGATGTTGGCAGTCGCGGCAACGAAGGCATCATTTTCCTTGCGGCGTGCGTCGATGTTTTTGGACAGGCCGCGCAGCACGCCGAGTGCGATTACGGCGATGGCGATCCAGCTGAGCCACTGGATACGGGCCATCGATCCGACCATCGCGAAAATAATTCCTATGAAGCCCAGCACGATGGTGAGTTCGTCGGCGCCGTTGCGACCCTTCATAAAGTCATTCATGCGAATTGCCTTTCGTTCGATATGCTGCACGCCTTTATACCCCTTTTGGTGCATTGGGGACGGGTTAATCTGCACCAAGGTGGCGCAAACGTACCTGCCCCCCTTGCACCAATTACTTGGCGAGCTTGTCGACGACGCGCTCTATCTCGGCGAGCTTGGCGGCTTTGAGTTCCTCGTCGCCCGATTCGATGGCCGAGGCGACGCATCCCTCGATGTGAGCCTTGAGCACATCGGCGTTGATGCGGGCGATGAGCGCCTGCGTGGCCATGAGCTGCGTGGAGATGTCGACGCAGTAACGGTCCTCCTCCACCATTCGCAGGATGCCGTCGATTTGCCCGCGTGCCGTCTTGAGCATGCGGGTCACCGATTTGTGGTCTGCCATCATGGCGGGTCCTCGTTTCTGGTCGGGGGGGGTACGTGCGGTCGTTACGCGGCGGTCACAGACAGGGCATGGAACTTCTCGCCCGCACCCTCGACGGCGGCGGCGAGCTGCTCGGCGGTCACGGTGTCGGCGCACTCCACCTGGACGGTCTGGGTCTCGTGATCGGCGTCGGCATCGGTCACGCCTGCTACGCTGAGCAGCGCGGTCTCGACAGTAGCGTCGCAGTGGCCGCACATGAGGCCGGAAGTCTTGATTGTGTAACGCATGGGTGTACTCCTTATCGATTGAGATTATCTGACAGTTTAGTCGTGAACAGCGTCATCTTAAAGGTGCGCTGAGGCGCCCGAGATTGCCCCGAAAGAGGAGCGAAGCGTACTTGGGTACGCGAGCGACGGTTTGAGGGGCAAGGTCGGGTGCATCAGTGCGCCGTCTTAGGCTTAAAGGATTTCAGGCGCAGAGCATTGGACACAACGCAAACGCTCGAGAGGCTCATGGCCGCGGCGCCAAACATCGGCGAGAGCTGCCATCCGGTGAGCGGGAAGAACACGCCCGCGGCCAGCGGAATGCCGATACCGTTGTAGAACAGCGCCCAGAACAGGTCCTGCTTGATGTTGCGAATCGTGGCGCGCGAAAGCTCGATGGCGTGGGCGACGTCCATGAGGTCGCTGCGCATGAGCACCACGTCGGCGCCCTCCTTGGCGATGTCGGCGCCGGTGCCGATAGCGAGGCCAACGTCGGCGCGCGCCAGGGCGGGGGAGTCGTTGATGCCGTCGCCCACCATGGCGACCTCGCCGCCCGCATCCTGCAGTTCGCGCACGTGGCGTTCCTTGTCGGCGGGAAGAACGTCGGCGATAACCTGCTCGCTGGTGAGTCCCACGCGGCGGGCGATGGCCTCGGCCGTCACGCGGTTGTCGCCGGTGAGCATACGCACATCGACGCCGAGCGAGCGCAGCGCGGTAACGGCCTCGGCACTCGTCTCCTTAACCTCGTCGGCCACGGCGATGGTACCGACGAGCTCGCCGTTCTTGGCAAAGAACAGTGGCGTCTTGCCCTCGGCGGCAAATCGCTCCGCAAGTCCTGCGGGCACGGTGATGCCCAGCTCGCTCATCAGACGAACGTTGCCGGCTGCGATGACATTCTGCCCCTCGCGTGCCGTGACGCCTCGCCCGGGCACGGCGGCAAAGTCCTCGACCATGCGTGCGACGATTCCGCGCGTCTCGCACTCGGCCATAATCGCCTCGGCCAGTGGGTGTTCGCTCTGGCGTTCCAGCGCGGCGGCCAGCTTGAGCAGCGCCTTTTCGCTCATGGCGGGCGAGCCGTCAGTGCGCGTGGCCACCACGATATCGGTCACAGCCGGTTTGCCGCGGGTGACGGTGCCGGTCTTATCGAGCACCACGGTGCCCACGTTGCGCAGATTCTCCAGCGCTTCGGCGCTCTTAAACAGAATGCCCATCTCGGCGCCCTTGCCGGTACCAACCATAATGGCGACGGGCGTGGCCAGGCCCAGCGCGCACGGGCAGCTGATCACCAGCACGGCCACGGCGGAGGTGAGCGCCTCGTTTACGCTACCGGTCAGCGCCATCCACGCAACAAAGGTCACGGCCGAGATCGCAAACACCACGGGCACAAACACGCCGGCGACCTTATCGGCCATGCGGGCGATGGGCGCCTTGGTGGCGTTGGCGTCCTCGACGAGCTGGATGATCTTGGCGAGCGACGTGTCGGCGCCCACGCGCGTGGCGCGGAAGGTAAACGATCCGGTGCGGTTGACCGTGGCGGCGTTGACGGTGTCGCCGACGGTCTTTTCCACGGGGATGGACTCGCCGGTGAGCGCGCTCTCGTCCACGGCCGAGCTACCCTCGAGTACCACGCCGTCGACAGGGATAGACTCGCCGGGGCGCACACGCAGCACCTGGCCGGGAAGGATACTGTCGACGTCGACGGTGGCCTCGGTACCGTCCTCGGCCACGATGGTCGCGGTCTTGGGCGCCAGGTCAATGAGCGCCTCGATGGCTCCGCCGGTTTTGGATTTGCTGCGCGTCTCGAGGTATTTGCCCACGGTGACGAGCGACAGGATCGTGCCGGCGCTCTCAAAATACAGGTTGTCCATGCCCGTCATCATGGCCTCGTGGACCTGCCCGGCGGCCAGCTGGTCGGCCATGATAAACATGGCGTAGAGCGACCATGCAATGGAAGCGGTGGCGCCGACGGCGATGAGGGCGTCCATAGTGGGCGCGCCGTGCACGAGCGACTTGAAGCCGTTGATAAAGTAGGCGTCGTTGATGTAGACGATGGGGATGAGCAAGACGAGCTCGGTGAGCGCCAACGTCATGCTGTGGGTGTGGTCGGTGAAGACGCCGGGCAGCGGCCAGCCAAGCATGTGTCCCATGCCTATGTAGAACAGCGGGATGAGAAAGACAATCGAGACGATGAGTCGAGTGCGCATGGCAGAGGCGGTGGCCTCCAGCTTTTTGGTCGGCGACTCCATATGGGCGGCGCCGGACCTGGCCTGTGCGTTGCCGTTTGGGGCGGCTTCGGTGCCCGTGCTGACGGGCGAGGCCGAGTAACCCGCGCGATCGACAGCGGTGCAGATATCGTCGGGGGAGACCTGTGTGGGGTCATAGTCCACCAGCATGGAGCCGGCGAGCAGGTTGACGGCGACGCTTTGGACACCGTCGAGCTTGCTGACGGCGCGGTCCACGTGCGCCTGGCAGGCGGCGCATGTCATGCCGCCCACGTCGAACTTATCTTGAGCCATGGCTTCTCCTTTCTGTAGTTCGGTGGTGAGAATGTTTGCCTGCTGATACTATACACCCATACCCCCTGGGGGTGTATAGCATAAGTTGAAATGTATGGCATTTTGATACAGATGAGGATGGTTGGTTGGTCGATGGACCGTCCCTGCCAAACATCTCAATCTGTAACGTCTGGACCGGTTTTGGAACCATAGCTGTTACAGATTTAGACAAACATTTCAGCCGAAAACTAACGTCTCGATCTGTAACAACTAGACCCCGTTTTACCGAGTATTTGTTACAGATCAAGACAAACAGTTGGCAGGAAACTCAATGTCTCAATCTGTAACATCTAGCACCAAATATGACCTCTAACTGTTACAGATCGAGACAATTGCCGGGGAGGGGCCCCATCACAGCAAGACACCCGCTGTCTAGATACAGAATCCGGGAATCACGCAGGTCCGCTTCTTGGGGTTGTCCGCAGGCGTTGCGTACGTAAAGACATCGCCGTCGTGTCCCACGCGATTCAAATAGAGCGTGCCTTCGGTCTCCGATGAGTCGGGGCTCACCGTGCGCTCCCACCAGCAAGTGTCCTTGCCCTTCCACTGGCGGACCAACATCTCGTTCGTGGAATACGGGCTCACCTTGAGCTCGCGGAAGAGCTGATACTCCTTGCCCTCGCCGTTGTAGATGTCTGCCAGGTAGTGATAGTCCTTGGCAAACGAATCGGGCGGTTGCGTACCGCACAGCTCGACCATGGCGGGCAGCCAGAGCGTCGCGGGCAACTCACTCAGGCGCGAAGCGCTTTTGGCAACGCCCATGTTGTTCGAAACCTTCTTGACACCTTTAATGAGCGCGCGCAACTCGTTGGGCAGCAGCTTAAGGCCGTCGCCGTCGAGCCATTCCCGCAGCTCGCAATCTGCCCAGCCGGTGCTCAATGGTTGGGCCGCAGCGTTGCGCTCGGCAATACCCGCGTCGAACATAAACGTCAGTCCGGCCTTGCCCGTTCCGTCCAGAAGCTCGTCGTGGCGGATGCCCACGAGTTGTGCGCCGACGTGCAGCCCGTTGGTGAGCCTCACGCGCTTGGTGCACGGATAGGGGATATGCCCATCGGCATCGAGCAGATGATAGCGCTTGGCAATCTCGCGTGCCTCGCTACGGGTCCCGGCGGCCTTAATCTTGAGCGAAATCTCCTGCAGCTGAGCCCAGGTGTAGTCGTCAAGAGAGCTGCGGATGCCGTCCAGGTAGTCGGGGATGCCAAAGCCACGGGTCGCCGCGCCAATGACGCCGAGCCCCGCAACGACTGCAACGACGCCGCCGATAATAAAGCGACGGCGGGTCATGGCATCATGCTGGGCTTGCTCCAGGATCTCTCGCGCGCGCTCGCCGGCGACGTCGACCTTAAGGTGCGTGCCAGAATCGATACCAATCGCGGCCTCGTCTCCTGCGCCCTCGCGGTCCTCAGATTCTGCAGCGGGGAGGTATGTCGAGAGCACCTCGAGCATCTGCTGCTCGGTAGGGCGATCGCCCTGTTCGACCGAGATTCCTTTCATGATGATCTGGACGAGCACCTCGTCGTCATTGCATTGCGGCTCGAGCGGTGCCGGCTTGGTCTTGGTCTTTATGAGGTAGAACGAGCCGGTTGCCGCGGCACCCGTCGACTTAACATCGAACGGTTTGCGACCGCTGTAGAGCTGGTACAGAATGCTCGAAAGCGCATAGACGTCGATTGCCGGCGAGCGGCGAAGGGCCGCGATGCCTTCGATATCCTGCGTGAGCATCTCGGGCGCGGCGTATGCGGGCGTGGCAAAGCGCCAGATGTCGGCGCGCCGGGTGATCGTGTCGTCGCCGAGGGCCATGGTCGCGGAGCCCATGTCGATGAGGCAGGGGTCAAAGGAGCAATCGGCAATCTGCTGCTCAAGCGTTCGCCTGCTGGTGCGGAACATGATATTGGCAGGCGACAGGTCGCGATGGACGACCGGATTCACGAGTCCCTGGGTCATCAAGAGCGCGCGAAGCACGGCGTTTCCGACGGCGGCGACCATCTGGGTGGTCAGCCCGCCCGAGGCGTCGTGCGGAAGCAGGGGCAGCGCCTGCTTGAGCGAGGTGCCCTCGACCCACTCCATGAGGATGAGCGGGTCATCCTCGCACGATCCGTAGCCATAGACGCGCGGAAATCCGCGCAGGTGCGAGACGGTACACAGATGACGGTACTCCTCGAACAGCGCGGCGGTGTTGGCCAGGTGCGCGGCCGATTGCTCGGCGGAGCGGTCGGGGGCTTGGCCGGAAAGGAGGGCGTTATCCTTGAGTAGCTTGACGGCAAAGACCTCGCCGCTCGTGTTGGTCGCGCGCAGTACGTGCCCGATGTTGCCGTTGTTGCGGTGGGCCGTCTGGAGAATAAGCGTCATAAACCGACGCTTGGCGTCGTCCTCGGCGCTGGGGTTGACTGCCACGGCGGTATCGAACGTATCGAGACGGATGAGTTTGTCGCCATAGGCGCTATCGGTAGTATCCATGGCGTTCCTTTGTCTGGCATGGGTTGCCGCGCGTATACGTGGGCAGTGCGGATATCGATAAAGTACTATGATAGCCGCGCTGACCACGTATACCGCTGAGTATTGTCGTTTACGACGCAGAAGGTAGAAGACGAAAGACGGACGGCGACCGTCTTTCGATCGCCGTCCGCGCTAGTCCACAATGACAAGGAATGTCGTGTAGAGACCCAGATGGAGCCTGTCGCTGTTTTCGATTGCCACCGGGGGATAGATCTTGCCGGGTTCGCGTTGGTCGCGCGGCGGCTCAATCACAATATCGCCGTCGCCCGCGCCCGATTCGAGCACCGTGCCGTTGGTCGATCCAAGGCCCTGGGCGTACCAGTGCCCACCCTCGAGCCAAATGCGAAGATGCTCGCGCGATGCGTCGGCGCCCACATCGGTGACGCTGGGCGAGGTTTTGGGCAAGGACCCAATTACCGTGCCACGCGGATCGCGTGTGAGGGGATGGATTTGCATGTCGGTGCAGTTGTCGGCATGGGTTCTGAGCAGACCGAGGTTGGGAGCGACGGTGCGCGGCTGCTCTAGGCTGCTCATAAAGCCACGTCCGACGGTAGTTTCGGTGGTGCCAAAGTGCCCGCCCGTCTTGCTGTCGCAAAAGCGCTCGACGGTGGCCACGCCCTGAACGGGATCGGCGAGCGCGCCCGTCGCCACAAAGAGCATCAGGAAGAGCGTGCTCTTTTCGCGCAAGGCATTGCCGTCAAAGATGTCGATGCGATTGAGGGCATTTGCATATAGGCGGCTGTCCAGCTTGTAGCTGGTGAGAGCCGACATCATTTCGTTGGCGGCCGGACCGCGATAGTGCTCGGCGATTGCCTGATAGGCGGACTCGCCGCCGCCGAGCTTGCTGCAGATTGCCACGGAAAGGTTGAGCGTGGTGACGGTAAAGTCGCTGAAGATGGCGGGCGCGCACTGGTCAGGCTTGCGATGGACGATGTAACGGGTGAGATACGAGCGGTTGGAAGAGCATTTCTCGAGCAGGGTACTGCCGAGATAAGAGTTTCCATTGATGAGCATTCGGGCGATCTCGAGATGTTTAAGACCGCCGAACGAGCGAATATCGTTATAGAGGACCGAGCAAGGCGTCTCTGCTGCCACGGATACCTCCTTTGATTGCTCCCTAGCCAATATGGCGATAGGAATTAATGGCCCCCGGTGGGCGACGTATTAAATGGCTGCGCAATATATAGCGTAACCAAAGCAACATTATAGGCCACATGTTCGAAATTGCAGGAAGACTGGGAGATTTGGTTTGGACTGGACGGAAATCCCCCCCTCTGTCTTGATCTATAACAATTAGGACCGATTTTACTCGGTAACTGTTACAGATTGAGACGTTTGTGAACCGTGTCGACCGTTTATCTCGATCTGTAACATCTGGCGGGGGATACGGGGCCTAGTTGTTACAGATTGAGATGTTAGCCAAGGAGGCTGGTTGAATGTCTCGATCTGTAACACGTAGAGGAAGATTTGCTCCGCAGATGTTACAGATTGAGACAATCGCCCCAGACCCGCCCCGTCCGCCCCGTCATCTGTGGTTTACGTGGGGGCATGCGAAGCGCGGGTATACTTACCGCGGCGAATCTGCTCCATCGCTTAGGGCCGCTGCGTCTGGACGGCGCGTGAAAGGGCTGCCAAAGCGATCGCCAGCGTGCTGAGCAACGTCCTCTCCGTGCGCACCTGTTTTTGTATGTATTAGCGCACTACCAAGCACGCTCGCGCGGCCGCATGCCGTGCCCACAATGCGTGCAGATAAGGAACAACAACATATGCGTAATTCTGTATCCGACGTCACGGACGCCGAGATTCTGGACGAGACCCGCGAGACCATGACCCAGGCTGCCTTCGATGCTGCCGACGAGGCCAGCGCCGCCGAGACCATCGAGTCCGCGACCGAGAACCTGCCCGCCTTTGACGAGCTGGGACTTTCGGACGAGATGCTTCGTGCCATCGAGAACCTAGGCTACACGGCACCCACGCCTGTCCAGGCTGGCTCGATCCCCGTGGTGCTTGAGGGCCGCGACCTGCTTGCCGCCGCTCAGACCGGCACCGGCAAGACGGCTGCTTTTTTGCTGCCGACCATGAACAATCTGGAGCACATCGCTCCTCCCAAACCCGTGCGCGAGCGCGGCGGCCGCAACCGCCGTCGCGGTGCTAAAAAGCCCGAGGGTAACGGCCGCGGTCCCGTGATGCTCGTCATCACCCCTACGCGCGAGCTTGCCCAGCAAATCGACGAGGTCGCGAGCAAGATCGCCGACGTCACCGGCCATGTCGCCGTGACCGTCGTGGGCGGCGTGAGCTACAAGCCGCAGACCGCTGCCCTCAAGTATGGCTGCGACATCCTGGTCGCCACGCCGGGCCGTCTGGTCGATCTGATCGAGCAGGGCGCCTGCCACCTGGGCGAGGTCAAGGTGCTGGTGCTCGACGAGGCCGACCGCATGCTCGACATGGGCTTTTTGCCCGCCGTCCGCCGTATTGTGCGCGAGACGCCGACCGAGCGCCAGACGCTGCTGTTCTCGGCCACGCTCGACGAGGAGGCCGTGGGCGAGATTACCGACCTGGTGAGCGACCCGGCCCGCGTGGAGATCGCGCCTGCCACGTCGACCGCCGACACCGTCGACCAGTTTGTGTTCCCGGTGTCCATCGAGGCCAAGAACAACCTGCTGCCCGAGTTCCTCAAAAAGGAGGGCCCGGAGCGCACTATCGTCTTTATGCGCACCAAGCATCGCGCCGACAGCTGCTGCCGTCGTCTGGAGCGCAAGGGCATCAAGGCTGCCGCGATCCACGGCAACCGTAGCCAGGCGCAGCGCGAGCGCGCGCTTTCGGCCTTCCGCGACGGTACCGTCGACGTGCTGGTGGCAACCGACGTGCTTGCCCGCGGCATCGACATTAGCGACGTGCGCTACGTCGTGAACTTTGACGTGCCGGCCGAGCCGACCGACTACATCCACCGCATTGGCCGCACGGGCCGCGCCGGCGAGCTGGGCTGGGCCATTACGTTTGTGACCGAGCAGGATGTGGACGAGTTCTACGAGATCGAGAAGCTCATGGACAAGACCGCCGACATTTATGACGCCGGCGACCTGCATGTGGGTCCCAATCCGCCCGCGGTTGACCCCGAGCGCGACCCTGCGGCCTTTAAGGTGAAGAAGAAGACCAAGCGCGGCAAGTCCAAGAGCAAGAAGAAACTTGAGCAGGCACGTCGCGACGGCAAGCGCAACGGCGATGACTACGGTGATGTGGCCGGTCGTTCCAACCGCGGTCGCGATGAGCGTCGCGGCGACGGCGAGCGTCCGAGCCGTCCCAAGCGCGGCGGCAAGACCCGCGTGCGCGAGGGCGTTCAGGCTCGCGTGGACGAGGCTGTGGAGAGCGTTGCCCGCGATATGGCTGCCGAGGAGCGCGGCGGTGCTGGTGCCGTTGAGCAGGCCCCGCGCGGCAACCGCGCCGAGCGTCGTGCCAAGCAGTTCCAGGGCGAGGCGCATCGCCGTCGCCGTGAGGACGAGGACCGCGGCGGTCGTCGCCGTGTCGAGCGCGAGGACGAGGGTCGTGGCTCGCGTGGCGGCAAACGCGGTGCGGGTGACCGTCGTCGTTCCGGTCGCGATGGCGAGCGCGGCGGGCGTGATGAGCGCCGTGGCGGCGAAGGCCGTGGCTCGCGTGACGAGCGTGGTACCCGCGGCGGCGAGTCCCGCGGCGGCAAGCGCTTTGACGAGCGCGGAGGCCGAGAGGGCAGCCGCGGTGGCGAGCGTCGCGAGGGCTCTCGTGGCAACGGTGGCCGCAGCGGCGCCGGTCGTTCGAATGAGTCGCGCGATCGTCGCGACCCGCGTGCCAGCCGCGACCGTCGCGATGACTGGCGCAACTACGACGACACCCGCGAGGAGCGCCGTGGCGGCTATCACGGCGGGCGTGGCGGCAACCAGGCCGGCTCCCGCGGCGGTCGTGCCGGCGGTCGCGATAACCGTGGCAGCTATGGCAACCGCCGTGGCGGCAAGCGCGGTGGCAGCTCCCGTCGTCCCGGCGACGGCGGCGGCAAGCGCAAGTAACATACGTGTCGCGCGGTAAGGCGAGATGTGTTTGGACCCCGAGCAGGCTATGCTCGGGGTCCTTTTTGGTGCCAGGGGGACAGGTTGGTTTGCGCCAACGTCCTTAAGTTGCGGTGGAATACGGACTGTTTTGGCCTTTTGAGCGGCTTTTCAGTCCCTATTTCACCGCAACTCATGATTGGTGCAAAGTAACCTGACCCCAATGCACCAGAGCAAGGAGTGTCCCTGGGTGCCGGCAGAAAAGGAACGTCCCTAAGTGCCGCAAATACCGTTTATCGGAGAAAAAATACCGTTCGCCGGTCAGAATGATTATTCTGGCTTTGCTGTTGCTTACAATAACTCTCGCAAAAAGAAATGCGGAAGGTTACCGAGTCCCCTCGGACGTGGGCCTAACCAAAGTCTTTGATCGTGCGCGTCTCGATGGGCGCATTCGATTGATTTTGGTTGGGCTATATTTATGAAGGGACATGTTGCCATGGGTTTCATTTCTCGCCTTATGGGTGGCTCGGATAAGCAGACGACTGCGGCTTCCGGGCTCGAAATCCTCGCTCCCGCTTCCGGTGAGCTTGTTCATCTAGAAAATACCAATGACCCCGCTTTTAGCAGCCGTGCAGTGGGCGATGGCGTTGCCGTGGTTCCCCAAGAGGGAACGGTGTGCGCTCCTGTTTCCGGCACCGTCGCGGCACTGTTTCCGACTGAGCACGCGCTGGGCATCATGTCCGACGACAGCTCTGCTCAGGTGATGATGCATATCGGAATCGACACTGTTAAGCTTGAGGGCAAGGGCTTCCATGCGCTTGTTGCCCAGGGTGACCATGTCGACGCGGGCCAGCCCCTCGTCGAGGTCGATTTCGACGCGGTCCGCGCCGCCGGCTTCGATCCCACGGTCTTCGTTATCGTGTGCGAGCGTTCAGAGAAATCAACTCTTCGTGAGCATGCTTCCGGCCCTGTTGCTGTTAAAGAGCCTGTCATCTGGCTTTCCGAGTAAATTCTTGTGGTGGGTACCGTGGTTATCAAGCGAGTTTTTAACAACAACGTCGCAATGGTCACTTCGGACGATAGCTCCGAGCTCATCGTCATCGGTCGAGGCCTCTGCTTTGGCCGTCATGCCGGCGATGCCATCGACGAGGCGTCGATCGAAAAGACCTACGCGTTGCAGAGGGGAACTTCTCAGGATTCGCGTACGATTGACCGCTTGGCACATCTTTTGGAGTCCATCCCCACCGTCAACCTCGTGATTTCCGAGGACATTGTTCAGATGCTCCGTCGAGAGCTCAATGTTGATATTAACGACAAGATTCTCATTGCTCTCGCAGACCATATCAGCCTTGCTTTGGAGCGCGAGCGCAAAGGCGTTCCCTGCGAGAACCCGCTGCTGCTCGAGATCCAGCAGTTCTATCGCAAGGAGTACGCGCTTGCGGGCCGTGCCCTTCAGATTATCAAGGACTATTTGGGCATCCAGATGAGCGAAGAAGAGCAGGGCTTCATTACGCTGCATATCGTCAACGCCACCATGCCGCAACGCTCCGACCGTCTCATCATTTCGGTTCAGCTTGTTCGCGACGTGCTCTCGATTGTTTCCGAGCGCTATGCTACGACCCTCGATGACACCTCTCTGCCTTACGAACGTTTCGTTCGTCACCTGCAATTTTTCGCGCAACGAGCGCTCGATCCCGCGTCAGGGCAAATCAATGGCGATGCGCTGTTCCGAATCGATGAAACGGCGTATCCGTGCGCATTCTCGTGCGCGGACGTCATAGCCGCCCACTTGTCGTCTACCTATAACGTTGTCGTTACCAATGCCGAGAAGAGTTATCTCGCGTACCACATTGTTAACCTGCTTGGAGAACCTGGTCTCTAGGCATAACGTGCCCACACACCGATTGATATAAGGCAAGGCTCACGGTCTTGTCCAGGGCACATCTGTCTTAATTTGCGGAAAAGGAAGGGGAGTGCCGCTATGACCGCAAAAAAGAAGTTCAATTTCAAAGCGCCGTTGGAGGTGTTCGCGAAGTCGATCGTCCAGCCGATGATGTATCTCTCGGTTGCCGGCATCCTGCTCATCGTGGGCATCATTCTGACCAACAAGACCATCTGCGCTTTGGTCCCCGTACTGGGCTCCGGTCCGTTCCAGCTTGTGGGCGCCGTTGTCTACCAGTCGCTGATGTTTATCATCAACAACCTCTCGATTCTGTTCTGCGTGGGCATCGCCGGCGCCATGGCAAAGAAGAACAAGGGCCATGCTTCGCTGATCGCCCTGATGTCGTTCTTCCTGTTCTTGCAAGCTTGCAACATCGTGCTCAACGCTACCGGCTCTCTTGCCGATGCGAGCGGCATGCTCGGCCTAACCGGAACCGGCCAGGCCACCGTTATGGGCATTCAGGTGCTCGATACCGGTGTGTTTGGCGGCATCATTCTTGGTTGCATCACCGGTGCCGTGTTCAACAAGTACTCGAACAAGCAGTTCCCCATTGCCCTTTCGATGTTCTCGGGCGTTCGCTTTCCGTTCCTGATCATGATCATCATTTCCTGGATCATGGGCGCTGGCTTCTGTATCGTTTGGCCTCCGGTTCAGGGCGCCATCTCCTCCGTTGCCGGCATCATTAAGGAGTCGGGCAACGTCGGTCTGTTTATCTACGGCATGCTCAACAAGCTGCTCGTTCCCACCGGTCTGCACCACCTCATCTACACCCCGTTCCAGTTCTCCGATGTGGGTGGCACCCTGACGCTGGGCGATCAGGTTATCGCCGGTGCCTACCCCATCCGTGTTGCCGAGATGGCAATGACGGGCCAGCCCTTCTCCGATAGCACCTACTTCAACAGCTACACCTTCAACAACCTGTGGCCCTACATCGGTATCGGTCTCGCCTTTATCTTCACCGCTTACAAGGGGAACAAGGATAAGACCAAGGCCGTTATCATCCCGCTGATCATCACCGCCGTGCTCTCCTGTGTCACCGAGCCCATGGACTTCCTCTTTGTCTTTGCCGCTCCCGTGCTCTTCGTCGTTCACTCGGTTCTTTCCGGCATTTTCCTGGTTCTGCTCAAGGTTCTCTCCGTGCCCGCTTCGACTGCAGGCGGCATCATCAACATCGTGGTCTCCAACCTGGTCCTGGGTGTCGATAAGACCAACTGGCCGGTTATGCTGGTGCTTGGAGTCGTCAACGCCGCTCTGTACTTCTTCCTCTTCACCTTCCTCATCAAGAAGCTCAACCTTCACACCCCCGGTCGCGAGGATGAGTCCGAGCTTGCTGAGTCCGTTGCCGAGGGCGAAGCTGCCGCATCTGTCGCGGTGAAGCAGGGTGCTGTTGCCGCAGCTCCCGCAGAGGGCGTCGATGCGGGCATCGCCGACCTGGTCACAGGTCTTGGTGGCAAGGACAACATCGAGGAGCTCGAGAACTGCTTTACGCGTCTCCGCGTGAACGTTAAGAACCCGGACCTCATCGATGAGGACCTCATCAACCACGTGCCCAACAGCGGCATCAACCGCAACGGCAACAATATCCAGATCATCTTTGGCATGAAGGTCGCCGAGATGCGCGACAAGGTCGAGAACGCAATTGAGAAGGAGCAGTAAACAATGATCATTACTCTGTGTGGTGGCGGATCCACCTTTACCCCCGGCATCGTCAAGTCCATCGCCCTGCGCAAGGACGAGCTCGACGTTGACGAGATTCGCCTGTACGACATCAACGAGGAGCGCCAGCGCAAGATCGGCGTGCTCGTGGACTGGATTTTGCACGAGGACCTCGGCCTGGACATCAAGCTCACGGTGACCACCGACAAAAAGACGGCTTTTACCGACGCGAGCTTCGTGTTTGCCCAGATGCGCGTGGGCGGCTACGCCATGCGCGAGCAGGACGAGAAGATTCCGCTGCGTCACGGCTGCGTGGGTCAGGAGACTTGCGGTTGCGGCGGCCTTGCCTACGGCATGCGCACCATCTTCCCCATGGTCGAGCTGATCGATGACGTTGAGAAGTACGCCAAGAAGGACTACTGGATTCTCAACTACTCCAACCCTGCCGCCATCGTCTCCGAGGGCTGCCGTGTGCTGCGTCCCAACGCTCGTATCATCAACATCTGCGACATGCCGATCGCGATCATCGACGTGGTTTGCGCCGCGCTCGATATCGACAAGAAGGACGTTGAGTACGATTACTTTGGCCTCAACCACTTTGGTTGGTTTACCTCGATTCGCCACAAGGGTGAGGAGGTGCTCCCGCAGCTGCGCGAGTACATCAAGGAGCATGAGATCCTGCTGCCCGATTCGTACCTCAAGGGCATGAGCTCGCTGATGTCCAAGAAGCCCGAGGAGGCCACCGATGAGCACCCCGAGCAGAACCGCCACACCAAGGGCAGCTGGTACTACGTCTGGAAGGGCGAGTACGAGATCATGGAGTGCTTCCCGGAGTACCTGCCCAACACGTACCTGAACTACTACCTGCAGCAGAAGGAGTTCGTCGAGCATTCCAACCCCGAGCGCACCCGTGCGAATGAGGTTGAGGAGACGCGCGAGAAGAACCTCTTCGACGGCATCGACCACTACGAGAAGACCGGCGAGATCGACGAGAGCACGTTCTATGCGGGCAGCCACGGCGACTGGATTGCCGACCTGGCCATCGCTCTGAAGAACGACACCAAGCAGCGCTTCCTGGTCATTTGCGAGAACAAGGGCGCTATCCCCAACATGCCCTATGACGCCATGGTCGAGCTGCCTGCCTACATTGGCAAGAACGGCCCCGAGGTCATCAGCCGTGACAACATTCCGCTGTTCCAGCAGGGCCTCATGATGCAGCAGCTGAACTCCGAGAAGCTCGTGGTCGAGGCTACGATCGAGGGGTCGTACGAGAAGGCGCTCAAGGCCTTTACGCTCAACAAGACCGTGCCTTCGATGAAGGTCGCCAAGGAGGTCCTCGACGACATGATCGAGGCCAACAAGGGTTACTGGCCCGAGCTTAAGTAAAAGCAACAGGCTCGCTGGCCGCATACCTGGAGCAATGCCCCGTCCACGTGATTGCGTGGGCGGGGCATTGTCATTTGGTGCAAAGTGACCTTGCCCCTTTGCATCAAAAATGATCCGTTTTCCTCCGTCCCCATGGGATCAGCTCTCTGCCGAGTTGTGGTAGAACTAGGGAACGGTTTTGAGGAGGTTGGCATGCTCAATGCGATGATTTGGGTGCTTGCCTGTTTTGGTGTCGTCGCTGCCGATATTGCCCTGAGCGTCGTTTTGTTCTCAGCCCTTGGCGTCGCATCGGTGTTCATGGGTTTTTCGATCGATGACCTCGACATTCAATTGCTTCAGGCCGTCGCGCAGGCGGCATCGTTTTTGATGGCGCTGCTGTGGTGGCGTTATCTGTGGCCGCGCTCGTTTATGGCGCGCTGGCAGGGCGAGCGCCCGCTTGGCAGGGGAGCGCGTGGGGCGTGGAAACGCATCGCCTGCGTTATCGTGATTGGCCTGGCCCTGCAGGTGGTCGTTGGCTACGTGACCGACGCTGTGCTGCCGCTGTTGCCCGAGGCGGCGGCCGATTACAGCGAGCTTGTCGAGGAAACAGGCATGGGCGATACCAGCTATCTCGCCGTCCTGACTACGGTGCTCGGCGCCCCATTTTGTGAAGAGCTGCTGGTGCGTGGCATAGTTTTTGAGTTTTCGCTCCGAGCGTTCAATCCGCAGTGCCGCCCACTTTGGAAGTGCCGGCGCCGTGCGAGCGCGCAGGACGGCGCCATGGTGCCCTGGGCGACCCCAAGCACGTGGGGTATCGCCGCGGCGATTGTGCTGCAGGCGGCAGTCTTCGGTTTTATGCACATGAATTGGGTGCAGGGTTGCTACGCGGGTGCCGCCGGCCTCATCTTTGGCTGGGTGCTCGTGACAACCGGAAAGCTCCGCTACACGATCCTGCTGCACTTTGCCTTTAATGCCGGGTCGTATCTCATGGGCCTGCTGTGGTTTGTGAACACGCCGCTCGACGTGGCAATTACGGTCGCTATCGCCGGTGTCATCCTCGTTGAGGCAATGCGCTCGCTGCGCCACACGTGTGGGATGGACGCTGCGAGCGCACCGCTGCCCTAGTTGCGACGTCCGCCGCCGTTGGCGCCCTGTCGTCCCTGGGCCGCGCGATTGCGGCCTGCGGTGTTCTGCGCGCGCGACATGCCGCCGTGGCCCTTGCTGCCCTTGGGCCCCTTGCCAGCGCCGCCGCCATGCGGTTTGCCGCCCTTCTTGCCGGTGCCATGCCCACCGCCAGCAGACGTCTCGCCCGGGCGCGGCGGCACGGGACGGATCAGGCAATGCTTGGTGTAGCCAATCAGGTCGCGACGGCCGGCCTTTTCCAGTGCCTCGCGCACGAGCTTGTAGTTCTCGGGCTTGCGATATTGGATGAGCGCGCGCTGCATGGCCTTCTCGTGCGGGTCGCGTGCCACGTAGATCGGCTGCATGGTGCGTGGGTCCACGCCGGTGTAGTACATGCAGGTCGACATGGTGGACGGCGTGGGGTAGAAGTCCTGCACCTGCTCGGGCATGTAGCCCATGTCGCGCACGGCCTCGGCAAGGTCCACAGCTTCCTTCATCGTTGAACCGGGATGGCTCGAGATCAGGTACGGCACTACATACTGCTGGAGTCCGTATTCGCGGTTCAGACGTTCGAATTTACGGCAGAATGCGTCGTAGACGGCGCGGCTCGGCTTGCCCATCACGGACAGCACCGCGTCACTCACGTGCTCGGGCGCTACGCGCAGCTGGCCCGAGACATGGTGCTCCAGCAGCTCGCGCAAAAACTCGTCCGAGGCGTCGGCCATGGTGTAGTCAAAGCGGATGCCGCTGCGGACAAAGACCTTCTTGACGCCCGGCAGCTGGCGCAGGTCGCGCAGCAACTGCGTGTAGCCGCTCTCGTCGACCACCATGTTCTTGCACACACTCGGCCACAGGCAGCGCTTGTTCTTGCACACGCCATGCTTGAGCTGTTTGTCGCAGGCGGGACGGCTAAAGTTTGCCGTCGGTCCGCCCACGTCGTTGATGTAGCCCTTAAACTCGGGATCGTGCGTGAGCAGCTCGGCCTCGCGCATGATCGAATCATGGCTGCGCATCTGCAACACACGGCCCTGGTGGAAGGTGAGCGCGCAAAACGAGCATTCGCCAAAGCACCCGCGGTTGGAGCTGATCGAAAACTTGATCTCGGCAAAGGCCGGCACGCCGCCTGCGGCATCGTAGTCGGGATGCCAATCGCGTGCGTAGGGGAGTTCTGCCACCTCGTCCATCTCGTCGGTGGTGAGTGTCGCCGACGGCGGGTTCTGCACCACATAGACGCTGTTGGGGTAGGGCTCTACCAGGCGATGCCCGGTGATGGGGTCCATGTTTTGCTGCTGCACGTTAAAGCTGCGTGCGTAGTTGAGCTTGTCGGCGGCAAGGTCGTCCCAGCTGGGCAGCAGGTCGTAGTCGTAGACCTCGTCGAGCGAACCCGTGCGGTAAACGGTGCCGTTGATATAGGTGATCTGATCGACGGGCAGTCCCGCGTCGAGCGCGTCGGCGATCTCGACAATCGCGTGCTCGCCCATGCCGTAGATGAGGATGTCGGCGCCCGAGTCGAGCAGCACCGAGCGCTTGAGTTTGTCCTGCCAGTAGTCGTAGTGGGCCAGGCGACGCAGGCTCGCCTCGATACCGCCGATAATGATGGGAGCGTTCTTGAACGTCTGGCGGATGAGGTTGCCGTAGACCGTGACGGCTCGATTGGGGCGGTGCCCCTCCTCGCCACCGGGGGTGTAGGCGTCGGTGTGGCGGCGGTGCTTGTTCACCGAATAGTGGTTGACCATGGAGTCCATGTTGCCGGCACTGACGAGAAAGCCCAGGCGCGGCTTGCCAAGCACGGCGATGCTAGCGGGGTCGGTCCAGTCGGGTTGGCAGATGATGCCCACCTTGTAGCCGTGCGCGTCGAGGACGCGGCTGATGATTGCCATGCCAAAACTGGGGTGGTCCACATAGGCGTCGCCGCAGATGTAGACAAAGTCGCACTGGTCCCAGCCGCGTGCATCCATGTCGGCGCGGCTGACGGGGAGGAACTTGTCGCGGCCCGGGCGCCAGGGGCGGACAGGCGCTGCCGGGGCATGCGCGGGGCGCGAGCCCTGGGCCTTGCCGCCACGCTTTTGCTGCTGGCCGCGCTGGGCATGCTTGCCGTGCTGGTTGTTCTGAGCGTCCTGGGGCTTTTTTGCCACGATTCCTCCCGTTGTCAGTATGCTGCTCGTAATTGTAACCAGTCTTTTTGGGACGGGGCTAAAAAGACTGGTGGAGTACACGAGCTGGCGGATCGGCGTGTCGATGCGGGTGCCGGCGCCGCGCCCGCCGTTTGTTTCCAGACTGTGTATCTGCGCGTTGGGGAACCCGTCTCGCGTGCGCGCCATGTTGTCAATGGGTTACAGTATGAACGGCGGCTATGTCTCCGCCAACGCACGAGAGAGTCGTCAACAAGGAGGATGCACGACGATGCAGCGTGCCAAACAGATATCGGAGTCTCTTGAGCTGGGCATCATCTTGGCGCTCGCCGGTGGCTTTATGGATGTGTATTCCTACATCGGCCGCGACCATGTTTTTGCCAACGCGCAGACGGGCAACATCCTGCTTGTGGGCGTGAGCATCTCGGAGGGCAACTGGGCGCTGGCGGGACGCTATTTCTTCCCCGTGGTGTCGTTTGCCGTGGGCATTATGCTTGCCGACCTGGTGCACGAGCGGTTTGGCAGTGTGATTCACTGGCGCCAGGTGACGGTGTTTTTTGAAGCCGTCATCTTGCTGGGCGTGAGCTTTATCCCGGGCGGCGATTTCAACCTGCTCGCCAACTGCCTCACTTCGTTTGCCTGCGGCATGCAAGTCGAGAGCTTCCGCAAGATCCACGGTCACGGCATCGCTACGACCATGTGCATCGGCAACTTGCGCAACGCGCTGCAAAACGTGGACGATTACATCATCACCCACAAGCGCGGCTTTTTGGAAAACGGCCTGCTGTACTTTGGCGTGATCTTTACCTTTGTGTTTGGCGCTGTGCTGGGCAACTGGTGTATTGAGCACATGGGCCTGCACGCCATCGTCGTGGCGAGCGTGCTGCTGTTTGTCGCGTTTGCCATCATGTTCATCGACCGCGAGCGCGACTTGCGTTTTCGCTGGAAGGTTGCGGCCGAGGCTTGGAAAGAGGGCTGTCGAAGGTAACCGAATGCGGCAAAGGGGTTGCCCCTTTGCCGCAGTATTTTTCATCTTCTGTTGAAACGCTTTAAAAATTTTGACGTTCTCACGTGTTTTTGTTTCAAAAGCGTTAGTATGGGACTCATAGCGTGGGGCGTAATGGGTGCCCCGCACACGATGGGAGGCTATCAATGGCTAATCGTTTCGTTCTCAACACTATTTCTTACCATGGCTCCGGCGCCATCAAGGAGATCCCCGGCGAGCTCCAGCGTCGCGGCTACAAGAAGATCTTCGTCTGCTCCGATCCCGATCTGGTCAAGTTTGGCGTTACCGCTAAGGTGACCGACGAGCTCGACGCCGCCGGCATCGCTTGGAGTCTCTACTCCGAGATCAAGCCCAACCCCACCATCCAGAACGTCAAGGACGGCGTCGAGGCCTTCAAGGCCGCCGAGGCTGACGCTATCGTGGCCATCGGTGGCGGCTCCTCTATGGACACTGCCAAGGCTATCGGCATCATCATCAACAACCCCGAGTTTGCCGATGTCCGTAGCCTCGAGGGCGTTGCTCCCACCAAGAACCACGCCGTGTTCACCATTGCCGTGCCGACGACCGCCGGTACCGCCGCCGAGGTGACCATCAACTACGTCATCACCGACCCCGAGAAGGTCCGCAAGTTCGTGTGCGTCGACACCAACGACGCCCCCGAGGTCGCCGTCGTCGACCCCGACATGATGGCTTCTATGCCTGCTGGCCTCACCGCCGCTACCGGCATGGACGCCCTGACCCACGCCATCGAAGGTTACACCACCAAGGGTGCCTGGGAGCTCTCCGACATGTTCCACTTTGAGGCCATCAAGCTGATCAGCGAGAACCTGCGCGACTCTGTCGCCGAGGCCAAGTCCGGCAAGCCCGGCTCCGGCCGTGAGGGCATGGCTCTTGGTCAGTATGTCGCCGGCATGGGCTTCTCCAACGTTGGCCTGGGCATCGACCACGCCATGGCTCACACCCTGTCTGCTCACTATGACACCCCGCACGGCGTCGCTTGCGCCATGCTGCTGCCGATCGCCATGGAGTTCAACAAGCCGGTTTGCACCGAGCGCCTGGCCAAGGTCGCCGTCGCCATGGGCGTTGACACCACGGGCATGAGCACCGACGAGGCCGCCGACGCCGCCATCGCCGCCGTCAAGCAGCTCTCCGCCGACGTGAACATCCCGCACGTCTGCGAGGCCATGAAGGCCGACGAGATCGAGGTCCTGGCCAAGGACGCCATGGCCGACGCCTGCTTCCCGGGTAACCCGCGCGAGGCGACGCTCGACGACGTCATCGAGCTCTTCAAGAAGGTCTGCCCGGCTGCCTAACTTGGTTCGGCGGGTCCCTGCCCGTTAGCCCCACAATCGTCCTCGGACATGTCGGAAGCCCCCTCTGCGCACTTCGTGCGGCGGGGGCTTCCTCCGTCCTGCGGAAAGATTCTGGGGCTAACGGGCAGGGCCCGCCGGCTCGTTATCGTGGCGGGCGCAGTTCTGGGGAGCTCGATGGGTCATCTCGCTAGGTAAAAAGATGGTTCGCGGTGGTATTGTTGCTGTGGGTTTAATTCGATATGAAAGGGTGACTTTGGTGTCCAAGATGGATTCTACGCTCTCCTATATTACTGACCAGTTGAAGGCGCTGACTTCCATTGCTTCGCCTACGGGCTATACCCGTGCGGCGACTGATTATCTGATGGAAACGTTGCGCGATATGGGCTTTGGGCCCGAGCGTTCTAACAAGGGCAATGTGCTCGTTGAGCTTGGTGGTGAGGGCGAGCCGCTCGTGTTGGCGAGCCATGTCGATACCCTGGGCGCCATGGTGCGCTCTATCAAGGACAATGGTCGCCTGCGTCCCACGACGCTCGGCGGACATCAGTGGTCTACGGCTGATGGCGAGAACTGCACCGTTTACACGCGCGATGGCAAAGTCTTTACGGGTGTGGTCCTCAATACCGAGCCTTCGTCGCACGTTGCCGACGAGCCGGTCAAGACCATCGAGAAGAACATGGAAATCCTGCTCGACGAGAACGTTGACAGCAAGGACGATGTGCTCGAGCTGGGTATTCAGACCGGCGACATCATCGCTATGGACCCGCGCACCACGGTGACGGAGAGCGGCTACATCAAGAGCCGCTTCTTGGACGACAAGCTGTCCGCGTCGATTCTGCTGGCTTTGGCCCGCGCCGTTGCCGCTGGCGAGGTGACGCTTTCGCGTAAGGTATCGCTGCTCTTTACCGTGTACGAGGAGGTCGGCCACGGCGGTGCCTTTGTGCCAGCCGACACGCGCGAGATGATCAGCGTGGACATGGGCTGCGTGGGCGACGACCTGGGCTGCACCGAGCGCATGGTTTCGATTTGCGCCAAGGATTCGGGCGGTCCGTACAACTACGACCTGGTGACCACGCTGTCCAACATCGCGCGCGAGCTTGAGCTCGACTACGCCATCGACGTGTACCCGCATTACGGCTCGGACGTTGAGGCCACGCTCTCTGCCGGCTACGACATTCGCCATGGCCTGATTGGCCCCGGCGTGTACGCGAGCCACAACTACGAGCGCAGCCACATCGACGGCGTGCGCAATACCTACGAGCTCGTTCGCGCCTACGTTCAGCGCTAACGATGCAGCGGCCTCGGCTGACACAGCAGTGCCGACCGAGGCCGTCCTCTCTAAGTTGCGGTGAAATAGGGACTGTTTAGGCGTTTAAAACCGCCAAACAGTCCCTATTTCACCGCAACTTAGGGGGCAGTGCTGTTATCTCTGCACGTGACGTAGCACCTCAACGGCGGCGCTTACCTCTATCGTGCGGCGCTCGAGACCGCGGCGGATGGCCTTGAGACGATTGCCTGCTGTCGCCCATGCGCTTTGTGAGATGATTTCGACTGCTTCGTCGACGAACCCATCGAGATGCGACGCATCGAACCAATCGAGCGAGTCAGCAAATGCTAGCTGAGTGGAAGGGTCCGGACCAAACGGTTTGGCGGCAAATCCAAACTCCCCGGCAACGAGCACGGCAGTTGGCGCGTTGTACCACAGACAATTGCCACTATCGAACAGCGGTGCAGGCCGCATTTCCAGTGTGTCGACATTGCGGATGATGCCGAAGTTTCGCCAGTGGCGGTCACTGTTGGCCAGGAGGGCATCGCAGACAATCATCTGCGACATGGATTTTCTTACCGTAGCTTCGTCAGCCCCGTGTCTGCCAAGAAAGCGACAGAATCGATCGTATGTTGAGTTTCCTCGCTGGCCACCGAGTGCGTCCCTGATATAAGCGGCCGGCACATATTCCTCACGGCCATTAAGAAAGTCATCGCATAGGCATACGGGCTCGTCGAACATGCGCTCGACCGTATAGGGAACAAACTCACCTTTGGATAGCAGACGCCGATGTAGGGCTGTTGCAACCGCCTCGTTAAACGGTCGCTGATCGTCCATTCCGCATCCTTTGACCAGGATGCGAACACCATTGCGGATTATCCAAGATTTGGGGAGCTCGCCCTCGGACGTATTGTCAGGATTTTTGAGTCCGATGCCCTCAAGCCAGCCTGAACGATGCTCGGGTGCCGACCGTTCAAAATCGTTTTCGAAGTAATTGAGGTGCTGCCAATCGAGTCCATCGCAGTCGACCGGTCTTAGCCAATAGCAATCCGAAAGCGAAAAACCCAGGCAACGAACGGGCACTTCAATACCGCTGTCAATTCCCAGCTCGCGATAGCGCGAGATGAGTCCGGGGCGGACGTCGGGCACCGACCGGTGACTCCACCACGTGTTGAGTGCTCGTTTATTTACCGTTGGAGAAGAACTCGAGCACGTGCCAAACGGCATCCTTAGTGCATCGAGTATGTCGGCAATTTCAAAGGAAAACTCGCGCGTTGGATCAAACGAGACATGCGCGACCTCGTGGTCGGCTGACATCAACGTGAACTTGCGCCCTACGTCAGCTGCGGGACGGCGCCCGCGCTTACGGACCTTTTGATAGCCAATCGCGGAATCGTACTCAACCATTTTCCGCCCACCGACGATATCGCACGCGAGCGTTCCCGATGCAGCCAGTTGCGATATGCGGGCCTTCGTAACGCCCAGCAGACGCGCTGCGTCACCCATGGATATATAGTTGGAAGTACTCATCTACCGCATCACCTCGTTAAGTATTCTAATTGTTAAATACTGCAAGCACAAACATCATAATACTTAACATAGTTGCGGTGAAATAGGGACTGTTTAGCGTCTTGAAACGCTTAAACAGTCCCTATTTCACCGCAACTTATGAAGGGGATGGGGCTATTTGATGGCGGCAGTCACCGTACCGCCGCCCAGGACGATGTCGCCGCGATAGGCGACGACGGCCTGGCCGGGGGCGATGGCGCGCTGCGGCTCGTCAAAGGTCAGCAACATCTGCCCGTCTTCGCCGCGCGTAAGGGTCGCTGCCTGGTCCTTTTGACGGTAGCGGTACTTGGCACCTACGCGAATGCCGCCGGCGTCGAGCTCCGCCTCCATGCGTGCGTCCGGCGCGCTCCAGATCCACTCATCGGCCGTGAGGGCAGCGGCGGTCAGGTCCTCGGCCTCGCCCAGATGCACGGTGTTGTTGGCGGCGTCGACGCCCGTCACATACACGGGATGCGCCATCGCGACGCCCAGGCCCTTGCGCTGGCCGATGGTGTAGCGCAGCGCGCCGTTGTGGCGCCCGACCACGCTGCCGTCGCGCCACACGATGTCGCCCGGTGCAGCGGGATGTCCGCAGCGGCGCTCGATATAGCCCGCGTAGTCACCGTCTGGAATAAAGCAGATGTCCTCGCTTTCGGCCTTCTGGGCGTTGGTAAACCCCTGCTCGGCGGCTATGCGGCGCACGTTGCGCTCTTTGTCTAGGCCTGCCAGCGGAAAGATCGTGTGTGCCAGGCGCTCCTGCGTAAGCGAGTACAAAAAGTAGCTTTGGTCCTTTTTTGGATCTTCGCCGCGATGTAGCTGCCAGGTGCCGTCTGCCGCCTGGCTTGTTTTGGCGTAATGTCCCGTTGCTATGTAGTCGCAGCCCATGTCCAGCGCCGCATCGAGCAGCGCGCCAAACTTAATGTGGCGATTGCAGATAATGCACGGATTGGGCGTCAGCCCTTCCTGGTAGGCGTTCACAAAGCGCTCGATAACGCTGTGGTCGAACGTCTGCTGCAGGTCGAGCACGTGATGGGGGATCCCGATGCGCTCGGAAACTGCCTTCGCGTCGGCGATGTCGCGGTCGACTTTGCTCATGCCCGTGGCGGGGTCGGGTGCGGGGCAGGTGAGGCGCATGGTGGCGCCGACGCATTCATAGCCCTGGCTTTTGAGCAGGTACGCGGTCACGCTGGAATCGACGCCGCCGCTCATGGCGACGAGCACGCGCTTATTGTGCATGGGGAGGTTCTCCTTGGTGGCATGTGGCCAAAAAAGAAAAGCGGCGCGGGAGGCTGGTTCCGCGCCGCAGACATTGTAGCAAGTTCAGGCGTCCTGTGGGATACCCTGCCGGGATGAGCTCAGGCTGCCAGAAGAGAGGGGAGACCGGCGTGCCTTGGGCTCATCGACAAGTGACGGGCCCTTAGTCCTGGAACAGTGCTGTGGACAGGTAGCGCTCGCCGGTGTCGGCAAGCAGGGCCACGATGGTCTTGCCCTCGTTCTCGGGGCGCTTGGCCAGCTGCAGTGCGGCCCACACGGCGGCACCGGACGAAATGCCCACGAGCACGCCCTCCTTGTGGCCCACGGCGCGGCCGGTCGCAAAGGCGTCCTCGTTCTCGACGGGGATGATCTCGTCGTAGACCTGGGTATCGAGGACGTCGGGCACAAAGCCGGCGCCGATGCCCTGGATCTTGTGCGGGCCGGCCTGGCCCTTGGAGAGCACCGGGGAGGTGGCGGGTTCGACGGCGACGACCTTAATCTCGGGGTTCTGCTCCTTGAGGAACTCGCCCACGCCGGTCACGGTACCACCGGTGCCAACGCCGGCGACGAAGATGTCGACCCGGCCGTCGGTGTCGTCCCAGATCTCGGGGCCGGTCGTGGCCTTGTGAATGGCCGGGTTCGCGGGGTTCACAAACTGGCCGGCGATGATGCTGTTGGGAGTCTCCTTCTGCAGCTCCTCGGCCTTGGCGATAGCGCCCTTCATGCCCTTGGAGCCGTCGGTGAGCACGAGCTGCGCACCGTATGCCTGCATCAGCTTGCGGCGCTCGACGGACATGGTCTCGGGCATGGTGATGATCACCTTGTAGCCGCGAGCCGCCGCCACCGAGGCGATGCCGACGCCGGTGTTGCCGCTCGTGGGCTCGATGATGGTGTAGTCGCCGCCGCGCACGAGCTTGCCGGCCTTCTCGGCCTCGTCAATCATGTTCTTGGCGACGCGGTCTTTAACGGACCCGGCGGGGTTGAAATATTCCAGTTTGACGAGCACGCGAGCCTTGAGGTCCTCATCGGCCTCAAAGTGGGTGAGCTCCAGAAGCGGGGTGTGGCCGATAAGCTGATCGATGGACGTGTAAACCTTGCTCATGGTGAACCTCCAAAGTGTTCAAGTTACTGGTTACCGTGCGGTGTTATGATGCGTCTAGCAGATAAACCCATAAACCTAATAGGTTGTTCGTTTACCTGTCGGGAAGCATACTAGACACTAAAGCCTAGTAATGCAATAGGAAATAGGAGATTATTTCAAGTTGATTAACCACCTTGACCGGAACGGGTATTTTCAAAGCCAATTTTTCGGCTAGAATTTCAGCGGACTAAAAGACCGAAAGGCAGCACTATATATGTTGGTTTCTACTAAGGGCAGGTACGCCCTGCGCGTTATGGTTGACCTGGCCGAGCACCAGGCGACAGGCCGTATCCCGCTTAAAGAGATTGCGGCGCGACAGGCGATTTCCGAGAAATATCTCGAGAACATCTTGGCTACGCTCGTGCGCGCCAATATGCTCTCGGGCATGCGCGGCAAGGGCGGCGGCTATGTGCTCACGCGCCCGCCCGAGCAGTACACGGTGGGAGAGATCTTGCGCCTGACCGAGGGCAGTCTGGCGCCGGTCGCCTGCCTGGATGGCGACTGCAAGGGTTGCTCGCGATCTGATGAGTGTCCCACGCTCGACGTGTGGAAGAACCTGGACAAGCTCATCAACGATTACCTCGATGGCGTGACGCTTGACCAGCTCGTCGCCCCCAACGAAGGCTACGACTACGTCATCTAGTCCACCTGCCATTTGGGGACGGGGTGGAAATGGTAGATTTTCTTGCCCTCTGAGACTTGACAAATCAAAGGCCGCCCATTTTTGCGATGGACGGCCTTTGATTTGGTCCGATGCGTTTGTGTGTCGGGGACGTTCTACTCTTCGGCAATACTATCGAGGATGCTGCGCATGATGGACACTAGGATGCTGCCCATAAAGGCCGAGCCAAAGCCGGCGATGGAGATGCCGACGCCCAACAGGTTGACCGACAGGTAGCTGGCGAGCTCCAGCATAAAGCTGTTGAGCACGAGCTGGAAAATGCCGAGCGTAATGATCGTGAGCGGCAGCGAGATGACCGTGAGGAACGGTTTGACGAACGAATCGACGATGTTGAGGAACAGTCCCACAAAGGCAAAGCAGACCCAGGCCTCGGCAAAGCCGAAGGGCTGAATACCGGGGACGAGGAACGTGGCGACTGCGATGGAGATCGAGGTGAAGAGCCAGTTAAGCATAAAGCGCATGGCGTGAGTCCTTTCTTGCGCCGGGGTTGCCGGCGTCGCGTGAAGCGGCTTGCGGCGGCGACTTGGATGGTTGCACGGGCGCGCCGCGGTGTTGGGGCGCCCATTGTCTCAAATACTCGTGGAGCTTACGTGCGCATTCGGTTTCTAAACGGCGTTCGTCCTGAAAAACGTGCCGCTGACAGAGAGTCCTATCGCTTTAGTTTAGTGGTGTGCTACACTGCTACGGGCAAATGCTCCATGCATTGTTTTATTGCATAGAACGGGCGAACGATGCCCGATGTCAGTATCAACTTCGATGCCTTTTGGCGGGTTTGGCGGTGATCGATGAATATCGAGAACATGTTTGACAAGCCTGATGTCAAGCAGCTGGTCCACGCATTTAGTCTTTTGGACGACGAGAACGATATTCAAGCGTTTTTAACCGATATCTGCACACCGCGCGAGATCTGCGATCTTTCTCAGCGCCTGCAGGTCGCGCGTTATCTGGATGAGGGCGAGCCCTATGTTGAGGTTCAGGCCCGCACCGGCGCTTCGTCCACCACCGTGAGCCGCGTGTCCAAGGCGCTTAATGGCGAGTACGGTGGCTATCGCAAGATCCTCATCAAACTGGAGGATGGCGAGTAGACCAGCGGCAAAAACGAATTGCGCAGAACCGTCCCTTCGGGGGCGGTTTTTTTGATCCCTTGGGGGCGGAGGAATCAAATCTGTTGGCGTGGGGCAAATCTGTCCGCGTGGGCGGGTAGGATGAATACATTGATTATTGCGAACGGTTTGAGTGGAGGACCATGCCTGTTCGAATCTATACCACCGATACCGGTACGAACTTGAGCGATGCCGAGGCATCGTTGCTCGCCGACTTGGTTGCCCGCCACGGGCGTGCCGTTTTGCTGGCGCCCTCGTTTGCCGAGCTCGATCTGTGCCGCCACGATGCTGCGGTTGCTGGCGCCTCGCTAGGTGTTGACTACAAAACCCCCGCGTCGTGGCTTCGTTCGCTGTGGGAGCTTATGGGCGATGACCGCAGCTTCGTCGACAACATGCAGCGCCAGATGCTGTTCTCGGACATGGTCGCCCGTCGCGACGATGCCGACCTGCAGCCGCTTTCGCGCAGTCAGGGCACGGTGCGCATGCTCGCGCGCATGGCCCGCGATGTGCTGCCGGGCGTAGCGGGAACGGGTGCTGAGCGCTGCTGCGGCGACGTTTGCCGGCCCGATCCCAAGAGCGACGCCGAGGCTCGCGTGTTCGATCTGTTGAGTGCCTATGCGAGCGGCTTGGACCGTCGAGACATGGTCGAGCCCTGCGAGGCGGCTGACCTTATGGCCGGGGTGCTGGCCGACAACCTTCCGGCGTGCGCCCGCGCGGTATGTGTGCGCGGTGTCACGTCATTTACGTATAGCCTGCTCGAGCTGCTGTCGGCCGTGGCGAACAGCGGGGGAGAGGTCGTTGTGCTGCTCGCTCGCGAGCAGGCGGCGATGCGTGAGGAGCTGGCCACGGCCCTTGATGCCCGCGGCGTGCTGTTTGAGGCCGCGCCGCTGGGGGAGGGTGCCGCCGTGCCCCAGACTGCCTCCAAGTCCGCCGCACAGCCTACCTTTGTAGAGGTTGCCGGCCCTCACGCCCGCGCCCGCGCCTATGTGGATGCAATCGATGAGCTGGTAAAAACGTGTGAGGACGCCGCGGTCGACGGCGGTGTCGAGGCGTCCGCGGACCCCGTGCGCGTACTCGTGGTGTCTGCCCGGGCGCCCCAACTGTTCGGTGAACTCGCTGCCCGTTTGGCGGCGCGTCATATTGCGGCCGAGACAACCGAGTTTACGGCGTTTTCCCAATCCATCGCGGGCAGGCAGTTCTCGGCGCTCGCCAATCTGATCGAGCGCATGAAGGCCGCCGACGAGGGCATCGCCTCCAAGACCGAGTGGTGGCCCGCGCCGGAGCTTACCGACTGGATTTACAGTCCGCTTTCGGGTGCCGATGCCGCCAGCGCGCGCACCTTCGACAAGAACATGCGCCTGTCGCGCGGCAAGACCACCACGGCCGTCAAGAGCCTGCTGCAGAGCGTGCAGGGCCAGGTCAGGTCCTCGCGCAAGGCTGCCAGTGATGAGAACTGGTTTAAGAACGTGCCGTGCGTGGTCTCGGACGTGTTTCAGGCGCTGTGGCGCGACAAACCCGTGACGGCGCTCAAGGCCATGCTCGCCGTCGCCGAGGCGCTGCCCGATCGCGCCCTTGGAGGCCTTGACGGTCAGGCTCGTCGCCAGGCAGAGACGGCTCTGCTGCGCCATGCCATCGACATCCTTATGAACGATGCTCGCGCACTCGACGTGTCACAGGCGGCAACCGTTCCTGTGCTCGACGGCGTTCGCACCAAGGTGGACCAGCGCAGTACCGCTTACGATTACGAGACCTACGAGGTCGACCGCGCGCCGCGCGCCCAGCTGCGCTTTGCGTCGCTTGCCGATGCGGCGGCCCTGCGCCCCGACAGCTACGATGCCGTGCTGTTTGCCGACGTCGACCTGGACAGTTATCCGCTCTCACATGAAGAGGGCCCGCTGGCCACGCTGACGGCAGCGTTAGATCGCAGCGGTGTGACGCTTGAGCCTGCCGCCTTGTTGCGCGTGCGCTTCGGCCGCGCGATGCAGGCTGCGCGCGGCCCGGTTGCGCTTGCCCGCGTGACGCACGATCGCCAGGCGCGCGAGTGCTATCCGGCGGCTGCATGGACCGAGCTTCGAGCGCACGCCGAGGCCACTGGCGCCGCCAGGGTTTCGTTCGTGGGCGAGGGCGGTATCGTCGCCGATTTTGATCCAGCGGCCGGCGAGGGCATCGAGTGCAAGCGCGTCGTGTGCGAGGCTCCTCAGCACTTGAGTGAGGCGGCTGTGCCGTACCTGGTCCTGCGTCGTCGCGATGGTGGGGGCGAGGATGCACCGCTCGTGCCGCGTCTAACGTCCGCCTCGCAGATTGAGGCGTACTCGACGTGCCCGCTGTGCTGGTTCGTGTCGTATCGCGTCAAACCTCAGTCCATCGACGCGGGCTTTGGAAACATGGAGAAGGGCAACTTTGTCCACGATGTGCTGGAGCACCTGCATGCTCGCCTGCCCCAGGAGGGCATGGAGCGCGTGACGCCCGAGAATCTGCCGCGCGCTCAGGAGCTGCTGCGCGAGGTCTTTGACGAGACGTTGGCCGAGCACGCCGGCAAGCGAGGCACGGAGGGCCCGCTCGTGCCGCTCTCTGCGGTGGAGGAGCGCCAGGTGGCAGAGATCTTGCCGCAGCTGGAGGGCGTGCTTGCCTACGAGTCCGAGGCACTTGCCCCCTTTGCGCCGCGCTACCTGGAGTTCGCCTTCAACGAGCTCAAGGTCGAGTATGCCGGTTGGCCGCTTGGCGGGCGCATCGACCGCGTGGACGTGGACGCCGAGAATCGTGCCGTGGTGATCGACTACAAGCACCGCACGGGCGTTGAGGAGTTTAAGCTCGCCGACCCTACGGTGCGCGACGAGGAATCGGGGACGGCGCCCATCGACGATCCGCGCTGGTTGCCACCACATACCCAAACGCTCATCTACGCCCAGGCCATGCGCCGGGCGCTGGATTTGGACACCCGCGCGGCGCTCTACTTTTCGACCAAGGGCGGCAAGCCGGCGTTGCGCGGTGCCGCGAGCGCCGAGCTGCTCGAGGAAGAGCGCGGCGACGGTCGCATCCCGGGCCTTAAGAAAGGTTTCCCCGGCGAGGGTGGCAGCATGGACTTCGACGCCCTGCTCGATCGCGTGGAGGCTGGCATCGCCGAGCGCCTGCGCGAGCTCGAGGCAGGCGACGTCGCCGCCGTCGACCCGACGTCGGCTCAGGCCGCGCATGCGCGCTGCCCGTATAACCACGAAGGAACGTTTGTAAGGAGGGACGTGTAGACCATGGATCTTTCGACTTTGATGCCGCAACAGCTGCAGATCGTCAAAACGCTCGACCGTCCGCTGTTTGTCTCGGCGGGCGCCGGTTCGGGCAAGACCTTTACACTCACGCGCCGCATCGTCTATGCGCTCTCGCCCGAATCCGGTCCGTTCGTCGAGCATCTTGACCAGGTGCTCGCCATTACCTTTACCAAAGATGCCGCGGCCGAGATCCGTGACCGCGTGCGCCGCGCGCTCATCGACGAGGGCATGGACGAGGAGGCCCTGACCGTCGACGATGCGTGGATCTCGACCATTCACGGCATGTGCTCGCGCATCCTGCGCGCACACGCGTTGGAGCTGGGCATCGATCCCGAGTTCACGGTGCTCACCGATACCGACGAGCTTATGGACCAGGCTGTTGAGCATGTGCTGGGTCGCGCGACGGCGCCCGATGCCGCCCCCGAGCTTGCGGCATCGCTCAAGGCCCTCTACGCCTGGTATCCCATGGCGGGCGAGGGCGGTCCCTTTGGCGCCGGCACGACCATCAAGGGTCTGGTGCGCGACCTGCTGGAGCTGTCGAGCCAGTTGCCGGGCGGCATGGACGACGTGCGCGTGGTGCGCGGCCAGGCCGATACCTCGGCACTCGCCGATGCCTATCGCGTGGCGCTGGGCGCAAGCAAGGCCGCGACCGAGAAGGCGCAGGTGGCGCTCGATGCCATCGACGCGTTCGAGGCGAGCGGCAAGACCATGGCCGATGCGGCGCGACTCATGATGTCGTGCACCATGCCGCGCGCGAGCAAGGCATTCCCCAAGGAGCAGGTCGAGCTGCTCAAGGCCGAGGCCGCCGATGCGTTTATCAATATCGTGCTTGCCTGCGGTGGCCCCGCGCTCGATGCGCTGGTGGGCTTGGCCCGTTCCGTGGAGGCTGAGTACCGCGCGCTCAAGGCCGGCCAGTCTGCCCTCGACAACAACGACCTGCTCCGCATGGCATACGAGGCGCTGCGCGACTACCCGGCCATTCGAGCGGCATACGAGGGCCGCTTTAAGATGGTCATGATCGACGAGTTCCAGGATACCGACCAGATGCAGGTCGACCTGATCCGTTACCTGACGGGTGCGGGGGAGCGCGCGCTGTGCACCGTGGGCGATGCACAGCAGTCGATCTACCGCTTCCGCGGGGCGGAGGTCGAGGTGTTCCGTCGCCAGGAGCGCAAAGTGGGATCGACGGCGGCGTCCGAGACGGTCGCCGCGCCGGATGTCCCCGCCGGCGAGCTCGTCAAACTCGTGCGCAACTTCCGCAGCCATGACGAGGTGCTGCGTTACGTGGCACGCGTCTTCGACGGCGATGACGGCGGCCTGATGCAGGGCTTTTTGGATCTTGAGGCGAGCGACGGCCGCAAGGACACGCTGGTGGCAGACGTCTCGCGTCGCCAGGCCCTCTTTGTTTCCGGCGGCAGTACGCAGGAACGCACGCAGGCCAAGGCCCGCGCGATCGCCGAGCGATTCCGCGCGCTTGCCGATGCCGGCCAGCCCCAGGGCGGCATGGTGCTGCTGCTGGGCCGCATGACCAACGCCGATATCTATGCGCAGGCCTTCCGCGACCAAGGGCTCGACTGCGTCATCGCAGGCGGCTCGGTCTTTGCGCAGGCTGCCGAGGTGCAGGCGGTGCGCGCCCTAGTCTGCGCGCTCGCCAACCCGGCCGATACGGCGCAGGGCCTTATGCCGCTGCTGGCCTCGCCGATGTTTGCGCTCGGCGCTCAGGAATTCCTGGCGCTGGCGACCAAGCTGGACGACCAGACGGGGGAGACCTCGCGTCGCAATATCGATATGGGAATCATGAGCGATTGCGATGTGCCGGGGCTGCGGGATCTGCCACTCGTGACGCGCGCCCGCGAGGTGTTGCGCTATGCGCTTCGTCGCGTGGGGCGCGATTCGTTCGCGGCGATTGCGCGCGACGTGGTCAACGCCTCTGGCTGGTTTGTACGTCTGGCGCAGCGTGGTCCCGAGGGCAAGGCCATCGCCGCCAACGTGCTCAAGGCGCTCGATGCCGTGGCTGAGGCTGAGGCCGATTTCGGAAACTCGCCGCGTTCCATCGCGCTGGCCTTCGACCGCTTCCTGGCGGGCAAGGAGGCGCCGGGCGCGCTCAACGAGGAGGGTGACGGCGCGGTACGCATCATGACCGTGCACGCGTCCAAGGGTCTGGAGTATCCGGTCGTCGCGGTGTCCGAGTGTTTTGGCGTGCGCAAATCGTCCGGTGCGGCTCAGATGGGCCGCGTCGACGGTGGGGCGCAAGTCGTGGCGCTGCCGGCTCGTTTTGATGGCGTTAAGCTTGCCGATGGGACCTTCGTGAAGGGCGATGACGTCAAAAAGCAGTTTGAACACGCGTTTAAGGGCAAGGGCACGTCACTGTGGTTGCCGCCAGAGCTCATGGAGGATGTCTGCGCGACGGGTTCTCCCGCCGAGGCATTTGCTCGCCTGCGCAACGACGACCTGCAGCTTTCGCTCGAGGAGCGGGCTCGTTTGCTCTATGTCGCCATGACGCGTGCGCGAGAGCTGGTGATCTTGGCGATGGATGCCGGCGTGAGCCGTTGCAAGCTGTGCGCGCCGACCTTCGACGTCGAGACCGATCTGACCTATGACGTGCTGCGTCGTATTCTGCCGACGGACGGCCTGGACGTGCCGCAGCTCGATGCCGATCGCCTGGTGTTCGACAGCTCGCGGCCAGGCGACTACGAGCTTATCTCGCTGGTGGACTTTACGTTTGGCGAGCAGGCGTTTGAGGCCAACGCTTCACTGGATGCCGAGGGCAGGCTTGTCCGCGGCGATGCGGAGCCGGAGGGTGCCGGTGCAGATGCCCGCGCCGCCGTTCCCGGTCCTGCCGACCCCGAGCCCGATGCGTTTGAGCTCGTGTATCCCCAGGCGGTGGGCGTGCGCATGGGCACCTGCCCGTATCCGGCGCGCGATTCGTACAGTTACTCGTCAATTGCCACGGCGCTGCATGCCGAGTCCGAGGACCGTGCCGCCGAGGCACACGTGCCCATGGACGAGACCGGCGATGATGCCGAGTCGGATGGCTCGGAGATGGCCGATGCGGACGTGGTCGCCGTCGAGCCCGCCGGCAACCCCATGGCGCTGGGCTCGGCGTTCCATGCCGCCTGCCAGTGGCTGATCGAGATGGGTGCCGATGGGCTTCCCGCCGCGCGCGCCGAAGCGCTGGCGCGCCAGTGGCGCCTGACGCCGGAGCAGCGCGAGCGCTTCGACGTTGCCCTGGACCGCTGGCTTAGGTCGGCTGTTCGTGCCGACCTGCTCGCATGGCCGTGCGTTCGCGCCGAGGTGCCGTTCTTTTCGCTGGGTTGCGAAGACGAGGACATTGCCCGCTACGGTGCATATGCCGAAGGCGCCATCGATGCGCTGGCGACCGGCCCGGCGGATTCGTCGCGCGCGCTGGTCATCGACTACAAGACGGGCGGCGCACCGGACGAGACGCCGGAACAGCTGCAGGAGAAGCACGCCCTGCAGGCGCGCGTCTACGCTGATGTTCTGCACAAGGCGGGCTTTGAGGCCGTGACGGTCAAGTTCGTCCGCGTGGAACAGGTCGACTCGATCACCTCTGACGAATCCGCCGAGCCCCAGGTGGTCACCTACAACCTCTAGCCTCAATAACTTGCGGTGGAATAGTTCCTGTATTGCGGCCCAGGTGCCCAAACGGGAACTATTTCACCGCAACTGCATGAGGAGCCGTGTGGGTTTGGCTAGGTTCGGGTGCCGTCCGCGCCGTGCGGTAAAATCGTTCAGTCAGAACACGAACCCGCATCGGAGCTCATCACATGGCATTCGTCCATCTGCACAACCACACCGTCTTCTCCATGCTCGACGGCGCAACCCGTATCCAGGATATGGTCAACCGCGCCGTAGAGCTGGGCATGCCCGCCGTCGCCATTACCGACCACGGCTACATGTATGGCGTGCCCGACCTGGCACTGGCCTGCGACGCCGTCAACCACAACACGCCCGAGTACAAAACCTGGAGCCACGACAAGGCCTTCTTGGAAAAGGACCGCCGCGACGAGTTGGTGGAGCCCGATCCCGAGGCAAACCCGCGCGAGCATGCCCAGTATGTGAAGGACATGGTCATGTGGGACGAGAAGGGCAACATCGACGAGCTCAAGCCGCCCCTGGTCATCAAGCCCATCTTTGGCTGCGAGGTCTACTTTACGCCGGACGAGACCCTTGCCCGCGACCATAAACCCGAGCTCTACCACATGATCCTTCTGGCCAAGGACCAGGAGGGCTACGTCAACCTGATGCAGACGGTCTCCGAGGCCGCCGTGCAGGGCTTTTACTACAAGCCGCGCGTGACGCTTGACAACCTGCGCCGCCATGCCAAGGGTATGATCTGCACGAGCGCCTGCATCGCCGGCATCATCCCCAAATACATCGACCGCGGTGACATGGAGGGCGCCATCAAGTGGGCCGAGACCTTCCGTGACACCTTCGATCCCGGCGACTTCTATATCGAGATTCAGGAACACGGCATTACCACCGATAACGGTCTGACCGACGAGCAGATGGACCGCACGCTCATCGACATCGCCAAACAGGTGGGCGTCAAGGTCATCGCCACCAACGACTTCCACTACCTGCGCCGCGAGGATGCGCCTGTGCAGGACGTCATCATGTGCATCGGCATGAACGCCAAGGTCGACGACCCCAACCGCATGCGCATGACCGGCTCGGAGTTCTACATGAAGACCGAGGAGGAGATGCGGGCGATGTTCCCGTATTGCCCCGAGGCCTGCGACAACACAATCGAGATCGCCGACAAGTGCTACGTGGAGCTCGACTGGGACTCCATCATCCTGCCGCGCTTCCCGTTGCTCGATCCCGGCGAGACGCACGAGAGCCAGTTCCGGCGCGAGTGCGAGAAGGGCCTGCGTCAGCACTACGGCGACGACTGGGCTACGCGCGAGATCGGTGGCGTCAACATCAAAGAGCGCTTTGAGTACGAATACAAGGTCATCTGCGACAAGGGCTTTGCCGCCTACTTTTTGATCGTCGCCGAGTACGTGCAATGGGCCAAGGACAACGGCATCGGCGTCGGCCCCGGCCGTGGCTCGGCCGCCGGCGCTATCGTCGCCTACGCCATGAACATCACCGCGTTCGACCCGCTCGAAAACGGCCTGATGTTCGAGAGGTTCCTGTCCCCGCAGCGTACCGAGATGCCCGATATCGATATGGACTTCGACGATGAGCGGCGCCTCGAGGTTGTGGAGCACGTTCGCCAGCTCTACGGCCCCGAGAAGGTCACCCACGTCATCACCTACTCGACCATTAAGGCCAAGCAGGCCATCAACGACGCCGCACGCGTTCTGGACTACCCGGTCTACATGGGCCAGCGCCTGTCCAAGATGGTCTCGAGCGACCCCAAGGTCAAGCTCAAGCAGGTGCTCGACAAGCAACCCGGCAAAGAGGATCTGTTTAACCCCGACTTTGCCGAGGCCTATAAAAAGGACGACGACGCCCGCCGCATCATCGACACGGCGCTCTCGATCGAGGGCCTCACCCGTGGCGAGGGCGTGCATGCGTGCGCCGTTCTGATCTGCCGTGACCCCGTCAACGAGCACGTGCCCACCAAGCTCGACACCAAGGGCGGCGTCGAGATTACCCAGTACGAGGGCCATACCGTCGCCGACATGGGCCTGCTCAAGATGGACTTCTTGGGCCTGCGCACGCTGACGGTTATCTCCAAGGCCAAGGCGAACATCAAGAAGAACTTCGGTATCGACATCAAAGAGGAAGAGATTCCCTTTGACGACCCCGAGATCTTTAAGCTCATGGGCTCCGGCCACACCGCCGGCGTCTTCCAGGTCGAGTCCGCCGGCATGACGGCAACGATCAAGAACATGAAGCCCACCGAGTACAAACACGTCGTAGCATTGATCGCCCTGTACCGCCCGGGCCCGCTCGGCGCCGGCATGGTCTCGTCCTACATCAACCGTATGAACGGAAAGGAGCCGGCGGTTTCCTACGACGACCGCCTGGACGACATCCTGGGCGAAACCTACGGCACTATGGTCTACCAGGAGCAGGTTATGCTCATCTCCGTCGAGATGTGCGGCTTCTCCAAGGGCGAATCGGACTCGCGTATCCGTAAGCCCGTGGCTAAGAAAAAGATCAAACTGCTCACGTCGACGGTGCTCCACTGGGAGGATGGCTCGGACGAGACCACCTACGACCACTGGATGAACGGCGCTATCAAGAACAACTACACGCGCGAGGTCGCCCAGAAGATCTGGGACGATGTTCTCGAGTTCGCGTCCTACGCCTTTAACAAGTCGCACTCCGCCGGCTACGCCATTCTGGTTATGCAGACGGCATGGCTCAAAGCGCACTATCCACACGAGTACATGGCGGCCGTCCTGACGTCCTACACGGGCAAGACCGACAAGATCGTTCATTACGTCTCGGCGTGCCGTCACGACGGCATCCCCGTGCTGTCGCCAGATGTCAACGAGTCCGGTACCGAGTTCACGGCTACCAAGGAAGGCGTGCGCTTTGGTCTGGCCGGCATCCGCGGCGTGGGCACTGGCGTGGCGCAGACGATTATCGCCGAGCGCGAGGCGGGCGGCCCGTTTAAGACGTTGCACGACTTTGTCGAGCGCGTGGACTCGAGCCAGGCCAACCGCCGCGTGATCGAATCGCTGATCAAGGCAGGCGCTTTCGACTCCACGGGCTATTCGCGCCGCCAGATGATGCACTTTGTGGACAAGAACAACCCCGAGAACATCATCGACGCCGCAGTAAAGCGCCAGAAGGACCGTGCGAGCGGCCAGACCTCGTTCTTCGATATGTTTGGCGACGTTGAGGGCTCGGGCTTCGAGGTCAGCGTGCCCGATCCGGACGGTCAGGAATGGGACCGCCACCTCAAGCTGAGCCAGGAGAAAGAGGTCCTGGGCATCTATGTCTCGGACCACCCGCTGCGCCCGTTTGAGTATGCACTAGCCAAGGCGCGCGACTTCTCGTTCTCGCAGATCGACACCGGCTACGAAGTTCAGAATCCTACGGGCGGTACTATCAACCAGGAGATTCCCGAGGGTAAGGCGCTGTGGTGGGCCGGCATGGTCTCGAGCGTGTCCAAGCGCGTGACCAAAAACGGCGACCCCATGGGCATCGTGCAGCTGGAGGACATGGAAGGCGAGGCCACCGTCGTCGTGTTCCCTAAGACTTACAAGGAGGCCGAGGGGTATCTGTACGGCGAGGTCGATCCCGAGACCGGCGTGCAGCTGTCCGACGCGTTTGTGCGCATTAAGGGCAAACTCGAGCGCTCGGACCGCGGCGACCAGATCATCGCGCAGGAGATCGTGCCGCTCGAACTCAACGAGGAGAACAACAAGCCCAAGGTGTTTGAGGTCATGGTGCCCAACAGCCGCTTTAGCCAGGGAAACATGGCGCGTCTGGCCACGGTGCTCACCACCAACCCGGGCGGCGATCGCGTGGAGATCTTTATCGAGCAGGTGGACGGGCGCGTGCTGCGCGCCGAGGTGCCTGCCAAGGTCAACGCGCGCTCGATTCCGCTGCTGGCCGAGGCCAAGGCCATCGTGGGTAACCAGGGCAGAGTGACGGTGATCTAGGGACGGCGTTGCTGAGGGGTAGCTAATTTGGGACGGGGCTATTTTAGCTACCCTTTGGCTGACGGCGAATGAGTCGGGGTTGGAATACATCTCAACCGACATTTGGGGGTAGCTAAAATAGCCCCGTCCCAAATTAGCTACCATGTGTGGATTGGAGGAAGTGATGGCACAGGGGACGTTTGTGCAGGCGCTCCGGAAAGAGGCGGCGCTGAGCGGCACCTTTATGAAGGGGCGTTCGCTCATGCTCAACGGCGCCGTGCTGTCGATCGAGGACAGCGGCTCGCGCTTCTCCAAGAATGTGACGGTTGAGGGCTCGGTGCGCGGCTCGCGCGGCGACCTGTACAAGACGCACGTGGCGCTCGACATGGACGAGCACGAAGTGATCGACTACGACTGCGATTGTCCCGCTGCCTATCGCTACCCCGGCATGTGCAAGCATGCCATCGCCACAGCGCTGGCGTACCTGGACGCCAGCGGCATTGAGCCTGTTGAGGGGCTGCGTACGCCGGTTCGCACGTTTGCGGCGCAGCCGAAACAGCCCGCGCGCACCGCGCCCAAGGCGCCGGCCGTCAACCCCAACTTTCCCTTTCCGGCGCCCGTTCCCACGAGCCCCAGCCTCATGGCGGCGCTCTCCGATCTTTCGGACGCGCGCATGGATGAGCTGGCGAGCATGCGCCGCAAGCTTGCCGGTGCCGTTGATCCCGACGCCCCCAAAGCGGCGTTGGAGCCCTCGTTGGTGCCGTACTACAATCCGCTGTTCGCCGACCGCTTTAGCTGGGCGCTCGAGTTCCGCATTCGCTGCGGTTCGGTGTCCTACGTGGTCAAGGATATCGACGGCATGGCCGACGCCTATGTCCGAGGCGGCACCTTCTCGTACGGCAAGAAGCTCACGTTTGTCCATACGCCCGAAGCCTTCGAAGACGTGTCGACAAAGCTGCTCAACCTTGTTGTGACGACAGTTGCCTATCTCGATGACATCACAAGCTCGCGTTCGGCGTCGTACGATTTTGCACGCAGCGGCTTTGTCTCCGAGCGCCAGTTGCCGCTGTCCGAGCATAGCATCGTATATGTGCTGGACCTGCTGCGCGGCCAGATCATCTCCTTTGAGCCCGCCTGGTCGCGGGGGACGACGACGCATCGCACCTATGACGTGGCGGTCGAGATGCCTCCGGAAGGGGAGGACGAGGTGCTGCCTAAGCGCCAACCGCTCCTTGCCGCCAAGATCGCGCCGGCGGCTGGTGGCAGCTTCGATCTGCGCCTGCCGGCCGATACATACTGCTTTGCTTCGGGCGACGTTGCCTATCTGGTTGACACCCGCCGTGCGCGCCGTACCGATGTAGCGTTCGCCCAGCATGCGGCGCCGTTCCTATCGCGCTTGCTGCCCTGTCGCACGCCGGTCCATATCGCTGCCGACCAGGTGGGGGAGTTCTGTCGTATGGCGCTGCCCATTTTGCGCGACTACACCGACCTTACCGCGCCCGCGGCGCTCGATACCGTGGCGCCCGAGCCAAGCTTTGCTATGGCGATCGGCGTCGACGACGGGCTCGTGACCTGCAAAATTACGGTTACCTACGGCGACTGGTCGGCAGATCTCTTTAGCCTGGGCGCTCCGGGCAGCCCCTTCGAAGAGCGGCGCCCGGGCGTGCCGCCGCGCGACGAGGTGGCAGAGTTTCGCGTTATGGACACGGCGGCCCTGTATTTCGACTTTTACGAGGGCGGCCTGGCGTTTGAGGAACGCGATGACGAGAGCCTGTTCCACTTGCTGACCGAGGGCCTGTCTGCCCTGTCCGAGCTGGGCGAGGTCATGCTCAGCGACCGCCTGCGCCAGATCTCGGTCCGCCCTGCGCCCAAGCTTTCGGTGCACGCGACCGTCAAGAGCAATCTGCTCGATGTCGAATTGGGCGCGAGCGGCCTTTCGGCGGCAGACCTTGCCATCTATCTGGACTCGTACAAGCGTCACCAGACGTTTGCGCGTCTCACGTCGGGCGACATCATTCGCTTGGACGAGGGGGCGCGCGCCGCGTTTGGCCTTGCCGAGGATCTGGGGGTCGATGCTGTCGACCTGCTCGACGGCGTGTCGCTTCCCGCGTCGAGTACCCTGTTCGTCGACAGTATGCTCGCGCACACGCCCGCGCTCGAAGCCGATCGCGACGCTGCATTCCGTCGCACCGTCGAGCGCCTGGATACGCTCGGCAAGATGGACTTTACGGTGCCGGTCTCGCTCAAGGCCTCACTGCGCGGCTATCAGGTCGACGGCTACCAGTGGCTTGGCTCGCTCGAGCACCTGGGCCTCGGCGGCATCTTGGCCGACGATATGGGCCTGGGTAAAACGCTGCAGATGATCGCACATATCCTGGCACGCGTGGAGGCGGGGGACACGAAGCCCACGCTTGTGGTGTGCCCTGCGTCGCTTGTGTACAACTGGACCGCCGAGCTGGAGCGCTTTGCTCCGTCGCTCGATGTGTGTGCCATTGTGGACGCCAAGGCTCAACGCCGCGTGCAGATCGCCGGCGCCGACGAGCATAACGTGGTTGTAACATCGTATGACCTCATGCGCCGCGATATCGACGAGTATGCCGAGCAGGACTTTGCCCGCGTGGTGCTCGACGAGGCCCAGTACATTAAAAATCCGCTCACGCAGGTGGCGCGCGCCGCCAAGCGCCTGCCGGCCGGTGTGCGCTTTGCCCTGACGGGCACGCCCATCGAAAACCGCTTGTCCGAGCTCTGGAGCATCTTTGACTTTTTAATGCCGGGCCTGCTTGGCACGCGCGAGTCGTTTGCCAAGCGCTTCGAAAGCCCGGTCGAGCACGCCGAGGGTGACGGCGCCGCTCGCCTGCAGGCGCTCGTGTCGCCGTTTGTGTTGCGCCGTGTCAAGGAGGACGTGGTGGCCGATCTGCCCGAGAAGATCGAGGACACCGTCATGGCACAGCTCACCGGCGAGCAGCGCAAGCTCTACCTGGCCAACCAAGACCGCATCGCCCAGCAGGTGCAGCATCGCGAGGCATCCGAGTTTAAGAAAGACAAGCTCAAGGTGCTCGCCGAGCTCACCAAGCTGCGCCAGATCTGCTGCGACCCGCGTCTGCACTACGAGGACTACAAGGCGGCGAGCGCCAAGCTCGACGCTTGCATGGAACTCGTGCACGGTGCGCTCGACGGCGGACATCACATTCTGCTGTTCAGCCAGTTCACGGGCATGCTCGATATCATTGGCAAGCGCTTGGCCAAGGAGGACATCGCCTTCCTTAAGCTCACGGGCGCTTCGTCCAAGGAGAGCCGCGCCAAGATGGTCGCGCAGTTCCAGGCGGGCGAGGTGCCGGTGTTTCTGATCTCGCTCAAGGCGGGCGGCGTGGGTCTCAACCTGACGGCGGCCGATGTGGTCATTCACTACGACCCGTGGTGGAACGTGGCTGCGCAGGACCAGGCGACCGACCGCGCGCACCGTATTGGCCAGCAACATACCGTGACCGTGTACAAGCTCATCGCTAAGGACACGATCGAGGAGCGCATCATGCAGATGCAGGAGTCCAAACGCGACCTGGTCAACAGCGTGCTCGGCGGCGACGGAATTTCCTCGGCGCTGTTTACCCGCGAAGACGTTCTGGCGCTGCTTGGCGGCGACGGGCGCTAGCCTCGCTCGTTATGTGTTCATTTGCGATGCCGTGGATGGTTCGCGCGCCTTTGGGCATAAGAAGCATCGAGAACATCGGCACATCAGCAAAGGAGAACATCATGGCGAAATTCTTTAAGGACCCCGACGGCAAGCTCATCGCCGCCCTTGGCAACGACGTTGCAACCCCTGCCGGTTGCACGGAGCTGACCGCGAACACCGAGGACGCGGCGCACGAGAAGCACGTGCCCGTCGTCGAGAGCGAGCGCGACGGTCACGTGATCCGTGCGCGCGTGGGCTCGGTCGAGCATCCTATGGTGCCCGAGCACTACATTGAGTGGATTGCCCTTGAGGCCGAGGGCCGTCTGGAGGTCCATTACCTCCAGCCCGGCATGAAGCCCGCGACGTTTTTTGCCGGCGGTCCCAAGACCGGTACCGTCTATGCCTATTGCAACCTACACGGGCTGTGGTCCGCGACGTTCTAGGAGCGCGCCCCCGCTCGGGGTATCATAGCTAGCATATGCACATGCAAGCGCCGACTGCATCTTGCGGCCGGCGCTTTTACTGCGATAACGACGGTTTACGACGGAAAGGGCTGAGCCATGAAGCTCGCACTTGCACAGATCGATATGCGCCTGGGTGATATTGAGGGTATCTGCGGTCGCATCGAGGACCAGGCGCGCCTGGCCCACGAGCGCGGTGCGCGTGTGCTGTGCGTGCCGGCTCCGCTCTTTATGGGAGCCCTGCCCGGCGGCCTGGTGGGCGCTGCCGACTTTGAGCATGACATGCTTGCCGGCTTGACCGGCGTCGCCGAGCGTATTCAAGAGCTCGATATGATCTGCATCGTGCCCGCAGCGGTTTCGTTTGAGGGCCAGCCCCTGCTCGACTATATGATGCTCAAGGACGGTCGCGTGGTACCCGCGCGTGCGAGCATTGCCCTGCAGCGTGGCGAGAACAACGACGCGCGTTGGGCGCCGCCGGTGTTCGACGTGGACGGCGTGCGCGCCGCGGTGATCTTCGACCTGGCCCGCGAGCTCGAGATGCTGCCGACCGGCGTCGACCTCATTGCCTATTTCCAGTTCAACGCATTCGATATGACCGACCGCGAGACCGCCGCGATCGCCGCCGTGCGCAGCGGAGCCTACCGCAAGATCGCATCTAAGCGCAGCGTGTGGTTTGCCTGCATGGCACCGGTCGGTGCATACGACGAGTCGGTGTATACCGGCGGCTCGTTTGTGCTCGACGACTGCGGCCGCGTGGTGGCCCAAGCGCCGTGTTTTGAGGAGAGCCTGCTGGTTCAGGAGATCCAGCGCGGTGTGATGCTCGATGCCTTGGAGGACCACGAGCTGCCCGAGTTTTGCTCCGAGGAATGGCTGTGGCAGGCGCTGGTGCTCGCCGTGCGCGATAACGCCCGCGCCCGCGGTACGTCGCGCGCCGTGGTGGCGCTCGAGGGCGACTTGCCGTCGTCTTTGCTTGCGGCGCTGGCTGTCGATGCATTGGGCTCGCGCAACGTGATCGGCCTGGTGTTGGACCGCAACCGCATCTTTACGCCGGCGCAGGAAGAGGCCGAGGCTGCTCGCTGTGCCGCCGTTCGCTCCATTGCCGAGCGCCTGCATATTCGCACGGTTGAGCGCGATGCGCCGGATGCCGCGCGTGTGCTCGACCGTGATGTGTCGGCGGGCGACGCCGAGCGCCTGCGTTCTCGCACGCTGGGCCTGATGCTGGAGGATACGGCGCTCGAGCTGGGTGCGATGGCGTTGAGCCCGCTGTCCAAAACTGAGTACGCGCTGGCGGCGCCCGCGCTTTGCGGTGGCTACCAGGGCGATTATGCGCCCTTTGGCGATGTATACCTGTCGACGCTCGAGTTTGTTGCGCGCGTACGCAACCGTACGTCTGCCGTGGTGCCGCAGGAGCTCGTGACGCTCAACGCGGTGGAGGATTGCATGGAGCGCGTGCTGGCGCAGGCGCTCTCGGCGCTTGACGGTCCGGTCGACATGCTCGACCGCGCGGCGCAGCTGCTCGGCGGGCTTGAGCCGGGCGAGGTCGATGGCACGCTTGAGGCGCACGTGGACCGCAACCGTCCCTTTGACGATATCCCGATGGCCGCTGGCAAGCCCGAGGCCTGCTCGCTGCTGCTGATGCTCGTGCGCCAGGGAGAGGCGGCTCGCCGCCAGCTGCCGACGGCGCCGATCGTCTCGGGCCGTTCGTTTGCCGAGCGTGCCTGGCCGTATATGCTCGCGTGGTCCGATCTTGGCCTGAGCGGTAAAGGGCGTATGACGGTCGATTCGTTGGCGCGCGCCGAGGTGCGCCGCTTTGCCGACGACGATACGAGTGACCGCATGCGTGGCGAGATGATGGGCATTTTGGGCGAGCTGCTGGGTATTTCGCCCGAGCAGATGGAGGAGCTGCGCTCCGAGGACGGCCAGCGCCGCCTGCACGAGGGCATGAAGAAGTTTGAGGGCGAGGTCCAGGACGCCATCGATAAGATGATGGGCGGCCAGGGTGGCCCGCAGGGTGGGCCCCAGGGCACGCCGATACCGCAGCCGCCGGTTGATCCGAGACAGTTTCCGTTCTTTAGTCAGAACTAACTATGGGATAGGGGCAAGGTTACGCGGTTTTGCCAAACCGCGTAACGAGTCGACGCTGCGCGAGCCCCTGCCGGGCAATCTGCCGCTCAAGCCGTCGCTTGCGTACAGAAGTACGCGGCGCTCCTCTTTCGCGACACCTTGCCACGGCAGGGACTCGCTCGCTGACTTATGCTCAACCTATGGTTCAACCTTGCTCGCTCTGTCGGGCGCTCGCTTGCATATGCTCAACCTACAATTCGATCTCGGCTGACTTATAGGGCTAGCGTTGTGTTATTCTAGAACAGACGTTCGTGAATAGTGTGCGGGGCCTTGTCTCGCGCCGTGCTAGTGGCGAGGGGAGGTCGGCTTGGTTATCTTGGGTATCGACCCCGGTTTGGCCCATACGGGTTGGGGGATTATCGAGGAGCGGCGCGGAGAGGTCCGCTGTCGTGCCTACGGTTGTATTGAGACCAGTGCCGGAAGCCCGCTCGCGGTGCGCCTGTCTCACATCGCCCGCGACCTCAAGGATGTCGTCGAGCGCTACCACCCCGATACCGCCGCCATCGAGAGCATCTACTTTGGCGCCAACGTCCGCTCGGCAATTCCTACGGCACATGCCCGCGGGTCTGCGCTTGTGGCGCTTTCGGAGTGCGCACTCGAGATCGGCGAGTACACGCCTATGCAGATCAAGCAGGCTGTGGTGGGCACCGGTGCCGCAGATAAGCGGCAGGTCGCCTACATGGTGCGCACGCTCACGCAGCTCGACCACGTCCCGCATCCCGATCATGCCGCCGATGCCCTGGCTTGCGCCATCTGCCACGTAAACCTCAGCCGCACCCGTGCCCTTACCGGTGGCGAGTTCTATCAACAGAGAGGAACCGGATACTGATGATTTCCCAGCTCCACGGAACGCTTGTCGAGGCTACGATGAGCTCAGCCGTCGTCGATGTGTCGGGCGTGGGCTTTGAGCTCGGCATCTCGGGCAGCACCGCGGCCACATTGCCGACGCCCGGCGGCGAGGTCCGCCTCTACACGCGCATGCAGGTGCGTGAGGACGCCATGACGCTCTTTGGTTTTGCCTCCAAGGACGAGCGCACGATGTTCGATCGGCTCGTGTCCGTCTCGGGTGTTGGCCCGCGCCTGGCGCTCGCCGTGCTCTCCACCTATACCGTGGGGCAACTGTATTCGCTGGTGATGGCCGAGGACGACAAGGGCATGGCCAAGGTGCCCGGTGTGGGCAAAAAGACGGCTCAGCGCCTTATCTTGGAACTCAAGAGCACCTTTGCCAAGGACAAGGGCTTTGTGCCGGTCGACGTGATTCCCGGACAGGTTGCGATGCCCGTGCCCGCTGCCGCTCCCTCGGCCATCGACGACGCCCGCGCGGCACTCCTTTCCATGGGCTTTAGCCCACAGGAGACCGATGTCGCCCTGAGCGGGTATGATGGGCAGGATATGCGTGTCGAGGATCTGCTCGGCGCGGCGCTTAAGCGACTCGGAATGGATGCGTGATGTGGGAAGCCGATGACTCTCAGGACTTGTGGGCGACGCCCGGCAACTCGCCGGCGGCATCCATGGCGCATGGCGAGCGCATGGTGGGCTCGGAGCTGACGCCCGAGGACCTCGATGTCGACCGTACCCTGCGCCCCCAGCGCCTGGATGACTACTGCGGCCAGGAGCACATCAAGCAGAGCCTGCGCGTGCTCATCGAGGCGGCGCAGAGCCGTGGCGAGACGCTCGACCACGTGATCTTCTCGGGCCCTCCGGGTCTGGGTAAGACCACGCTGGCTACCGTTATCGCCAACGAGCTGGGCGCTCAGATTAAAACCACGAGTGGCCCGGCCATCGCACGCACCGGTGACCTGGCGGCCATCCTGACTAACCTGCAGCCGGGTGACGTGCTGTTTATCGACGAGATCCACCGCCTCAACCGCTCGGTCGAGGAAGTTCTGTATCCCGCGATGGAGGACTTTGCCCTCGATATCGTGATTGGCAAGGGTCCGGCTGCGCGCTCGATTCGCCTGGATATCCCCAAGTTCACGCTGGTGGCGGCAACGACGCGCTCGGGCATGTTGACCGGCCCGCTACGCGACCGCTTTGGCATTTCGTATCGCCTGGATTACTACACCGTTGAGGAGCTCGCGCAGATTGTGACGCGCTCGGCGACCATCCTGGGTGTGACGATCGACCATCCCAGCGCGCTCGAGATCGGCTCGCGTTCGCGCGGTACGCCGCGCCTCGCCAATCGTCTGCTCAAGCGCGTGCGCGACTATGCGCAGGTGCGCGGCAACGGGCCTATTGAGCTTGATATTTGCCGTCAGGCGCTCGAGTTCTTCGAGATCGATGAGCTTGGTCTGGACTGGATGGACATTCGCATCTTGGAGACGCTTGCCAAGACGTTCTCCGGTCGTGCCGTAGGCCTGACGACGCTTGCTAGCGCCGTGGGCGAGGACCCGGGAACGCTCGAGGATGTCTATGAGCCGTATCTGCTGCAGTGCGGATTGATGATTCGCACACCGCAGGGTCGCCAGGCAACCCTGCGCACATTCGAGCATTTGGGTATTGAACCGACCCTGTAGGAATGGGGCTTGATTTAGCGCATCTGTAGACTATCGCTGGGCATTGGATAAACATATCGTCGTTCGTCGGTTGCGGGTGTTTTACCATTGCGCGCGCGTGCTATGCTGGATTGGTCTTTTTCTCATCCGGTAACGAAAGGACCGTCCATGCCTACTGACATCGAAATCGCACGTTCTGTTACGCCGCTGCCTATTATCGAGGTGGCCAAGAACGCCGGCGTCGACGTTAAGCACCTGATTCCGTACGGCTTCGACAAGGCTAAGGTCGACTATTCCCTGCTCAACGAGCCAACTGATCACCAGGCCAAGCTTGTCCTCGTGACCGCTATCAATCCCACGCCCGCCGGCGAGGGTAAGACCACCACGACCATCGGCCTGGCCGACGGTCTGCGTCGTCGCGGCGTCAAGAGCGCCGTGGCCCTGCGCGAGCCTTCGCTCGGTCCCGTGTTTGGCGTGAAGGGCGGTGCCGCCGGTGGCGGTTGGGCCCAGGTCATCCCCATGGAGGACATCAACCTGCACTTTACCGGCGACTTCCATGCCATCGGTGCCGCCAACAACCTGCTGGCAGCCATGCTCGACAACCATATTCAGCAGGGCAACCAGCTCGGCATCGACGTCAAGCGCATCACCTGGAAGCGCGTTGTCGACATGAACGACCGTCAGCTGCGCCATGTTATCGACGGCATTGGCGGCAAGGCCCAGGGAGTGCCGCGCGAAGATGGCTTCGACATCACTGTGGCCTCCGAGGTCATGGCAATCCTGTGCCTGTCCACGAGCATCAATGATCTTAAGGAGCGCTTGGGCGAGATCGTTGTCGGCTACAGCTATGCCGGCGAGCCCGTCCGCGCCCGCGACCTGAAGGCCCAGGGAGCTATGGCCGCGCTGCTCAAGGACGCGCTCAGGCCCAATCTGGTGCAGACGCTCGAGGGTACGCCCGCGTTTGTCCACGGCGGTCCCTTCGCCAATATCGCCCACGGCTGCAACTCCATCATGGCCACCCGCATGGCTATGCGTTTTGGCGATGTCGCCATTACCGAGGCCGGCTTCGGTGCCGACCTGGGTGCCGAGAAATTCCTGGACATCAAGTGCCGCATGACGGGCGTTCGTCCCAACGCCGTCGTGGTCGTCGCGACCGCTCGCGCCCTTAAGTACAACGGCGGTGTTGCCAAGGCCGACCTCAACGAGGAGAACCTCGAGGCCCTCAAGGCCGGCATGCCCAACCTGCTGCGTCACGTCGAAAACATCCAGAACGTCTACGGCCTGCCCTGCGTGGTCGCCATCAACCGCTTCCCGACGGACACCGAGGCCGAACTCGAGCTCATCGAGTCCGTGTGCCAGAAGCTCGGTGTCAACGTTAAGCTGTCCGAGGTTTGGGCTAAGGGCGGCGAGGGCGCGCTCGACCTGGCCGATGAGGTCATGCGCCTGATCGAGCAGCCGAGCGAGCTCAAGTTTACCTACGAGGACGGTGCCGATGTGGCAGACGCCCTCGAGGCCGTTGCCACCAAGGTCTACCGCGCCGATGGCGTCGACTTCACCCCGGCTGCCAAGCGCCAACTCACCGAGCTGCGCGAGAACGGCTTTGGCAACCTGCCGGTGTGCGTGGCCAAGACGCAGTACAGCTTTAGCGACAACGCCCGGGCGCTGGGCGCTCCCGAGGACTTCCGCATCACCGTACGCGAGCTCAAAGTTTCCGCCGGCGCCCACTTTGTGGTCGCGCTGACCGGCAGCGTTCTGACCATGCCGGGCCTGCCCAAGGTTCCCGCGGCCGAGAACATCGACGTCGACAACGACGGCAACATCACCGGCCTGTTCTAAGCCTGCCGCTCATAGCCGCTTGCCCGCCCCGTCGCGCCTACCAAGGCCCGGCGGGGCTTTTTGATCCGCATGCGACGGAGGAAAACGGATCATTTTGTGGCTGTTGGGTCAAGGATGGGGTCGTTTGTCCAAAACTATGCCGGTTTACTACGATGAATCGGTACACCTCGACCATATCTTGATTTTCCGATAATGACCGATTCTTTTACCTGCGGTTTTGTTTTCTTGTAAAGTAGCGTGCTCAGGTCCGGGCGATTTATCGTAGTAAACCGGCATAGTTTTGGGCGTGGCGGCAATGTTGCGCAACAAGAATGGAGATTTCTCTCGTACGGTGGAGTTGGAAGAACTGCGCGGACGGATTGCGGCTGCGACGCGAGACGGGAGATGCGCAGTATTGCACTAAGTGCGGAGCTTAGATACCCGTTGGCTCCATGTTTTGCACGAGCTGCAGCGGTCGCGTGGGCGGAGTTGAGGACCAGGCGGAGCCTGTGGCGTTTCCGGTAGGGGATGCGCCGGTGGGCGACCGCTCCTGCGGGGCAGCACGCTCCTCAGGGTGCCTCGGCTCATATGGCGGCGCAGCCTCGTTATGAGGAACCTATGACCGGGCCTGCCGAGGCCTCTCAACCGTTTGTTCCGACGCCGCAGCCCAAGAAACCCAAGCACAGGGGCGTATTGTCGCTGCCGTTATCGGCGGTGTTGCCGTTGTCGCCATTGTGGCGGCAATTGTTGTCGTGCCGCGTATCGGCGCGTCATCCGAGGTAACTTCGGGTGGCAAGGGCTATGTTATCTGCGGCGATTAAGACGGCAAAGCCGGATATGGACTCCGTGTCCGAAGACAACATCGACGATGACGATAACTACACCGAGGATCATTTCTACTACGACGGCAAGGGCTATATCATCGTCCTCGATACTGGCGAGTTTGACTGCATGGCATGTGATACGCACGACTTGGTTGCGCACGCCTTCGACTCGAGCTATTCCTGCGGTCAGGACGTGACGCCCGAGCGAGCCAAGGCTACATACGTGCCCAACGAGTAGAGTAAGGCGGCAGGGAGTGATCTGAACAGTCCCCGGTGGCGCAAGACGCAGCGACGCCGGGGACTTTATGATGCAGATTGGCTCCGAAACAAGCCGTCTGGGCCAGCCACGCCACGAAAAGCGCCCATCTACTACGTTTGTCCAGGTTGTACCGGCCATGGGGCGTTTTTTAACAATGCGGCAAGACGTTTACCTGCGGTTTTGTTAACTCAAATTTGGCTATGGTTAGCACCTTGGGTTAAACGTAGTAGATGGGCGCATTTCGTGGCATACGACCCAAGCGGGGAGGTATTAGCCGCGCTGGAGGCCGAAGAGTTTGGCGTTGCGCTCGGCGACCATCATGTTGATGTCGGCGATTTCCATCTCGCCGTCAATGTAGGGCTGGTAGGTGCCGTATGGGTCGCCAGCCCCCAGGCTGCAACTGCCACAGTTATCGCAGCTGCCGTTGCCGCAGCCGGCGAGTGCCAGTTTAATGATCTCCTCGCGCTCAGCACGCGTCGTGTCTTTGATGAGCTTGCTTTTTGCCATGACGTTCCTCGATTCGCTTGTTGCCGCCTGTCGCGCATGTCTTGTAAATACCGACGGCCTTTGCCCATCATAGGCTTTTGCGCGGGTAGAATGCATGGATAACTTGATGCTTACAGGCGACGGAAAGGAATCGTTGCATGGACCAGGATAAGACGACCGTGATGGGCGGGTACGGTTCCGCGCAGGCTGGCGATAGCGCCGATGCGACCCGCGTTGTTCCCAACCCCGGTTATACCGACCCCGCCGCGATGCAGCCTTCTGCCGAGCCCACCCGGGTTATGGGCTATGGCGACACGGCGCAGGATTCTTACGCTGCATCTTCGCAAGGCCCCTATGGCAACGCAGCTCCGGACCCGTTTGCTTACGCGCCGCAGGATTCTTATGCCGCCTCGACGCCGAATTCCTATGACGACCTGCCGCAAAATCCCATTCCGCAGCCTCAGCAGACGACGTATATGCCTCGCACGGCGCAGCCTCGCTACGAGTCGCGCGACCGGTATGCGTGCGAGCCGTATCGTGAGTATCCCAAGTCCATCCCTCAGTATGGCGAGGACGAGGAGCGTAAGCCGTCGCGTTCGTCGAGCGTGATCAAGAAAATCCTGATCGTGCTGGCGATTTTCTTTGCCCTGTCGGTTGTGTTTGCCATCGTGTCGGGCATGCTCAACAAGCGCGGCGCCACGACTGATACCACGGCCGAGCAGACCGAGACTGCCCAGTCCAGCACCGTCGACCTGAGCGATATCCCGGGTCAGTACTGGTCCAACGCCAAGAAGCTCCTCAAGTCGCGCGGGGCCGATCTTTCGAACGCCGTGATCCTGACCGATGACGGCTCAACGCCTATTGTCGACGCCAACTGGGTGGTTACGTCTGCATACTACAACGGCGATGGCAACCTGGAGGTCCAGCTCACGCACAAGGGCGGCTCGTCGAGGAATGCGTCCGGCGACCAAGGCGCCACGGACAGCTCGAGCTCTAACATGCTGGAGGACTTGAGCAGCAAGGCGCAGGAGCTGGGAGATAAGGCCCAGAATCTGGGCGATACCGCACAGAACCTGGGCGATACCGCACAGAACCTGGGCGATATGGCAACGAACGCCTGGGATGCCCTGCAAAACGGCATTTCGAACGCGCAGGGAAACTAGCGGTCGAGCGGCTCGAGCCTTAGCAGTACAAACAAAAACGGGGCGCAGGATTGCGTGACCGGGCGCATATGCGCATTGGTCGGCGGTCCTGCGTCCCGTTTTGCTGTCGATTACAGCTGCTCGGCCGGACGGTCGGGCGAGCTGAAGCCCGAGTCAAATGTGACGACGCACGAGACATCGGGCCGGCGTTCGTGCACGATGCGCGTGACGAGCTCCAGCAGCTCCTCGTCGGATATGTCAAAGCCGTCGGGACGCACCAGGTCAAACGAAACGAACCCGTCGTGCTCGTGCAGGTCGTGGATGGAGAGCGCGGGATCGATCTGCATGACGCTGCGCTTGACCCAGCCGCGCAGGTCGTCGCCGGTGGTGGCGATGGGGTCGCAGTGTAGCGTGATATCGATGCCCATCTGATGCTTGATATCGTGTTCGATGGTGTCCAGAATCTCGTGGTGCTCGAAGGCATCGCCCTCGCCGGGCATTTCCACGTGCGCACTGGCAAATTGCCGACCGGGGCCGTAGTCGTGCACCATGAGGTCGTGTGTGCCCAAGACCTGGGGGTACGACAAAATCCTGTCGCGGATTTCCTGGACGAGCTTGGGGTCGGGCGCTTGTCCCAACAGCGGGCTGATGGCGTCGCGCACCAGGCCCATGCCGCTGATGCAAATGAAGATGCCCACGCCCAGGCCCGCCCAGCCGTCGAGGTCAAAGCCTGTCGTTTGCGAAATAAGCGCCGCCGCTAAGACCGAGCCCGAGGTGATGACGTCATTCTTGGAGTCCTGCGCCGTAGCGATGAGCGTCTCCGAGTCGATGCGGTCGCCCAGCGTGCGGTTGAACGCAGCCATCCAGAGCTTAACGAGCATGGACGTAGCCAGTGCCGCAAGAGAAACAAGCGTGTAGGCGGTGGGGGAGGGCTTGATGATCTTGGTGACCGACTCCAGGATCAGGTTGATGCCGACGGCGCAAACGAGGACGGCGACAAACAAGCCGGCGAGGTACTCGTAGCGGCCGTGGCCATAGGGGTGCCCCTCGTCGGCCGGGCGGCTGGCAAGGCGGAATCCGAGCAGGCTCACGATGTTGCTCGAGGCATCGGAAAGGTTGTTGAAGGCATCGGCGATAAGCGAGACGGAGCCCGCGAGCAGACCAGCTATGCCCTTGGCCAGGCACAGGGTGATGTTGAGGCCAATGCAGATGAGGCTAGCGGCAAAGCCGGCGTTGGTGCGGCAGGAGGTATCGACCGGCTCGCCCTCGCTGCCGGGAACAAGTGTATGTACCAGCCGATTTACAAATAGCATGGTGCGTCTCCTCGCATTCTTATTAAGGGGATAGTGTAGCTCGCACAGACGCAACGCGCGCCGGTGCTCAGAAAATGCAGTAATGGTCTGCCGGCGCTAACGGGCGCGAGGCGGAGGGGGGGCGACTGCCCGTACGCCTTCGAGTTCACTGCGCCTTTCCGTCCGACCGAGTGCTCCATTTTGGGCCACATGGGTATGGGCGTGTACCGGTTTGCTCGACATACTTAATGTTGACGGTCCCTGTGCAAAGGAGGAGTAAACGGCCAGGCTGCCCGCGCGGCCGCGAGACGGATAAAAGAGAACGCTCGCATTTCATCACAATTGGAGAATCGCCGTCGCAAAGGTGAATCCGGCAAGGCTTGGCAGATTCTGCAGCAGCGGATCGACAAGCGCCAAACCACCGAAAATGATACCATCTCAGGGATAGACAAATCACCTGAGGCTCGTGAGGTTCGCCCCGGAATGGTGAAGACCATGAGGAAGCTGAAACAGGCCGTGGAAGAAGCCCGACATGACGACAACAGCGAGTTGGGGGCGGAGCTTCGCAAAAGATGGATGAACTCAACGAGCGGATTAACGAAGATCGGTGACGCGATGGCTGGAGGTATTTCGCGGTGTTCGAAGGTTTGCGTGAGGCTCGTCGGATGAACGATCCCGCGTCCAATCCTTTGCATTGGGCGAATCGGGGTTGGTCGGACAGCAGGTTCAGCATGATTCCGGGGACGGTTCGTAAGGGTCCCGGTACGCATCCCCGCGCGGAGTTCGATCTTCCGTTGGCTTTGTTCTGGACTGCGGTATCGGGTCTGGACGCTCCTGCGCGGCGTGATCTTGGCGGTACGCTACTTAAGCCGAGGACCCCGTGGGCGGCAAGTTATTGGCCCGTCTCCTTTTGCTGGCGTGATGGATGGATTATTCTTGAGGACATGAGCTCCATCAATAACGACAGCTCCTCCCGATATATGACGTACTACCGTCCCGTGCGCAAGCTTCCCGATAAGCGCGATGCCGTGTTGCATGTGCTGCGTGCCCCGTTCCCGCTGACCGCTGACAAGGCTTTCACGGCGTTTTCGACGTGCTCGTTGGGCCATACTGACGACCCGGCGTTCATGCCGCCGTACAATGGGCGTCCTTCCGAGACGATGGTGAGTCTGATGAATTCGTTCCGCATGAAACCGGGCTACATCGTGTGGGGTGGGTATCTGCACGTGTGGGTGAACATCCTGTACTGGATGCGGGAGAGCCGTGACCTGGATTTCCGTCATACGGTCGGCGCTGTCTCCGCCGTCGAGGAGCTGGAGCTGTTCCGTGCGTACAAGGCTTACTATGACCACCTGCGTCGTGAGGTTCCGGCACCGTACGCGGGCGCGGTGACATGGCCGGACCAGTGCGACCCGCGTTTCCCGCCGCCGGGCGACCCGCGCCGCGCGAACTACATCCTCGCGTGAGGGCGCGCGGTTCCTGCACGGCATCCGGCCAATAAGACCATGTGGCACATGGTTCGTGTCACCGAGTATCGTGGGTGGCAAGAGACTGACAGGGAAGGGTTCGTCCATATTCGCGATCTTCCTCTCCATGGTGCCTCCTGGTCAGTTTCTATCGTAAGGGCGCCCTAAAACAAACACTGCTCAATCAGCTCTTTTCCGCGCAGGGTGTCGATCCATTCCTGCGGAATGGCATCCATGCCGTATGCTGTGCCGACGAGGGCGCCGGCGACGGCTGCGGTGGTGTCGGTGTCGTCGCCCAGGTTGACGGCGGCAAGGACGCAGGCTTCGTAGCTGTCGGTGTTCACAAAGCACCAGCTGGCGGCCTTAAGCGTGTCGCGCACGAAGCCACCTGACCTGATCTCCTGCGCAGGCATGCCTTTCAGATGGAGTGCCCACGAGGGGAGCGTGCCGTTCATCACATTCCTCATCAGCTCGATAAATATGATGCATGTGTCGGTCGATGTTCTGTGGGCGTGCGTAATCGCGGAGACCTCGCTGATTTCTTCGTCTGTCGCATCGGTGAACGCCAGGGGCGCGATGCGCATGAGCGAGCCGTTGCCGTTGTCGCGTTCGCCGGAGCTACCTTTGCCGGTGTGCAGGGCGCGAGCGGTGGTGCCGCCGTAATCAAAGACGCCGTCGATCGTATACTCGCCATGGGCAATCCAGCATACGAACTTGTCGCGCATGTCTGCGGTGTCGATGTACCCAAGCTCCCTAATCGAGTCGCAGGTGGCGAGCGTCATGGACGTGTCATCGCTCCAGGTGCCGGCGGGCTGCCCGTGTGTGCCGTAGCCGATCATGTCGGTGCATTCGAACGTGCCACGGGGCCTGAACTCGTAGGGAACGCCCAGCGCGTCGCTGACGGCAAGCCCGTAAATGCAGTCGCGTAGCGTTGTTTTCGGTCTGTCTGTCATGGAAAGCTTCTCTTTTCCGGGTGATGTGGAGCGCCATCGGGGGTGTCGGTCGCAATGTGCTGCTACCCTTGCGTTTCGCCATTAGTCGCTTCGTTGATGGCGCGGTACTCGGCGCTTAGTTCGCGCGCCAGCTCTTCCTTGCTTGGAAGATACGGCAGGTATTTGGCGGCAAACACTTGGTCGTTGTCTTCGGGCAGCGTGTACTCGACAATCGAATCGCTTTTGTCCGCGCAGAGCACGACGCCTATGGGCGGATTGTCGCCTTCGTTCATGAGCTCGCGCGTGTAGTAGTTCACATACATTTGCATCTGGCCCAAGTCCTGGTGCGTAAGATCGTCCGTCTTAAGGTCGATAAGCACGAAGCAGCGCATCAGATAGTTGTAAAAAACGAGGTCAATATAGAAATGACGTCCATCAAAGGTGATGCGCTTCTGACGCGCCTCGAAAGCGAAGCCGCGGCCAAGTTCCAACAGAAACCTCTGAAGATGCGTGATGAGCGCTTGCTCTAGATCGCTCTCGCGAAACGCAACGTCGTCCGAGAAGCCTAAAAATTCCAGCACATATGGGTCGCGGATAATGTCTTCGGGGCGACGAGCCGTCGCGCTCTTTTGGATTTCCTGAGCGACGGCCTCTTTGTCCTTGCTGGCAAGAAGGCGCTCGCGGAACATGGTATTGATTTGGCGCTCGAGCTGACGCGTGCTCCAACGAGAATCGGCGCATTCGTTCATGTACCAGGCGCGAGCTTCGGGGTCGGGAATGCGTATTAACCTGCGATAATGTGTCCAACTCAATTCGGGACGCAGTGAGTCCCGAATTGGAAATGCAAGATAGAACTGACGCATTTTGCGCAGCTCTCTTGCTTCAAAACCTTTACCAAAATCCTTGGTAAGTCTGATTGCGAGGGCCTTGAGCAGTGCCTCTCCATACTTGGCGCGCTCCTCTCCGCTCTGCTCATCAACAATGCTCTTGCCGATCTCCCAATATGCCTCAACCATCGCAAAGTTAACGGCGGTATAGGCCTTGTCGCGAGCGGCGTTGAGAATCGAGGAGACCTGCTTGTAAAAACCTTCGGGCACGATTGCCGATTCCCCGCGGTTTACCAGTTCACCCATCACTGTCGCCCCACTTTCCTCTTGTGGAATGCATCTTTATCGCATTTAGTTTAAAGCCTCGCGCGGACACGAATTGCTGTGCTGTCTGGCACCTTCGCATGGGAGCCTTGCGGTGACTAAAATGTGGCCATAGAGGCAGTTTTAGCGAACCCCGCGGGAGTGACACGCATGGATAACAACACTTTGCTGTTCCAGGACAAAGGTTCGGGTAGGTTTAAAGACGTTAAGATCTACCCCAATCGTATTGAGGTGCTCAAGAAGGGCACGTTCGGCGGCAAGCACACCGAGATTGTCTATCTTAAGGACATCACGGGGGTCAACAGGATCAAGGGCCGCGACGTTTTCCTACGTAACAGGCTGTTGACTGCTTGTGTCTTTAGCCTGAGCAGCCGTGCGAAGGCTCAGGAATTCGTCAATGTTCTGAACGTGGTGATGTGACCAGTACACACAAAACGGGATGCAAGGAGTCGCACCTTGCATCCCAGCTGAGCTAAAACGGCGCTGCTGCATGCCGTTGGAGCTTTAGCGCTTGATCTCGATGTCGTCGAGCTTAACGTCCATGGCCTCGGTCTTGGCCTCGGCGATGTCGTCGGCAAATTCCAGAGACTTCATCATGGTCTCGACGGCGTCCTTGTGCTCCTCGACGTTGCCGATGCGCACGTACACGCTGCCGCCGCCTGCTTCGGTCAAGTACTCAGTCGTCACGCCGCCCGAGTGTGTATAGGAGGCGTTGCGCCAAGTCTTGCCGTTGTACTTGACGGGGTCATTCTCGGTCCACTCAAAGTTGGCCTTCCATTTGGCCTCGTAGTCGAACAGCTCGTCGGCGTTCTTGTCAGAGTCGAAGACAGGGATGAGGCGATCGCTGGCGTGCTCGCTCTCGGTGAACTTAAGTTGGGCCCTGTCGGCGGTATCGCCTGCGATGTCCGTGATTTCGACGCCCTCGGGCACCTCGACTTTAAACCAAATGAAGTCGGTCCTCATATCCACGGCCGGCTTTTCTGTGCTGCCACCGCTGCTGCCGGTAGCGCCGCCGCTTCCGCTACAACCCACCGGGGCAACCGCGGCAAAGAGACTGATGCAGAGGGTGAGAATCGCAAAGGCCTTCTTTTTCATGGTCGTGTCCTCCGCTATCTGCAACCGCCCATGGATTACCTGCCTTTACTGCACGCGCGGACGGCTCGCTAGGGTGGGTCATGTGTCCCGTGTTTGCGTGTGCGGTCTTGCCGCAAGGTGGGCCTGGCGCTGGGCAAGCGTGCGGCTTGGTTGATTCTCCCAATGTTGTGCAACAGCGATGCCGGCTTAAGGTTTTAAACTTGGCTGTGACAAAAGCTAAACAACGAAAGGTCGAACGATGTTCTGTCAAAAATGCGGACAGCAAGTTCCCGATGGATCGATGTTTTGCACGCATTGCGGGGCGTCGCTGGCTGGCGGTTCCGTGCCGACGCCTACGGGCGCTGGTCCTTCCTCTGCCCCGGGTCTAACCCAATCGATGCCGCCGGTCGCGCCTGCGCCTCAAAAGCCCAAGAGCAAAGCTCCGATTGTCATCGCGGTGGCGTGTGCCGCCGTGGTACTCCTTGGGGGCGGCACGGTGTTTGCGTTCGCGATGCTTAACGGGTCCAAGAGCTCCGACACACAAATATCGGTGATCGATACCGGGTCTTCGGACGAGAAAGATTCTTCTGCCAAGAAGAAGAGAGACAAGTCCAAGGCCAAGGAGTCTTCGCCGTCGGATGACGAGGCCGTTTCCGAGGACGAATCGGCACACTACGGCTCGGGCGATTCGGACGATTACCTAACCGACGTGCAGACGTACACAAACGACCTTCACCCTTATAGCATGTCGATTCCCAATCGCTTTGAGATGGAAGATACTCCCAGCGGCGGCGGCGCCAGGTATAAGGATCCGGAGACGGGCTTTGTAATCAACCTGTTTGGCTACGTCAACATTAACGAAGAAACCTCGCACGAGATATTCGTCGACGCGGACACCTCGGGCAAGGCCGATCTCTATACCGCAGAGGGCGACAACTGGTACGTGGTCTCGTGGCGCGAGGACGATACGATCATTTACGAAAAGACGATCGTCACGGATTCAACGATTGCCACGGTGCATTTGGAGTACTCGACTGCAAACCGCGACATGGGGTCGAAGATTATCGACACGCTGCTGCCGACGTTTCAGGTGGACTAGGCGCCCGTGCCTATAGCCGGCAATCGGAAACACCGATAGCCAGAGCTCCTGACAGTCTTTGTCTTATGGGCTAGACTGGCTTGGACAAGATCGATGAATGGGACAACCGCTTCCTGGCGTCGTTGTCCCATTTTTTATTATGCGTGCGGCCCGTGGTGGCCGGCGCGGTGGGCAGAGGTGTTTCGATGAGTCAAGAGATGATGGACAAAACCTGCCGAGGGTTTGCCGAGGCGCTTGCCGCGCGCGAGCCGGTTCCCGGCGGCGGTAGCGCGAGTGCGTTTGTGGGAGCACTGGGCGCCTCGCTGTGCGGGATGGTCGCGCGCTACGGGGCAACTAATCCCGCGCTTGCCGATCGCGCGGACGATCTGACACACGCGTTTGCCCAGGCGGATGAGTTGGCGCAGGAACTTGTGGGTCTGGTCGCCGAGGATGTTTGTGCATACGGCCAGGTGTCTGCGGCATACGGTATTCCTCGTGATGACCCGGCTCGACCGGCTGCGATTCAGGATGCGCTGCACGTGGCAGCCATGCCGCCGTGCCGCATTATGGATGCCTGCGGGCGCGCGCTGGCGCTGCTCGAGGACATGGCGGACAAGGGCTCCCGACAGCTGCTGTCCGACGTGGCATGCGGCGCCGTGTTCTGCCGCGCCGCCATGCAGGGCGCGAGCTTGACACTCTTTGCGAATACCACGTCTATGAAGGACCGTGCCCGCGCCGAGGAGCTCGAGGCGGCGTGCGATGAGCTGCTGGATACGTGGCTGCCGCGCGCCGATGCGCTGGCGCGCCGTGCTGCCGATGCCGCAAGGAAGAGGGGATAGCCATGGCCGAGCTGCTCAAGGGGGCCCCTGTTGCCCGCGCTTTGACCGAGGAACTCGCTGCTCGCTGCGCGGCTTTGCGTGAGCGCGGCGTTGTGCCGACGCTGGCCATCGTTCGCGTGGGCGAACGCGAGGACGACCTATCCTACGAGCGCGGTGCCCTCAAGCGCTGCGAGAAGGTTGGCATTGAGGCTCGCCGCGTATTGCTTCCCTCCGATGTTTCGCAGGATGAGCTGCTGGCGGCTATCGAGGGCATCAATGCCGATTCGACTGTTCATGGCTGTCTACTGTTCCGCCCGCTGCCCGCTGGGCTTGACGAGGATGCAGTTGCCGCGGCACTCGATCCCGCCAAGGATGTTGACTCCATGACGCCGGCCTCGCTGCTTACCACGCTTTCGGGGCGAGGCGAGGGTTTTGCTCCCTGCACGGCCGAGGCTGTGTTGGCGTTGCTGGATCATTACGGCGTTGAGCTGGATGGGGCCAAGGTTGCGGTCGTCGGTCGATCGCTGGTGATTGGCCGTCCCGTTGCCGCCATGCTTACGGCTCGCAATGCCACAGTGACGATGTGCCATACGCATACGCGCGACTTGGCTGCCGAGTGCCGTTCTGCCGATATTGTTGTTGCCGCGGTTGGACGTGCGCGCACGATTGGCGCGGATGCGGTTCGCGAGGGCCAGACGATCATCGATGTGGGCATTAACTGGGACGAGGCCGCCGGCAAGCTGGTCGGCGACGTCGATTTTGATGCTGCGGAGCCGATTGTTGACGCAATTACTCCCGTGCCGGGTGGCGTGGGCGCTGTAACGACGGCGATTCTCGCCAAACACGTGATCGAGGCGGCGGAGCGTGCATCGAAATAGGCGTTTTGGGCTGTTTGAGGGGTTAGCAATATACCACGTGGTCAAAAAACGCCAAATTTGAGTACTGTTGCCAAGATAGTCACATATGTTTTACGTCTTTTGGACTCCCTAACGATATTTATTCTCGTTAGGGAGTCCATCTTATTAAACCTATGGGGAATAACGGTGTCTTGCTTTTGGACAAATGGGGATTTTCAGCACTCATTACAAGGTAATTTGCTGCTACTAAATTGGTGACAGTACTCATATTTGACATTTTTTGGCCACAGGGGCTACCGGGGCGACGGTTTCGCTCTTTTTGCGCCGAAGCGATACACTGTTGCCGTTTGATTTCTTCGCTCAAGGAGGATGCGCATGCCGTGCACAACGATTTTGGTTGGTAAGAATGCGAGCTACGACGGGTCGACGCTTGTCGCCCGCAACGAGGACTCGTCCAACGGGGTGTTTGAGCCCAAGCGCATGCGCGTGGTGCATCCCGACGAGCAGCCGCGTGTCTACACGAGTGTCCTGAGCCACCTGACCGTTGAGCTGCCCGACAATCCCATGCGTTACACAAGCGTCCCCGACGTTGTCCCGGGTCATGGCATTTGGGCCGAGGCCGGCTTCAACGAGCTCAATGTGGGCATGTCCGCAACCGAGACGCTCACCACCAACGAGCGCGTCCGCGGCGCCGATCCGCTCGTGGACTACGTGCCCGCCAAGGGCAACGAGGGCGAGGACGGCTATGTTCCGGCGCAGCCCGGCGGTCTGGGTGAGGAGGACATGGTGACCCTGGTGCTGCCGTACGCCAAGTCTGCCCGCGACGGCGTGCGCATTCTGGGCGAGCTAATCGAGCGCTACGGCACCTATGAGAACAACGGCATTGCCTTTAGTGACGTTGACGAGATCTGGTGGCTCGAGACCATCGGCGGGCACCACTGGATCGCCAAGCGCGTGCCCGATGACGCCTATGTGACCATGCCTAACCAGCTGGGTATCGACAGCTTTGATCTGGACGATGCCGAGGGCACCCAGGCAGATCATATGTGCTCTGCCGACCTGCGCTCCTGGATGGCCGAGTGGCATCTGGACCTGACGCTGGGCGTTGAGGGCGACGGTCCGGCGACGGTCTTCAACCCGCGCGAGGCCTTTGGCTCGCACAGCGACAGCGACCACGTCTACAACACGCCGCGCGCCTGGTATATGCAGCGCTGCCTCAACCCCAGTGATGTGTGGGACGGTCCCGACGCCGATTACACGCCCGAGAGTGACGACATCCCCTGGAGCCGCGTGCCCGAGCGCAAGGTGACCATCGAGGACATCAAGTACGTGCTTTCGAGCCACTACCAGGGCACGGAGTACGATTGCTACGGCAGCAAGGGTACGCCCGCCACGCGCGGTGCCTATCGCCCCATCGGCATCAACCGCAACAGCCAGCTTGCCGTGCTGCAGCTGCGCCCCTATGCGCAGCCGGCGTATCGCGCCGTGCAGTGGATGGCGTTTGGCTCCAACTCGTTTAACGCGCTCGTGCCGCTGTACGCCAACGTCGAGACCATGCCCGAGTACTATGCCGACACGCAGGCCCGCGTGACGTCCGAGAATTTCTATTGGGCAAATCGCCTGATCGGTGCCTTGGCCGATGTTCGTTTCCATGAGTGCGGTCGCGCCGTCGAGGATTATCAGGAGAAGGTCGGCGGCATGGGCCACAAGCAGATTCACGACGTTGACGCTGTCGTAGCTGCGCTGCCCGAGGCCGAGGTGCCCGCCGAGCTCGCCCGCGCCAACGAGGTCTTTGCCGAGCTCGTGCGCGTGGAGACCGATACCTTGTTGGGCAAAGTGCTCTACACCACGAGCTGCGCCATGAAGAATTCCTTCGCGATGAACGATAACGTGAGGTAAAGACGACCTTGCAACGAGCGAGCGGGGCAAGCGCCGTCGAAGGCTTTGCCCCGATCGATTCCCATCTTGGCGGTAAAACGATTTTGTGTCGTTCGCTCAATCTTGGGTACAAGAAGGCCAATGCAGTTGTTCACGATTGGAGCCAACCATGGTTATGAAATTCGATCAGCTTGTTAACGGTGCCATCAACGTGGGCTTCGGCGCCGCTGCCGTTGCCGTCGAGGGCGGCAAGAAGGTTCTTGACGACCTCGGTACCAAGGGCGAGCAGGTTCGCAAGGATGCTGGTACCCCCGATATCGCCCGCAGCGTGTCCGACATGTTCGAGCAGGCGGGTGGCACCATCTCCGACCTGACTGAGCGTTTGGGCATGCAGGGCGAGACCGCGGCGCAGCGCGTACTCGACGAGCTCATCCTGGCCCGCGTCCGCGTTATGACCGCCCCCCAGCGCACGGCCTTTTTGGCCCATGTGCGCGACATCGTCGATGCGGTCGAGGACAACGTGACCTCGGTGCCCGTCGAGTCCGTTGAGCCCGACGACGCAGAGGACGCCGAAGAGGCCGAGTAGCAGCGCAGATGGCAGATTCCACCACCGATTACAACAATCTAGATCCCTTGGGTGACGAGACGGCGGTTGTCGATGAGGTCGATGCCGCCGTCTCGGGCGCCCGCAAGAAGCCGCGCGCTGTCGATATGGTCCCCGAGGAGCCCGACGCGATGGCGCCGGACGAGGAATACCAGCTCACACCGGCAGGTCGCCGCGAACGCATCGGTCAGATCGTTCGCCTGGTCAAAAAGTATCGTGTGTGGGATAACCTCACGCCGGTTCGCCTGCGCCGCCTGCTCGAAGAGCTCGGCCCCATGTTCGTCAAGATGGGGCAGATTCTGGCTAACCGCTCCGAGATTTTGCCGCAGCGGTTTTGCGACGAGCTGCGTCGCCTGCGCTCCGACGTAGAGCCGGTGCCGTATGAGGTGGTGCTCCGCTGTCTGGAAGAGGAGTACGGCCAGCGCTTGGGGCAGATGTTCGACGCGATCGATCCCAATCCGCTCGGTAGCGCGTCGCTTGCGCAGGTTCACCGTGCCCGCCTGGTGACGGGCGAGGACGTGGCCGTTAAGGTGCAGCGTCCCGGCGCGCAGCAAGTCATGGCGCAGGACATCGACATCATTCGCTCGGTGGTGCGCATCGTCTCAAAGTTCGTCAACACCGACCAGTTTGTTGACTTACACGCCGTCGTCGAGGAGCTGTGGGCCTCGTTTCGCGAGGAGACCAACTTTTTGGCCGAGGCCAAAAACCTCAACGATTTCTATGAGTTCCATAAGGGCGTCCATGGCGTGACGTGCCCCAAGTCCTATCTGGATCTGTGCACCGAGCACGTCGTGGTCATGGATTACGTCGACGGCATCTCGATTGCCGATCCCGAGCGCCTGGTGGCCGAGGGCTATGACCTGGAAAAGATCGGCTCGGCGATTGTCGAGGACTATTCGACGCAGGTGCTCGATGACGGCTTTTTCCATGCCGACCCGCATGCGGGAAACATCATTCTCAAGGACGGCGTCGTTTACTTTATCGACCTGGGCATGGTTGGGCGCATGTCGAGTCACGACCGCGGTATCGTCAAGGACATGATTTTCGCTGTGGCCGAGGGCGACGTGCCCAAGCTCAAGGATTCGCTCATGCGCTTTGCCGTGACGCGCGGCGATTCTGCCGAGCTCGACCATTCGGCCTTTTTGTCCGATTTGGACTTTATCGTTGCCGACTTTGCGGGGCTCGATCTTAAGGACCTGGATATCGGCGAGTTTTTGACCTCGCTGCTAAACCTGGCGCGCAAAAACGACGTTGAGCTGCCGAGCGTGGTTACGATGTTCGCCCGCGGCATGGTGACGCTCGAGGGCCTGCTGACCGAGTACATGCCCAACGTCAACATGATCCAGATCATACAGACGCATATCAAAAACGAAAAAAGCACCTATGCGCGCGTGCGCGATATGGGGCGCGATCTTGCCGCGAGTAGCTATCGCGCGGCAAAAGGCTCGCTCGAGGCGGCCGAGTATCTGGGCTTGGCGTCGCGCATGCTCACGCGCGGCCAGCTTAAGGTGAACACGCAGATCATGAGCAGCGATAAGGCGTTGCGGCAGCTGGGCGGGATTATCGACCGCATGTCGATGGCAATTGTGATCGCCGGTCTGTTTATCGGTTCGTCGGTGGTGTACTACGCGCGCATCGAGCCGGTTGTGTTTGGTATCCCGGTCATTGGCTTTATGGGCTACGTGAGCGCGCTGATGCTGGCGCTGATGCTGGGCCGCGAGATCTGGCGCAACAGTCATGGCGGCAAGCGCTAGAGGCTGCGACCGTCACCGCATTCTCCTATCGCAAACAATAGCTTTTACCTTGGGCTTCGCCTGCGTGCGAGGCCCCTTTGCGTGATACCATACTGACGGTAATAATCGATGGCCTAGATGGTGGTGCGGAGACGCACGAATGCGCGGTTTTCCTGCGCGTTTGGGAGAATCGGGGTGCAAGTCCCCGGCTGTACCAGTAACCGTAATTCCTCTTGGCTCGGGATGTTCGCGTCGCAGATCGGACGACGTGCCCGAGTCGTTAAGGTTAAGTCGGATCGCCTCCCATCTTGCGCGCGGCCGCGGCGCATGCCGCCGGTACGCGTTGGGCTCTGGAGGGAAGGGGGACCCCGATGGGGGTACTCGAGCGCAATATGCGCGATGATGTGGGGCAGCCTCAAGGCAACGTTCCAAGTACAGACAATGGGGGACAAATGGATATGTTTGAGGACGAGCGCGAGCGCGCCTCGTTGCATCGCCGTGGCACGATTGCACGCGGTGTAGCCAAGCGCGGCCTGGTGGCATTCCTGGCTTTTGCCATGGCTTTTGGTGCCACGCCGGCGCAACTTTGGGCCGAGGGCGCCGAGGGCATTGCCGAGGCCGTGGCGCAGGCGGCACCGCCTGCCGAGAACGGCTCTGGTGAGTCCGCGACAAGCCCGGCTGCCGACCTCAATGCGAGCGGCGTGGTGGCGAATGCGGACACTGCCGAGCAAGATGCCCCCGCGACAGCTTCGGGCCCTACCGGCAAGACTGAGGACGATAGCGCTGCCGGCAATGAGGCGACGGCTGCATCGACGTCCGATGCCTCGAAGCAGGACTCCGCCGTTGTCTCTGCTGCTGGAGAGGCCAAGGCTCAGCCTGCCAAGGCCGAGAGCCAGGATGTCGCCGCCACGTGCTCCGTCGTCGGCACCGACGCCAAGGGCGCCCAGCAGACCTGGGCCGCCGCGCAGCGGATCACGCTGAGGGAGGGCTCGACCGCGGCCGACCTCTCCGAGCAGCTGTTCAAGCAGGCCGGCCTCAAGGCCGACTACAACCCGAACGGCTCCTGGGGCTGGGCGCTCAACTCGATCACGTCGCCCTTCGACTCCGGCCGCACGCTCGCCTACGACTCGGCGACCGGCGCGTACTGGCAGCTGTTCGTCAACGGCAGCGCCTCCGAGGTCGGCGCGGGCGGCTACACGCTCAAGGACGGCGACTCCGTCGTCTGGTGCTACTCGAAGTACGGCGACCCCGCGCCTGTCGCTCAGGTCTCTGCCACGTGCTCCGTCGTCGGCACCGACGCCAAGGGCGCCCAGCAGATCTGGGCCGCCGCGCAGCGGATCACGCTGAAGGAGGGCTCGACCGCGGCCGACCTCTCCGAGCAGCTGTTCAAGCAGGCCGGCCTCAAGGCCGACTACAACCCGAACGGCTCCTGGGGCTGGGCGCTCAACTCGATCACGTCGCCCTTCGACTCCGGCCGCACGCTCGCCTACGACTCGGCGACCGGCGCGTACTGGCAGCTGTTCGTCAACGGCAGCGCCTCCGAGGTCGGCGCGGGCGGCTACACGCTCAAGGACGGCGACTCCGTCGTCTGGTGCTACTCGAAGTACGGCGACCCCGCGCCTGAGCAGGTTTCCGTCACGATGGAGATTATTGGCAAAAAGGCAGGGATGGCTCAGCGTTGGACGAGCCCGTCGATCCAGGTGTTTACTAAGGGCACGTCGATTAAGGATGCCTCTGCTGCTTACTTCGATGCCCTTGGCATAAAGTCAAAAATGTACGACCAACTTGGCTATTGGGGCGTCCAAAGTCTTGTCTCCCCGCTTGATGGCACCGAGCTGTCCGGCGCTTGGTCGTTTTTTGTCAACGGCGTTCCTGGGTCTCAGCTCGATAGCGATTACGTGCTCAAGTCTGGCGACAAAATCGTCTGGGCTTTTGCTTCCGGCGATACTGTGCCCGGCGTCGACAGTGTTGTTGTTGACCCGGGTGCCGCACGTCCTAACTGGGATAGCGACTGGCCCGGCTTCACGAGCTCCGATAAGGTAACTGACGCTCCTGTGCCCACGAAGGACGCTGAGGCAAAATGGGTGAGCGAGCTCAAGGGCAAGAACGAATGGAGCAAGGGTATTTCCGACCCGTTGCTGGTCGGTGACTACCTCTACGTGGCCGTTGGTTCCAAACTACTCAAGAAAAATGTCGACACGGGTGAGACCGTTGCCGAATCGCCTTTGGCGGCAAAGATCGATTCGACCTCGCGTATGGTATACACCGGCGGCGTGATACTCGTGCCGCTTTCGAGTGGTCGCCTGCAGGCGCTGACGGTTGATACTCTGGCGACGGTTTGGGTAACCGATGAGTTGCCTGCTGGCCCCGATGGTGCTCAGCAGTCTCTTGCGTCCATTACGGTTCGTGACGGCTATGCCTACTTTGGGACGGCATCGGCCAGCTGGTCCGACTCGAGCGACGGCTACCTGCTCTGCGTGCGCATCTCCGATGGCAAGGTTATGTGGCAGCATAAGAACGAGAACAGCAAGGGCTACTACTGGGCCGGCTTGGCGTTCGCGGGCAACTATGGTGTCATCGCAGATGATTCCGGTACGGTGAGTACGGTCGACCCCGAAACTGGAAAGACCGTTGCATCGCTCAAGATTGCCGAGCGCGTGCGCACGACGGTGCTGGTCGATGGATCGATCGCTTATGTCGTGAGCGCCGATGGTGTTTTGCATAAGCTTTCGGTTGGAACGGACGGAACACTTTCCGAACTTGGCAAGGTGACGTTTGGTGGCAGCTCGACCTCGACGCCGGTGCTGGCCAACGGCAAGATTGTGGTTGGAGGCGCATCGACCGAATCCTTTATGGGAGGCTATCAGAACAAGTACACGTATCACTACGGTCAGCTTGCAGTGATTGATGCCGAGACGCTTGCCGTGGACTATTCCATTTGCAAGGCGGACGGCAGCTATATTCGCCAGGGGACTTCGGGCGGCGGTGATGTAAAGTCGCAGCCGGTCGTTTCTGTCCAGAATGGCGAGACGTACGTCTACTTTACGTCCAACAACAACCCGGGCGGCATCTACCGCTACCGTATTGGCGATAACGAGGCGGAGCTGCTCTACACTCCGGACGCCAAGGATCAGCAGTATTGCATGGCTTCTATTTCGGTCGGGTCCGATGGCTCGCTCTACTATGTCAATGACTCGGGCAAGCTGTTTGCCGTTAAGGGCAATGGCCAAAGGGTCAAACGCTATACCGTGACGTTCGACGCCAACGGTAAGGATGCGTCGATACCCGATTCTCAACGCGTGAAGGAAGGCAAGACGGCAACGGAGCCCTCGACTAAGCCGCAGTGCAAGGGCTACACCTTCGGCGGTTGGTTCACCGATGCTGCCTGCACCAAGGCGTATGACTTTAGCTCTTCGGTGACGGCGGATATGACGCTGTATGCCAAGTGGATCAAGAATGCCGTTAACCCTGGCGGTAATGGCGGTTCTGGCACTCATGGTGGCAACGGTGGCACTGGCAACGGTTCCGGTGCTGGTGCTGGCACTGGCACGGGCTCCGGCTCCGGCACGAAGGGCCAGCAGGCTGGCGGCGCTGTCGCTCCGGGTCATAAGCCGACGACCAAGACGACGGTGTCGACCAAGACCGAGACCAAGGACAACAAGTCCGACAAGAAGGACTCCGATAAGTCCGATAAGAAGGACGAGAAGAAGTCTGACAAGAAGTCTGACAATAAGTCTGACAAGAAGGACAGCAAGTCCGACAAGAAGTCCGATTCCAAGTCCGATACGGGTGCTGCTTCCACGACTGCTGCTAAGAAGTCCTCTAGTGCTTCCGAGCAGGAGACTGGCACCAACCCGCTCGCCATCATCGGCGTAGCGGCAGGCGTAATCGGTCTCGCTGTCATCGGCGTGTTCGTGTTCACCAAGCGTCGGTAGGTGAGGGCTGTGTCCAACAAACCTCAGGATGCCGACTCCAAGCAACCCAACTCGTCGTTCATTCAGCTCGACGAGCAAAAGGGCGCCGCTTCGGCGGCGTCCGCCCCTCGGCGAAAGGCGCTGCTTGGCGCTCTGACGGCCGTCTGCATTGCACTGATTGTCGTCTCGCTGGGCTTTGTTCGCCCTTCCGCCAGCGGTGCCTGGTCCATCGATTGGATTGTCGAGACCGTGACGGGGGAGAGTGTCGTTGCTAAGGATGCGTCGGTTTCCGGCTCGACTACCGCTTCGGGTAAGACTGGAGTCAAGGGCTCAAAATCTTCGGATGATACGAGCTCTGGGTCCAAGGATTCGGTCGAATCCGACTCCAAGGATGATTCCGAGTCTTCGGACAAGAAGTCGGACAAGGACTCGAAGGAGAAGAACTCCGAAGGCAAGGATGGCAAGAAGTCTGGCGGTAAATCCGCTGCCCAAAATACGGGAGCCGGTGATACTTCCAATGTGTCTGGCGGTGCTTCTTCGGGCGGTGGCCAGTCGTCTGATGGAGCCTCATCCTCTAATGGTGGAAACGCCTCCTCGGGCGGACAGGGCGGCTCGCAGGAGTCCAACTACGTTACGGTGACGGTTTCGGTCACATCGAGCGCCGTGGGCAATCCTGTGTCTTCTGGTGGCACCTTCACCTTTAACGAGGGCGCTACGGTCTACGATGCCCTGTGCGCCCTAGGCCTTTCCGTGAATGCGCACGGCTCATCGTACGGCACGTATGTCGCCGCCATTGGCGGTCTGGCCGAGAAGGAGCATGGCAGCACGAGCGGTTGGATGTACTCCGTTAACGGTGTGACGCCCATGACGGCGTGCAGTAACTACGTTCTCTCCAATGGCGACAACGTCGTTTGGTACTACGTAACGGGCAAAATGCCTCAACATAGTGCGCCAGACGGGCGGTTCGGACAAACATCCGAGCCGCCCGTTTTTAACGCGAATGGGACTAGGTCGCCAGGTCTCTCTGCAAACAAAAAACCGGTTGGAACGAGAATTCCAACCGGTTATACCTCTAAGCAACTGTCGAACAAACTACGACTGCGCGCCCTCGAGGAAAAAGCGACGGCTAAAGTAGTTGTACCAGGTGACCAGGAACGTGGCGATGGCCTTCATGGCCTGGTAGCCGATGCTCAAAAATGTGACACCCACAAACATGTACAGGTCGTTGAGACCCAGGCCAATCACCGACAGGATGGTGAAGATCGTAAACTCGCGCTTGCGGCTCATGCCCTCGCGGTGGTCGAACACGTACTTCATGCTGAGCCAGTAGTTGACCACGACGGACGTGACAAACGAGATCGTGGTGCTCATCAAAAAGTCGAGGTGGAACAGCTCGACGAGCACAATGAGCATGCCCCAGTCGATGCCAAAGGAGATAAGTCCCACGACAGCGAACTTGAGGAACTGCTTGGTATGAGGTTGTGCCAGTGCCTTGCGCACGTAATCACATCCAATGCGTTGACAAATCGAGCAGAGGATACTTTAGAGCTTTTGCAAGGGAAACGTAAGGGCTTTGCCAAGAACTATACGAACTCGCCAAATTTGCAAGAGACAATCCGCAAACGTCGCAAATCCTTCCGTAAATGAGCAAGGCCTACGAACAACGCAGCACTCGACGCACGTCGTCCGTGGGCCCCGTAGCCGTGCGGGAAAGTCGAGCTACTTGGTCTCCTCGCCCTCCAGGAAGATCTTGCGGGTCACAAAGTTGTAGACCATTACAAGCGCGGTGGCGCAAATCTTGGCGATATTGGCCTCAAGCCCCAGGCCGGCGTTGAGCGCCAGCACGATGCCGTCGTTGAGTGCCAGGCCAATCACGGACAGCACGACAAAGATGATAAACTCGCGGCGGCGGCTCATGCCCTCCTTGTGCGCAAACACGTACTTCATGCTCGCGACGTAGTTAAAGATGAGCGAGACGATAAAGCCGCTGGTATTGGCAATCAGGATGTTAAGGCCCAGACCGTAGTGGAGCAGATTCATGATGCCAAAGTCGATGACGGTGGCGACGACGCCGACGACGCCAAACTTCATGATCTGCGCAAGGAGCTTTTGCATGGTACCTGCCTTAGGGTGCGCCGGAGCGCCGCGGGGATGACGAACTCAGCAAGTTTAGCCAATCCCCGCGGGTGGAGCTAGACGCGCTCCTCGATAGCACCGTTTCTATACGCATCGAGCAGTTGGCGTAGGTCCTGGATCTGGCTGCGGATCTTGGCACCGGTATCGGTGTCGCTCACCATGCGGCGCCGGTCGGCCTCGTCAAAGCGGTTGGTCTCGCTCTCGATATCGATGTTGCGGGTGAGCGCCTCGGCAACGGTGGTAAAGGCCTGGTGCGACTTGAGGCGGCATCCGCGCGAGCTCGAGATGAGCGTGTAGCCGGCGATGCCCGTCTTGGGATGGTAGGCGCGGCAGAAGCCGCCATCGATGACCAGCAGCTTGCCCTCGGCGCGGATGGGCTGCTCGCCCTTGGTGGTTTTAACGGGCGTGTGTCCGTTGATGATGTGGCCGGTCGGCGAACATGCCATGGGGGTAACGCCGAACTCGCGCATGATGTCGTCGCAGACCGAGGGCGACTTGGTAAGCGTAAAGTACGGGTCCATCGGCTCGACCCAGGTGCTCTTATCGGCGATATAGGCGCGCTCAAAGGTATGCACCAGGCGTCCGCTGGCGGGTGAGTTAAAGCCGATCCACAGGTACCACATCCAGTCTAGGGCGTCGCGGTCGCCCACGCGCCAGGCGCGGCGGGCGATACGGTCGCAAAAATCGAGATAATCGCGGCCTGCGTGCCAGGTGCCCAGGCAGTTCATGCTGCTAAAAGTACCATCCTCGTTGAGCGGCACGCAGCCATGGAACAGTAGGTTGCCGTTGGTGACCTTGTACATCGAGCCGTGGGTGTAGAGGAAATCGATATGGCGATGCAGGTGATCGGCGGTAACAAACTCGGACACGAGCTTGTCGATGATATGTTGCTCCTGGGACGTGAGCGTGTAGGGGTCCGTCGGGTCGACGGTGGGGAAGTCGTTGGTCGTGAGCGGCCACACGATGCCGTCGGCGAGCGTGACCGTGCCGGTGTCGTGGTCAATCTTGTCGAGCAGCAGGCGGTCGGTCATGTCGAACTCGGGGTGACGCTGGATAATCTGGCCCTCGAGTTTAAAGAGCAGCACGTTGATGGCCTTGATCAGCGGGGTGATGGACTCACCGGCGGTGTAGGTGGCATCGGCAAAGGCGACAAGCTCGCGCAGCGAGATGCCGTAGTCGTTCTCGAGAATCTCGTAGTTGTCGTAGCGTAGGTTGTTGCGCAGCACCGTGGCGATGCAGGCGGGCTCACCGGCCGCAGCGCCCATCCACAGCAGATCGTGGTTGCCCCACTGGATGTCGAGCGAATGGTAGGTGAGCAGGCGGTCCATAATCTTGGCAGCGCCGCCGCCACGGTCGAAGATATCGCCCACCAGGTGCAGGTGGTCGACGGCCAGGCGCTTGATGAGCGAGGCGAGCGACTCGATAAAGTCGTCGGCGCTTGCGGTCTCTAGGATGGACTCCACGATGCGCTCGTGATAGCGCACACGATAGTTGTTCTCGTCCGGATGCGTGTGCAGCAGCTCATCAATGATGTAGGCGTAATCGCGCGGGATGGCCTTACGCACCTTGGAGCGGGTATAGCGGCTCGAAAGCGAACGGGCAACCATGATGAGCTGGTCGAGCACGGTCTTGTACCAGGCGGGGGAGTCCTCGCGATGCCTGCGGACCAGGTCGATCTTCTCGCGCGGGTAGTAGATGAGCGTGCACAGCTCGCCCTTCTCGTCAAAGGAGAGCGTGTCGCCAAAAATCTCGTCGACATGCTCGCGCACGACGCCTGAACAGTTGTTGAGGATGTGCATAAAGGCTTCGTACTCGCCGTGCACGTCGCTCATAAAATGCTCGGTGCCCTTGGGTAGGTTGAGGATGGCCGAGAGGTTGATAATTTCGGTAAATGCGGATTGTTCGGTGGGGAACTGTCTCGATAGCAGGCGCAGATACTTGAAGTCTTGCGGATTGCGATCGAATGCGACCATGAAACACCTTCCGATGGGGTTGGTAAAACTGATAAACAGCGTTAAATGTTTATCAGTATGCGCCGCTTTTGTTTCGATTTTGCGCCAGCTGCTGAATTGTTGGCTGAACGGTCCGGTAAATCGATTTAGTTGAGGTAGATATGTCGGTTGATTGGAGACGACAGGGGGTGTCTTCTCAGATATTTATGCGTGGGGTCGGTGGAGACGATGGTGGTAAAGATGTTCGCTATTATTGGTTCGAATTGGTAAATAGTGGACATTTGTATCGTATATAGGCTAGCTGTGCAATAATTTGCGTAGCAATACGTAAGGAGCCTCATATGAGTGATTTTGTCCTGACCTGTGAATCCGCCGCCGACCGAACCCGTGAGTTCTTTGCGTCGCACAGTATCCCTGTCGTGTGTTTTCATTACGAGATCGACGATGTGGTCTATACGGACGATCTGTATCAGTCGGTTACGCCGGACGAGTTTTTTGCCCAGATTGCCGCGGGCGCCATGCCCAAGACGTCTCAGGTGAGCGTGGGTGAGTACGAGGAGTTTTGGGAGTCGTTCGTTGCCGAGGGTAAAGACGTACTGCACCTGACGTTGTCATCGGGTATTTCTGGCACGTATGGATCGGCCTGCGTTGCGGCGCAGATGCTCGCGGATCGCTATCCCCAGGGCGGCAAGGTGCGCGTCATCGATTCGTTGGCGGCGTCTTCGGGCTTTGGCCTGCTGGCGGAATGTGCCGCCGGCGTTCGCGATAGCGGCGCTTCGCTCGACGAGACGGCCGCTTGGATTGAGGAGCATAAACTCAACCTTCACCATTGGTTCTTCTCGACCGATCTGTCGAGCTACCTGCGCGGCGGTCGCATTTCGGCCGCGAGCGCGATCATCGGCACGGCGCTCAAGATTTGCCCGCTTATGACCGTCGATTGCGAGGGTAGGCTGTCACCACGTGAGAAGATCCGCACTAAGAAGCGCGCGATTTCCGAGATGGCTAAGACCATGATGGCACACGTGCAGAACGGAGCGGATTATTCGGGTAAGTGCGTCTTGTCCCATTCGGCGTGTCACGGGGATGCCGAGGCCGTTGCGGCACTGATTGAGGAACAGGTTCCGCAGCTTAAAGGTAAGATCGAGATCAACAATATCGGTGCTCTGATCGGTTCGCATACCGGACCTGGTACGGTGGCGCTCTTCTTTATGGGCGACAAGCGCGTGGATTAACTTGCTCCATCGCATCGCTGCATGATTGCTCAAACGAAAACGGCCCGCCTCACGTTTGTGGGGTGGGCCTTGCTGTTGGGGCTAGCGTTTCTTGCCGCGGAAGAAGAAGCCGTGGAGCGATGGCTTGAGTCCGCGGTTGGCGCGGCGCTCCTCAACGCGCTCGTGGATGGATGCGACGCGCTCGATAACCTCGTCGGGAATCGGCACGTCGGGATTCATGTTCTCGACCTGACTGACCTCGGCAGCGGCAACCTGGTCGATAATGGGCACATCGTCGCGCGAGATGACGGGCGTGGCGTCTTCTTTCATCTTGCGGTAGCGCTGCATCATGTCGGCCTGCAGCTGCTGGGCCGAAGGCGGTGTCCAAATGATGGCGTTGGCACCGGCGGCGATGGTCTCGCGGATGCTCTCGGGTGTTTTGCCGCCCGGTGCGATGAGCGGCAGGTTGGGATAGTGCTCGCGCAGTTCACGTAGAACCTGTGGCGTGTTCTTGCCGGCCGCGATGTTGAGGACCTTGGCTCCGGCGCGCACCTTGGCATGCGCATCATCGTCGCAACGTACGACCGTGGCGATGACGGGGATGTCGGCGATGTTGGTGATGTGCTCGACCATCTCGGCAGTGGCGGGGGAGTTGACCACGCAGCCCGCCGCGCCCTGCATCTCGGAGACAGCTGCCATCTGTACGGAGCGCTTACCGGTCGTAGTCCCGCCGCCCACGCCGACAAAGACTGGGCACTCGGCAACGGTCAGCAGTGCCTGCGTAATGGCCGGCTGTGGCGTGAAGGGGTAAACGGCAAAGACGGCATCGGCGTTGGAGTTGCGGATGACCGCGACGTCGGTGGTGTAGATAAGCGACTTGATGCGACGACCGAAGAGCGTAAAGCCGCTGGCCTCCTCGATCTCGTCGGGCATGCGGAGGGCCGCCTTGCGCAGGCGTCCATCGATGGGTAGCGGCTCCATGGGGAGCAGTCCGTTGGGGGTCACGGCTACCTGGGGCTCGGTGAACTCGTCTGCGAGCTCGACCTCGGAAAAATCGACCGAGGCGACGATGTCCTCGTGGACCTCGGCGGGAACATCGATGGGGGCTTGGTCGCTAGTCGCGGCGGGTGTGTCGAAGGAGCTGGTACCGACGAAGGCGTCGACGCGCTCGTTTAGGTCGTTGAGGGTATCCATGGAGGCTCGATTCTATGCGATGGTGACCGGCAGGGTGACGGCAGCGTTGTGCTTGCTAAATCGTTTGACGAGTTGATTTTTCCCCGCCGCGCCATCCGTTAGACCGAAGGGCCGGCGAACGTGAAGGAGCTGTGGTGGCGGGTATTGAGGTGCTATCTTGAATATCCCGTTTAAAAGAGAGGTGACGCGGTATGGAATTTTCGGCAATGTTGGGCTCGATTGGCCTATGCGTGGGCGCAATCGTTGCCGCCGCGGTCATCTACTTGGTGGTCACGGCCATCAAGGGCAAAAGGGCCGAACGCAAGGAGCGCGCAATGCTTAAACAGCATCGCGACCAACAGGGCAAACGCGCACGGAGATAGCTTGTTGAGTTGGTCCGTGCGCTAGCTGCGTTTTCGGATCAGGGCGATGTAGAAGCCCTCAACGTCGCGGCTGGGCGGAATGGTCAGCGTGCCGGTCATGCCGTTGGCAATGGCCGAGACGTAGCCCGCGGCAACGGCCTCGGTGAGGGCGTTGGACTCGATACGCGGCTTGTCGCCGGCATCCTGGGCGCGACGCACTTCGCTTTCGCTCGGCGTGCCGTCGAGGGGGATAAGCTCGCAGTCCATGTGCTTGTCGAGGGCCTCTTGCAGGGCATCCTCGTTTTCCTGCGGCAAGATCGAACATGTCGAATAGACGAGCGTGCCACCCGGTTTGAGAGCCCCCATGGCGCGGTCCAGAAGTGCTCGCTGCGAGCGGGCGCACTTGTTGAGTAGCTGCTCGGTCAAGCCGCGCAGACTCCTCTCGTTGCCGCTTGCGACGGTGCCCGTGCCGGTGCAGGGAGCGTCGAGCAGGATGCGGTCAAAGCGGAAGAACTCGTCAAGCTCGCGTGCGTCGATGCGCATGACGGGCACGTTTTTGGCGCCTTGGCGGTGGAGGTTGGCTTCGAGCTTCTCGGCGCGGGGAAAGCTCATCTCACAGGCGGTGAGGTGTGCCTGTCCCTGCGTGAGGGCGGCGATCTGCGTCGTCTTGCCACCGGGGGCTGCGCACATGTCCAGGATGTCCTCGCCTGCCCGGGCGCCCAGGACCAACGGCGGCATCATGGACGACAGACTTTGCAAGTAGATCTTGCCGTCGTGGTAGATGTCGAGGTCCCACAGGTCGGAAACCTGGGCCTCGGGCAGGATGAAGGCGTCTGGGTACCAGGTAACGGTTTGGTGCGCGATGCCGGCCTCGTCGAGTGCGGTGGCGATGTCCTCGGCGGTCGCCTTGAGCGTGTTGGCGCGCAGCGTGACCGGGCGCGCGGCCGCGGCGCCGAAGCCCTCGATCATGAGCTGAGCATCGGCGGGTGCATAGGCGCCGGCAACCGTGTCGACCATAAAGCGCGGCAGGTCGGCTGCGGAGTGTTGGGTGGCAAGCTGGTCGGAAAGCTCGGTAGCAGCAAATTGCCTGAGCTTGAGCTCGGCCTTGACCTGCTTTTTCTGCTTACGACGACGCGGCTTGGACATTCGTCTCTCCTTCCACCTCAATGATTATTCTGGGACGGGGATTAAAAAATCATTCAACGATCCCCGATCAGTCTTTTTGGGACGGGGCTATTTTAGCTACTTTGCTGTTGTCGCAGGTGTTTTGGCCGACCAGTGTCAAAAGTAGTCAAAATAGCCCCGTCCCAAAAAGACTGTACTGTGGCGCCCGGGAATGATTTTTTAATCCCCGTCCCAGAATAATCATTCCCGGGCGCGTTTCGTTTCCTTAGTACTGGCTCTCGTGCTTGCTGAAGAAGTCGAAGCGCGGGGGCAGCGGCTTCACGCGGTGCTCGCCGGGCTTCTCGCCCAGGCTTTCCATAAACTCGTCCGTGGAGGCAAAGATGTTGTCCCAGCTAAAGAAGGCGACCGGGTCGACGTCGAAGTACTCGCAGATGAGCTCGCAGCCGGCCGGGACGATGCCGTGCATGAGCACGGTTGCCACGCGTAGCTCGGTAAAGGCATCGACGAGGGCCTGCGTCATGGCGGCGTTGGCTGGCTTGCCCTCGAGCTTGTTGGCGGCCTTGGAGGCATCGCTCCAGCGCTTGTTGGCGGCACGCAGGTAGTCGTCGCACACGGCGAGCGCGCGGTGCGTCTCGAACTTGTACATGGTCTGCTCAAAGGCGAGAGCTGCCTGCTCGGCGGCTTCGACCACGATGGCGGAGGCGGCGCCGGCGGGGATGCAGCCGTTGCGGTAGGGGCTCTCGTCGCCCTCCTTGATGGCGACGCCGTAGAAGCAGCTGCGGGCCAGGCGGTTGAAGACGCCGGTCAAAAGGGCGCTCTCCTTAAGGGCCGGATCGATGACGCGCTTGTCGTCGCAGGCACGCACCTCGTTGCCTTCCTTGTCCTTGCCGGTCACGCGCGTGTCGTATGCCTTGGGACTAAAGCTCACCGGCTTTTCGGACAGGCCGAGCGACAGCCAATGCGCGCGCATCTGCTCGCAGGTGTAGTGGTCGAGCAGGTCGTCTGCCGGCGGGGGAGGCGTCTGTGAGGACGAGCTCGCCTTTTTGCCCATGTAGAGCAGGTGATAGCAGGCGCTGACAGTGCTCTGCGTAAGGTCCCAACCCAGGGCCTCCCACATGGCGGCCTGCGCGATGCAGTAGAAGTAGATGTTGTCCTGACCGATGAACTGGTAGATCTGAGCGTCGTCCGAGCACCACCAGTCGCGCCAGTCGAGCGAGCTGTGCTGGTAGGCGGGTGCGGGTACCTGCGTGGAATCGGCAGCGGGCTCACCCATGAGGGCGGCATCCTGGGCGGCGACGCCCTCGGTCACGCCGGCGGCCTTGGCATCGCGCGCGAGCACGGTACGCGTATAGCTGATGGGCGCCCACAGGCTCTCGGGCCAGCACCAGCAGGTGACGTCGGAGACGCCGTCGATTTCGGGCACCGGAACGCCCCAGTCGATGTTGCCAGTGATGCGGAAGGGCACAAGCGCTTTGCCGCTGCGGAAGCGCACGCCGCCGTTGGCGAGCACCGTGTGGGCGTCGTCGCGTTCCTTCCAGCTGGGGAAGGCGACGGTAAAGCTGCTCTTGTTGCCCTCGGGCTCCAGCACGGTGTGCTCGGGAAGCTGATCCTCGACGGCATCGAAGGCCTCGCGGAACTTGTTTTGAATGTAGAGCTGAGCCGGTAGCAGCCACTCCTCCATGGTCTTGGAGACCACGGAGCGAACCTGCGGGTTCTGGGCGAGCTTGGCGGTGTAGGTCTTCATAAAGTCGAGGTAGGCGGGCAGGTCGAAATAGAGGTTGTCGACCGGGCGCAGCTCGGGCACCTCGCCGGTGAGCTGGCTCTTGGGTGCGATGAGCTCCTCGGGCTCAAACTGGTGACCCAGGTCGCACTCGTCGGCATAAGCCTTCTCGGACTTGCAACCTTGGATGGGGCAGCGGCCGATGACCTGGCGGCCGTTGAGGAACGTACCGGCCTTGGCATCGTAGAACTGCAGCGTGGAGCGCTTGGAGATGGTGCCCCGCTCGTGCAAGCGCTCGATAATCTCGGCGGTCACCTCGTTGTGGATCTGGGCCGCTGGCTCAAGGCCCGAGCCGCCGTAGATATCGCAGCTGATGTTGTAGTTGTTGAGGGTCGCGGCCTGGCGGGAGTGGTTTGACTCGACGTATTCGCTCATGGACTTGTCGTAGCCCTCGTTCTCCTTGAGCTTGCGGTAGCTCTCCATGATGGGCGAGCCGTAGCAGTCGGTGCCCGAGGTGAAGATGACGTTCTCGCGGCCCAGGCGGTCGCGAAGGAAACGGGCGAAGAAGTCGGCCGGGACAAAGACGCCACCAACGTGGCCAAAGTGCAGGCCCTTGTTGCCGTAGGGCTCGCCGGCGGTAACGATGGCGCGGCGCGGCCAGCTGGGACGGTCGTTCATGGAGTATTTGGATGCCATGGGACTCCTTCGCATATGGTGGGGGCGCGGCCGGGCGCGGGGCGCGGCGGCGCGGTGGTCAATTCGTGCATATCGTTCGACATTATCGCACATGCGGACGGGTACGTGGCAGGGGCGCTATCCTAAGATGCTATGAATGAGATTTCCAACATACATGCGTTTGAAGACGAGGATTTCCTGCACGCTTGCTTCGTGTGGGGGATGGTCGTGGTCGGTGTGTTTGCCGTGTGCCTGGTGCCGGTGTTTATGCTGCTGGGCGGGCCCGTTGACCTGGATGCTGCTGATGCGGGCGGCTGGACGGCGGTCGTGGGCTGGATAGTCGGCTTGGCTGCGGTTTCGGCGGCGTCGTTTGCCGTTCACGAGCTTGTGCATGGCGTGTTCTTTAAGCTGCTGGCGCCTGCGGGCGCGCAGGTGACCTTTGGGGCGAATCGCGAGACGGCGATGATCTATGCCTGCGCCGAGGGCGTTGTGTATTCGCGCCGGCGGTACGTGGCGGTTTGCCTGGCGCCGTCGGTTGTTGTGACGACAGCGTTTGCCTTGGGCTTTGCGTTTTCGGACTATCCGCTGCTGTGTTACCTGGCGGCAGGCTTGCATCTTTCGGGGTGCGTGGGCGACTGGTACTACGTGCGGACCATTTTGCGTGACCGTCGCATTGTCGCCTGCGAGGACACGTCCTTTGGCGTGCGCTTTTTTGGTCAGTAGCCTTTTTGGGACGGGGCTATTTTGACTACTTTTTGGAGATAGGTATTTATGACTGCCTTACGTCAAAAGTAGTCAAAATAGCCCCGTCCCAAAAAGGCTACTTATTGCGGGGGAGGAGATGTTGATGAGGTCGTTGTTGTTGCACGCCTGCTGTGCACCATGCTCGCTTGAGCCGGTCCGTCTGCTGCGCGAGGAAGGGTTTGAGCCCACGATTTGCTGGACCAACCCCAATATTCAGCCGCGCGATGAATGGCAGCGCCGCCTGGACGAGCTGCGCCGGTGGTGTGCCGACGGCGGCATCGAGCTCATTGAGGCAGGCGAGGACCGCGAGCGCTGGGAGGCCGGTGTGGCCCCGTTGGGCGCCGATCGACCCCGTCGCTGTCGTGCGTGCTATGCCCTGCGTCTGGCCGAGGCATGCCGCGTGGCCCAGGAGCACGGGTTTGAATATGTGGGCACGACGCTCGCCGTCTCGCCGTATCAGTTGTTCGAAATCTGCAATGATGTGTTGGAGCGTCTGGCTGCCGCCCGCGGTCTCACCCCGGTGATTCGCGATTTTCGCCCGTATTATCCCGAGGCCACGCGTCGTTCGCGCGAGCTGGGCATGTATCGGCAGAATTATTGCGGCTGCCGATTCTCGGCCGTCGAGGCGGCCATGGACCGCGCCCGCATCCGCGACGAGCGCAAAGCCGCCAAAAAGTAGTTCTTTTGAGCTGGCAGCCTGCTAGGATGTAGAGCGGACTTTACCTACATAAGGAGAATCTGACGTGTCTATGCGTACCGATGATTTTGATTACAACCTGCCCGAAGAGCTCATCGCCCAAGCGCCCGTCGAGCCGCGCGACTCCTGTCGTCTGCTGGTGGTTGACCGCAAGGGTTCCGATGCGGGGACGCCGCTGGAGCACGGCGGCACCGTCGAGCACCGCATCTTCCGTGACTTCATCGACTACATCGAGCCGGGCGACGTGCTCGTCATCAACCAGACGCGCGTGATGCCGGCCCGCCTGATCGGCCGCAAGGCCGGCTCGGGCGGCGTGGTCGAGACGCTGCTGCTCAAGCGCCGCGAGGACATGGATCCGCTGGGCCACGTTTGGGAGTGTCTGGTCAAGCCGGGGAAGCGTTTGAAGCCCGGCGCTCAGATCGAGTATCGTGCCGGTGGCGCCCATGCGCCCGAGGGGGCTCCCGTGGTGCTGACAGCCGAGATCGTCGACTTTGTCACCGACAGTCGCGGCGGCCGTCTGGTGCGCTTTGAGCCGGCCGGTTGCAATGCCACTAGCGAGCCGCGCACGCTCGACGAGGCTATTCATGCCGCCGGCCATGTGCCACTACCGCCCTACATTACCGACTACGAGGGCGACCCCGAGAAGTACCAGACCGTGTACGCCATGAAGGAGGAGCATTCGGCCGCTGCTCCCACGGCGGGCCTGCACTTCACACCCGAGCTCATGGCGGCTATCGAGGCCAAGGGCGCGAAGTTTGCCGCTGTCGAGCTCGAGGTCGGCATCGATACCTTCCGTCTGGTGGAGGAGGACGACCCCACGCAGCACGTCATGCACACCGAGCGCTACCACGTGTCGCAGGAGGTTGTCGACGCCGTGCATAAGGCGAAGGCCGAAGGACATCGCGTCATCGCCGTCGGCACCACCGCAGTGCGCTCGCTCGAGAGCGCGTTTGACGCGGACGCGCCGGTGTCCGATCCGGCTGTGACAGCGCGCTATTTTGAAGGCCGTGAGGACGGCGCCGACACGCTCGGCCGCGGTGACATCGTGGTGCGCGAGAACGCGACGACGCAGCTCTACCTTATGCCCGGCTCGACCTATCACGTGGTCGACGCGCTGATCACGAACTTCCACGTGCCGCGCTCTACGCTCATGATGCTCGTGAGCGCGCTTGCCACCCGCGACCAGATCATGGATGCCTACGCCGCCGCCATCGAGGAGCGCTACCGCTTCTTCAGCTTTGGCGACGCCATGCTTATTTTGTAGTTACGCGGTTTTACCAAACCGCGTAACTACTCGACGCTGCAAACGCCCCTAAGCGGCAATCTGACGTTCAATCGTCGGGCATGACCAGAAGGTCAATGCCCTCCTCTTTCACGTCACCTTGCTCGCTTAGGGGTGTTTTCGCTGTCGGTACCAAAACATCGGCATTTCTTTGGTTGTCAACTAGTCATTGGGGACGTTCTTAAATGGCTAGTCAAAGGGGACGCTCTTGCGGCGCTTGGCGCTTGGCGCTTGGCGACACTTCTTATGTCAATAGATTGGTGCAAGAGGGATAGGTTGCCTTGTGCCAATCTCAATAAGTTGCGGTGAGATAGTTCTTGAATTGGCCTTCTTGAGGGCTAAACAGGAACTATCTCACCGCAACTGCGTTGGGGGGTTTGCCAACTGGTTTACTTGCTCGCGAACAGCCAGATTGCGATGATCGCAAGGATTGCGGCAATGATACAGGCGATGGCGCCGGTGAATTTGACGCGTGAGTCGCGGGTTCGCTTGCGCACGTCGTCTTCGGCGGCCTCGAGTTGGGCAACTTCGCGCTCGGTCTCGGTATGCTCGGCCTTGTCGCGTGCCAAGGACCCGGCGAGCGATTCGGTGATCTCGGGATGGTCGTGCACCTCGGTCGCCTGCTCGATAATCGACTGCGCATGAGCGGCATCTGCCCGGGCGTTTGCGATGGCCTGCTCTTGCTCGCGGCGTGCCTTGTCCTGTGTGGCGATCTTTTCGCGCAGCTCGCGCTGGCGCGTCGCTGCGGCAGTTTTTGCGGACTGCAGCTCGTCGCGCGCGGCATCTGCCTCAGCCGTTACGGCCTGGTGCGCGCGTTTAGCATCGGCGATGGGGGCCTGTGCCTGCTCGACGGCCTGCTCGGCGGCGGCAAGTGAATGCTCAAGATCGGCGGTCACGCGCGGAATGTCTTCCTCGGCCTTGCGGAGGGCGTCGGCAGCGTCGGAGATTTGCATAGACAACTCGCTGGTGCGCACGGTGTAATTGGCGGGATTTGCCGAAGGGTTGCGCTGCAGCTCGGCATACTCGCGACGCAAGGTCTCGAGCTGTGCGCGCGTAGCATCGGCGGTTTGTCGTGCGGCGGCGACACCGGCATCGCGCTCAGCCTTCACTTTGTCGCGGATGCGCTTGGAATCCTCAAGGCGACGAACGAGGCGGTTGCCGGTCTCGCGCGAGCTCGCCTCGCGGGCTTCCACGGCGTCGAGGGCAGCCTTCAGGCGGAGCTCGGTCGCATCGTCCTCTGCCTTCATTTGCTCGAGCTGGCCCTTGAGCTCCGTCGCTTTGGCGGCAT